>JAESFL010000086.1_pt1 | contig 100550 bp, 85 predicted proteins | sample 9269401 | NCBI WGS metagenome assembly JAESFL01 (sample SAMN14506025, study PRJNA617098) | algae metagenome | isolation source: Gloeocapsa sp. UFS-A4-WI-NPMV-4B04 and co-occurring heterotrophs from desert... | place: USA: Utah | collected 2006-10-01 | reverse complement strand
GCGGCGAAGCAGGTGGGCAGGTGTGGCATGGGGCGTCTCTGGCGAGGGACGCTGCTAGCCTACCTATCACGCCCGCTTCGTCACCCACCCCCTTCAGCCCGCACCCGAATGGCCAAAGTCGAGCTCAGAAGGGAAGCCCTGAGCACTGACACCCCGGACGTGGGATCAGCTCTTGTATCCGCGTGGTCGCGTTGGCACGCGAGTCGGATCCGCCTCGCACGGAAACAAACTAGTGGTACGGATCGGCCGCGTCCCTCAACCCGTCGCCCATAAAGTTGAAGGCGAGGACCACCAGCACCACCGGGATGATCGGGAACAGGAGCCACGGGTGAAGCTGCAGGGCCGCGAGGTTCTGGGCCTCGTTGAGGAGCACGCCCCAACTCGTGACCGGAGGGCGCAGGCCCAATCCTAGGAACGACAGAGCCGTCTCGCCGAGGATCATCGAGGGGATCGACAGGGTCGCCGACGCGATCAGATGGCTCATGAAGTTCGGGATCAGGTGGCGCATGATGATCCGATTCTTCGACGCTCCCATCAGCTCGGCGGCCCGCACGAAATCCTCCTCACGAAGCGAGAGGAGCTTGGAGCGCACCGCCCGCGCGAGGCCCGGCCAGTCGAGGAGGCCGAGGATGATCGTGATGCCAAAGAAGATCAGGATCGGGCTCCAGTTCGCCGGAAGGGCCGCCGAGAGCGCGAGCCAGAGCGGGAGTTCGGGCAGGGATCGCAGAATCTCGATCACGCGCTGAATCACGTAATCGACCCAGCCTCCCATGTAGCCGGCGAGTCCGCCGAACAAGAGGCCGAGCGTGAAGGATACCGCGATTCCGACAAGCCCGATCGTGAGCGAGATCCGCGCTCCGTAGATGATGCGCGAGAAGAGGTCGCGGCCCAGCCGATCGGTGCCGAGAACGAACATGGTGCCGCCTTCGGGCGGGCAGACAAGATGGAAGTCTGAAGCCCGCATGCCCCAGAAATCATAGGAATCGCCACGGCACAGGAAGCGGATCGGCTGCGGATTCGTGCGGTCGACCTTGTACTCGCGCTGGAAGGACTCGAGGTTGAAGGTGAACTCGTAAGGGTAGACGAACGGGCCGCGCAGTCTTCCCTCGTGGAAGAGGTGGATGCCCTGGGGCGGCGCATAAAGGAAATCGCCGTTGCGCTTCGACTGGCTGTAGGGCGCGATCACCTCGACGAAAGGGATGATGGCGTAGAAGAACAGGAGCAGGAAGGCGGATGCCACGGCCACCCTGTGGCGCCTGAACTTCCACCACATGAGCCGCCACGAGGAAGCGCGATAGAAGCTTTCGCTCTCCGCCCCCACGGGCTCCATGGTACCGGGATCGAAAGGCGCCGGATCGACGTAATGCTGGCGCCGGCGCGAGAGCGCTTCCACGTTCATCGGCGGGCTCCACGGGGTCGTGGCGGGCGCGGAAACGCTTCCATGGTCATCGGACAGCTCCGCAGGGCGGCGGCGAGAAAGCTTTTCATCGCGCGCTGCCTCCCATGCGGATGCGCGGGTCGAGCCAGGCCAGCATCAGGTCCGAGACCAGCATGCCGACGACGGTGAGCAGGGCCACGAACATCAGGATGAAGCCGGCGAGGAACTGGTCCTGACTCTTCAGCGCCCCGAGCAGGATTGGCCCGACGGTCGGCAGGCTCAAGACCAGCGAGACCAGCACCGAACCGGAGACCAGGTTTGGGAGAAGGTTGCCGATATCGGCGATGAAGGGGTTGAGGGACATCCGAAACGGGTACTTCAGCAGGGCCTTTTGCGGAGGGAGGCCCTTGGCCTTTGCGGTGACGAAGTACTGCTTGCCGAGTTCGTCCAGGAGGTTCGCGCGCATCCGGCGAATCATGGCCGCCGTGCCCGACAGCCCGATCACGAGCGTCGGGACGACGAGGTGCGAGAGGAGAGACTGGATCTTCGGCCAAGTCCAGGGCTGGCCCGCATATTCCGGATCATAGAGGCCGCCGATCGAGACGCCGAACCACCGGTTCACGTAGTAGAGCAGGATGAGGGCGAGGAGGAAACTGGGCGTTGCGAGACCGAGATAGCCCACGAGCGTCGCGGCATAGTCCCCGAGGGAGTACTGACGCGTCGCCGAGTAGATCGCGATCGGGATCGCGACAAGGTGGATGAAGATCACGACCGCAAAGTTCACGAGCATCGTCAGCCAGAGCGCATCGCCGACAACGTCGTTCACGGGCTTGTCGAACTCGAACGACCAGCCCCAATCTCCTTGAAAGAGGCCGGCAAATCCGTTCGGGCCGGGCATCACCCCAAGCCAAACGAGATATTGCTCCCAGGCGGGACGGTCGAGCCCGTATTGCTTTATCAGGAACTCCGCCTTGGCCGCCGAAGCTGCCTCCCCTTGAGCCTTCAGCTCGGCAATCTGGTTCGTGAGGAAATCGCCCGGCGGCAGCTTGATGATGAAGAATACGAGAGCCGAAATGATCAGCAGCGTCACCGCCATGGTGCCGAAGCGGCGCAACAGGAAACGGATCATTGCACCCGGGCCTCAAGGTCGGCCGCGGATGGCGTCCTGAAATGGCATTCTCGTGCAGGGAAAGAGATCATTGCACGCGGGCCTCACGGTTGGCGGAGCGATCCCAGAAGATCTCGTCGGCGCGGTAGATCCCGATCATCGCGGTCGGCTCCCATGAATACAGCGCCTTCGCGGGCAGGTTCTTGAGGCCGTTCTTCATCACGACGGGCTGGAGGGCGCCCGCAACGGTGCCGATGATCCACTGGTTCTCGGCATGGTTGGCGAGGATCTCGCGCCAGGCTTTCGTCTGGGCCTCCTTGTCGCCGGTGCTCATCCAGGCCCCGTAGAGATCGAGGAGGCGCTGTGCCTCGGGCATATCGACGGCCTCGCCGTTCTTGCCCTTCGTCTCGACGTACTGCCCCCATTTCGGCCACGCGTAGTTGTCCTGCCGCATGGGCGCCAGCTCGGTCGGGGGCATGATCGCGGTCGGGACCGCGTTGTCGAGCCCCTGAGCCGCCACCATGACGGTCAGCCCCGAATAGGAGCGGTTGCGCAGGACCGTGCGGTCCTGCGGCTTGACGAAGAGGCGGACCCCGATCTCGCGCCAGAACTCGCCGATGAGGGTGAGGCCGTCGACCACGAGGCTGCTCTCACCATCGGTTTCCGCGATGATCTCGAGTTCGCGCCCGTCGGGCAGCAGACGGATCCCGGCGCCGTTACGCTTCGTCAAGCCGATCTCGTCGAGGAGCTGGGACGCGCGCTGCGGGTCGTAGCTTGCGTTGAGGGTGCGAAGCTCGGGGCTGAAGAGCGGACTGTCCGGCATGACCGTGTTGTTGCCCTCGGTCCCGAGGCCGAAAAGCAGGGCCTTGTTGAGGGTCCGGCGGTCGATGCCGAGCGACAGAGCCTGACGGAAGCGCCGGTCCCGATTGAGGGTGCGCCACACCGGATCCGCGGCATTGAGGTTCGGGTAGAGTGCAAGCTCCGAGCCGCGCGCGTTCTGCCACAGAAGCGTCCTGTAGCCCTTGGCACGCTCGCCCTCCTTGAGGATTGGCACGTCCGCCATGGTGAGGCCGCGGAAGAGCAGATCGGTCTCGCCGGCATTGGCCTTGGCGGCCAAAAGCCCGGAGGCCGCCACATCCATCACGATGCGGTCGAGATAGGGCAGTTGCTGCCCGGCGGTGTCGACCCGGTGGTAATAGGGATTACGTTCGAACACGAAGCGGTTCGCGGGGGCGGCGTTCATCACCCGCCAGGCCTGCAGCGTCGGCAAAACAGGGTTAGACTGCTCGTTCATGTCGTCGAGCCGGTTGTGCAGCGCCGCCCAGGATTTCAGCTTCTGCTTCTTGGCTTCCTCTTCCAGCGCTGCCTTATCGGCGTATTTGGCGTGGTAGCGCTTCAGGAGATGGGAAGGCCGGTAGATATAGGGGTCGCGGGCCGCGGCGAGCTGGGGCAGAAAACGCGGATTGGCCGCGTGCCAGGTGTAACGCACAGTTCGCTCATCCAGGACCTCGAATTGCGGCAGCTTTCCCTCGACCATCATGAATTCCGGCACGCCGGCCGGGCTCAGCTCCTTGTGCTGCGCGATGTCCTCCCAGAAATACCGGAAGTCCTCCGCCGTGAACGGGTGCCCGTCGGACCAGCGGTGGCCGGCGCGGAGCGTGAAGGTGAAGACCCGCTGGCCTTCGTCCTCGACCTTCTCGAGGATGTCCGGCTTGAGCTTCAGCTCTTCGTCGTACCCCACGAGACGGGTATAGGCGAAGGTGGAGATGAAGCGGATGTCTCGGGCCCGGGGCACGAGGGTCACGACCTGCCCGCCATGCTGGCCGATTTGGCCGCCGTCGGCGGTGGGATCGACCGCGAGCGGCGTCTGCGGCAAACGTTGGGCAACCGGCGGCAGGGTGCCCTTCGAGACCGCATCGGCGAGCATCGGGGGCTCTGGATAGGTTTGCGCGAGAGCCGGGCCAGTGAGGGCCCAGAGGGTCGCGGCAAGGAGCAGGCGCTTCATGCGGCCTCCTGATTCTGCTTGGATTGAAGCCGGACTTTGTGGCCGGGTTCGATCTCGACCATCGCGCCGAGCTCCCCGGGGGTGAGGCGGTAGGGCTCGGGCCAGAGAGCGGGGTCCGAGAAACGGTCGGTCCTCAATTTGTGGAAGTCGAGCGGTCGGTCGATGTCCGGGTCCGGCACGGCGGCGAGCAGCGCCTGCGTGTAGGGATGCGCCGGGTTGCGGAACAGGGTGGCCTTCGGGGCCTCCTCGACGATGTAGCCCCTGCACATCACGGCGATCGTGTCCGCGATGTAGTCGACGACGGCCAGGTTGTGCGAGACGAAGAGGTAGGACAGCCCAAGGGCCGATTGCAGATCCTTTAGGAGGTTCAGGACCTGGGCTTGCACGCTCACATCGAGGGCCGACACCGGCTCGTCACAGATCAGCACCCTCGGCTCGAGGGCAAGCGCTCGCGCGATGCCGAGCCGCTGCCGTTGACCGCCCGAAAAGGAATGCGGGTAGCGGCGCAACGAACGCTGATCGAGCCCGACCATGTCGAGGAGCTGCTTCGCACGCTCGTAGCGACCGTCCGGCGTGCCGATGTCGTGAATGCGCAGGGGTTCGGTCAGAATCTCGTAGACAGTCATCCGCGGGTTGAGGGACGAAAATGGGTCCTGGAACACGAACTGCACGGAGCGGCGATACTCTGTGAGGCCGGCTCCTTCGAGGGTATGCACGTCCCGCGGCCCCGAGCCGTTGTCGAAGAGGACGCGTCCCTTGTCGGGCGCGATCGCTCGCATGATCATCTTGGACACGGTGGTCTTGCCGCAGCCGGACTCGCCCACAAGGCCGAGGGTCGTGCCTGCGGGGAGGCTCAGGTTCACGCCGTTCACCGCATGGATGGTGCGCCTCTTGCCCGAGAACCAGCCGGAGCGAAGGGTGTAGGTCTTGCAGAGGCCCTCGGCCTGAAGGATCGCCTCCTGGGGCTGCGGCCGTTCGGGAGCGTGGGCGCGGGCCAGCGTCGCGCTCTTCACCTCGCGGATCGGCGTGAGTCGCTCCCCCGGCTCCATGGCAAAGCGCGGCACCGCGCGCATCAGCGCCTTGAGGTAGGGGTGTTGCGCCTGACGGAAGATCTCCTCGCGTCCCCCGGCCTCCATCACGCGACCGCGATACATCACCACCACCTCGTCGGCCACGTTCGCGACGACGCCGAGGTCGTGGGTGATGAGAAGCACCGACATGCCGGTTTCAGCCTGAATCTCGTTGATGAGATCGAGGATCTGGGCCTGGGTGGTGACGTCGAGAGCGGTCGTCGGTTCGTCGGCGATCAGCAGGGCGGGCCTGGTGATGAGCGCCATCGCGATCATGGCGCGCTGGCGCAGGCCGCCCGAGAGCTCGAACGGATAAGTCGTGTAGGCCCGCTTCGGGTCCGGGAACCCCACCTTCGCGAAAACCTCGATGGCGCGCTCGCGCGACTCGTTCTTGCCGGCTGTGGCATGGAGCAGCAGCGCCTCGCCGACCTGGTCGCCGATGGTGTGCAGCGGCGAGAGGGACGTCATCGGCTCCTGGAAGATCATCGCGATGCGCCCGCCACGCAGGTCGTGCATGGCCTCGCCCTCGGCCTTGAGCGCAGCGATATCGATGCTGCCGTTCTTGCTGGCCGGATCGTTGAAAAGAATCTGGCCACCCGAGATGCGGGCCGCCTTCGGCAGGATCTGGAGGATCGCTTGCGCGGTCACGGATTTGCCCGAGCCCGATTCCCCGACGAGTGCGACAGTCTTTCCGCACGGAATGTCGAACGACAGGCCGTCCACCGCGCGAAAATCGCCGGTCTCCGTATGAAAATCGACCGCCAGGTTGCGGATCGACAGCAGCGGCGCGTCCATTGAAATCCCTGGGTTCATTCAGACCGCATCACGATAACCAGCATAACGTTCCTAGAGTTCGATGGCGACAGGCTCGGCTGGATCGAAAAAGACTTCGGCGGCAAAGGGATAATGGAAGAGCCCCGAGCGCGACAAGCGCTCCAGGAGGATTTCGCACACATGCCACACCTCCTCGTCGTGGACCAGATGATGGGTGAGGAGCCCAATCGGCTCGTCCCGGTCAGCAATCCCCTCGATCCGTGCCTTGATACGACGGCCCAGCCGTTCGGCCAGAATCTCCAGCGGCAGAGCGCCTCGGGTTCCGTGCCAGTCGATGGGGTCGAGATGCGTGTTGATCTGAATAAGGCCGGCGGTGGGGCTGCGGTTCGCGCGGTCGTTGAATGTCGAGAGGCCCCGGTATCCGAGGCCGGGGAGCACGGAGACGAGGTCTCGGTCGATGCGGTTCCAGGGTGGAACGAAGACCGGCAGGAGCCTGGCTCCGAGCCGAGCGTGGGCCTCATCGAGGGCCAGTCCGGCATCCCGTTTGAGGAGTTCGCTAGGGCGATGCCTGCCGAACTCCGCCTTCTTCTCACCAGGTGGTGCGTGGTTCACATGCGAGAGGCCATGGACCAACAGCGCGACCTGGCTCTCGGCGGTCAGCCTTTCCGCGAGGGAGGGCTGTGCCGTAGCGGGAACGGCCGCGATCCCAAGGGGGATGCCGAAGCGGTTGGCGAGGGCGAGGAGGCGCTCGAAGGGGAGCGTCGCTGCAACGGCATCGTCGTCCCGCCACCAGAACGACAGGCGGTGCGGTGAATCCGCGAGCCGGGCCAGGGCGTCGTCGAGGGTTGCCCAGGAGCCGGGGCGCTCCGATGCCGCTCGACGGCCGAGCGCGGCCTCGACCACGGCAACGCTGCGCACCGCTCCATCGAGAGAGACATTATTCGGTCGCGGGCGTCGCCCGATGGCGGTTCGCAGCGCTGCCGCGAGACGCTCGGGCGACAACTCCGCCTCCGGCAGGACCTGGGCGAGGCCCGCGGCCGCGAGGCAGTCCGCCCGCTGGCGCTGCTCCGTCTCCTGGCCGGCTTCGAAGGGCACGAACACGGCAGGAACCCCCACCCGCAGCACATCGACCGCGGTGTTGTAGCCGCATTGGCTGACCGAGGCCGCGGCACGGCCGAGGAAGGTCCGGAAGTCGGGCCGGGCCCGTTCCACCGTCACATGCAGGGGCGATGCCTCTCTCAAGGAGGTGAACGCGTCCTCCGGCACGCCATGGCCGACGAGGATGCGCCATGGCTCCTCCGGCAGGAGGCCTGCGGCCGCGAGGGCGCTGCGGTAGAGGGGCAGGCTCGCCGAGCTGGAGCCCCCCGACACCACGATGCCCTCCCGTTCGGATCCGGCCGCCGGGCTCGCGCCCTCGTCGACGTAGCCCGTGTAGCGCAGGAGCCCCCGCGCTGCGTCGTTCACGGGCCAGGATGCCTCCAGGGGCACAAGGTCCGAATCCCCGTGCACGAGGACGAGATCGTAGAAGCACGCCAGACGCTCGTGAGCCTCGGCGATTCGGGCGGGCTTGCCCGGCGGAACCAGGATGTCCCGAACCGAACATGCAATCAGGGGGCGGGGGGAGACAGTTCCGGCAGCCTCCAGGAGCGGCAGGAACTCGTCCGCAAGCCCGCGCCGCCCGAAGGGGAACAGTTCGGTGACGAGAACGTCAGGCCTGATTTCGGCCAAGGCATCGAGCAGCCCGCTGCGGCGCCTCGCTCGGTAGGCGGCATCCACCGGCGTCCCCGCCGGATCGAGGAGAGTGCGGAAGTCGGTCCCGATGGTTCGAACTGGAGGCAATTGGATGAGGCGCACGCCGTCCAGCGCAACCAGGGGCGCGGGCATGCCGCCCGAGACCAACGCGACCTCGTGCCCGGCCCGGGCGAAGGCGCGCGCGAGTGCCGCGGAGCGGGTGAGGTGACCGGCTCCGAGGAGATGGGTGACGACGATCATGACGCGCCGACTCACACCGCGACCCCTTCGAGGAGAGGCAAAAGGCCGGCCCCGAGCCGGTCCGCAGCGGAGATCAGACTGCGGCTTCCATGGACGAAGCGATGTGCGGCGTCGCTCATGGCGGCTCGGCGGGCGGGGTCCCGGAGGAGCACGCGCAAGGCCGCCGCGAACGCTTCGGCGTCGCCCGGCGACGTGAGAAGGCCGGTCCGGCCGTCCTCGACCACGCTCGGCACGCCCCCGAAGGCCCCCGCGACCACGGGACAGCCGCTGGCCTGGGCTTCAAGCAGAACCATGCCGTAGGCCTCGTTCAAGGCCGGCCACACCAGAAGATCCGCCGCTGCATAACGGCCGCGAAGGGCGGCTGGGTCGGGCGCCGCCCCGTGGAAGCGGACGCGCGTGCCGAAGGGCGCGAAGAGCCGCTCGACCTGCGCCCGCGCCTCGCCGTCGCCGACGATGTCGAGCCGCCAGGCCAGGCTCTCAACGAGGCCGAGCGCCTCCGCGAGGAGGCGGTAGGATGCGAGTTTGTCGCCGGCCCGCATCATCGCAACCGCGAGCAGCCGCGGTTCCCCGTTGCCATGACGGGCTGGCGGCGCCTCGGGCCACTCGGCCGCATCAAGGAAGGGGGGCAGATCGAGCAGGCGCTGACGGGGCGGCCGGTGGATCGCAAGCGCCTCCCGATCGGCCGGCGTCATGGCGAACACGGCCTCGGCCCGGTCGAGGGCCGCTTCGGCGCCGCGATGGGCGATGGCCCAGGGGCCAAAAGCGCGCTTCGCGGCCCGTGAGCCCTCCGCGACCGCATAGGGGATCCCCAGGGCATCGGCGACGCGGGGACCGATCCAGTCCGGGGCCTTGTAGTAGACGTGGTAGGTGAACCACAGAACCGGCCGGCCCAGTGGAGGGACCGCGCCATAGGCCGCGACGAGACGCTCCGCCTCCCGCTCGGAAGCCGCCCTGATTCGCTCCTGAGTGGCGGGATCCCCGGCCTTGTCGAGGGTCCGCAGCCGGCTCGCCAGATGCGGATCGAAACCCGCCTGCTGCAAGGCTCTCATCAGGAGCCTCGCCATGGTCCGGTCTCCGGACGGCGCCGGATGGTCCGGACTTTTCAGGGGGGCATAGAACGCGAGCGGGGTCGTCATGGCACGGGCGCTCCGCGTTCGACGACCGCGCGCAAACGCCGCTCGATCACGTCGATGCCGCCATCCATCGCGAAATCGTTGCGGAGGCGGGCGAACGCGGCGGAGCCGAGGCGGGCACGTTCCTCGGGGTCGCGGCAGAGAAGGTTGATGGCGTTGGAGAGGGCCTTCCAGTCGCCCGGCGCGACGAGACGTCCTTCGCGGCCGTCGCGCAGGAATTCGGGAATGCCTGCGAAATCGGTCGCGACCGTCGCGAGGCCTTGCGAGGCTGCCTCCATAATCACGTTCGGCAACCCGTCCCGGTCACCGGAGGCCGCCTTCTTGGAGGGCAGCACGAACAGATCCGACTCGCGCAGGAGCGCGATGACGTCAGGCTGCGCCTTGGCGCCCAGGAATGCGCAGCGCTCGCCGATGCCGATGCGGGCGGCCTGCACCTTGAGTTCGTCCTTCAACTCGCCGCCGCCCACATGGGCAAAGCGCCAGTGCAGATCCGGTGGCAGGGCAGCCAGAGCCTGCAGGAGATCGCCATAGCCCTTCTTCGCGACCGCACGCCCGACGCTCACGATCCGCACGGGATCCGCGGCGTTCGACCCGTCGCGGCCCGGCCCTCCCTCCGGGGGCAATGGGAAGCGGCTCAAATCGAGGCCGTGGTAGACGAGGCCGACATGCGCGAGCGTGGGCGCCAGCGCCTGGAGGTGGGCGGCGCCCTCGGCCGTGCAGGTGACGCCCCATTGCGCCTCGGCAAGCTTTTCGCGCTTCTCCCAATCCGGCGTCGTCCAGATATCCTTTGCGTGGGCCGAGAAGGTCCAGGACCGGCCCGTCAGGAGCGCCGCGTAGCGGACGACCGAGGCGGGCGTGTGGAGATAGTGGACGTGGAGGTGGGATATCCGATCCGGGAGCTCTCGCGCCATGACGAGCGCCTGCCCGAGCCGGCGCCCGCGACTGGGGGTGAAGTCGCGCTTCAGGTCCCCCCAGAAGGTCCGGATGAGGGCCGTGAAGCGGGGTTGCCGAAAGGCCCAGAAGGCCCCTCGGACGACGCGCAAGGGCTCCCGGTAGAGGTACTCGGGCAGGTACACCCTTCGCGCCTGGATGCGCCGATGCATCGGGTGAACGGCTTTGTCGGTCGGATGGCGCAGAGACCAGATCTCAAGCGCGATCCCGCGCTCCTCCAGGGCGAGGATCTCCTGGGCGATGAAGGTTTCGGACAGGCGCGGATAGCCCTTGACGACGACCGCAATCCGCGGCGCCGATTGCGGTCGCATGAGGCTACTCGGCTGCTTCGTTCAAGGAGGACCGGCGCTTTGGTGCTTCGAGGCCGGCTGCGAAGCGATCCCGGATGTGGTCCAGCCCATCGAGGAGGCCGGGCACCAGGCCGGAGGGGAAGGGCTGCATCGGCAGGGCCCGCAGCGCCTCCGCCATGCGCACGGGATCGCGGCCGTTCTCGTCCTCGCTGAGGCGGCTCACAAGGCCGAGGCGCTCGGCTTCGAGGGCGCGGATGTGCTGCTCCAGACGCGGCCTGGTGCGCGGCACGATGAGGGCCCGCTTGTCGAAGGAGAGGATTTCGCAAAATGTGTTGTAACCGCCCATGGCCACCACGGCGGTGGCCTTGTGCATGAGCACTTCGAGCTTCGTGTCGAAGGAGATCGCGTCGAGCTTGGGATGGCGCGCGATGCGCTCCAGGAAGCCGCGCCGCCTCTCCCGGTTGATGAAGGGGCCGAACACGATGAGGGCCGGTATCTCGAGATCGGCCGCCTCGTAAGCCGAGATCACCCAATCGATGAGATCTTCCCCGTCGCCGCCGCCCCCCGTGGTCACGAGGATGAAGGGCTGCCGGGTGATCTTCGGATAGCGCGAGAGGGTGGATTCCTGCGGGAGCTCGCGTCTGAGATAGCCCGTATAGGTGATCCGTCCCTCGATCTTCGGTCCCAGATCGAGGGCCGCGAGAGGTTCGTAGATCTCTTTGAGCCCATAGACCCAGATCTCGTCGTAATATCGCGCGAGCGCCTCCTTGGCTCCCTTGCGCTCCCATTCGGGCACCAGGAGAGCCGGCTCGTCCATCACGTCGCGGATGCCGAGAACCAAGCGGCACCCTTGCTGCTGGAGATGTTCCAGGGCCGGAATCACCTCGCCCCGGAAGCCGGTGGGTTCCTTGTCGACGATGAACACGTCCGGCCGGAAGCTCTCCGCCGTCTGCATGATGATGTCCTGCCGCAGGCCGACCGCATCGTCCAGGGACACGTTGAGGTTGAGGCTTCGGTAGTCTCCTTCGGGCAGCTTCGTAACCCCTGGGATCCGGATATAGTCGACACCCGACCCGAACTCAAAGTTCCCGATCACCGGCGAGCCCGAGATGATGACCACCGAGATCAAGGGCCAGCCGCTCACGAGGGCGTTGGCGATCGCTCGCGAGCGCCTTAAATGTCCCAGCCCGAAGGTATCATGGCTATAGATGAGGACCCGCGCAGGGGGAGCGGCATCCTGCAGAGCAGTTAAAGCACCGCTCCGGCCGTGCCGAGGCTTGATGGTTGGGTCTGCCATACCGGCCGTCCGTATCCGGAACTCATGATGCGCCGCAAGGGCTACGCTAAGGTGCGTTCTACCACGAACGCAATCGAAAACAGCCCCTCCGGCCGGTATTTCAAAAGGGGTATGTCCCGCCTGGGGCGGGATGCTATCGTTGAAGGCGATGGACAAAAGCCTATTTCGTTACATCTGGCGTTTCTCGAAGCGCGATCAATTGATCATCTGCGGGGTCGTGCTGGCCTCGCTGCCTTTTTATTTTGCATCCCTCGATCTGCCCCGGCGCATCGTCAACGAGGCCATCCAGGGCCGCGCCTTTCAAAACGGCGTGACCACCGCTCCCTTCCTGCGGATGGCGTTCGACCTGCCGGATTTTCTCGGCGGGCACCATTTTATCCTGACGGAGGGATTCCAGCTCGATCGGATCGGACTCTTGTTCGGCCTGTCGGGACTGTTCCTGATGTTCGTCCTCATCAACGGGGCCTTCAAGTACTGGATCAACGTCGCCAAGGGCGCGCTGGGCGAGCGGATGCTTCGCCGGATGAGGTTCGACCTCTTCTCCCTCGTTCTCCGGTTCACGCCGGAAACCCTGAGAAACGTGAAGTCCTCCGAAACCGCGACGATCATCAAGGACGAGGTCGAGCCCGTCGGCGGCTTCATCGGGGATGCCTTCATCACCCCCGTCTTCTTGGGCACCCAGGCCATCACGGCCCTCGGATTCATCATGCTCCAGAATGCCGCGATGGGTCTGATGGCGCTTGCCGTCATCGGCATTCAATTCACGGTAATCCCCCGCCTTCGCCGCGAGTTGCTGCGCCTCGGCAAGCAGCGCCAGATCGAATCCCGGCGCCTCGCCGGGCGCGTCAGCGAAGTCGTGGACGGGATGGAGGCCGTCCACGTCCACAATGCCTATGCGTGGGAGCGGGCCGAAATCGGCCAACGCCTCTTCCACCTCTTCGATCTCCGCTTCCGGATCTACCGCCGGAAATTCATGGTGAAGTTTCTCAACAATCTGCTCGCGCAGGTTACGCCGTTCCTATTCTATGCGGTCGGCGGCTATCTCGCGATCAAGGGGCAGCTCGACATCGGTCAGCTCGTCGCGGTGATCGCCGCCTACCGGGACTTGCCACCTCCCTTGAAGGAACTCATCGATTGGGATCAGCAGCGTCTCGACGTGCAGGTCAAGTACGATCAGGTCGTGCAGCATTTCTCCCCCGAGCGACTGCTCTCCGTCGACGAAGCCGCCGCACCCGCCGATATTTCCCTCCTCGGGCCGGTCGTGGGCGAGAACCTCCGTGTTGCGGACGGACACGGGGGCACCCTGCTCGACGACGCATCCTTCCGGTTGGAGGAACCGGTTCGCACCGCTCTTGTATCCGACGGAGGCCCGGCCGCGAGTCTGATGGCGCGCATTCTCGCCCGGCGCACCACGGAATTCAGTGGTCAGGTTCTGGTGGGCGAATACGATCTCGTGCGCCTTCCAGCGGCGGTCGTCGGGCGCCGAATTGCCTATGCGGGAGTCGAACCGGTGCTCTTCCCCGGTTCCATCCGAGACAATCTGGTCTACGGTCTGCGTCACCGGCCCCTTACCCAGGTCCCCACCCACGACCCGCGGGAGGCCGCTCGGCGGCTGATGGAGGCGCGTCGGACTGGGAACCCGGTCGACAGCATCAACGACCGGTGGATCGATTGCGATCTCGTCGGTGCCAAGGACGAGGACGACCTCGACCGGATCCTCCTCGATTACCTCCGGCAGGTCGGGATGGAAGACGACATTTACCGTTTCGGACTTTCCGGCATGGTGGACCCCGAACGGCATCCTCATCTTGCGGAACAGATCGTGGAGGCGCGGGTCCGCCTCCAGGAGGTGTTCCAGGCCGGCGACATGATGGGTCTCGTCGAGCACTTCGATCCGGAGCGTTACAACAACCAGGCCACGATCGCCGAGAACCTGCTTTTCGGTGTGCCCACGGTTCGAGAACTGATGGGCCGGAGCCTCGCCGAGCACCCCGGATTCCGGGCCACCCTCGAGAGCGCCGGGCTCAGCGGTGACCTCACCGAGATGGGCATTCGCATCGCGGAGACGATGACTGAAATCTTCCGCGGTCTACCGCCCGGGCATTCCCTGTTCGAGCAATTCTCCTTTATCGGCGCCGACGAGCTCACGGATTTCGAGGCCATGCTCAGGCGTCGCGCGGGCCGCAATCTGTCGCGCGACGACACGACCCGGCTCCTCTCCCTGCCGCTCGCCTATATCGAGCCCCGCCACCGCCTTGGCCTCCTGGGCGATCCCTTGAAGGATCGCCTCGTCGCAGCGCGGGCCCAGGTGCGCGAGATGCTGGAGGAACGGACCGATGCCGGCGTGGAGTTCTACGACAGCGAGCGCGTGACGCCGGCCGCGCCTCTCAAAGACAACCTTCTCTTCGGGCGGGTCAGCTATTCCGTCGCCAACGCTCAAGGCCGGGTGACGGAAGCGATCACGTCCGTGATCACGGAACTGGATCTGCGGGAGGCCGTCGAGGGCATCGGCCTCGAACACAGGGTCGGCCCGGCAGGACGTCTCCTCACCGCGCAGCAGCGGGCGAGCGTCAATCTCGTGCGGTGCCTTGTGAAACGCCCGGATCTGCTCGTCATCGATGGTGCTCTCACGCCATTCGACGAGAATCGCGCGGCTCGGCTGAAGAAATTTCTGCTCGAAACCTCGAACGGCCGCAGGCTCTTCATGGTGGTGCCCAACGATCGCGAGATTGACGGCTTCGACGCCGTCATGCGCTTCCAGCGGGGCCGGGTCCGGGTGGAACCAGCATCGGACGAGCGCCAAGAATCCGATGTCGAACACAGGCAGGTGGCCGGCCAACTCGCTTGAGATTGAGCGGGGCTGAGCCGCTTCGGCGGCAGGCTCCAGCGGAGGGCATGGGAAGCAGGCGATGATGCGCACGACCGAAATGCGACTTCACAGGTTGAACACCGGAGAAACCGGATGACGCGCAAAGACGAGGTGCAATCTCGCAGGAAGACGATGGGAGAGACTGGATGACGCTCGAGAACGAGGTGCAATCGCTACGGCAGGTCCCGATGTTCCGCGACATGGATCCCGCCCGGTTGAAGCTGTTGGCCTTCACGAGCGAACGCGTGCAGTTCGCTGAAGGGCAGCGCTTCTTCTCTCAAGGGGATCCATCCGACGCCGCTTACGTGATCATCGAGGGCAAAGCCGACGTACTCCTGCGGACGCCCGGGGGTGAAATCAAGGTCGCGGAGCTGGGCCAGAATGCGCTCGTCGGCGAAATGGGCATTCTCGGGGACAACCCCCGTTCGGCGACGATCCTCGCGTCCCAGCCCACGACGGCCCTGAGGATCGACAAGCGGGTATTCATCGAGCTTCTGGCACAATTCCCCCAAATGGCGATTGCGGTGATGCGGGAACTCGCGAACCGGCTCGAACGCACCAATGCGCAGCTCGCGCAGCTGAGGTCGTAGTAGGGTGGTCGCACGGAGGAACCCACGGCCCAGGCCCCTGGTCTGCATCGATTTCGGCCGCTCGTGGAAGCGTCGAGATCTGCATGGCGGGTAGACAGAGCTTCCTAAGGACCACGCTCAAGACCCGGCGGGCCTTCGCGCGGCTGCGGGATCCGCAATTCTGGCGGCTCGCATCCGGCCTCGTTCTCTTCAGCTTTGCGATCACCCATTTCCTCAATCACGCCCTCGGTCACATCTCCGTCGACGTCATGGAGGCTGCACAAGAGTGGCGGCGCGGTTTCTGGCGATCCTGGCCCGGCACGATCCTGCTCTATGGGGCGCTTGCCACGCATGTAAGCCTTGTCCTCGCCAAGCTGGCGGCCCGGCGCACTTGGCGGGTACCGGCCTGGGAGGGGGCGCAAATCGCGCTCGGGCTCACCATCCCGTTCCTGGGGGCGGCCCATGTGATGGCGACCCGCGGCGTGAGCGCCGCAACAGGCTTCGACGACACCTACACGGCCGAATTGCGACTTCTCTGGCCAGGCCTTGCCTGGAGCCAGTCCCTTCTCCTCGCCGTGGTCTGGCTGCACGCCATGCTTGGCCTGAACCATTGGCTGAAGGTCCAGCGCTGGTATTCGACCTGGAGCCCCATTCTCCTCGTCGGAGCCGTGCTGGTGCCGACGCTTGCCGTCACGGGCTGGATCGAGGCCGCGCGGCGGCTCTCGCTCAAGACCTTCTCCGAGCCACCGATGACGCCCGCGATGTTGGAAGCAGGGGACGGTCTCATCCAGGCGGCCCAAGCAAGCGTGTGGACCGGGTTCTGGCTGCTCGTCGCCGTCATCGTGGGCTGGCGGTCCATCGAGTGGTTCCGGCCCGGCGCCCGAGTGACCTATGCGGACGGCCGCACCGCGCGGGCGCTTCCCGGCGCGACGCTCCTCGAGATCAGCCGCGCCGCGGGTGTCCCCCACGCCTCGGTGTGCGGAGGTCGTGGGCGATGCACCACCTGCCGGGTCATGGTGCTCGGCGGCGGGGACACGCTGCCGCCGCCGAACACGGTCGAGGCCAATGCCCTCGACCGAATCTCGGCGCCGCCCGGCGTCCGCCTTGCCTGTCAGGTGCGGCCGACCGCGGATGTGAGGATCAGGCCGCTTGTGCCCCTGCAGGACGCGGAGCCGAGCATTGCGTCGGATTCTCACCGCTGGGGCGTCGAACGCAGAATCACCGTGATGTTTGCGGATCTGCGGGACTTCACGGCACTGGCCGAACGCCTCTACCCTTACGATTCCGTCTTCCTCCTCAACCGTTTCTTCGCGGTCATGAGCGAGGCGGTGGAGCGGCACGGCGGGGAAGTCGACAAGTTCTTGGGAGACGGCATCATGGCGTTGTTCGGCATCACGGCTGCACAGGGCGCCGGGAGTCGCGACGCTCTTCGGGCGGCCCGCGACATGATGGGCGCGCTCGACGAGTTGAACCGCGAGTTCGGCGGGACCCTTGCCGACCCGCTGCGGATGGGCATCGGCATCCACACGGGCCCTGCCGTGCTCGGGCGCGTCGGCGGCTCGAGACGGGGCAGCCTGACGGCGTTGGGCGACAGCGTGAACATCGCGAGCCGTTTGGAGGGACTGAACAAGCAGTTTGGCTCGGTTCTCGTGGTCTCGGAGGACGCTCTGATCCATTCGGGTCTCGTGTTCGGTGAAGCCGAGATGCGCGAGGTTCCGCTCCGGGGCCGCGGGGTCGGGTTGAGGGTGGCCGTCGTCCACGATGTTTCCACATTGCGCGATCGGTTGCCCGCCGAGGCTTGAGGTGGCGTCGCCGTCGCGGACGATTGCCGATCGAGACCGGGAGCGCCGACGCTTGACCGACGCGCTCCGGAGGGCAACGCTCCCGGCCGAGCGATCGAGTGAGGAACACGCCATGGATCTGGGCGCACGCCTGAAGAACCGACATGTGCTGATCACGGGCGCCTCGGGAGGTTTGGGTGAGCACTTCGCGCGCCTTTGTGCCCGCTGCGGCGCGGCCGTGACGGTCACTGCCCGGCGGCGTGGACGGCTCGATGCCCTTGTCCGCGATCTCGAAACCTCGGGCGCAGCCCATGCCCGCGCGGTCGATCTCGATGTATCGGACGAAGGCTCCGTCGCGAGGGGCCTCGCGGCCGCTCTCGAAAATGCGCCCCCTCTCGATGTGCTCGTCAACAATGCCGGTATCGCCGGAACTGGGCCTTCCATCGACACTCCGATCGACGAATTCGACCGGATCATCGCAACGAACCTGCGCGGGGTTTGGATGATGTCCGGCGCCGCAGCGCGGCGATGGCGGGATGCGGGCCAGGGCGGCACGATCGTCAACATCGCGTCGATCCTCGGTCACCGCGTCGTGGGCGGCACCGCTCCCTATGTGGTCTCGAAGGCCGGCGTGGTGCAGATGACGGAGGTGCTCGCTCTCGAATGGGCGCGGTTCGGCATCCGCATCAATGCGCTTTGTCCCGGCTACATTGCGACCGACATCAACGCGTCCTTCTTCGACAGCGAGGCGGGCCAGCAGATGATCAGGCGCATTCCGATGCGCCGCCTCGGCCGGCCCCACGATCTCGACGGCCCGTTCCTGCTCCTCGCGACGGACGCTTCCGCCTGGATGACCGGAACTTCGGTCGCGGTCGATGGCGGCCACCTTGTATCTTCGCTCTAAAAGTCTGGTCGGCTCCGTCCGTTCCGGCTCCACAAGTCTCATGTGACCGCATAACCTTCATCCGAAAAGCCTTCAGCTTTTCGGGATCGTGCTCAAGGATCCCCGATGGACTTCCAGATCTCAGCCGACGTCGAGAGCTTTCGCGCACGTATCGCCGATTTCGTCGAGCGCGAACTCATCCCCCTGGAAGCGGATCGCGAGGCGTACGATCCCCACGAGAACATCCGCCTCGATCTCCTCGCCGATCTGCGGGCCAAGGCGCAGGCCGAGGGGTTGTGGTGCCTGCAGCTGAAGCGGGAGACCGGGGGGCAGGGACTCGACAAGCAAGCCATCGCGGTTTGCTACGAGGCCATGAACCGCTCCATCTTCGGGCCCGTGGTCTTCAATGCCGCCGCGCCGGACGACGGCAACATGCAGGTGCTGGAGCGCATCGGCACGGCCGAACAGAAGGAGCGCTGGCTGCAGCCCATCGTTCGCGGCGAGGTCCGCTCCGCCTTCGCGATGACCGAACCGCACCCGGGCGGCGGTTCGGACCCCTCCATGATCCAGACGCGAGCCGAGAAGCGCGGCAACGCCGCGTACCGGATCACGGGCCGGAAATGGTACATCACGGGAGCGGGCGAGGCGTCCCACTTCATCCTCATGGCGAAGACCTCGGAGGATCCGCGACGGGGCCTCACGGCCTTTCTGTTCCACAGGGACCAGCCCGGCTGGCGCATCGTCCGACGCATCCCGATCATGGGCCCGGAGGAGCATGGCGGCCATTGCGAGTTGGAATTCGACGGGCTCGAAATCCCGGCCGAGAACGTGCTCCTGAGCGAGGGCGACGGCCTCAAGGTCACGCAGATCCGTCTGGGTCCCGCGCGGCTCACCCACTGCATGCGCTGGCTCGGTCTCTCGAAGCGCTGCGTCGAGATCGCCCGCGCCTACGCGGCCGAGCGGCACGGTTTCGGGGTGCGGCTGGCGGACCGGGAAAGCGTACAGCTCATGTTGGGCAGGCTTGCCATGAACATCGAGATCGGGCGGCTCCTCGTCATGAAGGCGGCCTGGGAGCTCGATCGCGGCGGCTTTGCCCGCAAGGAGGTCTCCATGGCCAAGGTTCAGGTCGCCAATGTCCTGCACGAAGCGGCCGATGTGGCGATCCAGATCAACGGGGCGCGCGGCTACTCCAAGGATACGGTGCTGGAGTGGATCTACCGCTATGCCCGCCAGGCGAGGCTCGTCGATGGAGCCGACGAGGTGCATCGCATGGTGCTGAACCGGGCGCTCGAAGGGGAGGGTCGCGACTTCTGGCACTGGCCCGTCGCGGCGTCGTGAGGAACCGCTTTACCGCCAATCTCGGCATGCTCTTCCCAGAGCGGCCGTTCCTGGAGCGCATCGATGCCGCCGGTGCCGCCGGGTTCGACAAGGTCGAGGTGCACACTCCCTACGAGTTTTCGATCCCGGTCATCCGTGATCGCCTGGTAGCTGCAGGCGTGGCGCTCACGGGGCTCAACACCCGGCCGGGGGCTCCGGGTGAATTCGGTCTGGCGGGCCTGCCGGGCAGGGAGGCGGAATTCCGCGAGGCCTTCGATCAGGCCGTCGAGTACGCCCTCGGCCTCGGGGCCCGCATGATCCATGTGACGGCCGGCCTCGCGGCCCCGGACGAGCGTCCGGCCGCTCTTGCGACCTATGTCGAAAATGTCAGGCAGGCGGCCCGATCGGCGGTCGGCACGGGGCTGATTCTGCTCCTCGAACCGATCAATCAGAGGGATCGGCCAGGCTACCTCGTGTCCCATTCCGATGAGATGGCAGGGATCATCGAGAGGATCGGCGAACCGAACGTCCGCATGCTGTTCGACATCTACCACGTGCAGATCATGGAGGGGGACCTGACCCGTCGGATGCAGCGGCACCGGGATCTGATCGCTCACGTCCAGGTCGCCGCAATCCCCTCCCGGGCCGAACCTGACGAAGGGGAAGTCTCCCTGGCTGGGGTCTTTCGCGCCCTCGAATCAATCGCCTATGGGGGCCTGATCGGTCTCGAATACCACCCGCGGAGGCGCACCGAAGACGGGCTCGGCTGGCTCGATGCCTATGCCGAGCCAGCCGCGAGGCTTGCATGAAAGCCACACCCAGCACGAAAAAGTGAATAATTCGTATCTTTACCGCCCCGCTGCCCGATTCTCGTCACGACTGGCCGCCACCCCTGGGTTTCTAAGAAGCACAAGGGATCGGCAAGGCCCCTCAAGGCCTCAGCCGGCGGAACGGGATCAGCATGACGATGTCGACGTTGGCGCACCGCGCCACCGCCCCAGTGCCTGCGCGCCGCGTGCAAGTTTGTGCCGTTGCAAGCCCACCGCCCGGAACCGGGCGCTTCTTCTCCTCTGCCGCTCTTCGGCGCACGGCAAGCTATAGCGCCGTTCTCGGGCTCGTCGCTGGCCTCCAGATCGTCAGCGCAGGTCCCGCCTCGGTCGCATCGCTCGCGAATCGCGCCGCACCCCAAACCGAAGCGAAGTTCAGTGCCCGGATCGAGCCTGCGGTCGAGAGCTCCGCTCCCGCTGTCACCAGCCCCGAGGCGGCTCCTGCCGAACCGGCGGCGCCCGCCCTCGATGGAGCTCTGTTCTCGGCGATCCTCAACGATGCCCTCCCGGCGCTACAGCGGATCGAGCCGCAGACCACGGGTGGCATCTCGCGCGAAAGCCCGGACGACATTCTCACCTTCGGGACCAAGCGCGCGCCGCGCTGGCTCGTCGAGACCATTCTGAAGGCTTCGTACAAGACCGGCATCGATCCGATCTACATGATGACGCTTGCGGACGTGGAATCGAGCCTTTCGCCCGTCGCCAAGGCGCCGACCTCTTCGGCCGAGGGCCTGTTCCAGTTCATCGACCGCACATGGCTCGAAATTCTCTACATGCACGGCGCGGAGCACGGCTTCGGTGCCGCGGCGGCCGCGATCCGCATGGTGGACGACGAGCCCGTCGTGAGCGACCGCGACCGCTCCTGGATTCTCGGTCTCAAGCGCGACCCCTATCTGTCCGCTCTCATGGCGGGCGAACTGATCCGCGACATCCGGCGCGAATTGCAGGCGCAGGGCGAGCGGGAACTCTCCGAAGCCGAACTCTACCTCGCCCACTTCTTCGGAGCATCGAGCGCCGTGCGTTTCCTCGCGGCCCTCGACGAAACGCCGGACCAGTCCGCAGCGAAACTTTTTCCCAAAGCAGCCAAGGCCAATCTGGGATTGTTCACCGAGAAGAACGGACGCAAGCGGCGCTCTATCACCGTCGCGGAGCTCTACGATCGCATCGATGGCAAGATTGTCCGTCGCCTGAACAGCTTCGACACCGTCGCGCGGCAGGAGCGGCAGCCCGTTCGGCTCGAGGCCCTCGCCGAGCCGACCACGCGCTGAGGCGGCTCATCCGGCTTCGGCGAGGGAGAGCGCTCTCTCGAAGTCCGGCCTTGCGTGCATCTCCTGTCCTCGCCCTCATCCTGAGATGCCGGCATCGGCAGCCCTCGAAGGAGGGTGATCCAGAATCCGCATCGGCAACTCGAGCTTTCCGTCGAGACGCAGCCTCCGGCCGCTCCTCGGGATCTTGATCCGGCTGAGGGCACTGACGTCATCGCAGGCCAGACCGTAAGGATGAGCGGGTGAGGGAGTTCCCTCTCACGACGCCAGCACCGCTCCGTCTTGGAAGGCCTTCCCGGGGCGCAGCTGAGGCCCATCGTTGAGATGGCATGCCGAGAACCGGCCGGATGCGATTGCCTTCAAGGCCGGCCTCTCGACCTTGCAGCGGTCGAAGGCATGCGGACAGCGCGGGTGGAAGTGGCATCCCGGCGGCGGGTTGAGCGGCGAGGGGATCTCGCCTTTCAGAGCTGAGAACTTCCGTTTTTTCGCCTCGAGCCGCGGCACCTCGTCGAGCAGTGCCTGGGTGTAGGGGTGGTTCGGCGCCCGGAACAGGTCGTCGGCGGGTGACAATTCCACGATGCGGCCAAGATACATCACCGCCACGCGATCGGCGATATGCTCGACGACGCCGAGATCGTGGCTCACGAAGATGTAGGTGAGGCCGAACTCCTCCCGCAGCTTCATGAAGAGATTGAGGACCTGCGCCTGGATCGACACGTCGAGCGCGGCCGTCGACTCGTCGCACACCAGAACCTTCGGCTTGACGGCGAGCGCCCTCGCGATGCCGATGCGGGCGCGTTGCCCACCCGAGAACTGATGCGGGTAGCGGCGGCGCGTGAACGGGTCGAGCCCGACTCGCATCATCATATCCGCGACGTAGGTTTCCATGTCCGAGGCCGGCACGATGCCGTGCACCACCGGGGCCTCGCCGATGATTTCCACCACGCGGCGGCGGGGGTTGAGGGAGGCCATGGGATCTTGGAAGACCATTTGGACCGCAAGATCCGCAGCCCGGCGCTCCCGCCCGTCGAGACCCGCCACATCCCGGCCCCAGAACGCCACCGTCCCGGCGCTGGGATCGAGAATGCCGGAGATCACGCGGCCGAGAGTGGACTTGCCGCAGCCCGATTCGCCCACCAACCCGACGACCTCGCCCTCTGCGACCTGAAGGTTCACGTCGTCCACGGCGCGGACGACCTGTTCCTTGACGCCTGCGCCGAAGAGATTGGCGATGCTCTCGGCCGCATCGAGAGGCTTCACGAAACGCTTCGAGACGCTGCTCAGGCTAAGGATGGGCTTGGGGCTCATGCGTCACCGGATGGGTTTTAGGCCGCGACGGGAGCGGGCGCGACGAGCGGATGGTGGCAGCGGGCCGCGCGGTTGCCCTCGTGGGGAGTCGCTTCGGGCATCACGCTTCGGCAGACATTCGTGGCGCGCGGGCATCGCGGCGCGAAGGGGCATCCCGGCGGCAGCTTGGCCAGCGACGGCGTCATGCCCGGGATCTGCGCCAGCGGCACGCCGCGCTTGTTGCGGCTCGGTACAGAGCCGATGAGGCCCGCGGTGTAGGGATGGATCGGCCGCTCCAGGGTGTCGACGACGTTCCCGGTCTCGACGATGCGGCCCGCATACATGACCGCGATCCGGTCTGCGAGGCCTGCGATCACCGAGAGATCGTGGGTGATCCACAGCATGGCGGTCCCGCTCTCCTCCGCCAAAGTCTGCACCTCGGCCAGGATCTGGGCCTGAATCGTGACATCGAGCGCGGTCGTGGGTTCGTCGGCGACGAGGAGTGCCGGGCGGTGCAGCAGGGCGGTTGCGATCGCGACGCGCTGGCGCATGCCACCCGAAAACTGGTGCGGATAGGCGTTCAGCCGTTCCTCGGGCGAGGGGATGCCGACCCGTGAGAGCGCCTGTGCGGCCCGCGCCCGGGCGGCCTTGTCGGAGACGCGCTCGTGAGCCTGGATCGCCTCCATCATCTGGGTGTCGATGCGCAACACTGGGTTCAGGGTGTTCATCGGATCCTGGAAGATCATCGCGAGGCGCTTGCCGCGGAGCGTGCGCAGTTCGTGTTCTCCTTTGCCGATGAGTTCCTGACCTTCGAGGCGGATGGAGCCTCGCGCGATACGACCCGGCGCGTCGATGAGGCCAAGGATCGCGAGGCCGGTGACGGATTTGCCGGAGCCGGACTCGCCCACGAGCCCCAGCACCTCGCCGCGATCCACATGCAACGACACGCCGTTGACGGCGGTCACGATGCCCTCGCGTGTCCCGAAGGTGACGACGAGATCGTGAATGGAGAGGACGGGCGAGTTCATCGCGCTTGCCTCGTATGCCGATCGATGCAGGTCATCATTGCGCTCATCATGCGAGCCCCACATGCCGATCGATGGAGGTCGTCAAGGGGCTCATCGTGCGAGCCTCGGATTGAGCACTTCGCGGAGCCGATCGCCCACGAGGTTTATGGCCACGATGGCGATCACGAGGGCGATCCCAGGGAAAGTCGATACCCAGTACTTGCCGGACAGGAGGTAGTCGTAGCCCGTCGCGATCAGCATGCCGAGGGACGGCTCCGTCACCGGCACCCCGACCCCCAGGAACGAGAGCGTGGATTCGAGTGCGATCGCATTCGCGATATGAACCGTCGCGACGACGATGAGCGGCGGAAGGCAGTTCGGGAGTAGATGCTTGAACACGATGCGGGAGCGCGGCAGCGCCAGGCACCGGGCCGCCTCGATGTACTCGCGCCGGGTCTCGACGAGAGCCGATCCCCGCACCGTGCGGGCATAATACGCCCATTGCACGATGACGAGAGCGAGGATCACCTTGTCGACCCCACGCCCGAACACCGCCAGGAGGATGAGCGCAACGAGGATAGCGGGGAATGAGAGCTGCAGGTCGACGATGCGCATGATCGCGGCCTCGACGCGCCCGCCCGCATAGGCCGCGAGCACGCCCGCGGAAGCCCCGATGGCACAGCCGAGGATCACGGAGACGGCTCCGACCATGAGCGAGATGCGCAGGCCGTAGAGGATCGCCGAGAGCATGTCCCGGCCCTGATCGTCCGTGCCGAGCCAGGCGGTCGTGCCGCCCGCCAGGGCCTCGCCGGGCTGGAGCATGTTGTCCATGATGTCGAGCTGGGCGAGGTCGTAGGGGTTCTGCGGGGCGACGTATGGAGCGGCGAGCGCCAGACCCACGAGGGTGACGAGCACGACGAGACCAATGATCGCGCCGGGGCTCTGGAAGAAGGTGGCGACATGCCGGCGCAGCAGGCTCTCGCCCCGGTCGAGCGCGGGCGCGGTGACCTCGATGGGCACTTCGGGAGCAAGCGTCGGCTGCGGACTTGGAGCAAGATCGGCCATTGCCTCAAGCCTTCGTGCGGTCGGAGGGATACAACGTCATCGAATCAGCCCTTTGTGTCCGCGAGCCGCACGCGGGGATCGATGGCGGCGTAGAGGAGATCCACGACGAGATTGATGATCACGAAGATCAGAACCGTCATCATCAGGTAGGCCACGATGATGGGACGGTCGAGGCGATTGATGGAGTCGATGAGAAGCTTGCCCATGCCGGGATAGGCGAAGACGGTCTCGGTCACGACCGCGAAGGCGATCATGGAGCCGAGCTCGAGGCCGAGCACGGTCACGACCGGGATCATGATGTTCTTGAGCACATGCACGCCCACGATGCGGGATTGCGAAAGGCCCTTCGCGCGGGCAAAGCGGATATAGTCCTGCAGCATCACCTCGCGCGTGCCGGCTTGCGCGATGCGGATCACGAGAGCCGATTTGTAGAGCGCCAGGGTGAGGGCCGGCAGAAAGAGGTGCCGCAATCCGTCGAGGGAGAAGATCGCGAGGGGAACGCCGAGCACCTCCGTGGTGGCTCCGCGTCCGCTCGCGGGCAGGAGGCGCCATTCCACTGCGAAGAACAGGATCAGCATGAGTCCGATCCAGAAATTCGGCAGCGAGAAGCCGAGGATCGAACCCGACATGATGGTGCGACCGAACCAGGTTTCGGGTTTCATGCCCGCGAGCACGCCGAGCGGCACGCCAATGAGAATGGAGAAGACGAGGCCGACGAGGGCGAGTTCCAGGGTCGCAGGCAGGCGCTGCGCGATCACCTCGACGGCCGGCACGTTGTAGACGAAGGAGCGCCCGAGATCGCCCTGCAGCGCATTGAGGACGAAGATGCCGAACTGCTGGTACAGTGGCCGGTCGAGCCCAAGCGAGCGGGCAATCGCCTCGCGCTCCTGCTGGTCCGCGTTCGGGTTCGCGAGAAGATCGATGGGATCGCCGACGGCGTAGATGCCGAGGAACACGAGCGTCGCCATCACGGCCACGACGAGAAGCGACTGGCTCAGGCGGCGGATCAGGTAAACCAGCATGATGCTGCCTCGTTCTCCTCTCCCCGCAGACGGGGAAAGGGTCTCATCGGCGAACCGGCCTAAAAGGCATGGGGACCGTCAACGGCGGGAGAGTGAGGCCGAAAGGACACGCAAGTCCTCACCCTCGTCTGCCGCGCAGGCCCGGTCCCTGCGAAAGCCCTCTCCCGGCGAGCGGGGAGAGGGAGACGGCGTGCTACGACCCCGGTCGCACCTCCGTGGCGAGGGTGTACTGGTCGATGCGGGCCTTGTAGGTGATGCCCTTCTTGAGCGCCCAGGGCGTCACCTCGAAGTGCAGCGGGATGAGGGGATAGTCGCTCATAGCAAGCTTCGAGGCCTGCCGCAGCAGGTCTTCCCGCTTCTTTTCGTCCACCATGCCGCTCGCCTGCTTGATCAAGTCGTCGAGCTGCGGGTTCGAATAGCGGCCGCGGTTCGTGTGACCCATGCCGGACTTCGAATCCATCGTGGCCACGAGGGCGACGAGGGGGTTAAGCATCTCGCCCGTATCGGCGCCCCAGCCGGCGAGGTAGAGTGAGAACTCGTACTTGTTGCGGCGGGAGAAGAAGGTCGAGGCCGTCATCGCGTCGATGTTGGTCTTGATGCCGATGCGGGTGAGCATCTGGGCCGCCGCCTGGGCGACCTTCTCGTCGTTGATGTAGCGGTCGTTCGGAGTGCCGAGCGTCACCTCGAAACCGTTCGGATAGCCGGCTTCCGCGAGAAGCTTCTTGGCCCCGTCCGGATCGAACCCCACCGGCTTCATGTCGGCCGAAGTGCCGAAGAGCGGCGTCGGCAGGAGCTCGCCCGCCGCAACCGCGACGCCGCCCATGATGCGGTCCACGATCGCCTGCCGGTTGATGGCCTTCGACACCGCCTCGCGCACACGCTTGTCGAGGAAGGGGTTCTTGTCGGTGCCCTTCACGCCGGGCGTCTTCCACGCGGGATCCTGATGCTGATCCATGTGGAGATAGATGATGCGGTTCGAGATGCCCTGGACGACCTGGAAACCCGCGCCCTTGATCTTGTCGAAATCCTGGATCGGCGGGTTCTCGATTACGTCCACGTCGCCCGCGAGCAGCGCAGCGACGCGCGGGCCTTCGCTCGAAATCGGGCGCCAGGTCACCTTCTGCCAATGGGGCTTGTCGCCCCAATAGGCGTCGTTGCGCTCCAGCACCACATGCGTGCCGCGCGTGTAGTTCGAAAGCTTGTAGGGTCCCGTTCCAACGGCCTTCCCGGGCTCGTTGAAATCCGCGAATTTCGGAGGCGTCCCCATGCCCTCGCAGCCGCTCGGGGCCCATTTCACGTTGTCGCCGCCATAGGCCGCAGCGGACAGGATCCCGAGGGTCGAGACGTTGTTGGGCAGGAGCGGCGTCGGCGACGCGGTCTTGAAGATCACGGTCTGCGGGTCGGGCGTCTCGATCGCCTCGAAGCCGCGAGTGTAGACCGTGAATGGGGAGGGCGAGTTCTCCACCGTCGGGATGCGGCAGAACGTGTAGGCCACGTCCTTCGAGGTGAAGGGTGCGCCGCTCGTGAATTTCACGCCGGGGCGCAGCTTGAATTCCCAGGTTTTTTCATCGACGGCACGCCAGGACGTCGCGAGTTCGGGCACGAGCTTTTGCGTCTCGTCGGTGGTGACGAGCGCCTGGAAGATGTGGCGGCGCAGGGAGTTGTTGGGGCCCACATTGTGGAAATGCGGGTCGATGGAGGTGACCTCGGATGCCACCCCGACCTTCAGCTCCTGGGCCGCTGCCGGCAGGGCGGCCAAGAAGGTGAGCGGCAGCGTCAGCGCAGCCAGCAGCCTCGTCTCGTGTTTCATGCCTGGTTCTCCTCTCTGGATCGGGCGGATGTGCTCTCCGCCGCCTCGTTGTTGTAAGCTCTTGTGGGATAACGGGAAAATCAGAGTAAATCCCTTTTTCCCCATCCGAGCCCCCACCGTCGGAGCCGTTTGGCGACTGCTGGGGGATGGAACGTTCCTGTTGTGGACGGCGCCCCGGCTCTGCGCAAGAGGCCGCCACGCCGGCAGGCCTCAGGGTCAGGTCCATGGCGAGTGCGGGCGTCCCTTCAACTTCCGCAAGGGAACAGACGTCAGGCCTGCAGCGCGGCCTTAACTTGCGCGATAGGGAGGTGCAGGATAACTACACTAAGAGTTGCAGTGATAATCCTATGAAAGAACCAGGACTGATCATGTCGACACCGGAGTTCACCAGCGTTCTCTCATGCACTTGTCGAGAGCGTGAAGAGATGGAGATTGCGAGAAGCCGCTGCCGGCCTGCTGTTGGCATGCGCGACGGCCACGTCGCCCGCCCTGGCGCAGTCTGCCGGGATGGCCACCAAGGAAGTCCCGGCGGGAAAGACGACGCCGATCGTAGGCATCTGGAACTGCCAGACGGGGACTGTCTCCGACAATGTTCAGGCCGTTGCCGACAAGGGCAAGGCCGAGGTCATAATGGGCAAGACGGAGCGCTGCGGCAAACCTGGCGAGATGGTCGGGATCTTCTGCACCCCACCCCCCGGTTTCAAAGGGGACGACACGGTGCACATCTATCAGCGTGGCTTTCGTCTCGAGCAGAAAGTCATCGTGCGATGATCCCTGCCGTCGCGATTGCAGCGGAGGCCCAAGACACGGGGCCGAGGGTTGCGCGTTCTCGCCGATCCAGGCGAAATGCCAGGATGGTAGGTGCACGAAATCCTGCAGCGGCTAGCCCGATGATGGCTTAGTTGGCGCCGGGCACCGCATCGTTCCCGTGCGGCTATCGTGATAGCGTCATGGTCTGAAAGGTCGGTGGAACGTATGCTGTCGCATCCGCGGCTCAATCGACGGCAGAATCCCGCCGTTGGCCCGTCGCTTCGTGGATATCGTGCGAAGTCGACCGAACCACCTGCCGCACCCCCTGGGGTGAGGGAGCTCCCATGGCCTCGCGCCGCACCATCGAGATCCTCGCGCAACTCGTGGCCTTCGACACGACGAGCCGGAACTCGAACCTGGATCTCATCGCCTGGGTCGAGCGCTTCCTGGCCGGCTTGGGTTTCGTCAGTGAGCGGATCTACGACGAGACCGGACACAAGGCCAATCTCTGGGCCACCATTGGCCCTGGAGACGTACCGGGCTTCATCCTCTCGGGGCACACCGATGTCGTTCCGGTGGACGGGCAGGGCTGGACCTCGGATCCGTTCCGGCTCCGCGAGGAGGGCGGCCGCCTCTACGGCCGCGGCACCTGCGACATGAAGGGCTTTCTCGCTTGCTGCCTCTCGGCGGCGGAGCGTATCCAGGCCGGAAGCCTCACGCGGCCACTTCATCTCGCCTTCTCCTACGACGAGGAGGTCGGCTGCGTCGGCGCGCGAGGCATCGTCGAGCGCTTGCGCGGATGGCCTGCGCGGCCCGAGGCCTGTTTCGTCGGCGAACCTACGGGCATGGGCGTGGTGATCGGCTACAAGAGCAAGCGCAGCGTCCGGGGGCACGTGCGGGGCTTCGCCTGCCATTCTTCCCTCGCGCCCCAGGGCGTCAACGCGGTCGAATACGGCGCCAGGCTCGCCGTGGAGGTCAGCCGGATCGGAGCCAGGCTCGCGGCGGAGAGCCTGCAGGACGCCCTCTACGACATCCCCTTTTCGACCGCCCATGTGGGCGTCCTCCAGGGCGGTACCGCCCTCAACATCGTGCCGGATTCATGCGACCTGCTCTTCGAGTTCCGCACCGTCGCGGGTGTGGATCCCGATGCCCTCGTCGCGGAGGTGCAGCTTTATGCCCGGGACGTGCTCGAACCCGCCATGAAGGCCGTGAGCCCGGATGCTGGAATCGATCTCGAGGTCTATGCCGGCTTCCCCGGCCTCGATACAGCCCCCGACGCCGCGGTCGTGACGCTCGCGAAGTCGCTCGCCGGGCGGAACGATCACGCGAAAGTAGCCTATGGGACGGAGGCCGGCCTGTTCCAGCAGATCGCGGGTGTGCCGACCGTGGTGATCGGCCCCGGCGCCATCGATCAGGCCCACAAGGCCGACGAGTGGATCGCCGTGGAGCAACTCTCGAAATGCGAGGCCTTCATCGACCGCCTGATCGAGCGTTGCAGCGCGTGACGGGGCATGCCGCCAGGGCTCACAAGAAGCTCGCGAGCTGCGAGGCCTTCATCGAGTGCTGCAGCGCGTGACGGAGCGGGCCGCCGCCAGGACGTTCAGAACGCCTTGAAGGTGATGATCGTGTGCGTGTCCGCGATTTCGGGGATTGTCTGCACGTGCTCGGCGACGAAGTGCCCGATATCGACGCCGTCATCGAGGTGGAACTTCGCGAGGATGTCATAATTGCCGGCCGTGGAATAGATCTCGGATGCAATCTCCCGGTCGGCGAGGGCGCTCGCGACCGCATAGGTTTTCCCGAGCTTGCATTTGATCTCGACGAAGAAGGTTTGCATTCGGGTCTCCAGGGTGGCGCGAAATCGGCCGTGGCCGCGACATATGGCACAGCGTTCCCGCGCGGTGAACCGTCGCCAGGCCGGTTGGCAGAGAGCCGCAAGGGCGCGGTGAACCCGCAGCCGGCCAGGCGGAGCCAATCTTCAGCGGGCGCGAGTCCTCAGCGGGTCCGGCGCACCAGTTCCGTGACCCGGGCCGTCATCGCCGAGGCCGGGTCGGCCAGCGGGGCGATCACGGTGAAGTGGTTCGTCCCGGGCAGGGCCTCGTAGCGGGTCTCGACGCCAGCTTTGCCCCAGCGTTCCGCGATGGTGCGGCTCTGGCGGAGATATTCGCCGCTCTCGTCCCCGCCGACCACGGCATCGAGCACACGACCTGCCGGCGGGTTCCACAGGAGCGGGCTCAGGGCCTCGGCCTCCCCGTCATCCAAGCGCAGCGCTCCGTTGACGCTCGTCGGCACCAGGGGCTTGAGGTCGAACAGGCCCGAAATCGCGTAGGCTGCGGGAACGAGGCCTTCCGCGGCACCGAGGGCGGTCCAATCCGTCGCGAGGCTGCAGGCCGCGAGGTGACCGCCCGCGGAGTGGCCCGCGACCACGAGGGGACCACGATCCCGCAGGGCAAGGCAGGCGGCGCGGATCTGGTCCACGATCACACCGACCCGAACTGCGGGGCAGAGGTCGTAGCCCGGCAGCGCGACGGCCATGCCGTGGGCATTCAGCCCGCGGGCGAGATGGCTGAAGGACGAGCGATCAAGGGCCTGCCAATAGCCGCCGTGAATGAACACCACCGTGCCGGCGGCCTCACGCTCCGGCGCGAACAGATCGATCCGCTGCCGCTCTCCAGAGCCGTAGACGAGGGTCTGGAACCGGCTGCCCGCATGTTCGCGGTAAGAGGCGGCGTCCCGCGCCCATCCGGCCATGATGGTGGGGTGCTCCGGCACTCGTGCGCGGTTGTTGTACTCGGCCTCGTAGTCCACACCGCTCATCGTCGCTGCTCCGCCTTCCTCGAGGGCGGCACGCTCGAGCATGATCCCGAAAAGTTGGAGACTTTGCGGACCAAGATCATGAGGCCAAACAAAGACCTGTAGAGCATGGTCCGATTCAACCGGATCGGATCATGCTCTAGCGACGCGCCCCGGGCCTCGCAACCGCGGCCAAAGTCGTCGCGAGCAAGATCTTTGACGTCGAAGCCTCGCCTCTCCGCAAGACCGCCTCCACCATCAGGAACAGGCCATGAGCAATCCGGTTCTCGTCGAGGTCACCCGCGGAGGGGCCGTGGAGTCGCTCCATCGTGGCGCCTTGCGGGTGGTCGATGCGGATGGGGCCACGGTTCTGGCGCTTGGGGACGGAGAGCGTCCGGTGTTCCCGCGTTCGGCGATCAAAGGGCTTCAAGTGCTGCCCCTCGTGGAGAGCGGAATTGCCGACCGGTTGGGCCTCACCGATGCCGAGATCGCGCTGGCCTGCGCCTCCCATTCCGGCGAGCCCAAGCACGCCGCAACCGCCGCCGCCATGCTCGCGAAGGTGGGGCGCGATCATGCCTCCCTCGAATGCGGAGCGCATTGGCCAATGGGCGAAGCCGCGGCGCGGGCGCTGGCACGAACGGGGGCCGAGCCCACGGCGCTGCACAACAACTGCTCGGGCAAGCATGCCGGTTTCGTTTGCCTTGCTTGCGGCCTCGATGGGAACCCGCAGGGCTATGTGGGCCCGGACCACCCGGTGCAGGAGGCTGTGCGCGGCGTTCTGGAAGACGTCACGGATGCGGCGCATCGGCCCGAGCGCATGGGAATCGATGGCTGCTCGATCCCGACTTATGCGGTGCCGCTCGCCGCATTGGCGCTGGGCTTCGCCCGCTTCGGGTCGGGGATCGGCCTGCCGCCCGCGCGGTCGCAAGCGGCGCGGCGGGTGCGGGCCGCCGTGGCGCGGCATCCCTTCATGGTTGCGGGCACGGGCCGCTTCGATACGCGCCTCATGGAAGTACTCGGCGAGCGCGCCTTCGTGAAGGTCGGTGCGGAGGGCATCTATTGTGCGGCTTTGCCCGAACGCGGCTACGGCATCGCGCTCAAGATGGATGACGGCGGCACCCGCGCCGCGGAGGCCGTCATGGGCGCACTGATCCTCGCGCTCCTGCCCCTTGGCGACGAGGCTCGCACGCGAGTGGAGGCGCTGGCGCGACCGACCTTGAGGAACTGGAACGGGATCGAGGTCGGCGAGGTCGGGGCCGTCGCCTCCTTCACCGCGCCCGCGTCTGCCTGACGAGATCGAGCCCGACGTCCGTCAGGGCGTCCGCGAGGCGCCTGTGCCAGGAGGGTCCCCGTTTCGCGCCCAGGCGCGTCCGCACGGCCCGCCCGGGTTTCGGGATGTGGATGAAGATCACGGGGATCGTTTGCTCCAGGGCCGCGAAATACGACGCGTTGCAGAGATAAGCCCCTGGATTGATCGAGAGTCGGGCCTTGAAGCCGTGGCGGCGGAGCGTGACGACCTGACGGGCCGGTCGCGTGCGGGTCGGTCGCGCATGGGGCCCAGGGCCGAGCATCAGTTTCGCGGGACGCACTTTCCTGGCATCCGGGAGGAGAGTGCTCGCCCTGTTGAGGCCGCGCGTTTCAACACGCACTTCCCGGGCGCGCCCCGCGACGCCGATCATCAACAGGGCATCGGGGCGCCTGTCCGCCAGAGCCGGGCGCAGTTCGGCATCGACCGCCGCGTAGGTGGTGGCGAGCGCAAGCGCCTCCACGTCTACGCCGAGAAGACGCCAGCGCGGGGAGCGGGCAATGTTTTGGGCCGCCACCTCGCTCGGGTTCTTCGGGATGCCCGGAAAGGGTCCGAACCCGGTGATCAGCAGGCGGGGAGGGCGGTTCGCAGGTCTCGTCATAGCAATCCGATCAGCGTTGCGATCTCATCGGCGCCGGCATTCGGCGAGAGGGTGCCGGCCGCAACGGCACGCTCGATCTCCGGCACGCGCCCGCGGACGGCGGGAGTGGCGGTGAGCCGCTCATGCACACGCTCATGCACGAGCGCCCACATCCATTTGGTGTCCTGGCGGCGGCGCTTCTCGGCGAGTTCGCCCGTGGCCTCCAGGCGCGCGCGGTGGTCGAGCACCTTCGCCCAGAGATCGTCGAGGCCGGTGCCGGTCAGCCCCGAAACGGTCACGACCGGCGGAGTCCAGGTCGGGGAGGCGGGCGTCAGAATGTGAAGGGCCGCGCGATACTCGGCTGCGGCCGCCGTGGCGCGGGGGCCCGACTCGTCGGCCTTGTTGACCGCAATGAGATCGGCGAGCTCCAGGATGCCCTTCTTAATGCCTTGCAACTCGTCGCCGGCCCCCGGCAACATCAGGACGAGGAAGAAATCCGTGAGATCGGCGACCGCCGTTTCCGACTGCCCGACCCCTACGGTCTCGACGAGGATCACGTCGAAGCCCGCAGCCTCGCAGAGCAGCATGGTCTCCCGGGTCTTGGCCGCGACGCCTCCGAGCGTACCGGAGGACGGGGAGGGACGGATGAAGGCGTTCCGGTCGCAGGCGAGCCGCGCCATGCGGGTCTTGTCACCCAGGATCGCCCCGCCGGTGCGAGTGGAGGAGGGATCGACGGCGAGCACCGCCACCTTGTGGCCCCTGGCGGTGAGGAGGCTCCCCAGATTGTCGATGGCGGTGGATTTGCCCACCCCCGGCACCCCCGTGATCCCGACCCGCACGGCCCCGCCGGTGTGCGGCATCAACTCGCCAAGGAGGCTGCGGGCGGCCGCGCGATGATCGGCACGGCGAGATTCCATGAGGGTAATGGCGCGAGCGAGCGCCGCCCGGTCGCCGGAGCGGATCGCTTCTGCGGTGATCGGGGAGCGCGGGCGGGCGAGATCCATGCCGTGTTGTGCCGGGAACGCGAGGCCCAGGCAACGCCCGAGCCATCGCGATCGCCGGACGTGATCACCAGGTCACGGGTTCGAACCCGATCCGTCCCCAGCCGGGTAGCTTCAGGGCTGGGCGGCGGATGTCGAACCCGGCGATGAGGCCGAGGAAGTTCACCTCGAGCCCCTCGACCCAGCCGAGCGCCACCCCGGCAAACCCGCCAAGGGAGAGCTGGATCCCGGTGCGGCTCGGGGTGAGCGACACCATGTCCCTGATCGGCAGCCAATCCTTGCCGAGTGCGGTTGGCGGCAGGGCGGCAGCGAGTTCCGGAACCTGGCGCATCACATGAGCCACGAAAGTGTTGGAGTTCGGCCCCGGCCAGGCCCGGTAGGCCCCGAAGGTCCGGTACGGGTACTCCGCGACGGCCTGGCGGATCTTGGGGATGAGGCGGGTCGCCTCCTCGCCCTCGATGGCGACGATCCGCACTGGCATGTTGCCGAACCAGCGCCCGTCGGGCGCCCAGCCATCCGTCCGCACGGGGCTGCCCCAGCCGACTTTGTCATAGCGCGTATAGCGGGCCCCGCCGGCCTCCTTGACGACGATCCAGGAGTGGTGGGCCACGATCCCGCGCCAGCGACCGACCCGGGCGGCATAGATGTGAACGATGGCCTGCGGAGCCTGGGCCGACGGCGGCAGGATGGCAGCCGAAGACCAGTCGGCGCGGCTCCAGCCGGCCGGCACGTCGGCGCGCCCGAACCACCACAGGGCGTGGGCGACTACGGGAACGACGAAGACGAGGATGAGGACGAGGAGCATACGGGCGAGGAGCGTCATTCCCCCCGAAATGCGCATCAAACGTGGAGGGATCAAGGCGTGAACAGGGGTGGTTAACGCGGTGTTGACCTGCAAGCCCGGCGTCAACCAGGGGTTCACCATCGCGGGGCCGGCGCTCTTGAACCGCGGCCCAAAGGCGCCAAACTTGGCGAGGTGCTGCCTTGCCCCCGCCATCATCCAGGTCGAGACCAGCCCTCCTCCCCATCCCACCCGATTGCTCCTCCTTTCCTGATGAATTTCACCCTTGCGAACCTGTCCCGGGCTGCCGCCGTTGCGGCCGCGAGCCTGCTGCTTGCCGGCTGCCTCTCCGTGGAGGGCTTGTCCACGGGGGCGATATCGCCGCCCAAGCCGTCCTTGGCGCGCGATCCGACGTTGCTCGTGGCAACCACCCGGGCGCCCGTGGGTGACCCGCCGCGCGAACCCTGGTTCGGCGGCCAACGCGGCCCGGGCCTCGTGTTTGCCCAGGCGCGGCTCAACCCGCCCGATTCATCGATCCGCGGCCGGCTCGCCTCCGCGGTGAAGGGCGACTGGGCCGTCATGGGGCTCGACGGCGTCGAGCGGAACCGCCCTGCGCAGGCCTTCGCGGAGGCCGCCCTCGGCCGCGATGTTCTTCTCTACGTCCACGGCTACAAGGAGAGCTTCGCTTCCGCTTCGCTGAGCGCCGCGCAACTCGCCCATGGGGTGCAGTTCGAGGGCGCGGCGGCTCTCTTCACCTGGCCGTCGGCCGCCTCGACCTTCAACTACATGGGCGACCGCGAGGCCGCCATGTGGTCCCGGGATGCCCTGGAGGACCTGCTGCTGGCAGTCGCCAATTCGCCGAGCGGCGGGCGCATCCACATCGTCGCTCACTCGATGGGCACGCTCCTGACACTCGAGACCCTGCGAATGCTGCGCGCGAGCGGCGGCGATGCGGTCATGTCGCGGATCAGTTCGGTGACGCTCGCGGCACCCGACATCGATTTCGACCTCTTCGCCCGCAGCATGGAGAAGCTCGGACCAGATGCCCGCAAGATCACCGTGATCTCGGCGACGAACGACCGCGCCCTTCAGGTGTCGAGCCAGATCGCGGGCGGCTCCGTGCGGGCCGGCGCCGCCGAGCGCAGCCGCCTCGAGGCCCTCGGGGTGCGGGTCGCGGACGCCTCGGAATTCGCAGGCGGCTTCATCAACCACGACCTGTTCCTCTCGAACGCGGATGTCCAGCAGGTCGTGCGGCGCGCCATCGAGCGGAGCGGCAGCTAGAGCGCTCCCGCAAGACGAGATAGAGGCTCCGTTCTGCCCAATGGAACCTGCGGCAACGGCTGCCGGGGTCGCTACTCCGCGGCCTGCCGGGGCTCGTAGCCGAGACGCTCGTTCAACTCGTGGATCAGCTTCTCGGCGGCGTCCGCGATCACGGTTCCGGGCGGGAAAATCGCGGATGCGCCGGCCTGGTAGAGCGCATCGAAGTCCTGGGGCGGGATCACTCCGCCGACCACGATCATGATGTCGTCGCGGTCGTACCGGGCGAGTTCGGCCTTGAGCTCCGGGACGAGCGTGAGATGGCCGGCGGCCAGCGACGAGACCCCGATGATGTGCACATCGTTCTCGATCGCCTGCCGGGCCGCCTCGCCCGGCGTGGCGAAGAGGGGGCCGATATCGACGTCGAAACCGAGATCCGCAAACGCCGAGGCGATCACCTTCTGGCCGCGGTCATGCCCGTCCTGGCCCATTTTGGCGACGAGGATGCGCGGGCGCCGGCCGTCGTTCGTCTCGAAGGTCTCGACGAGGCGCCGCACCCGTTCAACGCTCTCCGACATGCGCCCGACCTCCTGCTTGTAGACCCCGGAAATCGACCGGATCTCGGCGCGGTGACGGCCCCAGACCCGCTCGAGGGCGTAGGAGATTTCCCCGACGGTGGCCTTCGCGCGGGCAGCCTGAACCGCAAGGTCGAGGAGGTTGCCCTCTTGGCCCCCGGCGCAGCGGGAGAGCGCCGAGAGCGCGGCATCGACCTCGGCCTGGCTGCGCTCGGCCTTGAGGCGCTCGAGCTTCTCGATCTGCCGCGAGCGCACGAAGGCATTCTCGACCTTCAGGATGTCGATCGAAGCCTCGTCGCTGGAACGGAAGCAGTTCACGCCGACGATCTTCTGCACGCCCGAGTCGATGCGGGCTTGCGTGCGCGCCGCGGCCTCCTCGATCTTGAGCTTCGGAATGCCGGCCTCGATGGCCCGCGCCATGCCGCCGAGTTGCTCGACCTCCTCGATGTGCGACCAGGCCCGGCGCGCGAGATCGTAGGTGAGCCGTTCGACATAGTAGGATCCGCCCCAGGGATCGATGATCCGTGTCGTGCCGCTCTCCTGCTGCAGGAAGAGTTGGGTGTTGCGCGCGATGCGCGCCGAAAAGTCGGTCGGCAGGGCGAGCGCCTCGTCGAGCGCGTTGGTGTGGAGCGACTGCGTGTGCCCCTGCGTCGCCGCCATGGCTTCGATGCAGGTGCGCGCCACGTTGTTGAACACGTCCTGGGCCGTGAGCGACCAGCCCGAGGTCTGGCAATGCGTACGCAGAGGCAGCGACTTGTCGCTCTTCGGGTCGAACCCCTTCACGAGCTTCGCCCAGAGAAGACGCGCGGCGCGCAGCTTCGCGACCTCCATGAAGAAGTTCATGCCCACCGCCCAGAAGAATGACAGGCGGGGCGCGAACTGATCGACGGTGAGCCCCGCCGCGATGCCGGCGCGGATGTACTCGACGCCGTCGGCCAGCGTGTAGGCGAGTTCCAGGTCCTGCGTCGCGCCCGCCTCCTGCATGTGATAGCCGGAGATCGAGATCGAGTTGAATTTCGGCATGTTCCGCGAGGTGTAGCCGAAGATGTCGGAGATGATCCGCATCGAGTGCTTGGGCGGATAGATGTAGGTGTTCCGCACCATGAACTCTTTGAGGATGTCGTTCTGGATCGTGCCCGAGAGCTTCGCTGCCGGAACGCCCTGTTCTTCCGCAGCCGCGATGTAGAGCGCCATCACGGGAAGCACGGCGCCGTTCATGGTCATCGACACGCTCATTTGGTCGAGGGGGATCCCGGCGAAGAGCGTGCGCATGTCGTAGATCGAGTCGATCGCGACGCCCGCCATCCCGACATCGCCGGATACGCGCGGGTGGTCGGAATCGTAGCCCCGGTGCGTCGCGAGATCGAAGGCGACCGAGAGGCCCTTCTGGCCCGCCGCGAGATTGCGCCGGTAGAAGGCGTTCGAATCCTCGGCCGTGGAGAAGCCCGCATATTGGCGGATGGTCCAGGGCTGGTTGACGTACATGGTGGGGTAGGGGCCGCGCAGGTATGGCGGCAGGCCCGGATAGGTGTCGAGGAAGTCGAGCCCGGCGCGATCCTCGGGGCCGTAAGCCGCCTTGACCGGGATCCCCTCCGGGGTCAGCCAGGGCTCGGCGGGAGCGACGGACTTGGCCGTCGCCGCTGCAATCGGCTCGTAGGCGATGGATGAGAAATCCGGGATGCGGGTCATGCGGTCGTCTTTCTCAAACGGTCCGAGAGGGCTTCGCACTTCGATATGGCAGCCCAAGGCTTTGCCCGCTGCTCGATTTACGGTCGTCCGGCCGGTCTGGGAAGCCCGGACCACCCTTGACGATAGATATAGGCGTCGAAGCCGTCAGGAAGGGGGCGAGAAGCCAACACGTTCGAACTGACGGGCCCAGGGCCCGCTAGAAGCGCAGACCGAGTTCGCCGTCGTCGAGCTTGGCGAGGTCGCCACGTAGGTTGAGGCCGAGCCGCATTGTCCATCCATCGATCGCCAAGCTACAGAGACGACGAGAGATTGGACCTTTTCAAGCGAAGTCCAAAGGCGCAATACAACTCCTGATGGTTATTTCTCCTCCTCCGGGCCCCTCGCGCAGCGCCGCCCGCCTCTGGCCGCCTATCGCCCGCTTCATCGAGCGGGAGGACGCGCTCGGGCGTTGGGCCGAGGCGAGAGGGCGCTGGGCGGCGGGCCTTTATGAGGTCCTCCGATTCGGGATGAAGGAGGGATGGGCCTGCCTCTTCGGCGGTCTCATGTGCGCGCTCCTGATCGGTACCCATCTCTGGTATCCGCGCAGCGCGCCGCTTGCCCGCTACGACTTCCTCCTGATGGCGGCGCTCACGATTCAGGCCGCGCTCCTCCTCTTCAAGATGGAGACGCTCGAGGAAGCCAAGGTGATCCTGCTCTTCCACGTGGTCGGGACCGTCATGGAGGTGTTCAAGACCCATGTAGGGTCGTGGATCTACCCGGAGCCGAGCCTGTTCCGCATCGGCGGCGTGCCGCTCTTCACGGGCTTCATGTACGCGGCGGTCGGCAGCTACATCGCAAGGGCGTGGCGGCTGTTCGACCTGCGATTCACGGGCCACCCCCCGGTCTGGGCCCTGATCATTCTCTCGGTCGCGATCTACGTGAACTTCTTCGCGCACCACTACGTCGCGGATATCCGCCTCGTCCTGTTCGCCGCGACGGCCGCGCTCTTCGGGCGGACTTGGGTGCATTTCAAGATCTGGCGGATGCACCGGCGAATGCCGTTGCTCGTCGGGTTGGTCCTGGTCGCCCTGTTCATCTGGCTTGCCGAGAACATCGGCACCGTCACGGGGGCGTGGCTCTACCCCAACCAGCTCAAGGGTTGGTCCATGGTGCCGCTGGCCAAGCTCGGCTCATGGTTCCTGCTCATGATCATCTCCTACACCATGGTCGCGGCGGTGAGCCGGCCGGAGGAGATGCCGGCGGAGGCGGGGCAGCCCGCCGCCGCCCCAGCCCGCGATCCGCTCCTCGCCACAGACCCCTGATTCGCGAATCAATCGCGGCGCTCGGCCTGCCACTTGCCGCCGCAATTGCGCGAGGTGCCCGTCGCCTTCCAGGTTCCCGTGCCTCGGGCTCCGTCGAGTCGGCCGACCACGTCGGCGCGGTCCTGGCCGTAGGCGATGGACCCGTTCACTTGGCCGTTCGGCCGAACGCTCCCCGTCACGTCGAGGGGTTCCGTTCCAGCGTAACGGGCTTGGCCGTTCTCGATCTGCACGGAATAGCGATAGGCTTTGTCGCAGTTCCCGGTCTCGGTCATGACCAGGATGCTCCAGCGGCCGTCATGGGCGTTCGCCTGAGCCGAGGCGCCTTGGGGCATCAGGCCGAGAAGGGCCGTGCAGGCGAGGCCGAGCAGAAGGGATCGACGCATCGTTCTATCTCCATTGTCTTGATCGAGTGCCCGAATCAGGGAGGCGGACATATACCGGCCCGGGAGCGGAATGCCCAAAGCGCAACCCAGCGCCGTGTGATGCTCAGGTGGTTTTTTTCACAGGAGATGAGACGCGAAAAGGCCGTTGCATCCTCATGCAACGGCCTTTGTAATTGTCCGACGAGTGCCGCAAACGCGGCGCGGGCGGTCTATTCGGTCTGAGCAGTGAGCGTGTGCTTCTGTGCCGTCCAGCGGCCCGTGCAGCCCAGCATGGCAACCCGCCAAGTGCCGGTGCCCGAGCGCGCCGCGAGGCGGCCCGAAGCGTCGCCGGTGGCGATGCTGCGCTGGATCCCGAGGGCTACCCTGCCGTCCGTGCCGACGCCGCCCGAAACGCTCGTGCCGTTAGCGTTGGACTGGATTTGCCCGTCCCGGATGGTCACGGTGGTGCTGTAGGAGGCATCGCATTTGCCAGCCTCGGTGACGAGCCTCACGCTCCAGGTGCCGTTATAATTTTGGGGAGATGCAATTGCAGCGCCCGCCACGAGAGTCAGGGCCACGGAGGAAGCAAGCAGGTTCGCCAAACGCATGGATCAGTTCGTCCCATCGGATAGGGGAGACGCCGGATTCATGCGCGGGCGGCCTCAAGAGCCTCCGCCAGGACCCGGAGCGTATCACAGCCAACAAAAATAAAGGTGCTAAGGCCTGCCCGCCTCAATCGTTCTTCTAGGCTTTCTGGGCGGCCTGCAATGTGTATATGCGAAGCGCCCGAATCGTGCAAGGCCTTTGTTGCCGGAACGGCATGTTCAACATAGATCTCGTCCGATGAACAGAGGCAAACGAGCTTCGCCTTTGATTGCCGATAAGCTTCGACGAGCCGATCGATATCTGAAAAGCCCTCATTGGTGATCGCCTCTATTCCTGCAGCTTCGTAGAAGTTCTTTGCGAAGGTCGATCGGGCCGTAAACGAGCCAGGGCTCCCGAGATTTGCGAGGAACACCTTCGGGGGCTCCCCCGTCCGGGCCCGATGGCCATCGGCTTCATCGCGCAGGCGCTCGAAAGGCGCGGCGTTTCTCGAGGAGGGCAGCGCCTTATCGCTGCCTGAAGATGACGCTTCCCTGAACGGCATCAACACGCCCACGGGCTCCTCGCGAATGTTCGGGAATTCGCTCGTGCCCGTGATCGGGGCCCGGCGGGTCGTGACAGCCTTCTCGCGGGCGGCCCGCACGCGGGCGACACGCTCCTGGAACAGGCCGCGGCCGAGGCTTGCGGCCAGGCCGCCCTCGGATTCAAGGGTCTGGAATTCCGCCCAGGCGGACTCGCGGAGGCCCTCTGTCAGCGCCTCGAAGGCCCCCGATCCTGCCGCCGGATCCGCGACGCGCCAGAGATTCGCTTCGTCGAGAAGGATGAGCTGCGTGTTTCGGGCGAGGCGGCGCGCCTGCGCATCGGGCAACCCGAGGGCCGTCGTCATGGGCAGAACCGTGATGCCGTCCGCCCCGCCAATCCCTGCCGAGAAGGTCGCGAGCGTCGTGCGCAGGAGGTTCACCCAGGGATCGCGGCGCGTGGTCATCCGCCAGGCGGTTTCCGCGTGCAGGCGGATCGGCTGCGGATCGAGTCCGCAGGCGGCCTCCACCCGCGCCCACAACCGGCGCAGGGCGCGCAGCTTCGCGACGGTGAGAAATTCGTCCGCGTCCGCAACGAGCAGGAACGTCAGCGAGGATCGGGCGCGCTCGAGCCCCTGTGCCGCTTCGAGCGCACGCAGATAGGCAACGCCCGTCGAGAGCGCGGCCGCGAGTTCCTGGGCTTCGCTCGCGCCGGCCTCGTGATAGGCGCGAGTATCCACGCGCATCGTCGGAGAAGTGAACCCGGCTTCGCGGATTTGCCCGGCGACGGCCGCGGCCCGTTGCGCCATCTCGGCGGGGGGGAGGGGAGGTGTGCCGGTTCGGGCGGTATCTCCCAGGGGATCGAGCCCGAAATCGATGTCGAGGGACGCGGGGTCGAGGCCGCGGCGGCGAACGAACTCCATGAGGGCTTCGGCGGCATGGCGGCCGGCGAACGGCGCCGTCTCGACCCGCAGCGAGATGATGTCGAGCATCACGCCCCGGAGCAGGCGATCGAGATCGTCGGCCGTGTCGATCTTGACCCCGAAGCCGCGGGAGGAGGGCGCGCCGTCGAGCACCAGCGCGAGCGCATCGGCGCCGCCGTCGAGATCGGCGAGGGCAAGCCCGTTGGCAGCCTCTGCGTCCGGATGATCGACCCGCTGCGCCACCTGCCAGCGGCTGGGTTCGGCTCTCACGAGCGGTGGGGAGCCCTCCGCCTTGGCATAGAGGGGCTCGATCCGCAGGCCGTCATGGCTTCGCGAGACGAGCCGCTTCTCGAAATCCGCGCCCTTCAGAACGCCTTCGACGAGGGTCCGCCATTGCTCGGCAGTAGCGTCCCGGAAGGTCGCGGCAAGCGGGAGTTCATCCATCGAATCGCCTCGGCGGAATGGGGATCGGTCTTGTGCACGAACGCCTCGGCACGGCCAAGGCCGGACCGCGGCGTCGGGGCCCTGACGTGTCCGCCTTCATACGAACTGCGACAGGCCCGGGATCGAGCCGACGATCGGGCCCATCACGTCCTCGCCGGCCTTCTCGCGGCCATAGGCGAACAGCTCGCGCCCGAGAGGCTGCATCTGGCCCATCGAGACGCCGGCGCTCATGAGGTTCTGGCCGAGTGCCATGACGCCCCCGCCCATCATGCCCATGAAGCCGCCGCCGGACGTTCCGGGGCCGCCGTCGCCCGACTGGGCCGCCACCTGCTCGGACCCCGGAATGGCGGCAAACAGCCGGCCGACCTCCTCGGGAGGTCCCTCTTTCTGGAGGTAGGCGAGGATCAGGCCGACGGCGCGCTGAGCCGTCGTCGCATCGAGGCCCGTCGTTTTCGTGATGCGGGCGATGAGTTCTTCCATAGGGGGCTCCTCGAAGGGGGTCGGCGCTTAAACTCGGGCTGAGGCGGTTCGATTCAAGGCAGGCCCCGCGGTCTTGGAAAAGCGACCTGGCGTCGCCTATGACTGAGGCAGACGGATCGAAGGGGCACCCATGACCGAGACCGACACGATTCTGATCGGCAAGAGCACCAAGCCGGAGGTTCTGCATCTCAAACTTGCAAACCGGCACGGCCTCATCACGGGCGCGACGGGAACCGGCAAGACCGTGTCCCTGCAGGTGCTCGCCGAGGGCTTCTCGAACGCGGGCGTGCCGGTCTTCGCGGCCGACATCAAGGGCGACCTGTCCGGCGTGGCGGCGCCCGGGCAGGGCAAGGACGTGTTCGTGCGACGCGCCCAGGAAATCGGCGTTGAATACGTGCCCGACCGCTTTCCCGTGGCCTTCTGGGACCTGTTCGGAGAACAGGGCCACCGCGTCCGAGCCACCGTTTCGGAGATGGGTCCGCTCCTTCTCTCCCGGCTCCTCGACCTCAACGATACCCAGGAGGGCGTCCTCAACATCGTCTTCCGCATCGCCGACGAGCAGGGCCTGCTCCTCCTCGACCTGAAGGACCTGCGCGCGCTCCTGCAGCTCGTCGCCGAGAACGCCAAGGACCTCACCACCACCTATGGCAATGTCTCGAAGGCGACGGTCGGCGCGATCCAACGCCAGCTCCTCGTCCTCGAAAATCAGGGCGCCGAGGCGTTCCTCGGGGAGCCTGCCCTCGACATTCGGGACGTGATGAAAACGGATCGCGACGGCCGCGGGATCGTCAACATTCTCGCCGCCGACCGGCTCATGAACAGCCCGCGCCTCTATGCGACGTTCCTGCTCTGGCTCATGTCGGAACTCTTCGAGGAACTCCCGGAGGTGGGAGATCTCGACAAGCCGAAACTCGTCTTCTTCTTCGACGAGGCGCATCTTCTCTTCAACGACGCCCCGCAGGCGCTGGTCGAGTCGGTGGAGCGGGTCGTGCGCCTCATCCGTTCGAAGGGCGTCGGCGTCTATTTCATCACGCAGAACCCCGCCGACGTGCCCGAAAGTGTCCTGTCGCAGCTCGGCAACCGCGTGCAGCACGCTTTGCGCGCCTTCACGCCACGCGACCAGAAGGCCGTGCGGGTCGCGGCCCAGACGTTCCGCCAGAACCCGGCTTTCGACACCGAGAAGGCCATCACGGAGCTCGTGGTCGGCGAAGCCCTCGTCTCGACGCTCGAAGGTCGTGGTTCGCCCTCGATGGTGGAGCGCACGCTCGTCGCGCCGCCGAGCGGGCAGGTCGGGCCTCTCGATCCCGCCGAGCGGGCCCGCATCGTCCAGGCGAGCCCCCTGCGGGGCCGGTACGACCAGGCCCTCGATACGGAATCCGCCTACGAGATGCTGGCGAAGCGCGCCGAGAAGGCCGCTGCCGAGACCCAGGCGGCCAGTGCCGGCGAGGGCGGCATCATGGACATGATCGGAGGGCTCTTCGGTACCGCCAGCAAGCGCGGCGGGACGCTCAGCGTCGGTCAGCAGGTGGCTCGCGAAGTCACCCGCACGGTCGTCAACCAGGCGATCGGCGGGCTTGCGGCGGAACTCGGCAAGGCCATCGGCGGACGCCAGGGCTCCAGCATCGGTCGTGCCATCGTGCGCGGAACCCTCGGAGGTCTCCTGAAGCGGTAGCCCATCGCTCCCGGAGTTCTTGCCTCTCGCCGTCGGATGGCGTTACGTCACCGGTTCCCGTTTCGAACCTCACGGATCCCATGTCTCAACTCGACCAAGTGCTCGCCCGCATCGACCAAGACCTCGACCAATCCCTGGAGCGACTGTTCGACTGGCTCAAGATTCCGTCGATCTCCACCGATCCCGCCTACGCCGCCGATTGCCGGAAGGCCGCCGAGTGGCTGAAGGCGGAACTCTCGGGGCTTGGCTTCGAGTCCTCCGTCCGCGAGACCGGCGGGCATCCGGTCGTGATGGGCCGCGCGGAGCGCAACGGCGGCGCGCCGCATGTGCTGTTCTACGGCCACTACGACGTGCAGCCCGTTGATCCTCTCGATCTCTGGGAGACGCCCCCCTTCGAGCCGAAGGTCGACACGCTCGCCGATGGCCGGAAGGTCATTTCGGCCCGCGGCGCCTGCGACGACAAGGGGCAGGTGCTCACCTTCATCGAGGCCTGCCGAGCCTGGAAGGCGGTCACGGGCGAGTTGCCCGTCGGCGTCACCTTCCTGATCGAAGGTGCCGAGGAGGACGGGTCCAAGTTCCTGCCCGAGTTCGTCCAGGCCAGTCGGGACGAGTTGAAGGCGGACGTGGTGCTCGTCTGCGACACGGGCATGTGGGACCCCAACACGCCGATGATCACCACGTCGCTGCGCGGCATGGTCTACGAGGAGGTGATCGTCCGCTGCGCGGATCGGGACCTGCATTCGGGCCTGTTCGGTGGCGCCGCGCGCAACCCGATCCATGTGCTCTCGAAGATCGTCGCGGACCTGCACGACACGGACGGGCGCATCACGATTTCCGGCTTCTACGAGGGCGTGCCGGAGACGCCGACTCAGGTGCTGGAGCAGTGGAAGAAGCTCGATCTCACGCCCGAGAGTTTCCTCGGCCAGGTGGGCCTCAGGATCCCGGCGGGCGAGAAGGGGCGCATGCTCATCGAGCAGATCCAGTCCCGCCCGACCTGCGATGTGAACGGGATCGTCGGCGGCTACACGGGCGTCGGCGCCAAGACCGTGATCGCGGGCCAGGCGAGCGCGAAGGTGTCGTTCCGGCTTGTGGGCGATCAGAATCCCGAGAAGATCTCCGAGGCCTTCAAGCAGTTCGTGCGCGAGCGCATCCCGGAAGATTGCTCCGTGGAGTTCGTGAAGCACAAAGGCTCGCGGGCGATCCAGCTGCCCTACGACATGCCGGCGCTGACCGCCGCGAAGAGCGCCCTTTCCGAGGAGTGGGGCCGGGAGGCCATCACGCTCGGCACGGGCGGGTCGATTCCGATCGTCGGCGACTTCAAGCGCACGCTCGGGCTCGACACGCTTCTCGTGGGCTTCGGGCTCGACGACGACCGGGTGCACTCGCCGAACGAGAAGTACGATGTGAAAAGCTTCCATAAGGGCGCGCGCAGCTGGGCCCGGATCCTCGACGCGATGACGAGGTAGCGCCGTAACCGGCCCCTGCTGGGGAGGGCTCAGGGTGCGAGCTCGCCCAGATCCTGCACCACGGCCAAGGGTTCCAGTCCCGGATACTCGTCGGGTAGCCCCGTCCGGTTCACCCAGACCGGACGGAACCCGAAGGCGGCGGCGCCTGCAATGTCCCAGCGGTTGGAGGAGACGAAAACGATCTCTTCGGGCGCCGCCTCGAAGGCGCCGAGGACGAGGCGGTAGGTGTCCGGGCTCGTCTTGAACACGCCGGCAGCCTCGACCGAGAGAACGGCGTCGAGCCGCGACCCCAGCCCCGCAGACGTGACCGCCTCCGCGAGCATCGCGGGGCTGCCGTTGGACAGAATCCCGGTGCGCACCCTCCGGCGTTTCAGTCCGTCGAGAACGCCCGCAACCTCCGGGTACGCATCGAGGGTCCGGTACGCATCGAGAAGCCGTTCTCGGGTCGAACGGTCTGCTGCCGAGACGCGAGCGAAGGCGTAGTCGAGGGCCCGCTCCGTCAGGGTCCAGAAGGGCTCGTAGCGGCCGAGCAGCGACAGGACCCAGCTGTATTCGAGTTGCTTCGCGCGCCAGATCTCGGAGAGCCGCGCGGCTTCGGGCCCCACTGCCGCGGCATGGCGCGCGACCGCGGAATGGACGTCGAACAGGGTCCCGTAGGCGTCGAAAACGACGGCACGGGCGTTGTCGAGAAGCGAGGAGGAGGCCGACATGCCAATATTCCATCACAGCCTTGGCCCCGATGCATCAGGATCATTCATCGGCGGACGAGGGCGGCGACGGTTGACGCGGACCGGACATCAGCGTTCGATGCGGCAACAACACTGACCCATCGGGAGAGCGCCGTGGCATGGTATTCTGCAACCTGGAACTGGATCGACGGTGAATGGATCGAGGGCAACCCGCCCGTGATCGGGCCGCGCTCTCATGTGTCGTGGCTTGGCTCATCCGTTTTCGACGGTGCCCGGGTGTTCGAGGGCAGGATGCCCGACATGGACCGCCACTGCGAGCGGGTGAACCGCTCCGCCGTGACGCTGGGTCTCAAGCCCATCATGGAGCCCGGCCGCATCGTTGAACTGGTGCGCGAGGGTGTAAAGAAGTTCGCCCCCGGCACGGCGCTATACGTGAAGCCCATGTACTGGGGCGAGGCCGAGGGGATGATGACCATCGCCCCCGATCCGGAATCGACCCGGTTCTGCCTCTCCCTGTTCGAGGCCCCGATGCCGGTTCCGGGAGGGACGTCGGTGATGAAATCGAGCTTCCGCCGCCCGACGCTCGATTCGATGCCGACCGACGCGAAGGCCGGCTGCCTCTATCCGAACAATGCCCGCGTGATCCGGGAGGCCAAGGACAAGGGCTTCGACAACGCCCTCGTGTGCGACGCCCTCGGGAACGTAGCCGAGACAGGCACCTCGAACGTGTTCATGGCGAAGGACGGCGTGGTCCACACCCCGATCCCGAACGGCACATTCCTGAATGGGATCACGCGGCAACGGGTGATCGCGCTGCTTCGGGAAGCCGGTGTGCCCGTGCAGGAAAGCACCCTCCGCTACGAGGATTTCGCCAGCGCGGACGAGATCTTCATCTCGGGCAACTACGCCAAGGTCATGCCGGTGCTGCGCATCGATTCCCGCGATCTGCAGCCTGGCCCCTTGTACCGCAAAGCACGAGAACTTTACTGGGATTTCGCCCACAGCCACGGGGTTTGAGGGGGAGCGGGTCTCCCGCGGGCGGGCTCGAGCCCTATAAGCTCAGGCGTTGCCCCCGAGGATCCCGCATGCCCCACCGCCTTGCCGCTCGGTTTGCCATTTGTCTCATTGCACTTGCTGTTTTCGCCGGCCTCCCATCGCCGGCCCAGGCCGAGCCCGTCGACCTCGAACTCGTCTTCGCGGCCGACGGATCGGGCTCCATCGACGACGACGAATTGCGCCTGCAGCGCAAGGGTTGGGCCGATGCACTGACGAGCCGCGAGGTGCTCGACGGCATCAGGGACGGAGCCCTCGGTGCCATCGCGGTCGCCTACATGGAATGGGGTGGACCGCAATCGCAGGTGCTCATCGTCGATTGGCACGTGGTGCGGGACGAGGCGAGCGCCCGGGCCTTTGCCGACAAGCTGCTCAACGCTCCGCGCGGCGCCACCGGCTACAACTCGATTTCGAATGCGATCGACTTCTCGGTGCGGCTCGTCGAGACGAATGCCCATGAGGGCACGCGCAAGATCATCGACGTGTCGGGCGACGGCCCCAACATGGGCGGGCGCTCGCTGGAAGCCGCGCGCGCCGATGCCCTCGCGAAGGGATTCACCATCAACGCGCTCGCAATCCGACGCTCCGGCGGGCGGCCAGGCGGGCCGGGAGGCACGGCCCTCGAAGACTATTACGGTCAGGCCGTGATCGGCGGGCCGGGCGCCTTCGTCGAGATCGCGGACGAGATGCGGCCTTTTGCGGTCGCGGCCCGGCGCAAGCTCCTCACCGAGATCGCAGGTGGGCCGGGCGCGCCGCGCTTCGCGAGGCGCTAGCGCGGCTCCCGATCATCTTGAAACGTAAGCATGATGGTTATCGCCAGCGGGCGTCATGTCGTTGCGGCATTCCCCGGGCGGAAGCACGCGAAGGCGTGGTGCAGGAGACGGCCTGCACGATCAGCGCGGCCTCGGAGTGCAGGCCCTTGAAGTCGGCTTTTGACCGGGCTCCAGCTTCGCGGTGATGGCGTTGAGGATCATGGGCTGGCTCCGAGGCTTCAGTCGGCAAGCTCGGTCGGTATGCCTTGCAACTCATGAATGTCATTACGTTCGAGACAGGGTCATCAAATCTATTGCAGCTTAAAAATAATGCCGTGGTTCACGATGACCACGAACTGGAAAGAGGCAGTGCGAAAGCTTCAACTCACTATCTGCCGTCCTGATCACTTCCGCCGTCGCGGAGATGAAGTGCGGATAGACGGCCGACCCCACTTAGAAACGAGCGAAATAACACGACCAATAGTTCGAGCTCGTGAAGTCGGGACAGGAATTAAACATACAAAGGGGCAGATCAGCCAATCATACCGTTCGTCCGCAGCATGAAGTTCGTCATTCCCGGCGCCGGCAAGTCGCCTGGCATCGAAATCACGGCCATCGAAAGCGCCGACGGCACGCTAACCTTCACGGCGGACGTGCTGAACGATGCCATGAAGACAGCGGATCTTCGTGGGCTGTTCTTCCAACTTGCGGATCCGTCAAAGCTCCCGGGACTGACGTTTACTCACGTCAGCGGCGATCCCATCACGGGCTTTCAGGCGAAGTCCGACGCGGTCATTGACCTTGGTCACGGCAACAACATGAGCGGTGCGGTGAAGTCCGGCTTCGATGTCGGTCTCGCCTTCGGACACGAGGGCATCGGCAAGGACAAGTTCGACGTCACTGGCCCCGTCACTTTCACGCTGAGCAACACCGCCGGCAACCTCACCCTGGACGATATTGCACAGACCCAGTTCGGTGCGCGGCTGACCAGCGTCGGCTCACCATCGGGCACACGCAGTGACTCCGTGAAGCTCCTCCACACCGCGCCAGCGGCCCCCGATGCGCGGGGGGACAGCTACACGATCCTGGAGGACAACGCCTCCAACCTCGCGGATCCGCGTATCACTGCCTCCAGCGTCGTCTTCAATGTGCTGGCGAACGACACCGATGCGGACGGCAACACGCTGACGATCACGAATCTCTGGACGTCGACCCTCGGCAAGTCCGTCACGACCGCGATGGGCGGCACCGTCACGATCATCGACGGCGACGACGAAGACCTGCTGGCGAACGACGCGATCCTCTACACGCCGAAGACCGACTATTCTGGCGCGGACAGCTTCACCTACGCCATCGACGACGGCAATGGCGGCACCGACTATGCCACCGTGGACATCGTGATCGATGCCGTCGCCGACGTGCCGACGCTCAGCTACGAGATCATCGCCGGCGCCGAGGTGAACGAGCTGACCATCCGCGTGACGGCAACCCAGACCGACGACGACGGCTCCGAGTTCATCGACCTCCTGAACTGGGCGGTGGCCGGCGGGCTGCCGCCGGGCGTGATCATCACACCGGACAACGTGGACCCGGATCTGAACTCGAAGCCCGGGCAGATCGTGCAGGATTTCAAGGTGACGCTTCCCGTCGACGTCAGCTCGAAGTTCGATCTGGTGTTCACCGCCACCGCGACGGAGCTCTCGAACAGCGATACCCAGACGGCGAGCACGACGGTCGCCATCGATTACGCCTACAAGGCGACCGAACTGGATACGACCTTTCAGTCCCTAGACCAGAACATGTGGGGCACCGGCGGCGCCTTCACCTTCGTCGACGACCGCTTCATCGGCATCGACGTGAGCCTCGCTGGCGGCTTCAACAATTGGCTTTTCGCGGAAACCTCCGGGAATCTGAAGGCGGGCTTTCAATCGACACTGAACTTCAACGGTGGCGAAGTTGATGCCTCGGTTCCCTACGATGTTCTCGTGGATACCAACTACAACAAAACCACCGACGTCATGGTCATCGGGTCCTCCGCCTCCGTGCTGGCGGGCGGAGGATTCACCACTACGGGTCCGAGCGGCAGCTACAATCTCGACTTCATCTTCGACATGTTCTTCAAGATCCAGGCCGGGTTCGACTGGGGTGGTACGATCGGTAAGGATACTTTCCTCGACAAGACGCTGGTGGACAGCGATGAGACGCTGAACATCCTCAGCCTTGACAGTGACGACCTGAGTTTCACCGTCCCGCTCACTGCCGGCTTATCGGTCACCTTCGCTTGGCCAAACATCAGCACGACGAGCGATGCGACAAACACCTACAATGCGGCTGGATCGAGCAACGACTTTCTGGCGCTCGATCTCGACGTGGACGAAGCGATCACTCAACTCGCCAAACTGCCGATCAACCCATTTGCGCCGTCCGTCACTGCCGACATCGTCGTAGCCTCGGGCAATGCCACGCTCGATCTGATCGACGTAGATCTCGGGGTGGGACTGAACTTCCTGCAAGAATTTGCGCTCGCGGTGGAGAGCCTGTCCACCTCGATCCGGTTCGAGAACGGCGTAACGCAGTCCTTCACCATCGGTACCGACCTGACGCTTGCGAACGCGTCCAGCTACGATGCCAACAACGATGGCAGGATCGACTTCACCCTGATGGCCGATCCACTGGCAACGATGTCGAATGACACCGACCTCGGCTTCAATTTCAACTGGAACTTCGATATCCTGAAGGGGTCGTACGAAGCCTATGTCGCTGGGCTCAAGGTGGCTTCGGGCGGCTTTGGCCCAATGGTTGATCTGGGCGGAACCATCCCGATCGCCTCAGTAGATATCTATGAAAGCAGCTTCGCCCTGAACTTCCAGGCCCAGGACCTGGGCTTCTTCGCCTAAGGCGCGACCTCCACGAAGTAGTGGATGCGCGAAGACCGAGCACCATGGCTATCGACGCCTTGCCATGGTGCTCGGATCAAACCAGCGCCACAGTAGACAGCTTTCAACTGGAGCCGCTCCAGAACCGATCCCGGCAAATGGAATCAGCTGTCATCTGTCGTGCAACCCCTATTCTTCACGGAAACCGGGTCCACCTCACGAGATCGACGCTCTAACGTTTGAGCGTTGCCGGCCGTCCTTGGCCCGCGAACTCGACCCAGGCCCCGAGGATCGCTGCCAAGACGAGGGCCCCGGCCGCGAGAAGGGAGGGGAGGACGAAGCTCCCCGTGCGGTCGAAAAGGCTGCCCGCAAGGGTCGGGCCGACGATTTGGCCGAGCCCGAAAGCGGCGGTCATCAGGGCGAGAACGCGGGAGGGGTCGGAGGACGAGAGGGTGCGGGCGCCGACGAGCCCCAGCGCCGTGATGCCCATGAAGGTGCCCCCAAGAGCGACGGCGCCGAGGAGCACCCCGGCGGCGCTCGTCACGAGGACGCTGAGGGCCACACCCACGGCCTCCACGAGGCAGGCGAGCGCATAGGCTGGAAAAGTCCCGATGCGTTGGCCGAAGATCGTCCAGAGCGCAACGGAGGGCACCGCCGCGACGCCGACCGCAATCCAGATCACCGGCTCCAGGTAGGCGACCTCCGCAGAGCCGCGAACGATGGCGACGATGAAGGTGGCGGTCACCACATAACCAAGGCCGAACAGCCCGTAGGACAGGATGAGAGCCACGAGGCGCGGGGTGAGCTGCATCGTCGTGGGCGCCGCATTCCCGCCGCTGGTGCCATCCTCGGGCGGAACGAGCCATGCAACTGCGGGAACGCTGAGGAGGGCGAGGATGCCGGTCGCGATCCAGTGGATGCGCCAGCCGACGCCTGAGGCGGCCAGGAGTGCGACGAGGGCGGCCGAGAGCGCAATCCCGGTCCCGACCCCCGCGAAATGAACCGAGGAGAGACGGCTCGCGCCGGCGGCCGCCAACCTCTGGAGAATCACCGTCGAGGCGAAGACGAGAACGAAGGCGCTCGCGATGCCGCTTACGAACCGGATGAGGCTCAAGCCGACGACCCCCGACAGGGCTGCGGTCAGGGCGGTGGTCGTTGCGCTCACCGCGAGTGCCGCAAGCAGCCATGAGCGCCGCGAGCCGGGGATGCGAGCCGCGGCCAGAAGGGCACCCGCGAGATAGCCCACGAAATTGGCCGATGCGATCAGGCCCGCCTCGGATTTAGAGAGTGGCAGGGCCTCGACCATGAGGGGCAGGATCGGCGTGTAGACGAAGCGGCCGATACCCATGGCGACGGCCAGCGCGATCAGGCCGCCAACGGCGAGGGGCCAGGGGCGTGGAGGCATCATCCGATGAGTCTAGTGGCGCTGCAGCCGCACGCGAAGCAGCCTCAGCGCCAGAAACAGCAGCACGCCGTAGATCAGAGCTCCGACGAGGCCAAGCAGACCGAGGACAATCTCGTCGCGCCACGCCGGAAGCGAGGTGAGAAGAGAGGCGATGGGAGCCGGGCCGAAGAGCGCGAAGCCTGCCAGGCCGAGCCCCGCGACGAGGATCGCGGCCATGACCCGTCCGAGCACGGGTCCGGGCGCGGTCCAATCCCTGCGATAGGCCAGCACCACGAGGAGGATCAGGTTGATCCAGGTCCCGACCGCGGTGGCGAGCGCAAGTCCGACCACGCCGAGCGATCCCATCAGGGCGATCTTGAGCGCGACATTCACGGCGATCCCGGTCAGGGAGGCGATCAGGGGGGTGCGGGTGTCGGAGCGGGCATAGAAGCTCGCCCGTGCCGACGCGATGAGGACGATCGCGGGAAGCCCCACCGCATAGGCCGAGAGTACCGCGCCGGCCGTTCGCACCGCCGTATCGTCGAAGGCACCGCGCTTGAAGAGCGCGGCCATGATGAGTTCCGGCAGGGCCAGGAAGGCGACGAAGAAGGGAGCCGTGAGCGCGAGCGTGAAGCCGATGGCCCGGCTCTGCGCCCCGTGCGCCGCCGCCACATCGCCTGCTGCGATGCGCCGGCTCATCTCGGGCAGGAGCACGGTGCCGGCGGCGATTCCGATCACGCCGACGGGGAGCTGGAAGATGCGGTCGGCGTAGTAGAGGGACGACACGGCTCCGGTCGGCAGGAACGACGCGATGATCGTGTCGGCGAACATGGCGATCTGGACGCCGGCGGACCCGATCACGGCCGGCCCGAGGGCCCGGAAGAACGTGCCCATGGGTCTGGTGCGGCGTGGCCGCTGCAGGCGCGGGGCGATGCCGGCGCGGACGGCATCCGCATAGACGAGCACCAGTTCCAGAACCCCGGCCGCCGCCACGCCCCAGGCCGCCGCGTGTCCGGCGGTGGGGAAGAGGAAGGCGAGGCTCAAACCCGCGATCATCGCGAGGTTGAGGAGGACGGGCGCCGCCGCCGCCGCCGCGAAACGCTCGTGGGCGTTCAACACGCCGGACAGGATCGTGACGAGCGTAACAGCGAGGAGATAGGGGAATGTGATGCGCGTCAGGGTGACGGCGAGTTCGAACTTCGCCGGATCTGCCGGAAAGCCGGGTGCGAGGAGGCCCACGACGAAAGGCATGGCGGGCATCGCGACCGCGAGCAGCGCCAGCTGCACGATCAGCATGAGGGCGAAGATGGCGCCCGAGAACGAGCGTGCGTTGGGTGTTCCCTCCTGCTCCAGAACCCTCGCGTAGGTGGGGACGAAAGCGGCGTTGAAGGCGCCCTCGCCGAAGATGGCGCGGAAATGGTTCGGGATGCGCAAGGCCACCACGAAGGCGTCCGCGATCGGCCCGACGCCCAGGATGGCGGCCATGATGATGTCGCGGACGAAGCCGGTCAGCCGGGAAACGAGCGTCCAGCCCCCGACGGAGAGCATCTTGCGGAGCATCGGTCAGGCTCGCGGCGGGGGGCGGGAGGGCGACACGCGTCAGGCCCGAACGAGGCGGCTATCCGCGCGAACCGTTTCGCGGCTCACTTCCGCGGCTCCGCCGATGCGTTCGGCCACGACGTAAAGCGGCCGGCGCTTCACCTCCGCGAAGATGCGGCCGACATATTCGCCGATGATGCCGAGCGACATGAGTTGCACGCCGGAGAAGAACATCAGCGACACGATGAGGCTCGGGAAGCCCGGGAGGTCGGTGCCGAAGAACAGGGTGCGGAGCGTGAAATACACCGCGGCCGCGAGGGCGCCGATCGAGATCAGCCCACCCATATAGGTCCAGACCCTCAGCGGCACCGTGGTGAACGACGTGATGCCGTCGAAGGCGAAGCGGAAGAGCTTTCGGAAGCTCCATTTTGTCGCCCCGTGCTGACGCTCCTCCACCACGAAGGGAACGCCCATCGACTTGAAGCCGATCCAGGCATAGAGGCCCTTGGAGAAGCGGGCCCGCTCGCCCAAGGTCCTGAGCACCTCCACGCCCTTGCGGTCGATGAGGCGGAAATCGCCCGCACCCTCGGGCAAACTCGTCTCTCCGAAACGCTCGAAGAGGCGGTAGAAGGCCCGGGCCGAGTTGCGCCTCAACCGGGTCTCGCTCGAACGGTCCGTGCGCTGGCCATAGACCATCACGTAACCCTCGCGCCAACGTTCCACGAAGGTCTCGATCATCTCGGGCGGGTGCTGGAGATCCGCATCCATGATGACGACCGCATCGCCCCGGGCGTGATCGAGGCCCGCTGCCAGGGCAATCTCCTTGCCGAAGTTGCGCGAGAACGAGACCGCTCCGATGCGGGGGTCCCGGGTGCTCTCGGCCCGAATGCGCTGCAGGGTGTCGTCGGCGCTGCCATCGTCCACGAAGACGATTTCCCAGCGAGAGGTGATCCGCTCCAGCACGGACGTGATCCGCGCGCACAGGGGACCGATATTGACCCCCTCGTTGAAGACCGGGATGACGACGCTGAGTTCGGGGGAGGGAGGAGGGGACGGCACGCTTGCTGTTCCTGATGGCGGCGCATAGAGAGCCGAGTTTGGCGGCGCACTCAAGACCGAAAGGGGCCGTCGTCGAATTCGGGAGAGGTCGAGACGTGGCTCCGGCGCGCAAGGTCGTTCTCTGCGCTGACGATTATGGCCTCACTGAGGGCGTCAGCCGCGGCATCCTCGAACTCGCGGAAGTCGGGCGGATCTCGGCGACGAGCGCCATGGTGACCATGCCGGACTGGCCCCGCCTCGCCCCGGCGCTCAGGCCCTTTCGGGGGCGGATCGGGGTCGGGCTCCATCTCAACTTCACGACCGCAGCACCGCTCGGGGCGCTCCCGCGGCTTGCCCCCGAGGGCCGCCTGCCGGCGCTGGCAGGCCTCCTGCGCGCGGCTCTGACGGGCGGGCTCAATCCCCAGGAGATCCGGGCCGAGATCGACCGGCAGCTTGACGCTTTCGCGGAAGCGGATGGCGGCCCGCCGGACTTCGTGGACGGGCACCAGCACGTCCATGTGCTTCCCGTCATCCGCCCCGCGCTCCTGGAGGCCTTGAGGAAACGCGGGCTCCAGGGCCGTCTCTGGCTGCGCGACCCCTCCGATGGGGTTCGTCCGATCCTGCGCCGGGAGGTCTCGGCACGGAAAGCCTTGATCGTGAAAGCCCTTGCCCTCGGATTCCGCCGCGCCGCCACGGCGGCTGGCTTCGACACCAACGAGGGCTTTTCCGGCTTCAGCCCATTCGATGCCACGATACTGCCCGAGCGGGTCTTCGGGCAGGCCCTTCTCGACCTCGGACCCCGGCCTCTCGTGATGGCGCATCCAGGATACGCTGACGAGAGCCTGCGTGCTCTCGATCCCGAAGTGGACAGCCGCCCGCAGGAACTCGCCTATCTGAAATCGGAAGCGTTCGGGCGCCTGCTCAAGGAGAGGGGGCTCGCGCCGGTTTCGCGGCCATGACGTGGCCACGAACCGAAAGGGGCTCCCTTGGGAGCCCCATCCATGCCTTGTGCCTGGCTCGACGCAGACTGCGCCGCATCTCGCACGCCTCTTCGACGTGTTCGAGGCTCCTTTGAGGTCTCGGCCTACACCTTCGCCTGCCCGTACATCTCCTCGACGTGTTCCCAATTCACGAGATTGTCGAGGAACGCCTTGAGGTAGTCGGGCCGCCGGTTGCGGTAGTCGATGTAATAGGAATGCTCCCATACGTCGCAGCCGAGGATCGGTTGGGCGCCGTGGACGAGGGGGTTCTCGCCGTTCGGGGTCTTCATGATCGTGATCTTGCCGTCCTTCACGGCAAGCCAGCACCAGCCCGAGCCGAATTGAGTGACGCCGGCCTGGATGAAGTCCTCCTTCATCTTGTCGACGGAGCCGAGGTCCTGGACAATCTGCTTTTCGAGGCGGCCCGGGATCGCGCCACCTCCATTGGGCTTCATCCACTGCCAGAAGTGGATGTGGTTGTAGTGCTGTCCGGCATTGTTGAAGAGGGCCTGGTTCTTGCCATAGGACCCCTTCACGACCTCTTCGACGCTCTTGCCCTCGAATTCGGTGCCTTTGAGCAGGTTGTTGCCTGCGGTCACGTAGGCGTTGTGGTGCTTGTCGTGGTGAAACTCGAGGGTTTCCCGCGACATGAAGGGCTGGAGCGCATCGTGGGGGTAGGGCAGGTCGGGCAGGGTGAACGTCATGGGGCCTCTCCTCGCAAACGGGGCGTATGCGCGGCATAGGTAAGGCCTCGACCGGTCCCCTTCAACCGCGCAGCTTCCCATGACGGGCGCGTTGGCCTATAGGATCGCCGGCCTCAAGCCACTTCCCCTTGGGGAATGGCTGCCGAGGCCAGTTCCCGCGTTTTCTTCCTGCGAACCGGATCCACTTCGCTGGGAAACGCTTTAAGTCCATTCTGCTCGCGTTCCCGCGCGTCCGCGTCACGAGGTTCCCATGGTCATCGCGCTTATCGTTCTCGCTCTCGCGATGATGGCGGGCGGCGTCTATGCGATGATCGAGGGCTACGCCATCGTCGTGCTCGAGCAGGGCTGGGCGATGCTCATCGGCGGCTCGGCGATTACCGCCGGCGGTGCCGTGCTCCTCGGCTTGTCCTTCGCGGTGCTCCGCCTCGGGCAGATCCGGCGCGAACTCGTTGAAATGCGCGACCGGCTCGGCCGGGCCGAGCCCGCCTTCCCCGAGCCGCCGCGGATCGACCCGGTGGCGGCCGTCTCGTCGGGCGGCACCGGCGTTGCCCTGAAGACGACCCCCGATCCGCTGCCGCCGGTCACGAACCCCGTTGAGGCGCCCCTCGGTCCGCCCGCGATCGGCGACGAACTCCTCCCGCCGGTTCGGCCCCCGGCAACTCCTCCGTTCCGCGGGGGCGATGACGCCGCTTCCGTCGATATGGCGGGGCTCCCGGCCTTTCTGAAGCCGGATGCCACGAAGGGCGGCCCGACGGAGCCAACTGGCGGCAGGTCCGGTATTCCAAAGGGCGGCGTGGCGGAACCAGCCGGCGGCAGGCTCACCCCGCCGGCCGTGACGGTCTCGCCCGCGCCGTCTCTCGCCAGCCCGCCCCCCTCGCCCTCGGTCCCCGGGCCCCTGCAAGGCAGCGCCGGCCCCACCAAGGCCGAAGAAGATGCTCCCTTCGCTTTCACGGATCCCGTCGTGCCCGACACTCCGGCTTCCGAGCCCCTGGCAGTCCCGACGTCGCCAGGTCCCGTGTCTTCGGATGTCGCCGAGCCGACCCCTCCCGCGGCGCCCGACGGTCAGGAGGCGGCCGTGATCGGCACCTACAATTCCGGCGGCAACCGCTACGTGATGTTCTCCGACGGTTCCATCGATGCCGAAACCCCGGACGGGGTTTTCCGCTTCCAGTCCCTCGATGAGCTGAAGGCGTTCATCGCGTCCGGCGGAGAAAAGCCGCAGGGGAGCTGAGGCGCCAGATGTCGGGCGCCAAGCGGATGACGGCACCGGAGAAGCCTTTCCGGGCGATCCGTTGCATGCTGCCCGGCATCCATGCGGTTGCGGCCACGACTCGCCGCACGTTCTCGCGTCACACCCACGACCAGTTCGGCATCGGCGTGATAGAGCGGGGCGCGCACCGCTCCTGGAGCGGGCGGGGCTTCGTCGAGGCCAAGGCCGGCAGCACCATCCCGGTCAATCCCGGCGAGGTCCACGACGGCGCGCCTATCGGCGATGGGGAGCGATCCTGGTGGATCCTCTATCTGGATCCGCCTCTCGTCGCCGACGTCGTTCAGGACATCGCCGAAGGCGGGCGCGGAGAGGCCGAGTTCTCGAGGACGGTGATGCCGGAGGCGGGACTTGCGCTCAGGGCTCGATCGCTCTTCGCCAGCCTCACCGAGCCACGCGAGAGGGCCCCGCTACAGGCCCAGGAGCGCCTTTGGCTTCTGCTCGCGGATTCGATGCGGGGAGCCCCTTCCGGCGCCGGCATCCCAACGGCCATCGCGAAAGCAAAAAGCCGGATCGACGACGATCCCGCGGCTCCTCTCAGCCTGCAGGATCTCGCCGAGGCGAGCGGGCTCAGCCGCTTCCAGGTCGTGCGGGGATTCGCGCGGGCCATGGGGCTCACCCCGCATACCTATCTCGTCCAACGCCGCGTTCATCGCGCACGGCACCTCATCGTGGAAGGGAACACGTTGACGGAGGCGGCGCTCGCCAGCGGTTTCGCGGATCAGAGCCACATGACCCGCCACTTCGTGCGCGCCTACGGGATCACCCCCGGGGCCCTGGCCGCCGCTCTTCGCTGAGCCTGGATGGCCTGCCGATCCTATAAGCGGCGTCGAGGTATCCTCCTGCAATTCCGTTCAAGACCGGTCCTGCAGGTCCTGCTTTTCTCCGCGTGCTCTTCGTGACGCTCTGGAGGACCCCTTGAGCCTGGAATTCTGGATGACTTCTCTCGTCGTCGTGGCCTCCCCCGGCACCGGTGTGCTGTTCACCCTCGCGGCAGGCCTGTCCCGCGGGGCCCGTGCCAGCATCGTGGCCGCCTTCGGCTGCACGCTCGGGATCGTTCCCCATATGGCCGCGGCAATCCTGGGGCTTGCGGCCCTGCTGCATGCGAGCGCGGTCGCGTTCCAGGTTCTCAAGTACCTCGGGGTGGCGTACCTGCTCTACATGGCCTGGAGCGCCCTGCAGGAGCGGGGGGCGTTGCGGATTTCCGAGGAGCCCAGCACACGCAACAGTCTTCAGGTCACCGTGGATGCCATTCTGATCAACATCCTGAACCCCAAATTGTCAATCTTCTTCCTCGCGTTTCTGCCCCAGTTCGTGAATGCCACCGATACGGCGCCGCTCGCCCGGATGCTTCTCCTGAGCGGCGTCTTCATGGCGCTCACCTTCGTGGTGTTCGCGGCCTACGGACTCTTCGCGGCATCGTTCCGGCGCTACGTGATCGGGCGCCCGGGCGTGATCCTCTGGATGCGGAGGACCTTCGCGGCAGCTTTCGTCGGCCTCGGCGCGAAGCTCGCGCTCGCGGAACGGTGAGCCTCTGCCCGACGTCGGGATCGGAGTGCCCCGTCAATCCCTGCCGTCGGGAGTGAGGGGAGCATCGACCGTGCAGACGAGCCCCGTGGGTTCGAAGCGGATCCGGACCTCGCCATTGAGGTCGCTCGCCAAGCTCCGCTCGATCAGCCGGGTGCCGAAGCCGCGGCGGGATGGGGGCTTCACGGGCGGGCCGCCCGTCTCGCGCCAGATGAGATGCAGGCGGTCTTCGCCGTCGGTCCAGGCGATGCGAACCTCTCCCGTGGCGTTGGACAGGGCACCATACTTGACGGCGTTCGTGGCGAGTTCCTGCAGCGCCATGGCAAGGGCCAGGGCCATCCTGGGCTGGAGGCGAATCGCCTCTCCCGTGAGATGCAGGCGGTCCTCGCCCCGGCTCGAATAGGGAGCCACCGCCTGGGCCACGATCTCGTGCAGGCTCGCGCCCTCCCAATTCTCCCGGGTCAGCACATCGTGGGCGCGGGACAGTGCCAGCAGGCGGTTCTCCAGGGCCTCGCGGGCATCGTCCGGCGAGGACGCGTTTCGGAGCGTCTGACTCGCGATCGACTGCACCGTCGCGAGGGTGTTCTTCACGCGATGATTGAGTTCGTTGATGAGAAGCCGCTGATGCTCCTGCGCACGCCGTTGCTCCGTGCGGTCGCGCAGCACCTTCACGTAGCCCACCACCGCCCCGCTGTCGTCCTGAAGGGGCGTGAGTTCGCCTGTCGCCCAGAAGCGGGACCCGTCCTTGCGGACATGCCAACGTTCGTCAGGAGCCGTACCGTCCCGCATCGCAATTACCATCTCGCTCGCAACCTGACCCGCCGCCACGTCCTCCGGCGTGAAGTAGCGGTGGGCCGTCTGTCCGAGGATCTCCTCCTCGGTCCAACCCAGAATCCGTCGCGCGCCCTCGTTCCAGCTCATGATCCGGCCGTCGAGGTCCTTGGAGATGATCGCGTAATCGGTGGCGCTGTTGAGGATCTGCCGATGGCGCGCCTCGTTGGCGCGGATCGCGGCCTCGGCCTGCTTGCGCTCGTGGATGTCCTCGGTGGTTCCATACCACTTCACGATGCGCCCTTGCGAATCGCGGCGGGGATTGGCGCGTGAATGCATCCAGCGGTAGGACCCGTCGACCGTCCGGGCGCGGTGCTCGATGTCATAGGGCACCCCCGTCGAACAAGAGCGCGTCCAGGCCTCGACCGAGGGGCCGAGATCGTCCGGATGGATCGCCTCGCCCCAGGTGGAGCCGAGGCCGGAGGTTCCCGTCCAGGTCCGCCAGCGCTGACTGACGTAGTCGAGCTGCCCGTCCGGCCGCGCCGTCCAGGTCACCTGCGGGTTGAGTTCCACGGTGTGGCGGTAATGGTCCTCCCGCTCCCGGACGGCCTCTTCGGCGAGGCGCCGTTCGGTGGTGTCGATCCCCTCGGCGAAAATCCCGGTGACACGGCCCGAGGCGTCCTTCACGGGCTGGTAGATGAAGTCGAAGAACCGCTGCTGAAGCGGGGCGCCGGGCTCGCGCTGGATCATGGCCCGCACACCCTCGCCCACGAAGGGCTCGCCCGTTGCATAGACGTGGTCGAGGAGATCGACGAAGCCTTGCTCCTGCAGTTCGGGAGCGACGTTGCGCATGGAGCGCCCGATGATCTCGCGCCGGCCGATCAGGCGGAGATAGGATTCGTTGGCGTATTCGAAGACGTGGTCCGGCCCCCGGACGACGGCAATGAAGCCGGGGGCTTGCTGGAAGAGCTGCAGGAGACGGTCGTATTCCGCCCGTCGTTCCCGTTCGGCGAGGATCTGCTGTGTCGTGTCCTGGACGGTGCAGAGCACGCCACCGACGCCGCCGGACTCCTCCCGGATGGGCGAGTAGCAGAACGTCCAGAAGGTTTCTTCCCGGTAGCCGTGCCGCTCGAGGGTGATAGGCAGGTTTTCGTGGTAGCTCGCCTCGCCGGCATAGGCGCGCCTGGCAATGGGCCCGACCACGTCCCAGGCCTCGGCCCAGACCTCTTTGAAGGGGCGGCCAAGCGCCTCGGGCTTGCTGCCGAGTATCGGCCGATAGGCATCGTTGTAGAAGCTGAGCAGGTCCGGTCCCCAAACCATGTAGTTGGGGAACTGGGAGTTCAGCACGATCGACAGCGCCGTGCGCAGGGATTGCGGCCAGGAATCGATAGGCCCCAGGGGAGTCGCGCTCCAATCGTACTCGCGAATGCGGGTACCCATCTCGCCGCCATGGGCGAGGAACGAGCGGTCGGGGCGGGGACTAGAGGCGTGCACAGGCGATATGAGGGACGGTGTTACCTTGGGGCATGGGCTCCGAGCAATGCCGCAGGTTGCGGCCCGGTGCAACCACCCTGCCTTTGCTGCGGAGTCTTTGTTGCGCCGCATCGTAGCGCGATCCGAGAGAACGGCAGCGGATCGTCCCCTCTAAGCTCTTGGCCCCGCGCAATCTTATCGGAGCTGTCCCGAACTCTTTGAGATCTTGCTCCCCTGCGTCATTTGATCAGCGCCGAGAGAGCTCTGAAATCGTCCGACCCGGCCACGCCGAGCCATTCGAACACGGCCATTTCGGTGGTGATCCAGGGGATGCCGGCGTGGAGCAGCCGCGCGTGGGCCGCACTCGCGCTTGCGGGCGCACGGCTCGACGAGGCATCGCCCACCACGAAGACCTCGTAACCAAGCTGCTTGAAGCCGATGGCGCTCTGCAGGACGCAGACATGCGCCTCCACCCCTGCCATCACGACCTGCCGCCGTTGGAGGGAGGCCAAGCGGTCCGCGACCGCGGCGTCGGCTGCGGCCGAGAACGCCAGTTTCGGCAACACGACCGCATCGGGCGGCAGGAGCTCCGCTAGGGCGGAAACGGTCGGGCCGAGGCCGCGCGGGTATTGTTCCGTCACCGTTACGGGAACGCCCAGCAGGGCGGCCGCCCGGAGCAGGATGCCGGTTTGCCGCAGCACCCGGTCCCCCTCGGCGATCGCGGGCAGGAGCCGATCCTGAACATCGACGACCAGCAGTTGGGATTGAGCGGCGTTTAGGAGCATTGGGACCCTAGAGGATCTTGAGGTACAGGAGTGTGCGTCGCCTAGGGCGCATCAGCGTCTAGACAGGTTTGAGCGAAAGGTATGGGTCCGCGAGACGGGGAACCGGCATCACGATGCTGAAGCGGAGGCCCTCCGGAGCGAAGTCCATATGGACTTCCGCTTGCAGCTGCGTCGCCAGCACCCGCTGGAGCAGGCGCGAGCCGAAGCCCTGGCGCTTCGGCGGCGTCACGGGCGGGCCGCCCTGCTCGGTCCAACTGAGGTGCAGCATCGGGCGGTCGTCGTTCGTCAAGGTCCAGCGTACTTCGACACGCCCTCCATCGGAGAGCGCGCCGTATTTCGCGGCATTGGTGGTGAGTTCATGAATGGCCATGCCGATGGGCACGGCCGCCTCTGAGGTGAGCTCCACCGGTGGCCCGTCGATGACCACCCGATCGCTGCCCTCGTCGTCATAGGGCCCGAGCTCGTTCCTGAGGAGTTGATGCAGGGACGCGGTCTGCCAGTAATGCTCGGTCAGCAGCGTGTGGGTCTGCGCCAGCGATACGATGCGCCCCACGAAACCCTGGTAGAACTCGTCGATGGTGGAGGCCGAGCGCGCCGTCGAGCCTACGATCGCCTGAACGGTGGCCAGCGTATTCTTGACCCGGTGATGCAGCTCCCGGATCAGAAGGGCCTGACGCTCCTCGGTGTGCTTGCGTTCCGTGATGTCCTGCACGACACCGATCATGCCGCTGACCGTGCCGTCGGGCGCATAGGTGGCCTGGCCCTTCGCGGCAATCCAGGCATCGCGCCCGTCGAGGGGCCGGCGGAGGCGGTACTCCACATCGTAGCCGGTGTGGGTGGCGACGGAAGCCTCGACAGCAGCGGCGGCCTTCCGGGCATCCTCGGGCTGGAGCAGATCCTGCAAGGCCTTCCAGGTCATCACGGGCCCGGAGGCGGTGCCGAAGATCTCCGCCGTCCGGGTCGAGAAGGTCACCATGTCGGTTCGAGCGTCCCAGCTCCAGTCGCCCATGCGGGACGCATCAAGCGCAAGCTGAAGCCTTTCGGCGGTTTCCCTGAGATCGGTCTCGGCACGTTTGAAGTCCGTGATGTCGAGGCTCGATCCGATGAAGCCCAGGAGGCGCCCTCCGATGTCGACGCGCGGAATGCCATTGGAGAGGAGCCAGCGGTATTCCCCGTCAGCACGCTGAAAGCGAGCCTCAGCCTGAAAAGGCGTTCCCGTCCGCACCGCCTCCGCATAGGCCTCAAGATAGGCCGGCCCGTCGTCCGGATGCGCGGCAGGCGCCCAGCCGAAGCCCAACACCTCGCCGAAGGTCTTGCCGAAGAAGTCGAGATAGGCTTGGTTGACGAACTCGCAGCCGGTTTCGACACCGTTGATCCAGATCATCACCGGAGCGCTGTTCGCCATCGAACGGAAGCGCATCTCGCTTTCGCGCAGGGCGGCCTCTGCCTGAGCCCGTTCCACCGTCTGCCAGATCCGCTCGGCGACCTCGCCTGCGAGCAGGGCATCGTCCTCGGTCCAGGATCGGGGGGCGTTGTGGTGGAGGTAGATCATGGCGACGAGCCGCCCGACCCGGCAGAGGGGGACGGCGAGAACCGAGCGGGTCTGAATGCCGCCATAGGCCGCCACGGTGTTGGGGTCGGCCGTGCGGGGATCCGTGGATACATCGTTCACCCGCACGACCTCGCCCGATCTCAGGGCCGCAATCACGTCGGTGCCGAAATCCAGAAGCCGATGCCGGCCGCGAACCGAGCCGATGCTGCCGTCGGTCCAATCCCGCTCGACCACGATGTGCTCGCCCAGCGCATCGATCTCGCCGTAGCCCGTGCGGTTGACACCGAGATGCCGTCCGAGGCTCTCGGTGGCCGCTTCGATGACGGCGAAAGGGTCTTCGAGGTCGCGCACACGATCCTGCAGGGTGAGCAGGAACCCCTGCCGGCGCTCCACCTTCTGGAGCGCGCTCTTGGCCTCCTCGCGCTCCGTGATGTCGAGGGTCACGCCGACCATGCGGTTCGGCCGGCCCGAGGTGTCGTAAACCGCATGGCCCCGGGCGATGATCCATCCGATCGCTCCATCGGGCTTCACGACGCGGTACTCTACGTCGTAGTCGCGCTTCTCCGCGATCGCGCGCCGGATCGCTTCGGTGACGCGTTCGAGGTCGTCGGGGTGACACATGGACTGAAGCTGCTCGAAGGTGAGCGGCACATCGGGCGCGAGACCGAGATTGGCTTTGCAGAGAGCGGTTGCAGTCAACTCTCCCGTGACGAGATCTCGCTCCCAGGCGCCGAGGCGGGCTGCTTCGAGGGCGACGCGCAGCTTCTCCTCCGATTGCCTGAGCGCCGACTCGGATTCCTTTTGCCGCGTGACGTCCGTGAAGGTGACGACGATGCCGTCCGTGGCACCCGCCGCCGTTCGATATGGCAAGACGCGCCGCAGGAACCAGCGCCCGTCCTCGCTTCGTGCTTCGTGATCGATCGGTTCGTCTTGGGTTTCCAACTCCTCCAGCGACGGCATGACGGGAAGGTTCGTCAGCCGATGCGTGAAGTGCCGCAACGGCCGTCCGACATCTGTGGTCGCGATGTGGTAGACATCGGCCGCTGCCGGCGTGAAGCCCCGCATCGCACCCTCGCGGTCGAGAAAGATCGTGGCGATTCGGGTCGAGCGGAGGAGGTTTTCGAGATCCGCATTGGCGGCCGCGAGGGCCTGGTTCGCGACCTGCACCTCTTCCTTCGATGTTTCGAGTTCCTCGTTGGCGGATTGCAGCTCCTCGTTCATCGAGAGGAGCTCTTCGTTGGAGGATTTCAGCTCCTCGTTCGCGGCTTCGAGATCCTGAACCGTGCGCTCCAGATCCTCGCGGGTGCGCAGCAACTCGCGCTCGAGGCCTTCGATGAGCGCATCCGCGTCGGGATGGGCGACGGCGCCGACATCCTCGACACGGCGGAGCGGCGCGCCGTGGTCCTGGAACACCAGCATGTAGAGGCCGTCCTCGCGCCCGAGATCCGGCATCGGCTGGACGGTCAGGAGAACCGATTGCAGACCCTCCACGGTGTGGACGGCAGGCACCTCCCGCACGACCGTCCGCCGCGTACGGATCGCCTGGTTGAACGCCGTGCGCAAACCGACGCTCAGGCCTCGGCGCACCATGCGCATGATGTTGTTGGAAAACGAGCCCGCGGGGGGTTGGATGTAGATGTCCACGCCCTCGGAGAGGAATATCACTTGGCCCTCTTCGGACACGATCGCGTATTTCGGCGCGAACTCGTCGAGCAGGATCCGTTGCGCGACCGCACCGAGATCGACGTCTGTCGAGGGGTTCGAGGCCCGCCAGCCTACAACCGACGGGGTGCCGAACTCGCGTAAGGAACCCGGCGCTTGCAGCTGCGCCTCCTTGCGCTGCGCGATGCGGTGCTTCGCATCGACGACGCGGAAGAGCTCGTTGTGACCCGTGAGGCTCTCCGAGGCGCCGAGGAAGAGATAGCCGCCGGGCCTCAGGGCATAGTGAAAAACCGGGATGAGCTTCTTTTGGAGATGCGACCCGAGATAGATCAGGAGATTGCGGCAGGAGATCACATCGAGCCGCGAGAAGGGCGGATCGGCGATGAGGTTGTGCACGGAGAACAGGCACATCTCGCGCAGCTCGTCCGTGACCTGATAGCGCCGTCCGCGTTTGACGAAGAAGCGCCCGAGGCGTTCCGGCGAGACATGGGCTGCGATTCCTTGGGGATAGGACCCGCGCCGGGCGGTCACGAGGGCGCGTTCGTTGACGTCCGTCGCGAAGATCTGCACCTTGGGCGCGGCGGGAATGAGATCCAGGCTTTCGCGCACGATCATCGCGATCGTGTAGGCTTCCTCGCCGGTGGCGCATCCCGGAACCCATATGCGAAGCGGCTCGCTGGCCGATCGATGCTGGAGCAGGGCCGCGATCACCCGTTCGCCCAGGGCCTGAAAGGCATCCGGCTCCCGGAAGAAGCTCGTGACCCCGATCAGCAGCTCGCGGAAAAGGGTGTGGGGCTCGTGAATGTCCCGTGCGAGCTGCACGAGGTAGGTGTCCACATCGTGCAGGGAGCGTACCTGCATGCGGCGTTCCAAGCGCCGGATCAGGGTGTTGGTCTTGTAATTCTTGAAATCGTGGCCCGTGCGCCGGAGCAACACGTCGCAAAGCTCGGGAAGCCGGGCCTCGATGTCCCGACGTCGCTCCCCCAGCCTCGTTCCCGCCGTGATGGCGCGCCAATGCTGAGCATAGGTTTCGAGCGCCTGCGCCAGCGCCTCCGGGGGCAGCACGTGATCGGCGGAGGCTGCCACGCTGGAGGGCATATCCGCGAAGGCGGCCGTGTCGGGGGCCTGCGCCATAGTCATGCCGCCCGCGGCCCCGATGGAACCGAGCCCCAGGGCCCCGTCCGAACCCGAGCCCGATAGGACGACACCGACGCAATCCGTGCCGTAGGTCGCCGCGAGGGTCTGAAAGAAGCGGTCGATCGGGTTGCGGCGCTCCCCGGAATTGCGTGGAGGGCGCAGGCGGAACTGTCCGCCTTTGAGGCCCACGATTGCGTTCGGCGGCGCCACATAGAAGCGGTTAGGCTCGAGGGGGAGTCCCTCCTCAACGGTGACGACAGGTATCCCGGTGAGCCGTGCCAAGACCTCTTCGAGGAGGCTCGTCTCGCTCTCACTCAGGTGCTGCACGAGCACGAGCGCGTAACCCGGTTCCCCCGGGAGGGCGCGTAGGAAGGTCTTGAGCGCCTCGAGCCCGCCCGCGGACGCGCCGACGCCCACGACCATGAAGTCGCTCGAACGGTGCACGGTGTCGGGATCGGGCGATCCGGGCTGGTCCATGGCGGGCGCAGCAACCTTTGATACGGCGGCAGCGAAATAGCGCCGCTTCCCCTTGGAGTAACACCCCTCCCGCGTTCGCCCAACGGGTAATCGCGCCGCGCCCGGGGGCGGCCTGGGTTTCCTCAAACCCTTCGGTGCCCGAAAGCGTCGGGGTTGGGGCCCAGAGCTCTATGGAACCCATGAGCCCGGGTGCGGTTCGTACCGGACGGGCCGCCGAGGCCTGGCAGGGTCGGGGATTGACATGGAAATGGATCGCCCAAACGGCATGGCCGGCAGGAACCGGAGAGCCCCGACTACGCCTACGCCGCGCCCGCCCGGGCTGAGCACGGTTCTTGCGCGCAACATTCATGCACTCAACGAGCGCCGGCGACAGGAGGAGAAGCAGGCCACCGCTCAGGAGAAGATCGCGGACGCGATCACGCGCTTCACGGGCACCATGCTCTTCGTCTACATCCATTTGGCCATCTTCGGCTTCTGGATCATCGCCAATCTCGGTTGGATTCCAGGCGTCCCACGCTGGGACGAGTCCTTCGTGGTGCTCGCCATGTGGGCATCGGTGGAAGCGATCTTTCTGTCCACTTTCGTGCTCATCAGCCAGAACCGGATGCAGGCGGCCGCCGACAAGCGCGCCGACCTCGACCTCCAGATCAGCCTTCTCGCCGAACACGAGATCACGAAGCTCGTCACCCTCACGACCGCGATCGCTGACCGGTTTGGCGTTCGCATCGAGGACGAAGAGGAACTGCAGGAAATCCAGCAGAACGTCGCGCCGGAGGCGGTGCTCGACGAGATCGAGTCCACCGACGTGACGGGCTAGAGCGTCGATCGGCGGGAGGTGGTCGGGCTCACGTGAGACGAAGTGACCCTCGGTAGCCGGAATCATCCTATCCTAGGTTGATCCAGCTCACTTCCTAACGCGCGACGCCGCGAGCGGAAGCCGATGTCGTACGATCGAGACCGCAGGACACGGTCCCAACAGCGCGACAGACCTGCACGCTTGGGGGCTTGTCCCGGAGCCTGCTCCGTTCTAAGCGGCGACGTAAGCTTGAGCCTTTCCTTCGGGGCTCAACCAAAGGTTCGGCAGGGTGAAGATGTCACGTTTGTTTCGGTTGATCGGTGTTCCCGTGCAGGATGGAGCAGGGCGGCTCGGCTGCGACATGGGTCCCAGCGCCTATCGGGCCGCGGGAATCACCGGTGCGCTCCAGGACCTCGGACACGAGGTGGTCGACGAGGGGAATCTCAGCCCTCAGGGTTTGGAAATCCCCACTCACGACAATCCCGCTCTCAAGGCCCTGCCCGAGATCGCGGCCTGGACGCGGACGATCGCGGAGGCCGCCTATTGGGCCAGCGCCGATGCGGTGCCGGTGTTCATGGGGGGCGATCACAGCCTATCGGCCGGGACGCTTGCAGGCCTCGCCCGTCGTGCCCGGGAAGCCGGCCGGCCGTTCTTCGTCCTCTGGCTCGATGCGCACACGGATTTCCATACCCTCTCATCGACCCGCAGCGGGAACCTCCATGGCGTTCCAATCGCCTACGTGACCGGGCGTGAGGGCTTCTCAGGCTTCTTCCCCGCCCTGGAGGCGCCGGTGGAGCCCTCGAACATCTGCATGATGGGGATCCGCAGCGTCGATCCGGCCGAGCGCGGCCCCCTGCGCGAGGCCGGGATCACCGTCCACGATATGCGCAGCATCGACGAGAACGGTGTCGCCTCGCTCCTGTCTCAGTTCCTCGACCGCGTTGCGGCGGCCAACGGCCTTCTGCATGTGAGCCTGGACGTGGACTTTCTCGATCCTGGTATCGCGCCGGGCGTCGGCACGACCGTCCCAGGCGGCGCGACATTCCGCGAGGCACATCTCATCATGGAGATCCTCCATGACCGCGGGCTCGTCACGAGCGTGGATCTGGCCGAATTGAACCCCTTCCTCGACGAAAGGGGAAAGACGGCACTCCTCATGGTCGATCTTCTCGCCAGCCTCATGGGCCGGCAGGTGCTCGACCGGCCGACGCAGAGCTTTTCATGATCGCACCGACCGGGGCTGTCGGCCCCGCGCCGTCTCTGGTGCCGGGGGAGATCAGCTCTCCTCGAACCCGGAGAGCGATTTGATCGCGAAGGCATAGGCGAGCGCGACCTCTTCGAGGCGCTCGAACCGGCCGGTCGCGCCGCCGTGACCTGCATCCATATTGATCCTGAGGAGAACCGGCCCACCATCCGTCATCGTGGCACGCAGCCGGGCAATCCACTTGGCGGGTTCCCAATAGGTGACGCGAGGGTCCGTGAGCCCCCCGAGGGCGAGGATCGGCGGATAGGCCTGCGGGCGAACGTTGTCGTAGGGCGAGTAGGCCAGGATGGTGCGGAAGGCTGCCTCGTCCTCGCTCGGGTTGCCCCATTCGGGCCATTCGGGCGGGGTGAGGGGAAGCGAGCCGTCCAGCATGGTGTTGAGGACATCCACGAAAGGAACCTCGGCCACGATGCCCGCGAAAAGATCGGGTGCGAGGTTCGCGACCGCGCCCATGAGCATGCCGCCCGCGCTGCCCCCGTGCGCGACGAGCCGCCCACGGGACGTGTAGCCTGCCGCCACGAGCGCCTCGCCGCAGGCGATGAAATCCTTGAAGGTGTTGGGCTTCTTCTCGCGCTTGCCGCTCGTATACCAGCGCCAGCCCTTCTCGGTTCCGCCGCGGATGTGCGCGATCGCGTAGACGAAACCCCGGTCCACGAGGGACAAAATGTTGGTGCGAAAGCCCGCCGGCATCGCCATTCCGTAGGATCCGTAGCCGTAGAGCAGGCAGGGCGCCGACCCGTCGACGGGTACGTCGCGGCGATGGACGATCGAGACCGGAACGCTCTCCCCGTCCGGGGCGGTGGCGAAGAGCCTGCGGGTCACATAGGCCGCCGGATCGTGGCCGCTGGGCACCTCCTGGCGCTTGCGCAAGGTGCGCTCGCCCGTGACGATGTTGTAGTCGGTCGTCTCGGAGGGCGTGGTGAGCGACGAGTAGGAGTAGCGGATCACGTCCGTGTCGAACTCGTAGCCCGCGCTCATGCCGAGCGAGTAGGCTTCTTCCGGAAACGCGATCGCGTGCTCCTCGCCCGTCTCCATGGAGCTCACGATGATCTGGGGATTGGCGTCGCGCCGTTCGAGGCGAACGAGATGCCGGGCGAGCGCCACATGGGAGAGGATCATGATCCCTGGCCGGTGCGGCACGAGGTCGGTCCAGTTCGCGCGCCGGGGATGTGCCACAGGAGCGGTCACGAGCTTGAAGTCTTCGGCTCCGTCGGCGTTGGTGAGCAGGATCAGACGGTCGCCGTGATGCTCCACGCTGTATTGCAGCTGCGGCGTCCGGGGTTCGACGCATCGGGGCTCGGCCTGAGCATCGGTTCGATCGAGAAGCCAAACCTCCGAGGTCTCATGGTCGCTTGCCGTGATGGTCACGAAAGCGTCCGACTGGGTGGTCCCGATATTGATGAAGAAGCCCTGATCGCGCTCCTCGTAGACGATTGTGTCCTCGGCCACAGGGGTGCCGAGGCGGTGACGGCGTACGCGTACGGGGCGATGGTTCTCGTCCACCTCCACGTAGTAGAACCCCGCATTGTCGGCGGTCCAAACGACCCCGCCTCCGGTGTTCTCGACCCTGTCCTCGAGATCCCGACCGGTCTGTAGTTCGCGCACCCGGACGGTGTAGAACTCCGAGCCCTTCACGTCCGCGCTCCAGGCGAGGAGCCGATGGTCGGGCGAATGCGCCGCATCGCCGAGGTCGAAGAACGGCAGGCCCGTGGCTTCCCTGTCACCGTCCAGCATCACGCTCTCGGCGCCCCCGTCTCGGGGCTCGCGGCATATGAGCGGGTGCTGACCACCCTCGCGATAGCGGGTGAAATAGGCGAAGGGCCCGTCGGGCTGCGGCACGGAGGCGTCGTCCTCCTTGATGCGTCCGCGCATCTCCTTGACGAGGCGCTCACGCAGCGGCTCGGTGCCGGCGAGCGCCGCTTGAGTGTAGGCATTCTCGGCCTCGAGATGGGTGCGGATCTCGGGTGAGAGCTGGGTCGGGTCCTTGAGGACCTCCCGCCAATTCTCCGCCTTCAGCCAGGCATAGGGATCCTCGATCCGCACGCCGTGCACCTCGAAGGTATGAGGGTGGACGGGCGCGACCGGCGCCGGGGGTAGGGGATGGCGCGGCAGACGGTCGAGCTTCATCGGGAGGTCCTATGTTCAAGAATACGAGACAGGCAGAGTGAGACCTGGGGAGATGTGGCGCCTGGGAGCCGGTGTGCAAGCGTCGGGCCTCGCGCTATGGCGACGCTGCCGCCGGGCTAATCTCCCCTCGAAGCGAATTAAACCATACAATTTGACGGCATGGTTCATGAAAGCAGTGAGCAGTTATCGACAGTTTTCCCTTGAATCATCTTGTCAACTCTTCACGTTTGGCATAACGAATTCCCTAATCAGGGTTCTGGGCCGGGCTTCATGCATTCGCTTCGAAGTCTGGATCCCAAAGAACAGCTTTTGCCACCGTGACACCATTCCAATCGAGGCGGATCCGGCGGACGGAATGGTAGAGTGGACCAGAAAGGAAGAACAACGACAATGACCGACTCACTGGGTGCATCCAATTACATCGAGCTCGCGGCCGACATCGTGTCGGCTTATGTGAGCAACAACTCCGTTCCTTCGAGCGACCTGCCCGGTCTCATCGGCGATGTTCACCTCGCGCTCGTTCGCGTCGCGGGTGGAGCCGTCGAAACACCCGTGGAGGCTCCGAAGCCCGCCGTGCCGGTCAAGAAGTCGGTCACGCCGGACTACATCATTTGCTTGGAGGACGGGAAGAAGTTCAAGTCGCTCAAGCGTCACCTGCGCACGCAATACGCCATGACGCCCGAGCAATACCGCGAGAAGTGGAGCCTGCCCGCCGATTATCCCATGGTGGCGCCGAACTACGCCAAAGCGCGGTCCGAGCTCGCCAAGGAGATGGGCCTCGGCCAGCAGCGTCGGAAGCGCCGCGCCCGCGGGAGCTGAAGCCTGCTGGTTGGCGAAGCACGGCGGCCCAAGCAGCCGCGTCCACAAGACATGGTGCCGCAAGCCTGAGATCCCTTATGAAAGCCGCCCACGGGCGGCTTTTTCGCTGCTGAGTGACAATCGACTACGATTAGAGCGGGCCGGGACGGAAGCACCCTTTCCGCTCCAATTTCGCAGCGGAAAGGCACATTTGGCATTGCCGTATACCCGTACGACACGGGGTGGGCCGGGGCTCCGCTCAAACCGGCTCCAAGGGCCGGTGCGGTCCGGGCGGCAGCGTCACCCGCAGCGGATCTCCGGGGCGCACCTCGCCGCCCGCCACGACCACTCCCATGATGCCAGCCTTACGGATGAGGCTCCCATCCGCGGCCCGATCCAGTACCGCGCGCATGAGACCCGCCTGAAAGGCGTCGAGCTGGCGGCAGGGATTGCGCAGCCCGGTGACCTCGATCACGGCTTGCGCCCCGAGCTGCAGCCGCGTGCCCGCAGGCAGTGCGAGGAGATCGAGCCCTTGCGTGGTAACATTCTCGCCCATGTCGCCCGCCGATACCGTGAAGCCCCGCGCCCGAAGTTCGTCCAACAGCTCCGCCTGGATGAGATGGACTTGCCGGAGGTTCGGCTGACTCGGATCGACCGCCACCCGGGACCGGTGCTTGACGGTGTGCCCCGCATGGGCGTCGCCCGCGACGCCAAGGCCCGTCACGAGGCGGATCGAGGATTCGAGGGCTTTCGAAAAGATGTGCCTGGGGCTCGTTGCGACCGCGACCACCCGGCCCTTCTCGATCACGCGACGCCGCCCCTCTCGCTCACGAGGGCGGCCATGGGGTTCGTCAAACCATCGTCCTCGCGCAGACCGCGTGCCACGCCAGCCCGATCGGCTTCCGGCCGGTTCTGGCTCACCTTCCACTTCCCCTCGATGCGGGCGATCGGGATCTCCAGCCCGATGATGCCTTTCACCTGCGCGGAGACGAAAGGCTCCGGTGCGTCGCTCACCTGCCAGGGCTCGGGCCTCGCGGCTTCCCTCAAGGCGGTGAGTTCGTCGATCTGCGACCGCAACCAGTTCTGATCCTGGATCACCCGGGGGCGGCCCCAGGCATGAACGGTGGCGTAGTTCCACGTCGGGACCACCTTTCCGGTCTCCTGCTTCGTGGCGTACCAGGAGGGTGTCACATAGGCCTGCGGCCCCTGGAAGACGACCAGGCATTCCTCAACCGCATCAAAGTCGCGCCACTGCGCGTTCGCTCGGGCGAGGTGGGCACGCAGCGTGCCCTTCTCCGACGCATCGGGACCGACGAGGAACGGGATCGGGTTCGCCATCAGACCGCCCGGCCCCGCGGTGATCAAGAGGCCGAGGGGATGGGAGCGGATCAGCGCGTGCTGAACATCGATCCGGTCTTCACGGAAGTGCGGCGGTTGGTACATGGCGCTGGTGTCCGGTGGAACTGCACACCTTTGGCACGGGCGCGGGAAAGATCAAAGGCGGTGCCGCCTTGGCAGGACCCAGGACTTGGCAGGACCCATCGCAAGGCCATCGGGAGTGGCCATGGCGGTGCAGGCGATCCTGCGGTCAGACACGCCCTCAGACAGAGCGTCCGCCATAATCCTCGAGCCCACCACGGTCGCGACGAGAAAGCCGGTGCCGAGCGCTTCTGCGGCAAGGCGCCGGCTCAAGGCGAACGCGGCGGTCATGCCGAGGCGACCCGCCGGCCGCTTTCATCCACCACCCGCTCGCCGTCCTCCTTGACGAACTCGCCTCGCTGCGGCGGCAAGAGGTCTATGACCTGTTCGGAAGGCCGGCAGAGGCGCACGCCTTTCGGGGTCACCACGATGGGGCGGTTGATCAGAACCGGGTGCGCCACCATCGCGTCGAGAAGATCGTCGTCGGAGAGCCCCGGATCCGCGAGGCCGAGTTCGGCGTAGGGCGTGCCCTTCTCGCGAATCACGCTGCGAACGGGAACGCCCATGCGAGCGATGAGCTGCTGCAGCAACGCCCGTGTCGGCGGCGTCTTGAGGTATTCGATCACGTGCGGCTCGAGGCCCGCATTGCGGATGAGGCCGAGTGTGTTGCGCGACGTTCCGCACGCCGGGTTGTGATAGATCACGACGTCCATGGTTTCAGCCTTGGTATCCGAGCTAAGACGCGAGTACAGAGTTGACGAAACCGAAGGTCCTGAGGCGCCCCATTAGCACGTTCTTCCCCGGTCCACGCTTCGCGATCAACGGCCCAACGTTTCCAGGAGGAATGTGTCGATCTCTTCCCACTGGAGCCCCACCGGAATGACGGTCCCCACGTCCTCGAGAATACGCTTGCGCACGGGGACTCCGCCCGCCTGCAAGCGTTCGGCGAAGCGGCGGGCTTGGTTCACCACGTTGCCGCGGGTATCGCGAGCGCCTTGGAGGATCAGGGTTGCGGCGCGAACGCCTCCGGCGCGCGGGAGAGCGGATCGCGCCGCGAGGGCTTCCGGCGCTGTCCCGGCCTCCTTCTCGACGGCTGCATCGAGGGCGGCGTCGCCCGTCGGAAAGTCCTCGGACAGGTCATAGAGCCCGCCCGCGAGGACAAGGGCGGCGATGCGCGGGTCGGCCGTTGCGACTATCGCGGCCGTCGTGGCGCCGCGCCCAGTGCCGTAGACGGCGACGCGCGCCCGATCGGCCTCGGGGAGAGCGAAGAGGTGGTCGAGGGCTGCGGCGAGTGCCGCTTGGGAGAGCGGACCGCAGAAATCCGCAGGTCCCGTGGTCTCGCCATAGCCCGGAAGCGACAGTGCCGCCGCGAGATAGCCCCGCTCGCGCAGGCGCTCCAGGCGACCTTGGTCCACGAATCCATGCAGCGGACGGCGATCCAGGAGGTCGAAAACACGGCCTCCGGGTCGCGGTGAGCCTTGGTGGCCGTGGACGAGAAGGATTACGGGGAACGGCCCGCTACCCTCTGGAGTAGCAACGAAGAGCTCGAGGGTTTCGGGCGATCCGGATGTTCCCGGCTGGAGCAGCAGGCGCTCCTGACCCGTCGCCGACGGAGGAATAAGGATCAGTGCTACGAGAAGCGCGAGGATCCTACTGAACATTGACCTACTCTGACGCCTGTTCACAGAGGGCGGCAGCATGGCGCCGCGCCGTCTCCTGTCAATCACGGGTGATACAGACGAGCTCGCCAGAGAGGGCCGCCGCTCAAGGACGCCAAGCGGCGGATCAGTCGTTTGATGCCTCGTTCAAACCGATGCGAGCAGATCCGGTCCGGCCAGCGGACGGCGCCATGACCGTCACGATCCCCGTTATCCACAGCATGCAGGAAAATTGATTGAATAATAGGATCAAAAGCACACAATCGGCGATATACATGGGTCATCGAAGACCGCATTTTGAGCGAGAACAAAAGATGAACAAAGACGCCAAGGTTTCGGCATCCTCAAACGGATCACCCAAGGGGACAAGAAGGGGACGATCGAACCCTCGGCGCGATGAAGGGAATATACGTGGAGGCGCGGCTCTCCCGGTCGACTTGGAGCCTGAAATCGGGCGTGCCGCAGCGCGACTTCTCGCAGCCTTGGCGGAAGGCAGTGCCTATGCGGTCGCCGACCCCACCGAGCAGGGCTGGCTCGTGGTCCGTCGGTCCAGGGGCGGTCTGTCCCTGGGGGCGGGCCGCTTTCCGGCGGCGCTCGCGGAGGTGCTCGTCCGACACGACCTCGCGGCCTGGGAGGTGGGCGCCGCGCCGAACCGCCCGCAGCTCAGGATGAGCGTTGCCGGCGCCGCGCATCGGAAACGGGCGGATGCAGGAGAAGAAGGATTTCGAGACCAGCACGGCTCCGTCGCCCTGGTCTCAACTACCACGGAGCATGGGTCGGAGCGGCTTCGGGTCGAACTCGATGAAAGTCCCCTCGACTGGCTGCGCCGCCGCCGGGACCGCGAGGGTGCGCCTTTCATCGAAGCAGCGCACTTGCAAGCCGGTGAGCGTCTGCGTTCAGATATAACGCAGGCAGGGCTTCTCCCGAGCGTCACCGCGCGTTGGGATCCCGTGCGCGCGGATGGCGGGCCCCGAGGGCCTGCCGATGCGAGCGATCGCGTGATTGGGGCTCGCCAGCGGGTACGCCATGCGTTCGAGGCGGTGGGTGCGGATTTCAGCGATCTCCTGATCGACTTGTGCGGGTTCCTGAAGGGCTTGGAGACGATCGAGCGGGAACGCCGCTGGCCGCCGCGCTCCGCCAAGGTGGTGGTGCGCCTCGCCCTGGCTCGCCTCGCCGAGCATTACGGCCTCGCCTCGGAAGCCAAGGGGCCGCAGACGTCGCGCCGGATTCGCGCCTGGCAGGCGGTGGTGATCGAGGGTGGATGGCCGTTGCGGCCGGCGGATTGAGCGCCCAGACAGTTCGTCAGCCCTGAGCCAGCGCGGCCTGAGCGTCGCGCTGGATCCTCTCCATCATGGAACGCGCTCCGTTCGAGCGCTGGGCCGTGAGATGCTCGCCGATCCCGATCTCCCGGAAGATCTCGAGAGCGTCGGTGCGACGGATCTCGTCGGGGGTTCGCCCCGAAAAGATCGAAGCCATCAGAGCCACGATTCCCCGCGTGATGATGGCATCGCTGTCGCCGTGGAAATGCAGCACGCGGCGACCCCCGTCCTCTGCCCTGATCGTTTCCAGCCAGACCTGCGAGGCGCAGCCCCGCACACGATTCTCCTCCGTCTTCTTCTCCGGGGGCAGGGGTTCGGCGAGGCGGCCGAGCTCGATCAGGTATTCGAGTCGGTCATTCGAATCGTCGAGCAGTTCGAAGTTCGACCGGATTTCGAGGAAGTCGGGCAGCATCGGGGGCTCAATCGCAGGATCGTTCAGGCCGATATAGGCCTCCGCGTACCATTTGCGACACCGCATCGGGCACTTGCACCCTCAAGAGACCGAATAGCGCCGGCTCAAGGCTCTCGATCAAGGCCTCGGGGTCTCTCCCCGCCATGCAAGGCGGCGATCCTCCGTGCGGAGCGTGTCGATGCCCTGTGGCCGCGGCCCCGGCATCGTGGCCGTATCCTGCGGCGCCGCGGTCCCCTGCGGACGCGGCGCCTGTACGGAAGCGACCGCATCCTGCAGGGACGAGGCGGCCTTGGCGCGCAAGCGGTCCAAAACAGCCTGCCGGGCCTCGGGCGGCAGATTGCGCCAGAGCCGCTCGGCCTCCGCGACCGTGCTCGGGACCGGGTTCGCGGCAGCCTCCGGAACAGGCGTTCGCGCAGGCTCGCCTGGCGTCACGGCGTCGACCGCGGACGCGACCAGCGAATCGAGGCTCACGCCGCCGTTCGGACGAAGCGGCGAAAGATAGAAGATGAGCCCGATCACCAGACCGGCGCGCAGAATGAAGAACATGCTCGTCGATGCCCACGGGCGAAGGCCCGCCACCTCTCCATCATACCGGTTTTCCACTTCCGATTGCCGGTAGCCCGTCCACATCTTCAAAACAGGATGAACACAAGGTTGCACGCAGTCATTCAAGACTACCGGATCTGCGTAAGCCACTAAACAAATTGACTTAAATCCAATCGGCCCTCGATCGCCGGCGCGGATGGGCCTGCACGCCACGCGATCCCAGCGCCGAACCGGGACCGAAGCCGACGCGACACGGATCCTTCGGCTTAGGGTTCACTTAAGCGGCGCCTGCCAGGGTGTAGCCATCGAGCGAGAGGCCGGCGGATCACCGCCGCGAGTGTTGCGTGGGTCAGAGTTCAAGGACCTGGAACAGGGGTGGCGGGGCGGCCTGGGCCGCGTTCGGCGCGAAGCGCGCCGAGGGCCCCGGCGCTGCAGAGTGCTTCGAGACCTGGCTCCACAACTTCGTGCACGCCTCCGCGGGTTCCGCTTTGGCCGAGCGGGCACGTCATGAGCGATTTATCGTGGCCCGCAGCATTTCGGCGGTCCTCGGCCTTGCCGCATTGCCCCCTGTCCTCTTGTGGCGCGGCGTCCCAACGCCGCTCGAGATCCTGGCCTTCGTTGCCCTCGTGGGCCCAGTGGTCGCGGTGGCGATCCTGTCCCGACGGGGCGGCTTGGCGCGGGCTCAGGCTCTGGCATCCCTCGCTCTGCTCCCATTCGCAGCGGGTCTTTGCGCTTCCTTCGATGGGGCGGCCACGCCTGCAGCCCTCATCCTTCTGGCCTTGCCGCTCGATGCCGTCTCGGTGGGGTCCTGGCGGGCTTTCGCGGCTACCTGTGCTGTCGCGGCGCTCGGCTTCATGGTCAGCCTCATGTTTAGCCCCCTGGCTCTCGGGCTCGAAGGCTTGCCTGGGGCGCCGGCGGAGTCCGCGACCGTCGGGATCGCCGTGGCGGGCTTCATGGCTTTTGGGCACGCCATTGCCGTGCTGGCCGTCGACCTGCGCTTCAAGGCGCTCCTGCGCGATGCAGCCCGGTCGGGCGAAACCCGCGAAAGCGCCGCCCTTCAGGCAATTGATGATCTCGTGACCTGGCACGACCGCAACGGTGGTGTGCTGCGTGCCAGCGCGAGTGCGACGCGCCTCCTTGGCGTTTCCCCGAAAGCCCTGGAGGGGCGCGGCCTTTTTGCCCGCGTTCTCGTCGCGGATCGCCCAGCCTTTTTGAAAGCCGTGAGCGACGCCGCCATGAGCGACGGGCCGGTGGTGGTGGAACTGCGCCTCGTTCGGGAGGAGAGCGGCGAGGTCGTTCCGGTCGAAATGCATGCGAACCGACTTTCGACCCTCGGCGCCGCCCGCGTGGTGGCGGTCACGCGAAATGCAGGCGCTCACCGGCTCGAAGTGGATGCCCTCCACACGGCCCGCGCCGCCGCGGAGAGCAGGAATGCCGCCCAGGCGGAACTCCTTCAACAGGCCGCCGATAGCCTCGGCCGCCCCCTCGGCACGCTGGTTAACTTTTCCACGCTCCTCGCCGCCGATTCCCGAATGGCGCCTGCCACGGCCGACACGCGCCGCGGCTATGCCGACCGGGTCCGCGGCGCCGGCGAGCGCCTCGAGGGTCTCGTAACGGTTCTCGGCGAGCTATCCGCCATCGAGAACCGGCGCTACCCGTTCGCACCGGGCCCCCTCGATCTTCTCACTCTCATCGCCGAGCGGTGCGCCGCCGCTGGCGACGCCTGCTCCGGACGTGGCGTGATTCTCGTACAGGATCTTGCGTCGAACTTGGACCCCTTGTTGGCCGATGCTCAGGGCATTCGGCGGCTCATTGACGTCCTGCTCGGCGAAGCCATCGCGGCAGCACCGTCCGGCGCCCGCGTGACCGTTCGGGCGCGCGCCGAGGCGAACCGGATCGTCTTCGCCGTGATGGGAACCCGGGAGGCCGGCTCCACGCCCGATTCGCTCCCGAAGGCGCTCGCGCAGGCGATCGCGGAACTTCACGGTGGGTCGCTCGCGCTCACCCAGGTGCGGGGCCTCTGGACCGCGACGCTCGCTCTGCCCGTGGGCGTCTTCGCAGCCTCGCGAGCGGGCACGCCGGTGTCGCACCGTGCCATCTCCGTCGGATCCGATCTCTCCCTTCTCAAACGTGCAGGATAACCAACCTTGCGTGAAATGCTCGCCGCCCAGTCAGACGACGATTTCGTGATTGCGGAGCCCCGTCCAAGGCCGGCCCGGAGCTCTCAGGCCGGTGCCGACGTTATCGCTTTGGAGCCCCGTCAGCGCTCGGCCAGGGCGGCCCAGGCCGAAGGCGACGCCCTCACGGGCGAGCCGCGTCCACGGCCGGCTCGGACCCCCCAGCCCCGTCCGGCCGGAGCGCGGCCCGCGCAGGCCCGGCGGGCCGGTGCGGCGAAAGCCAAGTCCCCCGGTCGCGCACGAGCTTTGGCGGGTGCAGCTTTTCGCCTCGTCGGACGCGGGCTGCTCTTGGCCGCCCGGCAGCCCCTCGAGGTCGGCCTCGTGCTCGCGATCGCGGCCGCGGGCGGGTTGATCGCCTGGAATGCCCTCGGGGTCCAAACCGCCAAGCATCCGGCCCCCCTGTTCGCGCGCGGCAACCTCCCGGCGGACGCTCCCATCCCGCCTACTCGCCCGGCCGCCATAGAGGCGACACCGCCGGTCGCCGCGCCAAAGCCCGTCCCTCGCGAGGCGGCCGCTTCACCCGACCGGATTGGTGACCTGATCCGCGGTGGCGAGGCAAAGCCGCCGGCGGCCGCTCCACCACCTCGTCCCGCCCCGACCCTGGCCGCCAAGCCCTCGCCGGTATCGGCTCCCCCGGCACCGCCCCCGGCACGCGAATCCATCGGGGACCTGATTCGCAACGATGCCAAGCCGGTGCCAGTCCCCGCGGCTGCCCCGCGGGATGCGATCACGGATCTCCTCAAGGGCGAAAATCCCGTTCCGCCCGGGCTCGTCGGCAGCAGCCAGCTTGTGGCGTCCGGCCAGCGTGCTCTCGCGAAGCTCGGTTACGGGCCCCTCAAAGCCGATGGCGTGATGGGGCCGGGAACCCGCCAGGCGGTCGAGCGCTTCGAGCGGGACCGCAAGCTGCCCGTTACGGGCGAGTTCTCGGGCCGGACGGCACGCGAGCTGACGTCGCAATCCGGGATCTCCGTCAATTAGGAGCCTGCTCTCCCATCGGTGTCGTGCGAAGCTTTGATCCGACTGACGTACCAACGCGACCACGACAGAATGAGGTTTGTTTCTACTCGGGTCGAAACAGCCCTACATCGATGCACAGGCATGGGGCGATGAAACCGGGTGAGCAGGCTTCGATCGGATTTCTGGGTCTCGGCCTATCTGCGGCGATGCTCGATCGGCGGTCTCGACGCCGTGCTGCGCCGCCGCGGAGCCGCGGAAGCCGGTGCGATCTTCGTCAAGGTCGATCATCTGGACGGAACGGCAAGCCTCTTCGGACCGGCGCCGCAGGCGCTCGTTTTCGACGACGGCGTGGATCGGCTTTTCGCTCCCGTCCTTGAACGGGTCGCTCCCCTCGACGTCGAGGAGCGCGTCAAGCGCGAGGCGCGCTTCGATCCCGATCTGTGGCTGGTCGAGGTGGACAGCCGCGAAGGGCGTCACGATCTCGATATCGCGAAAGACGATCCCGCTTAGAGCGTTTTCGAGTGAGGTAGATCCGGCTCGCGTGAAGAAAACGCGACCACTCCGAAACGAAGCGTTTTCGAGTGAGGTGGATCCGGCTCACGTCGAGGAAACGCGTTACAGCGAAGACGAGAGCTGATTCCACCTAAGTGGAAACGGCTCTAACTCGCCAGCCGCTGCAATTCGGGCTCGGCCGCGACTGGGGCGCGGGATGCGGCGCTGCTCGTGGCGGGCGTGACACTTGCGTCGGCGGCCACGAGGCGTGGACCGGCCGGACGGTGCCCTGCGCGGGTGATGCCACGCTCGAGAACGGCCTCGATCAGGACGAGTGCCGTCGTAGGGGCGACCGCGCGGAAGGCGGCGGTAAGATCGAAAACGGCTCGCACGGAATGCGACAGCGTCGGATGCAGGGTGAGGAAGACCCTCACGCCCTGCTCCTCGGATAAACCCAGCACCAACAGACCGAGTGCCAGCAATTCGTGTCGCTCCGGCCGCAGGAGATGCCAAGCCGTGTCTGGATCGAGCCCGAGGGCGGCGTTCAACTCGGCCTCGAACCCGAAGATGTCGGCGGCCTCTGCGCGCTCGAGCAGTGAGGCGACCTCTGCGTCGCTCCCGCGAGCCGGCAGACTCGTGCGCTGAAACGGCGCCGAGGCTTCCAGGGCCTCGCGGATGCGCTCCCTGCGTGCCGCATCTGCTGCCGGATAGAGGCAGGCCTCGTCGGCAAGAGCGAGGTCGCCGCGCGCAAGAAGAGTGCGCCCAAGGTCGAGATTGTCGGCGGCCCGGGCGATCAGGCGTCTGAGCACGGACTCGGCGAGCAGGAGGCCTGTATTGCGCGCGAGTGCCTCGTCCACGGCTGCATTCTCCATGACGACGAGGCGTTCCTGTGTCGCCGCGTCGAGCTCCGCACGCGCCGCGAGAGCAACGGCGCCAGATAGCCCCTCGCCGATGAGGAGATCGGAGACGAGGGTGGGAAGGCGGGGAGCGAGAGAGAGAACCGGCGCACGTGTTTCATGGGCCCGCTGGATGAGATAAGCGAGCACTGTTGCCGGCGTATCGGCGCAGGGCGCGAGCATGCGGGCGAGCGCCACGAGGCTGCCGAGGTCCAGGCGTGGCATGAAGCCGAGCGCAAGGGCCTCGAAGGAACGAATGCTCTCCCCGTCTCGCGTCGGAGCGTTGACGAACAGCTCCGTGTGGAGGCGAAAAAGGGTGGCGCGGGAATCCGCGCGCTGCGCGCGGCGCCGCGGGACGAGACCGAGCTCGTCGGGCCAAGCGGAGGATGACATACGCAACTCTTCAACCAACGCGGGTGTGCCGAAACGCACGGCACCGAACGCGCAACCAGGACTATAGTAAAAGGGTCTTAGCGAGGGCTTAACCCAATCGAAGATGCAAGGTCAGCCCCAAGCAACCTTGCCGGAACATAAGCGCAGCCGTACGGTTGGAATTGCGAGGCTTCGGAATTCCATCGCATGGGTGCCTCACGGAAACGGTCTGTTAACCATAGCGCTTCTCATGTGTGCCGTAGGCAACCGAGCACCGAGGAGCCGAGTGGAGGACTGGGACATGCATGAGAGCCAAGCGACCGACGCGGGAGTGATCATTGCTTTCCCCGATCCTGCATCGCGCCCAGAGCGGGCCGCCGTGCAGGAGGGCGAGCCTCGCGGCCGGATTCTTCTGTTCACGGGTGTGCGCTACGAGCGCACCGAACCCACGCCATCGCACCCGATCGCATCGGATGGCCAGCCGCGCCGACGTCGTCGTCGGTCGTAGGAAAAGGTCGGACTCAATCGGAAACTGCGGCCCGGCGTTATCCGGTGAACGCCCGGCATCGGAAACTGCGGCCGTTCTGAACCGCAGGTCAGCTCCCCGAGGCGCGTTTCTCCAGCCGTGCTCTGGCGTGAACCGCACCCAATCTGAGCCGCGCCGTCAGGGCATTCTCGGCTTCGCGCTCGATCTTCAGGGCCTCGATCTCGTCGACCAGGCGCCCGATCCGGCCGAAGAGATCCGGCTCCAGGCGGGAGCCAAGCTGGCCTGAAGAGGCCTCGCCCTCACGATCTCCGGTATCGTTAAAGCCGTGTCGGTCCATCACCCCGCCCCCCTTTGCAGAGGTCGCCTTCTAAACCCGACATTGTGGCACCTCGGAGACGGCCCGCACGTCAGAGGTAGGGCTCGATGCGGAAATGTCGGAGGCTCGCCAGCTATGGTGAGAGCAAGACCTCTCTTGCCTGCCGGTCTGGCTACCGCGGCGCCCCACCGGGTCGGGCCACCGGTGGAGCGCCCGCAGCCGGCGCGGGCGCAGTCGGCGCAGCCGGCGGTCCCGCCGGGGCAGCGCCGACGGGCTCCTGCAATTCGTCCTGGCCCTCCGCCGTGCAGCCGACGGATCGCACGGCCTCCTCGGCCTGAGGTCTGAGGCTCGGCGACGGAGCGATGGCCCGCACGACCACGAAGCCCTCCGGCCGGGGCGCGACCACCCGGACGTCCCGGTTGGGAGCGTCCTGCTCCTCGTCCGCCAGAGCCTCGTCGTACTGCCGCCGGGTCATCAGAACGAGTTCGAGCTGACCCCGCACTGCGGCTCGATCGGTCACCGCATAGAACACCCCGCCGCCGCGCGCGTGGAATGAGATCGACTGGACGAGGGGCCCCGTTCGGGCCGAGATCCGCACCGGGCCGCCGGCGAGGTCGTAGGCACAGGCGGCCACCGCGGCAGCGGGATCGGGGAAGGGGATCCACGTCTCCGCTGTTCCGGTTCCGGCGACGAGCACCGCGGTTTCCGACTCCATGGTCGGCACGAGGCGGTTGAAGGCGTCCTGGGTAGCAAGTCGCGGTATGGCGATGACCATGACGATATGGACGCCCAAGGCCAGGACGAACCCGCACAGGGTCGCGAGAATGAAGCGTCCGCTCTCGCTCATGGTCGGCACGACGACGCGAGGGCGTCGCTGGAGCCGTTCCTCGAGGCTTGGACGCTCGTCTCGGCCGGCCGTAACGCCCGAGACATCCTCCGCTCCAGGAGCGTCCGTATCCTCGGCCGAGCTCTGGGCGCCTTCTGGGTTCATGACGAGGGGGAGGGATCTCGGCACCGATGTCGCGCCCGGCGCCAAAGGTCCCGGCAGGGGCCCCGATGCCGTTCCTGTGGGGGTGACGAAGGCGGTTGCTCGAGGGAGAGCCCGTTCGGGGATCGCCGGAGCATCAGGATCCGATATGTCGAGCCTCTCCTGAGGCCGCTTGGACTCACTCATGCCTCGCACTCGATCCGCTCGATGGAGGGCAGGGCGGCGGCATTCAGGGCCGCTGAGGTCGCGGCGACGGGGGTGTCGTAGAGGCGCAGGACCAGGCTGAACGCATCCGTCGCAGGGGTCTTGAGCCAGTTCCCCGGACGGGCCGTGGGGCCAACTGTGACCCAGAAACGGCCGTCCGACTCCCGGAGCACCTCGCCCGATGTGTAGCCCGATCGCTCGAGATCGGAGGTGCGGAGGCGCCTGGCGGCATCGTAGAGTGTCAGGGTCCAGAGTCTCGTCTGCGGCGTCGCGGACCCGATCCGATAGACGCATCGCGCGTTCAAGGTCTGGCCTGCACTGTCCGTGGCGGCCCGCAAGGCCAGCCCCTCACCGACCGCGAGCGGAATATCGGCGCGCCGGGACCCGATGGCCCGGGCATAGGGATCGGCATTCCTCGATCCCGTTTGCGGCCAACCCACCCAGGGACCCGCGCGCACGGCGCCGAAGGGAGGGTCGCCGGTCACGGCCGAATAGGTGGCCGTCACGCCAAGTCCAAGGGCCACCGCAAAAGCGTAGACCACAAGGGTCGCCGAGGAGAGAGGTCTTGAGGGCACGGGCAATCGCTTGAGAGAACATCACGGCGACGGCCGAGATTTCGCACCGTCAGGCCCCAGTTCTAGACCATCATCCTGAACAAGAGGAGACTTTATCGGGTGACCCGGAGGGAACGCGTCCCACCGAGACCTGCGATCACGGCATCGCGACTCTGTTCGCAGCGGCGCGCTCCGCCGTTGCCGGCGTGTTGGCAGGCGCGGCTGGGAGGCCCGATTGCTGACCGGCGGGCAGCCGGTCGACGCGGCGCAGCAGCTCACCGATTCCGTCGATCACATCGTAGCTCTTGCGCGAGAGCGTTCCCGTGGTGAGGGCCGATGTGGCAGAGGGATCCCCGGTTCCCGAGGAGGCCTGCGAACGCCCGGACGCGAAGGCCATCGGCATGCTAGGATCCGGGGAGAGGCCCGGGATCGGCCGCAGCTCGAGGTTCTGATGCGCGACCGACATGACGTCCTTCCACAACATGGCGGGGAGTGAGCCTCCGGTCATATTGTTGGTGGAGGTGTGATCGTCATTGCCGAACCAGGCTCCGGCCACTAGGTTGCCGGAATAGCCTACATACCAGGCATCGCGGTAGCCGTTCGTGGTGCCGGTCTTGCCGGCGGTGCGAATGCCCTCCAGGGCTGCCCGTTTCCCTGTTCCTTCCTCCACGACTTTGGCGAGCATGAAGTTCATGTCGGCAACGACCCGGGGGTCGAGAAGCTGGGGCTGAGGCTCGTCGCGGTCACGGCTGTAGACGAGCTCGCCCTGCGAGTTGCGGATCTCGTAGGCAGCATAAGGCGTAGCCTTCTTGCCACCATTGGCGAAGACCGCGTAGCCGGCGGTCATATCGATGACCGTGACCTCGGCGGCTCCGATCGGCAGCGAGCTCGAATCGGTCAGCGGATGGGAGAGGCCCATTTTCTGAGCCAGGTCGATGATCACCGCCCGTCCCGCCTTGGCGGAGTTCGGGTCCTTCGAGACGAGCTTGCCGATGTCGACCGACATGCGCACAGGGATCGAGTTGATTGAACGCGCGAGGGCGGAGGCCAGAGGCATCGAGCCCGAGAAGGAGCGGTTGTAGTTCTGCGGACACCAGTTGCCGAGGCAGATAGGCGCGTCCTGCACGATGCTCGTCGGCCGCAGCTTCGGATTGGTGTTGAGCGCCGCGGCATACACGAACGGCTTGAACGACGAGCCCGGCTGGCGAAGCGCATCCGTAGCGCGGTTGAACTGGCTCTGGCCGTAGTCGCGCCCGCCGACCATCGAACGCACTGCCCCATCCACGTCCATGACAACGATGGCGCCCTGGCTGGCATCGTACTGGCGGCCGTGCTGGCGGAGGATGTCTTCCAGCGCCTGCTCGCCACGGCGCTGCACCGCGAGATCGAGGGGCGTCTTCACGGTCAAGACGCGCTCGTTGCCGAGCTTGCCCTGTGCCACGAGGCGCTTCACCTGGTCGAAGGCCCAGTCGAGATAGAAGTCCGGGCTGATGTCGCGGGTGCGGTTCACGGGCACGGCGGGGTTGCGCCGGGCGATCTGGATCTGGCCTTCCGTGAGGAAGCCCGCCTCCACCATGTTCTGCAGCACCTCGTTGGAGCGGGCGCGGGCGGCGGGGAGGTTGATGTGCGGGGCGTACTTCGTGGGTGCCTTGAAGAGGCCTGCGAGCATGGCGGATTCCGCCAGGGTGAGCTCCTTCGCGGGCTTGCCGAAATAGTAGTCCGCGGCCGCGACGGCGCCATGAGTGCCGCCGCCCATATAGGCCCGGTCGAGGTACAGCTTGAGGATCTCGTCCTTCGACAGGTGGAACTCGAGCCAGAAGGCGAGGAACGCCTCTTTGATCTTGCGCTCGATCGACCGCTCGTTCGTGAGAAAGAGGTTCTTGGCGAGCTGCTGGGTAATGGACGACCCGCCCTGCACCACGCCCCCACCCTGCGCATTCGTCACCAGGGCGCGCAGCGTCCCGATGGGATCGATGCCCCAATGCTCGTAGAAGCGCCGGTCCTCGGTCGCGAGCGCGGCCTTGATGAGGTAGTCGGGGAAGTCTTCCAGCTTGTAGGAATCGTCGTGCCGGATGCCCCGTCGGCCGACTTCCTGGCCATGACGGTCGAGGAATGTAACCGCGAGTTCCTGTGTCTTGAGCCAATTGTCGCTCGTTTCCCGGAAAGCCGGGATCGCGAGGCCCACCATCACGATACCGCCCGCGACCCCAAGGGTCGCGGCCTCGCTCGTCAGGTCGAGGAACAGCCGTTTGAACCCGCGCGGACGGATCCGATTCACCCGGTGGGAGTAGCCCTCCCAGGCTTCGCCGAATCGGCGGCCGCCCTCGAAGAGGGCCGAGTTCACCCAGGCGTCGAAGCCGAGGGCCGCGCGTTTGAGACGGGTCCAGAACGAAAGAGGGGCTTGCTGACGCACGGCGGTCCTTCGGGTCATCGTTGCGCCGGGTGGGGAGGCCCGGGCATTTGGAGCAAGTGTAGCAGCCCCGAGGGGACCAGACGAGCGGAACCCACCCTCTCGGGCTCCACGATCGATTTCGTGAACGCCCGCAAGGGAGAAACGACGGGACCAGCGGGGCCCTTCCACTTCGGGCGCTCACGATCCGGTATCGTCAACGTCCGAGAGGTCTGGCGGTTCGGAGCCCTCCGGAGCTCGCACCCTGGATTTTTCCGACCACCGCCCTGATATGGGGCCAAGGGCCGAAGCGGTCCAGGGCGCGAACGATATCGCCCAAGCTCCGGAGGCGGGGTCGAGGCTCCGTCCGAGCGTGAGCCCACGACTACCGGATAGCGACCGGGCGTTGAAAGTTTTGATCGTGACCACTGCCCCGAGTCCTCATGATCCGCCGAGCCCCAGCGAGGACGAGCCGTTCTGGCGGACGAAGACCCTTGACGTCATGTCGCCTACAGAGTGGGAAAGCCTCTGTGACGGCTGCGGTCGATGTTGCCTCATCAAGCTGGAGGACGAGGATGACGGCGACATCTACTACACGGATGTGGGCTGCACTCTCCTCGATGCGACCGCCTGCCGCTGTCGCGACTATCCCAACCGCCAGGCCAAGGTGCCCGATTGCGTGCGCTTGACGCCGGCGGCCGTCCGCACACTCTCCTGGCTGCCGCCCACCTGCGCCTATCGCCGCCTCGCCGAGGGGCGGGATCTGCTCTGGTGGCACCCTCTAGTCTCAGGCGACCCCGAGACCGTGCATGCCGCCGGGATCTCGGTTCGGGATCGGGTGGCTGGGCCGGAGGAGGATTTCACGGTCCGCGAACTGATGAACCGGGTGCTCGGTTGGCCGGACGAGAATCCCGAGGAATCATAGCTTATTGAGACCGCACGGCCCCTGGCGCGAGTCAGGGCGGCGGATCGCGCAAGGCACCAGCGGAGGTGTTGGTTTGCGCGATCGCGGTTGCGGCATCGGTCTGGGCTGCGGTTTCCCCCGGCACCGGCGTGCTCTCGCCTAGGGTCTCGCGCACGTAGAGCTTCTTCACGAGAACGTAGACCACGACCGCCAGCGGGAACCCGAAGATGAGCCCCAGGGTGCCGAAGAGCACGCCGCCGGCGAGGATCGCGAAAAGTGCCAAGGCCGGCGGGATCGCCACCATGTGCTTCTCTGCGATCGGCATGATGATGTTGCCCTCGATCTGCTGGATCACCACGAAGGCCAGGATGGTCCAGAGCACCGCGTTCCCGTCGAGGGTGAACGCGATGAGGATCGCAGGAACGGCGCCGATGATCGGGCCCACAAATGGAATGAAATCGGCAAGCGCCGCGATGAAGCCCAAGGCGAGAGCCGAGGGCACCCCGATGATCCAGAGCGCCAGCGTGGTGAGAATGCCCACGCCGGTCATCGAAATGAGCTGGGCCGTCAGCCACAGGCGGAGGGCCTGGCTCGCGGCATCGAGGGAGCCCTCCACTCGCTCGTGCTGCCCCTTGGGGAAGAGTTTCACGAGGCCGCGCCGGTACACTTGAGGGCTCGCGGCGATGTAGATGCCGGCGATGACGACGAGGAGCGCATCCGCAAGACCCCCGAGGATCGTGCCGCCGATGCCAGCCGCGCGCGAGAGGATGTTTTGCGCCTGCTCTCCGCCGAGCATGTCGGGGAGGCTGCTCGTCACGTTCCCGAGACCCCATTGCCGGGAAACGTCGTTGAGGGCTTCCGGGAGGCGTTGCGCGATGTTCGAGAACTGGCCTCGCATCTGCGCACCGAAGAGCACCAGCATGCCAAGCAGCACCGCGACGATGATCACGGTGCCGGCGGTGAGCGCCCATCGCTCCGGCACTGGCGTGTAACGGGCGAGCACGTCCGCGAAAGCGCGCAGAATGACAGCAACGAGAACGGCGCCGAAGACGAGAAGGAGCACGTCCCGGAGCTGCCACAGGATGAGTGCCACCGCGACGATGCCGAGCGTGATGAGCACTTGCCGAACGAACCCGGCATCGGGCGAGGTCTGCCAGCGCCAGCGATCAAACGCTCCGGCGGGCGCGCTGCCGATCGTCACCCCAGGGGGGGTGTCCGCAGGGCTCACGGGTCGAGGCGGCGTCTCGTTCATTCGGTCGGCCTTTCAGGGGGAATGCTCCCAGTCAGGAAGAGCCGGCGAATGCCTTCGCTGGCCCCGTTAGGAGGAACCCGGGGTCAGCGCAGGACACGGAGCTGGGCGGTTTGGGCTCCCTCGATTTCGCGATAGCCTGCGTTGCGCTCGAAATCGGGGAGGCCTTTGAGCTGATCGTCTGTAAGCGCATCGGTCAGGAGACGGTCCCCGCGCATCGCGAGCGACTCCATCGGGATGGCCACACGGCGCTCGCCGAGGCCCAAGAAGCCACCATAGGAGACGACCGCAAAGGTGCCGCCGCCAGGACCGGCCATCACGGCTTCGACCTCACCGAGTTTCTCCTCTCGGGCATTGTAGAGGGTCATGTCCTCGAGGCGCGAGACCGGCATGGTCAGCATCGGGGCAGCCAGCGCGCCGGTGGTCTGCGGCACCGCGGGCAAGCTCGCCCGAGCCTCCGCCGCAAGGCTCGTGCCGTAGCCGGGCTGTCCGCCATTGAGCTGCGCCTGGGCTGATTGCTGTGAAGCCGCTCCGGTCGGCTCGCGTGGCGCTGTCGAGGAGCTTGTGGTGCCTGTGCCGCCAGCTGCGCCCACGGGTTCGAAGCGGATCTGCGGCTGGCCCTCGGCCTGGCGGTAGATGATCTGGGGCTCGCCTGTGCGCTCGTAGCGGACGTTCGGCTGCTGGCGCTCCACCTGGACGTTCGCCTGTGATTGCGGGGAGGGGGGCTGCACCTGCACCTGCGGCTGGGGCATGGTGACCTGCACCTGGGGCTGCGCCATCGCCACGTTCACGTCCGGCTCGGGCATGCGCACGATAATTTCGGGCTGTGCCTGCTGCACGGTGATGACCGGCGGCGGCATCCGTACGATGATCTCAGGCTGGGCCTGGCGCACGGTGACGTTCGGCTGCTGTTGCTGCACCAGCACCTGCGCCGGGGCTGCCGGGCTCGCGGCGGGAACATTGGGAACGGCTGGCGCGAGCCCTGCGGCCGGGTTGAGCTGTGGGGCGGTCCCAGGGGTCGTCGCGATCCGGTTGGCTGGCGCCGAGCCTGTTTGGTTGGCCTCGGCAAGGCGGTCGAGCTCGCGCTGGCACGAGGTGGCGTCGCTCGCCTGAAGCCATGTCCGAGCCTGATCGACGGAAGCGGCTCCGGTCGGGCGGGACTCTTCGATGTAGTTGATCAGACGATCGCAGGCCGCGATGGCGGCTTTGGCCTGCGCCTGGCCTGCGGGCACGACGTCTTGCGTGACCGCGGGCTGGCCCTGAGCGGCGACAGGCAGGATCTGGCCGGCAAGGCCCAGAAGGGCGGTGGAGCCCAACAGGGCCGCAAGGGCTGCACGCATCGTCATCTCTCCATCCAGGGCTACGCTGGTCGGGCTCAGCCGCATCGACGGGTTCGCCCCATTGGCGTCTTCACCAGCAGGTGTTCGCGAAGATAATCGTAGCCTTATGGGATGGTTCCTCTGCGTCCGACGCGGAGATCGTAGCAGCGGTGCAGGTCGCATCGCTCACGTGGTCGCGGCTCTACGCTCCTCGCCCTTGGAGTCCGCCGGCGGTGCAGAACTCCGTGCTGCGCGCTTGCGCTGGACGATCGTCATGGTCCGGGGGCTCCGTGCGGGAGCTCAAGTGCTGGGCTTCGGCAGATTGCGGATGAGGCGCCTCTGCAGGGGTGCCGGCAGGTCCACGCCCATGAGGCGCCAGGTCATGCCGCTCAAGCGCCAGTGGAGAGTGAACCGCTCGGAGGCTGGTCGATCGGGTGGGATCGGCATCGCGATCCGTCGGAAGCCGCGCGTTTCGGATGCCATGAAAAGGTGGATCGCCTGACCAAGGGATGTCCACTCGACGGTCGGTCGCGCGACGGCAAGCTGCCTTGGAACGGGTCCGGCTTTGGACTCGGGCCAGCCGTCGTCGAGCCAGTCCATCAGGGCCTCGGGCGTGACAAGATCCCGCACCAGCGGCTCCGCAAGCGCTGTAGTGGCCGTCGAGGCAATGCTGCGCGTGTCGGCGTTGATCTCCGTGCCCCGTCCGTTTGCCGCCAGATAGGTCTCAAGGATCTGTTTTGTGAGGGAGGCCCGCATGGCGCGGAAGTTGATGCGCTCCGCCAGAGCTTGCGGATTGCGTGCCTCGACGGCTTGCTGGAGGTTCCGCAGGGCCAGGAACGGCGATGCCACGAAGGCCGTCCAGAGGGCGAAGACAAAGAGCGGGAGAGCGATGATCCAGCGCATCCGTGCTTCTGGCACTCGGAACACGGCAATGTGAAGGCGGCGAAATCCCGAACATCGCCAGAAGCTTGGGAAACGACAGTCGCCCAAAAAGTCTGCCCCGATTTTGCCCCTCTCGGGATCAAACTGCAGCGTAACCGCGTTCCCTCGGACAACGGCCCCGCTTCCTGGTGGGCAAAAACCGGAGCCTTTTCGACCCCCGACCGAGCGACCACGCATCACTTTCATTCACCGGCCGGATGCCGCGGCTTCTCGCTGCCTCCGGCGCAACGTCGAGACCGGATCATGCTGACTCGTCGCAATCTCCTCTCCGCCCTGGCTCTTGCAGGCGCCGGCACGGTGCTCCCCCGGCCAACCCTGGCCCAGTGGTACTACGAGAACGAAGACGACTTCCCGGCCTCTCCGAACGAGATCCCCGCGCGCAACCCTCGGGATTGGTATGTGGGCTATATCCCGGACGGGGACATGGACATCCCGGTCGTCGACCGGCGCCGGATCAATCCCGTTTATCACCGCCGCCGCGTGGAATATCGGGGGCCTGAGCGTGCCGGGACGATCGTGGTCGATACGGGCAACCGTTTCCTCTGCCTCGTGCGCGGTGACGGAACCGCGATTCGCTATGGCATCGGCATCGGACGCGAGGGCTTCCGGTGGTCTGGAACTGCGGAAGTGCGCCGCAAGGCCCGCTGGCCCGACTGGATCCCGCCGGCCGAGATGCGGCGGCGGCGGCCGGACCTGCCGGTCCATATGGAGGGCGGCCTCGACAATCCCCTCGGCGCTCGCGCGCTCTACCTCTACCAGGGCGATCGCGACACCCTCTACCGCATCCATGGCACCAATGAGCCTTGGACGATTGGTGGTGCGGATTCATCGGGCTGCATCCGCATGCTCAACGAGGACGTCCTTGACCTTCACGATCGGGTGCCGCTCGGAACTCAGGTCGTGGTGCGGGAGCACGGCCGCCGCGGCGTGGGGTGAACCGCAAGCGAGCCTCGCGCAACAAAAAGGGCGGCTCGAGGCCGCCCTTTTCCGTCGTTCTCGGATCGGGCCTTAACCGCGGGCGCGGGCCCGGATCATGAAGTTGTCGTAGTTGAATTCGGCGACCTGCCACCAGAGGTACTGCTCGCCTCGGAACGCGCGGACGCTCTCGTAGACCTTCTTGAAGTCGGCATTCTTGGCCGAGGTCTCGTCGTAGACCTCGTTGGCGGCCTTGAAGGCAGCTTCGAGGATCTCGTTCGAGAACGGGCGGAGCTGCGCGCCGGCCCCGACGAGGCGACGAAGCGCCGCCGGGTTACGGGCATCGTACTTCGCCTGCATGTCGATATTCGCGTGCGAAGCCGCGGCCGTTACGATAGCCTGGTAATTCTTCGGCAGCTCCTTGAATTTCTGGTTGTTGAATATGAAGTGGACCGTCGGTCCGCCTTCCCAGAAACCCGGATAGTAGTAGAACGGAGCAACTTTCGCGAAGCCGAGCTTCTCGTCATCGTAGGGGCCGACCCATTCGGCCGCGTCAATAGTGCCGCGCTCCAGCGCCGGATAGATGTCACCACCCGGAATCTGTTGGGGGACTACGCCTAGTTTGGCCATCACCTGTCCGGCGAGGCCCGCGATGCGCATCTTGACGCCTTGGAGGTCCGCGGGCGTCTTCACCTCCTTGCGGAACCAGCCGCCCATCTGGGTGCCGGTGTTGCCGCCGGGCAGACCGTAGAGGTTCGACTTCGCGTAGAACTCGTTGAGGGCGTCGTTGCCGCCGCCGTGATAGAGCCAGGCGTTCATCTGGCGCGAGTTGAGGCCGAAGGGCAGGGCGGTGCCGATCGCGAAGGTCGGGTCCTTCCCGAAATAATAGTAGGAGCAGGTGTGGCTCATCTCGACGGTGCCGTTGCCGACCGCATCGGCGATCTGCGGCGTGCCCACGATCTCACCCGCCGCGAAGGGCTGAATCTGGAACTTGCCGTCCGTGGCTTCCGACACGAACTTCGCGAACACGTCCGCGGCGCCGTAGATCGTGTCGAGCGACTTCGGGAAGCCGGATTGCAGGCGCCAGCGCAGATCGGGGGTGGATTGGGCGATGGCCGGAGCCGCGACTGCGGTTGCGGCGGCGCCGGCCGTGGCGGCCTGCAGGAAGTGACGACGCTTCATTCTGTTCCTCCAAAGGGGGTATCAGGCGGATGCGAGGGGCGGATCCGGCCCGCCTGCAGCCGTTGGGCTGCCACCTAAAGCCTCCCGCACCTCACGGCAAGGCCGAGCGGCGCTCTGCCTCCCACGCATGACAGGGCCGCATTCGACACCCTGGCCAAGCTTCCGCTACGGGCGCATCCTGTCACTTCGCGAGGGGTGACCTCCCACACATCCCGCCTCTCGCGGTCCCCTTGTCCCCACACAAGGACCCCAGACCCCGCTGGTCCCTCCACCAGCGGGGTTTTTTCGCGTCCGATGCTGCCCACCGAGAGACGCGCCGCGGGTGCCCCCCGTTTGGCGCCGGCGGGCGGACGTGTCAGAAGCCGCGGCAAGCGTGACCCCGGCCTCGCCATCACGACCCGGTGATGGCGAGGCCGGGGTTCACAGAAACAGCCCGCTTTTTTTCGTCGGGCGCGAAGGAGAGGCGGGGCGATGGCGTGGATCATCCTGGTATTGGCGGGGCTCTTCGAGGTCGGGTGGGCGGTCGGCCTGAAATACACGCAGGGCTTCACCCGCCTCGTTCCGACGGCGATCACCATCGCGAGCATGATCCTGTCGATCGGCCTTCTGGGGCTTGCCCTGCGCACGCTCCCTCTGGGGACCGCCTACGCGATGTGGACCGGCATCGGCACGCTCGGCACGGCCATCCTCGGGATCTATCTCTTCGCCGAGCCTGCCCATCCCTCCCGGCTCTTCTGCATCGCCCTGATCGTGGCGGGTCTTGTCGGCCTCAAGCTCGTGAGCCCGGATCCGGGTTAGCGCGTCGATCCCGTGAGTTGGACGCGGCTCACGTGAAGAAAACGCGTCGAAGCAAGAAAGGGAGACGATTCCATGCAAGTGGAAACGGCTCTAGCGCGGCAGCGAGCGGCAGCCCGCCCATGGCGGCCCGAAACCGCCCGACGACCGGCCGCTGCTCGCCGATGAGGCACCTGACGTCAGTTGAAGGCTTCCGCTGCACAAACCGCGGCAAAGAGGGCGAAAACGACCCCGAGTTCGGCAATTCCGGACAAGAGCGTCATGGGATCGAATTGCGCCACGATGCTCGCGACTACGGCGAGCACAAGAGCAACACCAGCCCCGATCATACGAACTTCTCCCGTGCAATCCCGTTCACCCGCCCGGCAGCGCGCTTGGCTCGGATTGGTTCCAAGCGAAATTTGCCCGACGGGTCGATAGTCTAAATCTCAGCAAGATCCGTGCCCAACGGACACGCCGGCTCCCCGGCACAGCTCTCCGCTCGAAGGTTTCCGGTACACTGTTCTCCGCTCGACAGCTTCCGGTAAACCGCTGTGCTCGACGGTTTCCGGTACACTGCTCAGCTCGACAGTTTGATGACGGGTGAGCCACAATGGCCGTGCTCCCCGACGGGGCGGTCGCGTCTTCATCCTTTCAGGCGTGCCGACCCGGCCGTCGTCTTTGCCGTTAAAATCGTCGAGTCGTTCGAGCCATGCGCCCTCTCATCACCCGAGTCGTCCCCGATCTCCCGGTGCCGGATCCGGCCTTCTTTCGCGAGGCGCGGGCGGCCGCGACGGAAGGGCGGCTCGAGGACCATGCCGCCTTTCTCACGGCCCTGCCGGCGCTCCACCGGGTCGAGGCCATGGAGCCCGCCGAGCCGGCCGTCGTGCCGGAGCGCTTCACGGTCGCGGCCTTCAACGCCGAGCGTCTCAAGTTCGGGGGCGCGGCGCGCCGGCTCCTCGAACGATCCGGCGCCCTGGTGTCCCTGCTCTCGGAGGTCGATATCGGGATGGCGCGGTCGGGCAACGGTCACCCGGCGCGGGAGATCGCCCGCGCCCGCAGCGAGGGGTACCTCTACGCCGTCGAATTTGTGGAGCTCGGTCTCGGCGACGAAGACGAGATCCGCGATCATGCGGGCGAGACGAATGCCCGCGGCTTCCACGGTAACGCGATTCTCTCCCGGCTCAGGTTCGTCGAGCCCCATGTGATCGCCCTCGACGAAAGCGCCTTCTGGTTTCCCGGCCGCGAGGGCGTGCAGCACCGGGTCGGCGGGCGCATCGCGATCGCGGCCCGCGCCGCCGACGCGCCCCGGCCCCTGTGGTTCGTCTCGGTGCATCTGGAGAGCAAGACCGACCCCGCCGACCGCGCCGCCCAGATGGCGCAGCTTTTCGCGGCGCTCGACCGAATCGCACCGGACGCGGCCGTCGTGATCGGGGGCGATCTCAACACCAAGGCCCTGCCGGCGGACCCGGATCCCGCGTGGCTCGCCGCGCCCGAGCGCTACGAACCGCTCTTCGCCCATGCCGCCGATGCGGGCTTCACGTGGCGCGCCGCCAATCTCGCCCGACCCACGCAACGCACCGGCCCCTCGGGCAAACCGCCTCCGCCCTTCGTGAAGCTCGACTGGCTCCTCACCCGCGGCGTCCGCTGCGAGAATCCCCGCGTGATCGAGGCTGTAGACGGGGAGGGGAGGGCGATCTCGGACCACGAGATGGTCGCGGTCGATGTCGCCCTTTAGGCTCGGGCGTTACGACCGGAACAGGATCACGACGCCTCGGGTGCAGGCGGAGAGGCCCGGGATTGGCCACCGGAACACGACCGGGTCGGTCGGAGCGCAGGCGGAGGGAAAAGGTCAGCGCAGCGGTCGCAAAGGGCAGCGACATGCCGCCGATCATTCCGGCTCGCGAAAATCGCTGCGCTGGCGCTGCAGCATCGTGCGTCGAATCGTGATCGGACAGCGGGTTCTATGTCATTGCCGCAAAATCGGTTCCAGCCTGTCCGTTCCCACGTTCGCGCACGTTGCTTGACAGGCGGGAACTGTGGGCAACAGCGGCTCTGCGGATGCGGCCTTGAGAATGCAGGGCTTGATGGCGAGAAGGGCCAGGTCTCAGCGGAGCCGATGTGCAACATGGCCGCGATCAGGACCTTGCCGATCTAAGTACAGGGCAGCTCAGGCATCGAAACACTCGGCCTTTGGTGAGTTCCCGATGAGTCGTGCGTTCGATCGCTAGAGCGTTGATCTGAGTGAGGTGGATCCGGCTCACGTCAAGGAGACGCGTCACAGCGAAGACGAGAGCGGATTCCACCTGAGTGGAAACAGCTCCAAGTCCCTTTTCCCTCAGGCTCGCCACCGTGCGATGTAACTTGAGGTGGGTTGCATCGATGACGAATCCCGTTCGGCTGACGCGATGAATTGCGGCTCGACGTCCCATCCTCGATGGTCCATCAAGCCCGATCATCGAGCGCACCTGGACATGCCCAAGGGAGCCCTCGCGCATGGTTTGGAACCTGACATCGAGCGCCTTTCTGGCCAACCCTCAGCCTCAGCTCGAGCGGATGCGTGCTGCCGGTCCCTTGGTCGAGACGCGGGTGCCGCTGGTCGGACGGACCTGGGTCACCACAACCGACGCCGCCGCTCGCGCGCTCCTCAAGGACCCGCGTTTCGTTCGCGATCCCAGAACACCCACCGGGCGGACGATGCGGCAGACCCTGTGGTTCCTCCCGCGCTTCCTCTCCCCGATGCTCGACAGCCTCATTCTCCGGGACGGCGAGGAGCACAGGCGCCTGCGGAGCCTGGTGGACCGGGCTTTTGCCCGCACCGCCATCGACGACCTCGTGCCCGATCTCGTCCGCATGGCGGATGGCCTTCTCGATCGCCTCGACGCGGTTGGTCCGGTCGACCTCAAGGCCGCCTATGCGCGGCCGCTGCCGCTCCTCGCGATCTGCTCGCTCCTGGGCGTCCCGGATGCGGATCGCGAGAGGGTGACGCGCTGGATTGCGCCGCTCTCCGATCCCGGCCCGATGACCCTCCTGTGGGCCTTGCCCGGCCTTTGGCGCGTCCTGCGCCACTTCCGCGCCGATCTCCAGGCGGTGCGCCGCACGGATCGCGCGGGCCTTATCCGCGAGCTCGTGCGCGCCGAGGACGAGGGCGGCCGGCTCTCGGAGGAGGAGGTGCTGTCGATGGTCGTGCTCCTGTTCCTCGCGGGGCATGAGACGACCGTCCACCTGATCATCGACTCGATCGCAAGCCTGCTCTCCGACCCCCGGCTCCGGCACGAGGCCCTGAGCGACCCGTCGCGCCTGCCGCTCGCGGTCGAGGAGTTCCTGCGGTTCCATTCGCCCGTGATGATGACCAAGATGCATTACGCCCGTGAGGACCTGATTTTCGAGGGCGTGCCGCTCCGCAAGGGCAGCCGTGTCTCGGCCTTCCTGCTGGCCGCCAATCACAACCCCGAACGCATCGAGAGCGCGGAGGAGCTGCATCCGCATCGCAGGCCCAATGCTCACCTGGCCTTCGGCTTCGGTCCGCATGTCTGCCTTGGAATGCAGCTCGCCCGGGCCGAAACACGGGTCGCTATCACGCGTTTCTTCGAACGCTTCCCCGATGCCGCTCTCGTCGATTCTCCGGTCTACGCCCGGCGGTTCGGCATCCGTGGATACCGATCCCTCCTGGTCCGGCTGAGGCCCGACGCGCTCACGATCCGAGATCCACACGCGCCGGTCCAAGGGTCGACGCGATAGAGCACGAGCGCGACGGCCGGCCGAACCCTCCGGGATCGTGCATCAAGAACAGGCCTGCAGAGCCCATTTCGATGAGTCGGATCGGGCTTCGGAGAACGTTTCTCCTCGCGCTTTGATTGCCGCGTCAACGTCGCGGCCGCGTCGCCGCCGGTCGTATCGGTGTCGCTGTATCGTGCCCCGGCCCCTGCCTTCGTGAGCGTCACGGCGCCGGTCGTGCCGACCTTGAAGGAGAGGGAGTTCGCGGATGATTTCGGACTGGAGATCGGCGCCGGCTGCCCGCGGACGATGTAAGCCGTCGGCGTGTTCCCGGATACGACGATCTGGACCGACCCGCCCCGTTCGGTGTGCCGGTCCAGGTACCGTTCCAACCGCTGGATTGCCCCAGAATTGGGCTCGACATCGGATAGTGTCTCAGCGGGAATTTCGCTGAATGGCGGCTGCAGCGGTGGCTTGAGGTCCACGTCGTCGACCTCGGGTGGAATAGAATGTCCTTTTGCTCGGTCGCACGTTGCGGTTTGCGCAACCGAGCAGACTTCTGGTGAATTTCGGCGGGCAACAAAAAACCCCGCCGAAGCGGGGCTGATGTGGCGGTTTGAATCCAGATCATGCTAAAGGGCGGCTTCCCATTTCTCTGCTTGCTGGCGTAAGCGAGCGTGCATGTGCCACTCGCGGTCTTCAATAGCTCTATTTGCTTCCCGGACTACCTCGGCCTCGATGACAACATCACGTGTGACCTTGTGGTGCTCAAAGAGCCAGCAAGCAACAACTGGCCAACTCCACAAGGGGCTTTCTGACGTTACGCGGGCAACCGGTGCCGGGAATTCACGCTGGCGCTGGCCTTTGGCGTACTGTGAGATTGCAGATCGAGTAAGGCCGGTGCGAGCCGATATATCTGAAAGACTGACGAGCGGATCGGGCTCAATTCGATCTACAACGGCGCCAGCAGCAATCACATCTTCGACTGCCGAGGCAATAGCGGCATCGATCGACTCGGCCTCACGAGCGAAGTCGAGGATGATGTGTCCCTTCTGAAACGAGACCAAGGCATCGTCGCAGCCGCAATCATAGAATCGAGACTCAAAGTTCTCGGCTTGAGGGTCGAGCCCGGACGCAATGATGCTGAACTCATACGTCCTCATGGTCGGCCTCCTTTCTGTGAGGGCAGCGATCAACAGCTCGCCTTATCTGTTTGGCGTGGTTCCCTGCGTTTCTGGGGGTACCATTTACGCCGAATTGGCACCCATCCCTATCGGCATGCGCGCAAAACATCCGGCCCCAATGACCCATCTTTCGCACGTTCCAACCTTGCGTTTCGGCATACAGGATTGCCTCCTCAATTTCCTTGTTGGGGTGGCGGGACCTAGTCATCGCGCCTCCCCAACATGGCTTTGCTGTTAACAAATGTCAACACCAAGCTGTTCCCTCTAGGAGCCCGTCCGGGTAACGAGATCCCGCAAGGGGTAGGATGTAGGTGCCTCAAGAGGAG
>JAESFL010000085.1_pt1 | contig 100671 bp, 98 predicted proteins | sample 9269401 | NCBI WGS metagenome assembly JAESFL01 (sample SAMN14506025, study PRJNA617098) | algae metagenome | isolation source: Gloeocapsa sp. UFS-A4-WI-NPMV-4B04 and co-occurring heterotrophs from desert... | place: USA: Utah | collected 2006-10-01 | reverse complement strand
GGCCCCCTCCCCGCTCGTTCCTCGCGGAGAGGGGGAGAACCTCACCATCAACTGGAGCCGGCGCAGTTACTTTCGCACTTTCGCACTTTCGCACTTTCGCACTTAACTCCCGCACTCCCGCACTTTCGCACTGCCGTTTTCAGTGTCCGTCGCTGGCCCCGCTGATCCCCTCGCCGGCGAGCCAGCCTTCCATCTCGCCGCGGATCTCGGCCAGGCGCTCGGCGGTGCGCGCCTCGTAGCGGGCCACCAGCACGGGCTCCGTGTTGGACGCGCGGATCAAGCCCCAGCCGTCGCCAAAGAGCACGCGGGCACCGTCCACGTCGATGACCTCGCGGTTCTTGCGGAAGTGCTCCGTGGCGCGGGCCACGATGGGGAACTTGGTCTCTTCCGTGGCCGGGTAGCGCAGCTCGGCCGTGGAGACGAACTGCGGGAACTCCGCCAGCCACTCGCTCAGCGGCCGGCCGCTGCGCGACACGATGTCGATGAGCAGCAGCGCGCCGTACAGGGCGTCGTCGTACCCGTAGTAGTCGTCGCCGAACATGATGTGGCCGCTCAGCTCGCCGGACAGGAGCGCGTGCTCCTTCTTCATCCGCTCCTTGATGAGCGAGTGGCCCGTGGCGTTCATGATGGCCACGCCGCCCGCGCCTTCGAACACCTCCGGCAGCTGCTGCGAGCACTTCACGTCGAACACCAGCTTCTGCCCCGCGCCGCGCTTCTGCAGCAGGTCCAGGCCGTACAGCAGCAGCAGCGTGTCGCCGCGGACGATCTGCCCCTTGTCGTCGATGGCGCCGATGCGGTCCGCGTCGCCGTCGAAGGCCACGCCCAGGTCCGCGCCCGTCTCCTTCACCTTGGCGATGATGTCGACGAGGTTCTTGTCCACCACCGGGTCCGGGTGGTGGTTGGGGAACGTGCCGTCCGACTCGCAGAAGATGGGGATCACCGTCACGTTGGGGCCCAGCGCCTCCACCAGCCGCGTGGCCACGATGCTCCCCGTGCCGTTGCCGCAGTCCACGACGACCTTGACGGGCTTCTGGATGGTGAACTTGGACGCCAGCACCTGCACGTACTCGTCCAGCACCTCGCGGTTCTCCACCTCGCCGTCGCCCGTCTCGAAGTCCTGCTCCTCGATCATCCGGCGGATCTCCTGGATGGAGTCGCCAAAGATGGAGCGGCCGCCCAGCGTCATCTTGAACCCGTTGTACTGCGGCGGGTTGTGCGAGCCGGTGACCTGCAGGCCCCCGTCCAGCTTCCAGTGCGAAAAGGCGAAGCTGTGCGCGGGGGTGGGCACCAGGCCCACGTCCACCACCTTGACGCCGGCGGCCACCAAACCGCGGCGCACGCCGGCGGCCAGCTCGTCGCTGGTGAGGCGGTTGTCGCGGCCCAGGGCCAGCACGGGCTGGGTCTTGCCCAGGCGCCGGCGCGCCAGCGAGCCGAAGGCGCGGCCGATGTTCTCGGCGACCTCCGCCGTCACGTCGGGGCCCACCACGCCGCGGATGTCGTACTGCCGGAAGATGTGCGGATTTGGCTTCATCGGTCTCGCGCTGCCGGTCTGCGGTCCAGGAAAAAGAGGGGGCGCCCTCCGCCCCGCGGAAGGCGCCCGTTGCCCTGCTACAATTAGCGGTCCAGCAGAACCGCCACGCACTCGATCTCCACCGACACGTCGCGGGGAAGGCGGGCCACCTGCACGGTGCTGCGCGCCGGCTTGTGGTCGCCAAAGTGCCGCGCGTACACCTCGTTCATGGCCGCGAAGTCGTTCATGTCCCGCAGGAACACGGTCGTCTTGACCACGGTGGAAAGGTCCGCGCCCGCCTGCTGCAGGATGGCCTGCAGGTTCCGCATCACCTGCTCCGTCTGGGCGGCGATGTCGCCCTCCACGATCTGCATGCTCACCGGGTCGAACGGCACCTGGCCGGCGGTGAACACGAAGCCGTTGGCCACGATGGCCTGGCTGTAGGGGCCGATGGCGGCCGGTGCGTTGTCGGTGTGCACGGTCTGCATGTTCGGTGTCACCTGGCGTAAAGTGCAGGACGTGGCGGCCAGCGGGACGATGGCCGCCGTCACGATCGCGGCGATGGAGGTGCGCTTCATCGCGTGTTCCCCTGGGTAGCGGTGCCCCGGCCGCGCCGGCGCGCGCGCCCATCGCGGAGCGAAATCCCTGCCGCGCGCCGAGGGCCCCCTCCCCCCGGCCCCCTCCCCCGCTTCGCGGGCAGGAGGGGGAGAACTTCGGGCGCGGTGGGATGCATTGCGCCGGCAGCAGCCCGCCCCTCCCCCGACCCCTCCCCGCTCGTTCCTCGCGGAGAGGGGAGAAAACCATCCCGTGCCCGGGCTCCATGCCGGCGTGGCACCCGCCCGTGACGGACGGTCCGCGCAGGCGGACTTCGCGAATTTCCAGCGGCGAATTCATTCGCTCCGGACGGGACTTCGCCACGGTGCTCGTGCCCCGGCCCCGCGTCCTGAGCCCGGCTTCGGTGCTCGCGTCCTGACGCATCTCCTGATTCCGCACGGGCCGAAGCCGCGCGGCGCCGTCTCCCTCAGTCGCGCGTGCCGGCGCCGTCGGCGAGCAGGGCGCGGACCTCGTCGGGGGTCACCGTGGCCACGCCCGGTTTGCCGACCTCGATGCCGGCCGCGAGGTTCGCCAGCACAGCGGCTTCCTCGATGGTGGCGCCGGCGGCCAGCGACACGGCCAGGAACGCCGTCACCGTGTCGCCCGCGCCGGACACGTCGTAGACCTCGCGCGCCACCGTCGGCACGCGCAGCGTTGCCCCATCCTCCGAGCGCAGCGCCATCCCGTGTTCGCCCAGCGTCAGCAGCAGGTGCCGGGCGCCCACGCGGCCGCGCGCCTCCTCCAGCCACGCGTCGTCGTCCGCGCGCAGCGGCATCCCCAGCGCGCTGCTCAATTCCACCGCGTTGGGCTTGAAGACCGTGGCCCCGCCATACGCGAAGAAGTTGCGGAACTTGGGATCCACCACGCTGGGAATGCCCGCCGCCTGCGCCGCCTCCAGGGCCGCGCGGATCACGGAGGGCACCAGCACGCCCTTGTTGTAGTCCTCCAGCACCAGCGCGTCGGCGGCGGCCACGGCATCGCGCACGGACTGCACCAGTTCGGCCTCGCAGCCGCCGGCCACGTCGTCGTCGCGCTCGCGATCGAAGCGCACCACCTGCTGGTGGCGGGCCACCACGCGCGTCTTGGTGGTGGTGGGGCGGTCGGTGAACTCCACCAGCCGCGGATGCACCGTGCCCCCCTCCAGCCGGGTGAGCTCGGCGCGGATCTGCAGGCCGGCGGCGTCGGCGCCCACGCATCCCACCAGCTCGCAGTCGGCGCCCAGGGCCACCACATTGGCGGCCACGTTCGCCGCGCCGCCCAGCGCGACCCACTCCTCGTTCACGTTCACCACCGGCACCGGCGCCTCGGGCGAGATGCGCGACACGGCGCCCACCAGGTAGACGTCCAGCATCAGGTCGCCCACCACCGCCACGCGAAGCCCCCGGCACCGCTCCAGGATCTCGTCCAGCCGCGCGCGTGTCAGACGCTCCATCCGCTTCCCGTTCCGTGCATGCCCGTCCGGCGCCACCGCCGGGAAAAAGAGGCGGGGAATCTAGACGGGGCGGAGGGGGTGTGTCAAAGCGGGCTTTGGGGACGGGAGGGGACGCGAGGGAATAGGTAATAGGGAATAGGGAATAGCGGGCAACTGAAACGGCGGGTTACAGGGGACAGGTTACAGGGGACAGCGGGCAACTGCGAGGGATGGGGCGGACGGGCGCGGTGCGGTGGGGCGAATTTCGGATGGAGCGACGGGAAAGCCGGTCCGGGCTTGCGGAAGGGTTTGGCGGGCGTGAACAGCGGGGATCAGCCTCGCCGGGCTCGCCTCCGCGCCGATCAGGCCGACGGGAGGGTGCGGGGCGGTTCGCCGGCGCCCAGGGGGCGGACCTCGTCCGGCACATCGAAGGCGCGCAGGCGGTGCTCGGCCAGGGCAAGCTCCACGCTGGCGGCCAGCTCGCGCGCGGCCAGCCGGTCGGCGCGGCGCACCTGGACGGTGAGCTCGTTGCCCTGCGCCGCGGGCATGCCGTCGAGCGCGCGCAGGCTGCGCGTCTGCAGCACGAGCGACCCCGGTCCCCATCCCCAGTACCGGCGCCGGTACACGATGGACTGGACGTCCGCCCACGGGATCGTCAGCGTGCGGATTCCCGTATCCACCGTCGGCTTGACCCCGAAGAAGTTCTCCGTCGCGGTGTACTCCAGAACCAGCCCGTGGGCCTCCGTGGCCACCAAGCCGTGCACGGTGATCACTCGGTCGTACGTGCTCGTGTAGGAGGTGATGTTGAACGGGACGGAGAGCGGTTCCATCGGCGCGGCAGTTCAGGGCGAGAGCGGTTCGCGACCAGCACGCAACGTAAATGGTTGGACACCGCTCCCGAAAGGCACCTTCGTGGCGGATTTGGTTAGTGCAGCTTCGTGGCGGATTTGGAATGTCGTGAAAAACGGATGATGGTTGCGTGCAGCGGCACGTCGACGTTACCCATCCACCGGTAATCCCGTGCCCTCCCACGCGCCCGCGCTCCACTTCGCGCCGCCATGTCCGATCCGCGTCCCTTCGTTCCGCTGGCCCATGCGCGCATCCCGGAAGACGAGATGCTGCGGCGGGCGCGCGACTTCTACGCCGAGATGCAACGGCGCCGCACCACGCGCCACTTCTCCGCCGAGCCGGTGCCGCGGGAGCTGATCGAGCTGGCCGTGCGCACGGCGGGGACGGCGCCCTCCGGGGCGCACCAGCAGCCGTGGACGTTCGTCGTCGTCTCCGACCCGGAGACCAAGCGGCGGATGCGCGAGGCGGCGGAAGCGGAGGAGCGCGTCAACTACGGGGGGCGGATGCCGCCGGAGTGGCTGTCCGCCCTGGCGCCGCTGGGGACGGACGCCGTCAAGGAGCACATCACCATGGCGCCGTACGTGGTGGTGATGTTCCGCCACGTCCACGGGGTGAACGCGGACGGCAGCCGCCGCACGCACTACTACACGACGGAAAGCTGCGGCATCGCGGCGGGACTGTTCGTGGCGGCGCTGCACCGCATGGGGCTGGCGACGCTCACGCACACCCCGTCGCCCATGGGGTTCCTGGGCGCGCTGCTCAAGCGGCCGGAGAACGAAAAGGCGTTCCTGCTGATGCCCGTCGGCTATCCCGCGCCCGACGCCCGCGTCCCCGATCTGGGCCGCAAGCCGCTGGACGAGATCGCGGTGTGGTTCGAGGGACTGGACGCGGCGCGGACTCCCCGCCCCGGCGATTGAAATCGCGGCTGTGAAATCGCGATGTCCGCCTTCGCGGACAGGTCCGGCGCGGGCGGGGTGCCGTGCACCGTCGCGGGCATCGAAAGCACGAAAGGCGCGCACCTGCCACGGTGCACGCCTTTTCTCATGATCCACTCCCGCACTAACGCACTAACGCACTCCCGCACTTCACCTCCAGTGCGGTCCCCGTTCGCGCTTGCCGATCTTGCCGATCTCGATGTGGCACTGGGTGAGGTCGCCGGACATGTCGGCCATGGTCTCGGTGACCTCGATGACGTTGCGCACGCCGTCGCCGTTGACCTGGGCCACGTAGCAGTCGCCGGCGCGAAAGAGCACGCGCTGGGCTTCTTCCAGCCGCTGGATGGCTTCCCAGACCAGCTCGCGGGCACGCTCCAGGTGCTCGGTCGGGTCGGTGTTCGGGTTCGCCATGGAGGGGGTGCGCTGGGGGAAACGGATGACGTCTGCCTTCTCCGAGATGGGAAGATAGCAGATTTTCCCCCGCCTGCCAAAGTGCACCGGTAGCGGGGTCCTTTCGAGGGCCCTCCCCCGGCCTCGCCCAGGCTCGTACACCCCCTCCCGCAAACTGCGCGGGAGGGGGTGTACACTTCGACGAGCAATCGTCGCGGTAGCGGAGTACGGCAAGTCGCGGGGCGCCCCCCTCCCCGACCCTCCCCCACAAACTGCGTGGGGGAGGGAGAACGGCACGGCACGGGCCACGAATCGGCGCCCGTGCCGGCTATTCCCTATTACCTATTCCCTATTCCCCGCCCTTTAACCTGTCCCCTGTAACCTGTCCCCCGCAGTTCCCCGCCGTTCCCCGCCCCTCAAAACGTCCAGAACCCCGACACGCTCACGGCCCGGTACCGGTAGTCCGCGGAACCGGCACCGGGCGAAAGCTGGCTCAGCCCCGTGTTGGCGAACACGCCCGTGAGCATGATCTGCCGTCCGGGGGACAGGATGTACGCCAGGCTCCCCTCGCCGCGCATCGATCCGCTGGGGTCGCCGTCGCTGCGCACCTGCTGCATGCCGGGCGCGAGCTCGGCGTTCACGCTCCAGTGCCGCCACTCGCGCACCCACCGCGCCGTCAGCTCGCCCAGGCCGTAGAAGTCGGGATCGAAGTAGCCGTCGTTCAGGTCGCGCTCAAAGCTGAACGCGCGGAACCCCAGCCCCAGCGTGAACGGGCCCGCGATCCGCCGCGCCACGGCCAGCGTGCCGTTCACGCGGCGGTTCTCCTCGCCGGACTCGCGCCCCGTGAACTGCGCCGTCCCCGCGTTGCCGGAAACCGTCCAGCGGCGCGCGGGAATCCAGCTGGCGCCCACGGAGAACTCGTCCAGGTACACCTGGTTCTGGATGAGCAGCGCCGTGCCGTCCAGGGCGTAGTGCGCGTACCCCGCGTTGGCCCGGACGGGGTAGCGCCCCGGCGACGACACCCCCAGCCGGTAGGTGGGGATGGGATCGGTGCCGTCCACGTCGTACACGCTCGTGCCCACGGTCCCCGAAAAGCCCCAGCCCGGCTCCAGCTGCATCCACAGCGTCCCCGCGGCCCCCAGCGACGACCGCTCCGCGGGATCCGGGTCCGCCGTCGCCACGCGGCGGTACAGCTCTAGGCGCAGCTCCGTCCGCGGGCCCAGGGGACGGGCGGACGCCGAGGTGGAGGTGGTGCCGATCTCGTTGCCGTCGCTGTCCCACTCCGTGACGTACGTTCCGCTCGCCCGCGGCGCCACGGCCTGCCGTGCCCACCGCAGGGCCTCGCGCGCGTCCCGGTCCGTGGGCGCGGCGGCGACGGCGCGGCGGGCGGCATCCAGCGCGCCCGCGCTGCGCCCCTGCCAGCGCAGCGTCTGCGAAAGGCCCACCCACGCCGCCGCGTCGTTGGGGTTCCGGGCGATCACCTCGCGCCAGCGCCGCTCCGCCGGGACCAGGCGGCCGCTCCAACCCGCGGCGCGCGCCAGGCCGCGCATGGCTTCGGCGTTCCCCGGCTCGATCTCCAGCACGCGCCGGTACACGGCCTCGGCGCTGTCCAGCCGCGACGCCCACGCCAGCACGGTGCCCAGCCCCACCAGCGCCTCCGTGTCGCGCGGGTTGCGGCGGAGGACGGAGTCGTACGCCGCGATGGCCGCGTCGTGGCGCGAGGCCCACGACAGCACCCGCGCGCGCCCCAGCCCGACGGCCGGGTCGTCGGGGGTGATCTCCTGCAGGCGGCCGTACGTCGCCAGCGCCTCGTCGTAGTTGCCGGCCCAGGACTCGAACTGGGCACGGGCCTGCAGGGCGGGAAGGTAGCCGGGGTCCGCCGCCAGCAGCGGGTCCAGCGCCCGCGCCGCGCCGGCCGGGTCGCCGCGCCACGCCAGCACCCGCGCCCGGTCCACCCGCGCCTCGCGGTTGCCCGGATGGAGCCGGAGAAGCCGGTCGAACAGGGCCAGCGACTCGTCGTAGCGCTCCGCCCACGCGCGGATGAGCGCCACGCGCTGCAGCGCCGTGGCGTCCGCCGAGTCCGCCGCCAGCCGCGCCTCGTACAGGGGCGTGGCGGCGGCCACGTCGCCGGCGGCCCAGGCGCGGTCGGCGGGGTCCTGGGCGCGCGCGGGGGCAGCCCAGGCGAGCCCCAGCAGGAGGGTGAAAATCAGGCGTTTCACGGGCGGCCTCCGCGCAGCACGGGTGCTTCGAGGGTGCGATACGTTTCGCGCATCAGGTCGTAGACGGGACGCTGCCGCTCGCGCCAGCGCGGCTGCTCCCACGCGGGCCAGGTGAACGCCGCCACGTCCGCCGCGCGGCCGCTGGCGGGCCACTGCCGCCACGCGGACCCGTCGCGCGCGGCGGCCAGGATGCGGATCCCCTCCACCGTCGTCGTGCCGAACGCGGCGGGGATGGTGCCGTCGGGGTCCTGCAGCACGCGCCGCTCGCTGGGGTCCGTGAAGTTCAGCAGCATCCACGGAATGCGCACTTCCAGCACGCCGTCGCCGCGCTCCCACAGCCCGTCCGGGGGGCCGCCGGGGCGCAGGATGCCGCGGTCGTAGCCGAACCCCGGGAACTCCGTTCCGTCGCGCGCGAAGCGGCGGCGGTTGGTGAGCACGCGCAGCGAATCGTACACCCCGTCCTCGTTGGGCTGCGTCCGGTACGGCCGCTTGTAGCGCCGCTGGTACCGGCCCCAGAAGAATCCGGCGAGCGGCTCCTCGATGGCCGGCGGGGGATTCACCTGCCCCGGGATGACGTCCGTGCGGTCGATGGCGAAGGGGTTGGAGGCCGGGTCCGCCATCAGCCGCACCTCGTTCCGCCCCGCGGACAGGACGAACTCCAGCCCCACGGGAAGGCGCGGCCCCGCCCGCCCCGGCCACCGGAAGTCGCCCGCCTCCGGCTTGAGCAGGTCGAATCCCACCATCACCTCCTCCGGCAGCCGTCCCCCGGCGCCCTCGAAGAAGAGCCAGAGGTACGACTCGTCCGCCGCGGCGCGCAGGGTGCCTTCCGGCGTCTGGTAGAGTGCCGGCCGCTGCCGCCACGACGCCGTGCGCTGCGCCAGCGTGGCCCCGGCGACCACCTCGCCGGGGTCCATGGCCAGCATCCCGTAGTGCTGCTCCGCGTCCAGGCGGTTGTGCCACAGGCGGGTGCGCTCCAGGGGGATCTCAAAGTCCATGACGATCCAGTTCTTCTTGAACCACTCGTCGATCCAGGCGAAGATGGCGCCGCCGGCCATCCCGCTCTCCGCGATCTCGCGCGTAAGGCGGGCGTTGACCTGCGCCATCTGCACCTCGGTCAGTCCGCCGTGGTGCCACCCCTGCGGCTGCAGGTGCGCGCTGCCGATGCTGGCCGGCACGCCGTACTCGCTGATGACGACGGGCATCCCCGCGTGGTGGCGCTTGAGCTCCGTCAGGTAGCCGAAGTAGTTGCTGCGCCCCTCGGAAGACCGCGCGGCGTTGTAGCCCGGGTCCAGCACCATGAAGTCCGGGTAGTACGGATACGCGTGGTAGGATGCGAACCACCCCGCGGGGAACGCGGCCGTGGGGCGGACGAGGTTGGCGTCCAGCCCCGGGGCGTCCTCGTCGTTGGCCACCCCCCGCTCGCCCGCGCGCTCGCCCAGCCGCTCGCGGATGGCGACCTCCTCCGCGACGGTGGATTCCGTGGGATGCGCGAGCGGGTCCAGCGTGGGCCAGTTGGTGTAGGCGACCGGCCGCTGCGCGCGGTACGTATCCGTCTCGTACGCGACGATGTGCTCGCTGGCCCTGGCCAGCCACGCGTCCATGGGCATGCCGCCGTCCACCCGCAGGAACCGCCCCTGGTACCCCCGCAGCTCCGGCCGCAGCGTGTTGAACGCCACGACGGAGAACGCCTCCCACTCGCGGCCGATGATGTACGCCAGCGTCCAGGGCGACACGTCCGCCGTGTAGGACCCGCCCGCGTTCCCGGGCCGGACGGCGATGTCCGCGCGGCCGTGGAGCAGGTCCACGACGCGGCGCATCTCCCCGAAGAACTCGCCCTCCCACCGTGCGCCGGCAAAGTCGTCGTCCGCCGGCAGCTCCGCCCACACGCCGTGGATGATCCACAGGGGGTTCCGCGGGTTGCGCCGGTTCCAGTCGTACAGGGCGCCGTAGAAGTGGGGCGGATGGATGGTGTACACGCGCACGGTGTTGGCGCCCATCCCGGCCATCCCCTCGATCCACCGCACGTACGTGGCGCTGTCCGGAAACTCGCTGGGATGCTTGCCCGGGAGCGCCGCCCCCAGGTTCACGCCCTTGATGTAGAACGGCTCCCACCCGCGCGCCGTGCGCACCTCGAAGCGGTCGCCGTTGGTGCGGGCGGGATACGCCAGCTCCGACGGGAGCCGAAGCGGAGGCCGGGCGGGCGCGGCGGCCGGCGCCGGCCCCAGCCGGGCGAGGAAGTCGCGCGCCTCCGCGTTGTCGGGATCGATGGCCTGCGCACGGGTAAAGGCGTCACGCGCCGCGTCGCGGTCTTCTCCACGCCACGCGGCGATTCCCAGCCCCACGAGCGCGTCCACGTTGCGTGGCGCGTCGGCGACGACGCCCCCGAACAGGCGCAGGGCCTCCGCCGTGCGGTCCTGCCGCAGCTCCACGTAGCCCAGGCCCGTACGGGACCCCTCGTGGCGCGGGCAGGCGCGGAGCGCGGCGTCGAAGGCCGTGCGGGCGGCGGCCATGTCGTCCGCCCGGTACGCCGTCCATCCCGCCTCCGCCCGCGGATTCCCCGCGGCCGGGCACTCCTGCGCGCGGGCGAGTGCGGCGTCGGCGCCCCCCGCGGAGAGGGTCGCGCCCAGCAGCGCGCCCGCCAGCGCGAGGGCGAGCGTGCGGATGCGGTGCGTCGTGCGGTGTGGGCCCATCGTCATCATGTCTCGCGCTTCTGGTTCAATCGTCGCTGCCGCCAACCACAAAGACTGCTTCGTTCCGCGCGGGCATCCGGGCGCAGAGGCAGGCTCCCGGCCGCGCCCCCGCCCGCTCGTTCCTCGCGACCTCCCCCAAAAAACCCTGGGGGAGGTGAACTGATGGCGCGGTGCTCCTGCCCTACGGCGGAGATCGTGCCGGGCGCGGAGGGCCCCCTCCCCCCGGCCCCCTCCCCCGCTTCGCGGAGGGAGGGGGAGAACTGCATTACCGCCGGATGCCCGCCTTCGTGCCGGGGCTGGGGTGTACACCCCCTCCCGCGCAGTTTGCGGGAGGGGGTGGACGAGCCTAAGCGAGGCCGGGGGAGGGCCACCGCCCGCTCCCGCGATGGCACCGTCCCTCCGTGCCCGCTATTCCCTATTACCTATTCCCTATTCCCTGCCGTTCCTGCCGTCCCTCACTTCACCGGCTGCGCCTGGAACCCCTTCCGCTCCATGCTCCCCCACGCCTTGCTGCCGCGCAGGAAGTTCCAGATCCCCTTCAAGCGCCACACCACCGTCAGCTGCCGGAAGCCCAGGTTCTCGGCGAAGGCCCACGCCACCAGCAGCACGCGGTCCTTGAAGCTGTCGTAGCGGTGGAACGACGCCTCTTCCATCACCAGCGTCATCACCGTGAGCACGGAGCCCAGGCCGTACGCCATCAAAAAGAAGAGGATGGCGAACGGCACGTCGATGGCGCCCAGCATCAATCCCAGCACCAGCCCCAGCAGGCCGATCATCTCGATCACGGGCGCCAGCAGCTCCACGATCACGAAGTAGGGAAAGACGACGAGTCCCATGGCGCCGTACTTCGGATTGAACATCACGCCGCGGTGGCGCCACAGGACGTCGGCCAGGCCGCGGTGCCAGCGGTCGCGCTGCCGGCCCAGCACGCGCGCGGTCTCCGGCGCCTCCGTCCACGCCACGGGATCGGGAACGAAGGCGATGGCGTGCGGCCCCTTCTGCTCGTAGCCGATGCGCCGCAGCCGCAGCGCCAGCTCCATGTCCTCGCCCACCGTGGCGTGCTCGTATCCGCCCGCCGCCAGCATGGACGCGCGGCGAAACAGGCCGAACGCGCCGGAGATGATCAGGTTGCCCCCCAGCCGGTTCCATCCCAGCCGGCCAAAGAGGAACGCGCGCAGGTACTCCACCACCTGGCAGCCGGGGATGAGCTTGCGCGGCGCCCGGGCCCGCGTCACCCGGCCGCTCTCCACGATGGAGCCGTTGGCGATGCGGATGGTCCCCCCCGCCGCCACCACGTCGTCGCGCTCCAGGAACGGGCGCACCATCCGCTGCAGCGAATCGGGCTCGATGAGCGTGTCCGCGTCGATGGCGCACACCAGTTCGCTCGTGGCGAAGTTCAGGCCGGCATTCAGCGCATCCGCCTTGCCGCCGTTCACCTTGTCGATGACGACGAGGTTGGGATACAGCCGCGACCGGTACAGCCCCACCACGTCCTTGGACCGGATCCGCTTCTGGTAGATGGGATGGATGGGCGACAGGTCGAACGTATCCACCATCACGGCCATGGTGGCGTCCTTGGACCCGTCGTTGACCACGACGACTTCCAGGTTCGGATAGTAGAGGGCCAGGAGGGCGCGCACGCTCTCGGAGATGGTAGCGGATTCGTTGTACGCGGGCGCCAGCATGGTGATGCTGGGCACCACGCGCGAGCCCATCAGCCGCCAGCGAGCCCGGCCGCGCGAGAGCATGACGTACTCGCGCATCTCGATGCCGGCGCTGACCAGCAGCAGCATGTACCACCCGTTCACGAGCAGAAAGTAGACGAGGATGGCCCACTCCAGCCGCACCAGGATCAGGGACGCGATCTGCGCGGCCGTCACGTCCACCGCTCCCGCAGGGCGGACGAATCCGGCAGGTCCAGCACCTGGCGCGAGATGTCCGCCGCGAACGGGTCCTCGTCCCCCAGTCCCTTCCGCAGGTACAGCAGTCCGGGGCTTCCCAGGCTGCGCAGCGCCAGCGCGCTCTGGCTGCGGACGATCCACGCACGGTCCCGCAGCAGGGGCGCGATGACGGCGGCGGAGGGCCAGTGCCCCAGGCGGCCCAGGGCGGCGGCCGCGGCGGCGCGCACCTCGGCGTCCTCGTCGTCCACGAGCGTCTGCAGGCGGCCCACCGACTCCTCGCTCCCCACGGCCCCCGCCAGGGCGGCGGCGCGGGCGCGGACGTGCGGCAGGGGGTCCTGGCACAATCGCATGGCCGGCCCCGCGAAGCGCACGTCCGGCAGCCCGGCGGCCACGTCCAGCGCGGGCTCGGCGTAGTACCCGCTGTGCTTTTCCAGGTAGCGCGCCAGGGGGGCCACGGCGCCCTCGCCCACGCGCAGCAGCGAGTCGCGCACCACGAAGCTGCCGTAGCGGTCCGTGCGCGGCAGCAGGTTCACCAGGCGGTCGATGAGCTCGGGGGTGGGATGGCTGCCGGCCCACTCCACGGCCTCGGCGCGGACGGCCATGTGGGGGTCGTCCAGCAGCGGCGGCACCACCTTGTCCCCGCCGCCCACCGCGGAAAGCAGGCGCACGCCGTGCAGCCGGTCGCGCCAGTCGCGCCCGGCCGCCATCCGCTCGGCGATGGGGATGAGCCCGATCTCCCGCGCCAGCCGGGCCAGGTGGTCGCGGCTCTGCCCCGTGATGCTGGGGACCAGCTCCGTGAACAGGCGGATCTGCTGGCGGACGGGAAGCGCCCGCAGCGTCTCCTCGTCCGCCTTGCTCATCCGCCCGTTGCGGACGACTTCCAGCAGCGCGCGGCGCCCCTTCTCCACCGGCACGGCCCAGCGCCGCTCGCGCCGGTGCGCCAGGGCCGCGTGGCCAAAGAGGATCGCCAGCGACAGGAGGAGGATGACGATCTCCGCGATGAGCGCGGACTCCACCAGGAAGCGCGGCGTCATCGGCCGGCCTCAGCGGCGAGGCCCGGCAGAATCTCGAAAGCTGGGATGTGAAGACCCGCGAAATCAGGGTGATGAAGATCCTCGGAGTCCAGGATGCAAGGATTTCCGAAGTCCGGGCCGAGCGAATGAATTCGCCGCAACGAACACACGAAGGCCGCCTGCGCGGACTGTCCGTCGCGGGCGAGTGCCACGCCGGTCCGCCGTTCCCGGTTCGCGGGGTTCTCCCCCTCTCCGCGAGGAACGAGCGGGGAGGGGGCCGGGGGGAGGGGCGCCCCGCCCGTGCACGCGGTCCGCCTCCACCGGCTCGACATCGAATCCACCCTATTCACCCAATCCACCGATTTCACCGAATCCACCGAATCCACCGAATTCACCAGATCCATCGAATTCATCAGACGCATCACCGTCACGACCGCAGCGCGCGGCGGATGCGCTGAAGGAGCACGGGCACGCTGAACGGCTTGCTCACGTGGTCGAACGCGCCCATCTCCAGGGCCCGCACCACCTCCGCCTCGTGCGTGCGCACGGTGAGCATGATCACCCGCGTCCGCTCCACCAGCCGCTCGCGCGACAGCACGCGCAGCACGCCCAGCCCGTCCAGCCCGGGCAGGTCGACGTCCAGCAGCACCACGCGGGCGCGCAGCTCCGGCGCGTTGCCCGTCAGCAGCCGGGCGGCGACCTCGCCGTTGTCCACCCACTCGTGCCGCAGGCCGCGCGTCTCCAGCGCGTGCTGCAGCAGGCGGGCGATGGCGGGATCGTCCTCCACCACCAGGACGTCGATGCTGCGCGGGCCCTCGCCCTGGCCCGGCTCCCAGCCGGAGGGGAGCACGCGGTCGCGCCCGGCCCGCTTGGCGGCGTACATGGCCGCGTCCGCCGCCCGGTAGAGTGCCTGCAGGTCGCGCCCGTCCGTGTCGAACTCCGCCACGCCCGCGCTGAACGTGACCCCGAAAGACTCCCCCTCCGGCGTACCGAACGGCTCCTCGCGCAGCACCTCCAGCGCCTCGGCCAGGCGCTGCACGCCGTCCGCGCGGTCCATCCCGTACATCCCCACGACGAACTCCTCGCCTCCCCAGCGCGCCACCACGTCCTGCGCGCGGAAGCGCTTCTGCAGCAGCCGCGCGACGCGGGCCAGCACCTCGTCGCCCACGGAGTGCCCGCAGCGGTCGTTGATCCCCTTGAAGCAGTCCAGGTCCACCACGGCGAACGCCAGCGGGTCGCCCTGCCCCGCCGCCAGGCGAAGAAAGCGCTCCAGCACCTCCTCCGAGCCGCGGCGGTTGAGCACCCCCGTGAGCGCGTCCGTCTCCGCCAGGCTGCGCTGCATGCGCACCCGCTCCAGCCGGTTCTGGATGCGCGCGCCCAGCTCCGGCCCCACGAACGGCTTGCCCACGAAGTCGTCCGCGCCCGCGGCGAACACGGCCTGCACCGTCGTGGGGTCCGCGCGGGAGGTAAGGAAGATGACGGGGACGCTCTTCCACCGGGCGTCGTTGCGCAGCACGCGGCACAGCTCCAGCCCGTTCACCCGCGGCATGTCCACGTCCAGCAGCACCACGTCGGGGTCCGCCGCCTCCAGCGCCTCCCAGAAGCGCTCCGGCTCGTTCAGCGTCTCCACCCTGACCCCGTGCGGCTCCAGGACGAAGCGCACGGCCTCCAGGATGCTGGGGTCGTCGTCCACGGCCAGGACCACGGACTCGCGGCGGTCCGTGGGGCGCAGCAGGGGCTCCACGGCGTCGATGGCCCGCGCGGGCGCCAGCGGCTTGCGCAGGAACCCGCGCCCACCCAGCCGCGCCACCTCCACGCGGTCCGTAAAGGCGTCGCTGCGGGTGAACACGATGGCCGGCACGGGGGGAAAGCGGTCCGACAGGGCGCGCAGCAGGTCCATCCCGCCGTCCACGGAGATGTCCAGCAGCGCCGCGTCCGGGCGCACGCGCCCCAGCGACTCGCGCGCGTCCGCCGCGGCGTGGGCGATGGAGGGGCGCAGGCCGCGGCCGGATGCCTCCATGGCCAGCCGGTCCGCCGTCTCGCGGTCCCCGTCCACGATCAGCAGCACGGGGCCGTCCGGCTCCGTCGCGGGCGGCGCGGCGGAACCGGGGTCCGCGGGCGGGGTGGATGAGGACGGGGCGGCGGACGCGGAGGGGGGCGCGGCGGGCATGCCCATGGGCGAGGGCGGGCCGGAAAGCTCGCGGCGGATGGTCACGGCCAGGTCCGCCAGCCGCAGCGCGTCCGCCTGGGGCAGGTCGTGGGGCCCGGCGAGCATGGTCTCCGCCTCGCGCGACAGGCGCGACGCCTCCGCGAAGCCGAAGGTGCCCACGGAGCCGGCCAGCTTGTGGGCCTCGCGCTCCGCCTCGCGGCGCCCCTCGCGGTCCAGGCGGCCCTCCAGCAGGCCGATGGCGGCGGCTTCCAGCACGTCCACGCGCCCCAGCACCTGGTCGCGGTACTTGGCCCACACGCCGGCCACGGCCGCGCTCAGCCCGCCCGCCCCGCCCGGGGACCCCGGCGCCGCGCCGATCCCCAGCCGCTCCGCCGCGTCGCGCGCCAGGGACTCGCGGTCCAGCGGATGCACGTACACCCGCGACGCGCCGATCTCCCGCAGCACGTCCGCCAGGTCCGCGTCCCCGGGCACGGCCACCAGCACGGCCAGCCCGGCCTGCGTCACGCGCAGCCGGGCGAGGGCGTCCACCAGCGGGGGCTCCAGCCACGCCGCGTCCACCACGGCCAGGGTCCACGCCTCGCGGCGCAGGGCGTCGGCCGCGTCGCGCGGCGTGGGCTGGTCTTCCACCATGGCGCCCGGAAGGCGGCGCGCCAGCAGCCCCGGCACGTCCGGCGGCAGCCCCGCGACGAGCACCTTGTTCATCGGCCGCCCCCTGAACTGCGGGTTACAGGGGACAGGTTACAGGTGACAGCCGGCAACGGACCGCAATCGTTTTCCTGAGGGAGGCGCCGGCGAATCCAACCCGTGCGCGAAATCCCGGCGCCGACCGGCGGATCTACCGTCCCGTGTCCGACACCAGCCGCACGGCCGAACTCCTGCCCGTGCACGGCCCCGAAGGAATCCGTCCCGCCAGATTCTTCGGTCGGCGCGCAGGCATCCAGCACGGTACGGACTCGTCGTGCGCCTCCCTCAGAATGACAGCCAGGGCGAGTGCGCGCAGACGCGGAAGCGGCTTCGCCGTTGCAGGCTGTCCCCTGTAACCTGTAACCTGTCCCCCGCAGTCCATCCGCGACGGACCCACGCCCCGCCCGCACGACAGCCCGCCCTCGCCCCACCCGCAACCCCACCCCCATCACCCGCCCCACCCAAGCACCCCCCGCACCTCGTCCGCCAGGGCCATGGGGTCGAACGGCTTGGCCAGGATCCCCGCCACGCCCAGGTCGTCGAAGCGGCGGCGGTCGGCGGCCTGCACCTTGGCCGTGAGCAGGATGATGGGGATGTCCGCCGTCGCCGCGTCGGCCTTGAGGGCACGCGCCGTGGCGGGGCCGTCCATGCCGGGCATCATCACGTCCAGCAGGATGGCGTCCGGGCGCTCCGCCGCGGCCATCCGCAGCCCCTCGGCCCCGGACGAGGCCGTGACCACGTCCCATCCGGCCGTCATCTCCAGCGACATCTGCGCGACTTCGCGGATGTCGTCCTCGTCGTCCACCAGCAGGATCTTGCGGCTCATTGTGCGGTCGTCGTATGCCGCGTGGGGGCGATGCGGTTGAGCAGCGACACCACGCGCTTTTCGAATTCGTCCGGCGAAACCCGCCCCTTCGTGAGAAACTCCGTCTGCCCCAGCCGCAGCCGCTCGCGGTCGTCCTCCTCCAGCTCCCGGGCCGTGTACACCACCACGGGAATGCCGCGCAGCCCCTCGTCGCCCCGCAGCGACTCCACCACCCAGTAGCCGTCGCCGTGCGGCAGCCCCAGGTCCAGCACCAGCAGGTCCGGCGCCGCGCGGCGGCTCATCTCCACGGCGTCCACCCCCGTGGACGCGTGCAGCGCCTCGATGCCGTGCCGGCCGAACACCTCCAGCAGCACCCGGGCCAGGTCCGGGTCGTCCTCCACCAGCAGCACCCGGCGGGGCTTCCAGCGCACGCTCACGGCCTCTTCCAGGGCGTGCAGCAGCCCCTGCTCCTCGAACGGCTTTTCCACCCAGTCCACCACCTCGCGCGACCGCTGCACGCGGGGCATGGGCTTGAGGGCGCTCAGGATGACGACGGGGATGGCCCGCGTGTCGGGCCGCCGCCGCAGGGCCTGCAGGGTGTCGGAGCCCGTCATCCCCGGCATCATCATGTCCAGCAGGATGGCGTCCGGGTGCAGCCGCGTGGCCTCGCGCACGGCCGACTCGCCGTCCTGCACCCCCACCGTGCGGTATCCCCAGCTGCGCAGGATCTCCTCCACCACGGTCAGGATGGACACGTCGTCGTCGCACACGAGGATGAGCGGGCCCTCGCCGGCATCGTCCACCACGTCGGGAAGGTGCACCGCGGGCGAAAAGGAGGTGGGCAGGGTGAAGGTGAAGGTGCTTCCTTCCCCTGGCGTGCTCTCCACCCAGATGCGCCCCCCGTGCTGCTGCACGATGCTGCGGCAGATGGCCAGCCCCAGCCCCGTCCCCCCCTTTTCCCGCGCGTCCGACGAGTCCACTTGGCTGAAGCGCTCGAAGATGCTCTCCAGCCGGTCCGGGGGAATGCCCCGCCCCGCGTCGCGCACGCGGAACACCACCTCGCCCTCCCCCGCTTCCGTCGTGAGCGAAACCTCCGACTCCGGCGGCGAGAACTTGATGGCGTTGGACAGCAGGTTCGTGAGCACCTGGAGGATGCGGTCCGGGTCGGCCTCCAGCGGCTGCCGGTCGGCCCAGGCGTACAGGCGCACCCCGGCCTTCTCGGCCATGGCCGCCATCACGTCTACGCTCTGGTGCACCAGGTCGGATGCATCCACCGACTTGAGCTCCATCGTGACGGTGCCGCTCTCGATCCGCTCGATGTCCAGGATGTCGTTGATCAGCCGCACCAGCCGGTCGGTGTTCTGCACGGCGATCTCCAGCATCCGCCGCCCCTTCTCGGGCACCTCGCCCAGCTTGCCGGCGGCCAGCAGCCCCAGCGAGCCGCGGATGGAGGTGAGGGGCGTGCGCAGCTCGTGGCTCACCACGGAGACGAACTCGTCCTTCATCCGCTCCACCTCGCGGCGCTCCGTGACGTCGCGAAAGGTGACCACGGCGCCCGTGATCTGCCCGTCCTCCACGATGGGCGTGCTGGAGTACTCCACGGGAAAGGACGATCCGTCCGGCCGGCGAAAGGCGGCGTCCTTGACCTCGCGCCCCACACCGGAGCCCAGGGTGGCGCGGACGGGATTGACGCCGTCGCCCCCCGCCTCGGCCGCGCCCATCCCCAGCACGGCCTCGAACGGCCGGCCGATGACGTCGTCGGCCGTGCGCCCCAGCATCCGCGCGGCGGACGGGTTCAAAAAGAGCGTGTAGCCCTGCGGATCCAGCCCGTAGATCCCTTCCGCGGCGCTTTGCAGGATGAGCTCGTTCTGCCGGCTGATGCTGGACAGCGCATCGCGGGCCAGGGCGCCCTGGGCGATCTCGGCCTGCAGGGCGCGGTTCACCTCCGCCAGCCGCCGGGTGCGCCGCTCCACCATGGCGCCCGTGGCCAGGGCCAGGAGCACGGCCAGGATGGAGCCCGCCGTGAGCAGCCACCGGGTGCGCCGCTCCAGCGCCTCGGCACGGTCGGCGCGCTGGCGCAGCAGGCCGGTCTCGGCGGCCTCGACCTCGTCCAGGGCGCGGCGCACGCGCTCCACCGCCTCGCTGCGCGCCGCCGAGCCGCGCGGGTCCGACGCCACGGCGATGGCGGAGTCGCGCGAGGTCTCCGCGCGCAGCACACCGCTGGCCGACTGCAGTTGCAGCCACTGGCGGAACGCCGCCTCGGCCTGGTCCAGCCGCCGCTGCTGCGCCGGGTTGTCGGCCGTGAGGGCGCGCAGCCCGGCCTCCTGGCGGCGCAGCGTCTCCATCCCGTGCCGCCACTCCCGCCGAAAGCGCTCGTCCCGGGTGAGCGCATAGCCGCGGAACCCGGCCTCCATCTCCGCGATCCCCTCCTGCACCTCGTCCGTGGCCTCCAGCACCTGGTAGGTGTGCAGGCTCCACCGGTTCGCGGACGCCAGCCCCTTGAAGGTCTCGTGTGCCAGGACGATGAGGACCACCACCAGCGCGAGGAGGAACGCGAAGGCAAGGAGAAAGCGGCGGGACTTCAAGAATCCGTGGGTCATTCCAGGCCGGCCTGCGCAACGGCGCGTGAACCAGAGAAACGGATGAAAAACGCGCCAACCTTGTGCAAAGATTTCCCGCTGTCAACCGTGGACGGAGCGCGTGTACCAGCTTCGTCCACCCTTCGTCGGCTGATACCAGAACAGGCAAACATCGTACTCAAACGGATGCGCCCCCGCCGGGTAGGTCCCGGCGGGGGCGCATGGGTCGGGCCGGAGGACGGCTACTCGTCGTCTCCGCCGCCGGCCGCCTGCAGCTTGCTTTCCACGAACTCCACGCCCTCGGGGGTGATGGCGTACTGCTTACGGGCCTGGCGGGTGGTGCCCATCTTCTTCTTCTGCACCATCAGGGGCGGCTTGGCCCGCAGGTTGGACTCGATGGCGCGGGTGATGTTGGGCACGGGAATGCCGGCGCGCTTGAGCTCGGCGTTGATGGCCTGGCTGGTGACCGTCTTGTCGGCCTTGCCGCGGGAAAGCGTGTAGGCGCCGATCAGGGCGCGCTCCGCCATGGTCTCCGGCGACCACTGCCCCAGCAGGGTGTTCATCTGCACGCCGCCGCGGGGGCCGCGGCGTCCCGTGCCGCTGCCGCGGGGGCGGCCGGGGCGGCGGCGCGGCGCCTCGTCTTCGCCGCCCTCGCCCTCGTCCGCCTGCGGGGCCGCGGCGGAGGGCGCGCGGCGCGTGCGCGTTCCGCCGCCGCCGCCGCCCGTGCCGAACGCGCGCTCCAGCAGCAGGTCGCGGGCGCGCTCCTTGAGCACGGGATCGTAGCTCGATATTGCGGCGTTGATCTCGTCCAGCACTTCTTTGACCTGCCTGAGGTCTTCCATGATCTCTCCTGGCGAGCGTACCCGTCACTGCACGGACGGGATCGGGGGCGTGTCGTGCGGCGGTCGCGGTCGGCGGACGTGCTGCAATGTTGCCGTATGGGCAACATTTAAACCGCTTCTTGCACCGCCGTCAAGTATTCTCTGTACGACGCGTCTCCAAGGCACACCAGCATGACCCGGCGCGGGAGGGGGTTGGCGGCCAGGAATGCGGCCGTCTCGCGGGCCGCAATGTGCGCCGCCAGGGGCACGGGAAAGCGGTACACACCGGTGCTGACGGCGGGTATGGCGACCGTATCCAACTCCCTGTCCCGCGCGATCTTGAGCGACTCCCGGTAGCAGCTTGCCAGCAGTGCCTCCTCCCCGGCTTGACCGTCCTGCCATACGGGCCCCACGGTATGGATCACCCAGCGCGCGGGGAGGCGGTAGCCGCGCGTGATCTTGGCCTGGCCGGTCTTGCACCCGTGCAGCATGCGGCACTCCTGCACGAGCTCCGGGCCGGCGGCGCGGTGGATGGCCCCGTCCACCCCGCCGCCGCCCAGCAGCGACGTGTTGGCCGCGTTGACGATGGCGTCCACGTCCAGCTTCGTGATGTCGCCCTGCACCACCTCGATGCGGGCGGAAAGCGGCTCGGTCATGTTGGATGCGATGCGATGGATGGGGTGGGTGACGTGCAGTCGCGATCCGGGCGACATTCCGTGCTAAGGGACTAGCATCCCGCCGGCTGTGAAGTCCCGCCGGGGCAGAGCGAATGAATTCGCCGCAACGAACACACGAAGTCCGCCTGCGCGGACTGCCGCCTGCCTGCACCGGAGCCGGCTTCACGGTGATGCCGGTCAAAGCAGTTGAAGCCCCGCACAGCGGCGCAGCCGCTGGGGCGGGGCTTACCGCTGTCCCAGCGGCGGCTTCAGCCGCTCCGGCCCGGGCTCCGATGCATCGGCCGGGGCTCGATTCGGCCGAGACTCGAGGCCGACCTTCCTGCCGGATCCATCCTCACGCCGCCGACGTCGCCACCCTTACGCCGCCGCCGCCGCCGCCGCCGCCGTCTCCATCCCCGCCCCGCGCCGCACGTCGCGTAGCTCCAGCCCGGCCGTGGTGACGAGCGCGGCGCCGGCGTCCATCCACCGGCGTAGGCTCTCCGCCTCCGGCTCGATGCCCAGCCCCCACGTGGCGTCGGTGACGAGCGTGACGGGCACGCCGCGCGCGGGCTCCAGCATCCCCTCCACGGCGCCCTTTACGCACACGTCGCGCGCCACGCCGATCATGTACACCTCGATGTCGCCGCCCAGCTGCTCGCGCAGGGCGCGGACGAAGGCATCCGCCGCGGGATTGCCCTCGAACACGCTGAAGCGGCTCTTGTGGATGAACACGGGCCGCCCCTCGTCCAACGCGCGGCGGGCGACGGTCCGTGCGTCCGCGGGCGTCGCGTCGCGGGCGAGGACGAGGGGATCGGCGGGGCGGATCTCGGCGATGATCTGCGCGCCCTCACGCTCCACCGCGTCGGGCGAGAGGCCCATGCAGTGCGGCGGGTATGTGCCCTTCGTGGCGTCCGGCGCCACGGCGTCGATCTCCGCGTCGTCGTGCGCGTGCCAGTCGCCCGTGTAGACGACGGCGTCGCAGTTGGCGCGCATCCACTCCGCCGCCCGGACGAGCGCCGGGACGATCTGCGTGGCGCCGATGTCCGTGCCGTCATCGAACAGGTCGTGCACGTACAGCCGCCCGCCCTGCTCCGCGGGAAGCATGAAGTCGTTCTGCACGTCCACGATCCAGCCGATGCGCTTGGTTGTCCGGGTGCTCATATGCTTTCTCTCCCTGTGGAAGGGACGTTGGTTGGTCGGGCTTTGGAACCGCGGGTTACAGGGGACAGGTTACAGGTGACAGCCTGCAACTACGCACATCCACTGCACTTCCGCCCATCCGCCTCACGCACTTTCGCACTTCTCGCTCGTTCGCACTTTCGCACTTTCGCACTTTCGCACTTTCGCACTTTCGCACTTTCGCACTTTCGCACTTTCGCACTTTCGCACTTTCGCACTTTCGCACTTTCGCACTTTCGCACTGCCGTACTTCCGCACTTCCGTCAAACCTGGTCCCAGTCCAGCCGCACGAGGCGGGGATTGTGGCGGAAGCTCCGGCCCACCTTGCCCTGCTCCTTGCCGTCCACGCGGACCAGGTCGCCGGTGAAGTCGAAGTCCGTGAGCAGGCCGGTGTCGCCGCGGCTGTGGCCCAGCAGGCTGCTGCCCACGCCGTACGCGGTCACGGGAACCGCTTCCTTCTCGAATGATCGGATCTTGTCCGGGGTGAACCCGCCGCTCACGACGATGCCCACGTAGTGGAATCCCTCGGCGTCCAGCGCCTCGCGCATCTTGCGGACGAGGTGCGCGTTCACGCCCGTGAGCTTGGCGCGCCCCCACACCGCCGGGTCGCCGATGAGCGACTCGTCGATCAACCGCTCGCTCGTATCCACCCGCACGCCCGTGAGCACGCCGTCGCCCAATTCCGCGCGCACGGCCCGCGCGACGGCCAGCGACGTCTGCACGGCGTTGTTGTCGTAATCCACCAGGCTCATCACCTGCACGTCCGGCTCCTCGGCCTTGAGGTAGCGGGCGAACGCGAGCGTGGCGGCCACCGTGTCGCCGTTGAAGGCCGCGATCATGGCGTGCGGCATGGTGCCCACGCCCCGCGCGCCCCACCACGCGCCCGCCGCGTCGCTGCTCACGCTGGCCGCGCCGCCCACCTGCGCCGCGTAGCCGTCCGGCGTCTGCACGCGCCAGTCGTCGTGGCGCGGCGCCATGAAGATGATGGGCTTGCCCCGCGCCGCCTCCACCACCGTGCGCGTGTTGGACGCGACGAGGCTGCGCCGCGCCAGCACGCCCAGCAGCGGCGTCTCCAGGTGCGCGAAGCCGGTGTACGGCCCCGTGACGTGCATCACCGGCTCCCAGTCGTCCTCGCCGCCGGTGTTGACGTCGTCGCCCTCCAGCAGCGTGTCCACCTGCAGCAGGCGGTGGTCCGAGCCCGGGGTGAGCTGCGTCTGCAGCAGGCGGATGGCCTCGTACACGCCGGCAAGGACGCCGCGCTTCTTGGCGAACACCTGCATGGTGACGATGGGATCGCACCCGGCGTGCAGCAGGGTGTTGGCCGTGCGCACGAAGTAGCGGTCCGACAGCCAGCCGCCGCAGATCCGCGCATCGAACTGGAACAGCTCCGCCGGATAGTCGCGCAGGCCCTGGTGCAGCGCCTGGCTGCGGTCCTTCTCGGGTACGGCCGGTGTCTGGCTCATGCGTCCGGGATCATGGGTTCGATGCACATCCATCGTTCTCGATATGAGAATAATAGGATGGATGCACGGAGTCAAGCAGGTTGGGCGCCGTGCCGGGATCAGCCGTCGTCATCCACGGCCAGCGGAAGCCAGGGAAAGCGGATGGAGGTGTCCAGCCGCGCGCGCACCGCATCGTCCAGAAAGCGGTAGATCTCCGGCGCCACGCCGGGCCCCTTCCCTTCCCTGGCACGGCGCAGCCCCGTCTTGGCGACCATGCGCGGCATCCGCGGCTCACCCGTGCCCGAGGGGGCCACGGCGCGGCGGAAGTTGGAGCGGTGCAGCCGGCGGCCCGCGATGGCCTCGCAGCCGGCCTGCAGCTCGTCCAGCGTGGCTTCCGGGCCCGTGAGCGCCATGAGGGCGGCGGGCGTGTACTTGATCTTGCCGCGGATGCGTCCCAGGGCGTCCGCCAGGATCTGCCGGTGGTCGAACGCCATCTCGCGCCCGAAGAACGGGTCCTCCTCGCGCGTCTCGGCGCGGCCCCAGCGGTCGCGGCGCGCCTCGGGGACGAGGCCGGCGTCCATGAGCAGGGCCCAGCGCTCCGCCGTGCGCTCCTCGTTCCACTCCGCCAGGCCGAACAGGCCGGCCACGCGCGCCTGCTTCTGCTTGTCGCGCCCGGCCCACGCGTCCAGCTCGTAGCGGGTGAGGACGTTCGTGCGGCGGCGCTCGTCGTCGCGGACGTCCTCCCAGGGGAGGAACTCGTAGAGGTCCGCCCAGTGCGCGCCGGCCGCGTCGTCGCCGCCGGTGGGGGACGCGGCGCCGTGCGGGTCGCGGCAGAGCATGAGGTACGCGGCCGTGGTGACGCGCGCGCCGCGGGCCACCCACGCACCGGTCTTCTCGTCGCGGGTGCCGGCGAACTGGCGGGGGTCGCGGCCGTTGCGGCTGTAGCTGGCCAGCGCCTCCACGAACGGCGGCGCGGCCACGCCCGTTTCCTCGGCCAGCTCGCGGATGGCGGCCTGGCGGGTGTCGGCGTCCGTCCAGTCCATGAAGCCGCCGGGCCACGCGTCCAGCCCGCTGAAGGGGTCCCTGCCGCGCTCCACCAGCAGCGCGCGCAGGGTGCACTCGGGCCCGCCGCAGTCCAGGGCCAGGGCCACGGCGTCGCCGGTGACGGCCTGGAGCGGGTAGTCGCCGGCATTGTAGCGCACGGCCCACTCCGGCACCGGCTCGTCCGCGGGGATGACGATGGGTTCGCTCACGGCTGTATCCGACAGGGGAGATGTAGACGACCGGACGTTCTCGACGCGAGAAGTACGCCGGAGCGGCGGCGGGGGCAAGGGGTGAGGAGCCGCCTGGTGGCGTTCCGGCGCGAGAGGCGGGGCATGCGCAGGCGGAGCGCCCCCCTCCCCGACCCTCCCCCACAAACTGCGTGGGGGAGGGAGAGGCTTCGATCGAAGTCATCGTCGCGCTGGCGGGCATCAAGCCGTCACAGTGCAGAGAAAGGTCGGGCGATGTAGAGAGGCGGCAGGACCAGCCGACCCAGTGCCGAGAGGGGTACAGTGCCGAGAGAGGTAGCAGGCATCCGAACCCGGCGAATGAATTCGCGGCAATGACACCGCGATGTCGGCCTTCGCCGACAGGTCCGGCGCGCTGACGGTGCCGTGGGGTACACGGAGCTCGTCGGGTCGGAGGCGGCGTTCCGGCGGATGAGCGGGGCACGTGCGCGGCGGAGAAGATTCCTCGGTCGCGCGCAAAAGGATGTGCACCGGACGAGTCCCGGCGTGCGCTCCCTCGGAATGACAGTTTCGAGACGGGGAGCTGGATTTGTGCAGATCCTGGGTTCTCCCCCTCTCCGCGAGGAACGAGCGGGGAGGGGGCCGGGGGGAGGGGCCCTCCGCGGGAGCAGTGTGCCGGCTCCCCAAGATGAAGGTCTCCCTTCCCCCATGCAGTTTATGGGGGAAGGGCCGGGGATGGGGGGCGCTCCGCCCGCGCACGCATCCGTCCCCACACCGACGGGAATCCACTTTCGCACTTTCGCACTTTCGCACTTTCGCACTTTCGCACTTTCGCACTTTCGCACTGCCGTCCCGAACTCTCCGCCCCCGTCCGGGTACCCCGCCCTCATCCGTTCATCGTGTTGTTAGGTTTCGCGCGCGCCGCGCATTGGAAGGGTGAAAGCCACCCGCTCCCCGCCGGCGACCCCACGCATGCACCTCTTGAAGGATCAGCCTCCCGCCGGTGACGCGGCGCTCCTGACAGCCGTTCGCCAGGGCAGCAACGAGGCGCTGGGCCAGCTGTACACGCGGCACGCCACGGACGTGTTCTCCGTGGCCTACCGACTGACCGGCTCGCGCCAGGACGCCGAGGACGTGCTGCAGGACGTCTTCGTGGGCCTCCCCCGCGCCCTCCGCTCGTACGAGGACCAGGGACGCTTCGGCGCGTGGCTGGGGCGGGTGGCGGCGCGCACGGCCCTCATGCGGCTGCGCAGCCGCGGCAGCCGGCGCGAGGACGTGCTCGACTCCGTCGACGAGCCTTCGTCCCGAGGCGAAGCGGACCCCGTGGACCGCATCGCGGCGGAGCGGGCCCTGCGCCGGCTGCCGGACGGGCTGCGCGCCGTGTTCGTGCTCAAGGAGATCGAGGGCTACTCGCACGCCGAGATCGGCGCGCTGCTGGGAATCACCGCGGAAAACTCCGCCGTGCGGCTGTCGCGCGCCTGGAAGCTCCTTCACACCGAGGCATCCGCCTGATGCGCGTCCTTCATCCCGCGTTCGACCGCCTGCGCGCCTTTGCCGACGGCGAAGAGGCGGACGGCGACCGCGCCCGGCGCACCGCGGCCCACCTGCGCAACTGCGCGGACTGCCGGGCCCGCGTCACCGCCTTTCGCGAGCGGCGCGAGGCCCTGCGCCAGGCCACCACGCTCGCCCCGCCGCCGCTGGCCTGGGAGGGCATCCTGGCCCGCCGCGAGGCCGGCGAGGAGCTGCTCCTTCCCGCCGGACCCGTCTCCCTGGCCATCCCGGAAGCGCGGGCGGGAACGGATGGGCGCGCGGCCCTGCTCCGCCGCGCGGCCGTGCTCCTCGTGGGCGTGGCCGGCATCGCCTCCGCCACCGTGCCGGGCTCGCCTGTGCGCGCCTGGCTGGGCTCCGTCCTGGGCGGCGCGGCAACGGCGGAAGCACCCGCCCCGTCCCCGCCGGCGGATTCGGCCGCGGCGGCGGAATCGGTCGCGGCGCCGGCGCCCGTCCCGGCGGGCCCGGAAGCGGGGATCGCCGTCCTGCCCAGCGCGGGCGAGGTGCGCGTGGTGGTGGTGGACGCCGGCCCCGCCCTGCGCATCCGCGTGCGGCTGACGGACACGGGGCGCGCGGAGGTGCGCGGGCGCGGCGCGGCGGCGGGGGCGGGCTTCGCCAGCGGGCGCGGGCGCATCACCGTCACCGGCGCGCGGGACGGCGGGGAGCTGGAGGTGCTCCTTCCCCGCGGGGCCGGCCGCGCATCGCTCACGGTGGACGGCCGGCGCTACGTGACCCTGGACGCCGGGAACCTGACGGTGCTCGTCCCCGCGGACAGCAGCGGCGCGGAGATCGTCTTTCCCGCGCGGCCCTGATCTCCATCCATCGAACCACGCTCTTCCCTTTTCCGCTGGTGTCTTCGTGATCCTCACCACCCTTTTCCTGGCGGCCGCGCTGCAGGCGGCGCCCGCGCAGGATCCTTCCGGCAGCATCCAGGGCGTCGTCCGCGAGGAGGGCTCCGGCGCAGCCATCCCCTCCGCCATCGTCTCCCTCCCCGAGCTGCGGCGCACGGCCCGCGCGGGCGAGGACGGCGCCTTTGTGCTGCGCAACGTGCCCGCGGGCACCTGGACGGTACGTGCCACGGGGATGGGCCACCATCCCGCGGAGGTGATGGCCGTCATCCCCCAGGGCGGCACCCTGCGGCTGGACCTGAGCCTTGTGGCGCGCCCCGTGACCCTGGAGCGCGTCCGCGTCCGGGGCGACGCGCCGTCCACCGTGCCCCTGGCGGACCCCGCGGGCCCCGGCGCCACCCGGATGGACGCGGAGGCCCTGCGCGCCACGCCGGCCGTCTTCGAGCGGGACGTCATGCGCTCCGTGCAGGCGCTTCCCAGCGTGGCGGCGGGCTCGGACTTCTCCTCCGCGCCGTACATCCGCGGCGGCTCGCCGGACCAGACGCTGATCACGCTGGACGGCATCCCCCTCTACAACCCGTACCACCTGGGCGGCCTGTTCAGCGCCGTGGACCCGGACGCGGTGGAGTCCGTGGACGTGCTCGCGGGCGCCTTTCCCGCGTCCGTGGGCGACCGCGCGGCGGGGGCCATGGACATCCGCACCCGCGAGGGGGGCACGGACCGCATCCGCTCCACGGGCGCCATCGGCCTCATCTCCACCCGCGTGGGGCTGGACGGGCCCCTGCCCGGCGGGCGCGGCAGCTGGCTCCTCTCCGGCCGGCGGACGTACGTGGACGCGCTGACGGGCGCGGCCCGCAGCGCGGGGATGCTCAAGGGGAGCTTTCCCTACGCCTTCCAGGACGCGCACCTCAAGCTGGCCTATCCCCTGGCGCGCGGCGGCCGGCTGACGGCCACGGGGTACATCAACCGGGAAGGGTTCCAGTTCACGCCCAAGGACACGGCCTTCGACAACCACCTGGCCGACTTTGGATGGGGATCGCGGGCGGCGGGGGTGCAGTGGTGGCAGCCCCTGGGCGAGCGGGGAACGCTGGAGGTGCGGGGCGCGTGGACAGGCTTCGCGGGCGCCTTTCACCTGGGCGAGCACCAGTGGGACGACGCGGCGCAGCGGCGCAGCCCCGAGCTGACGCCCCTGCTGGACGCCGACACGCGGGTGGACGACGCGCAGCTGTCCGTGGCCGGCACCTGGCGCCTGGGCGCGCACCGGCTGCGGGCGGGGGTGGAGGGGCACCGCTACCGCTTCTACCAGGACATCGTCCCCCGCGAGGAGGGGATCCAGGACCTCCTGGCCACCTTCCGCATGGACCAGTCGCCCTCCACGCTCTCCCTGTGGGCAGAGGATGCGTGGGACGCGGGCGCGGGGGTGCAGCTGCGGGCCGGCGTGCGGATGCTGGCGGCGGGCGAGCGCGGCACGGCGGTGATGCCGCGGCTGGGCGCCACCTGGGCCGCCACGCCCCGCCTGACGCTTTCCGCCGCCGCCGGCCGCTCCGCGCAGGTCATGCACTCGCTGCTGGACGCGGAGCGCGTGGGCAGCAGCGTGATGGCGTACGACGCCCTGGCCGCGGGCGACCAGCTGACCGTGTCGGACGACGTGGTGCTGGGCGCGGCGTGGGCGGACGGGGGCACGCAGCTGCGGGTGGACGCCTACACGCGCCGGGTGAGCGGCCTGCCCCTCCCCCCGCCCCACAAGAACCTCTTCCGCGACATGCTGGTGGCGCCGGAGCGCTTCGCCCCGGGCTCGGCCGTGGCGCGGGGGGTGGAGGTGCTGGGCACGCACCGGCGGGGGAGCCTGGGGCTGCAGCTGGCGTACTCCCTGGCCTTCGCGGAGCGCCGGCTGGACTCGTTGAGCTGGACGCCGCGCTTTGCCCGGCGGCACTCGCTGGACCTGAGCGCCTGGACGGGCTGGGGCAACGGCGGGCAGCTGAGCATGCGCGTGGTGGCGGCCAGCGGGCAGCCGTACACGCCGGTGGTGGGCACCACCCGCCGCTGGTACCACGACCCCGTGACGGGGGAGATGGGGGGCTCTGGGATCCTTGAGCCCGTGCTCGGCGAGTACAACGCGGCGAGCCTTCCCGCGTACTTCCGGGTGGACGTGGGGGCCCGCCGCGAGTACCACCGGCGCTGGCGAGGGCGCGACGTGACCCTCGCCCCCTACCTGCAGGTCGTGAACATCCTGAACCGGCCCAACGTGCTCTTTGCCGTTCCCGAGCACAACTACGACACGGCACAGCTGGGCACCCGCATCGACTACGGACCGCAGTTTCCCGTACTACCCACGCTGGGGATCGAATGGCGCTTCTGAGCTTTGTCCGCCGGGCCGCCGGCGCCGCCGCGCTGGCCGCCGTCGCGGGGGGATGCGAGTTCCTCCATCCGCCCACCTACGTGGGAGGCGACCCCGACCAGCTGCTGGTGCACGCCGTGCTTCTCGCCGGCCGCGACTCGGCGGAGGTGATCGTGGCGCGGGTGGGCACGCGCGAGCCCACGCGGGTGACCGGCGCGCAGGTGCGCATCATCGGCCCCGGGGGGACGGCGGTGCTGTCCGAGGTGCCCAATGTGACATTCGAATGCCGGCCCGTATCCGAAGTCCCCGGGCAGCCTGCGCGGCGGGATACGGGGTGCTACGCCGCCGCCGTCCCGGGCGGGATCGCACCGGGCGCGGAGTTCCGGCTGGAGGTGGACGTCCCCTCCGGCGAGCAGGTGCGCGGCCGCACGGTCGTTCCCGCGCCGCCCGCGGTGCAGGCGCCGCAGGGGCGGCTGCGGCTCCCCGCCCGCGTGACGGAGTCGGGCGCCCTCCGCACGGTGAGCCCGTTTACCCTGCGCTGGACGGCAGAGGGCCCGGTAAGCGTCCGGGGCGAGTTGCACCGCGGGTGGGTGGGGAGCGCGGAGCGCATCTGCGCCGCGTCCATGCTGCGCGAGGGGCCGTTGACGGCGCAGCCGGACAGCCTGCCCTTTCGCGTGGAGGTGTACGGCTGTGTCGTCCCGCCCGACAACCAGAGCGTGCGGGCGGACTCCGTGGAGATGCGCGTCTCCGTCACCGCGTACGACAGCGCCTACGTGAACTACTTCCGCGACGCGGAGGGCGGCATTCCGCTAGAGAGCGCGAGCAGCGGCCTGGAAGGCGCGTTCGGCCTCTTCGCCAGCGCCGCCACCGCCTTCCGCCACGTGATCGTGTACCGGCAGTAGCAACCTGTTCCGCGTCCGCCCCCACCAGAACGACCTCCCCCGCGTCTCCAGGGGAGGTCGTTCCTTTTGATGATCTGCTGCGTCCACCTCGGCCCTTCCCTCCCCCGCCTCGTCGTTCTCCCCCTCTCCGCGAGGAACGAGCGGGGAGGGGGCCGGGGGGAGGGGCGCTCCGCCCGGGAACGAGGGCTGCCTCGCTGGATGTCGTTCTCCCTTCCCCCATGCAGTTTATGGGGGAAGGGCCGGGGATGGGGGGCGCTCCGCCCGCGCACGAAATCCCCTTCGGAGGATGATCCCAATCCCCCGCTCCTCACCCCCGCGGCGGCTCCCCCACGTACTGCGCGCGGGGGCGGATGAGGGTGCCGGCCTCGTACTGCTCGATGGCATGGCCGATGAGCCCGATCGTCCGTCCCAGCGCGAACAGCAGCAGCGGCGCCCCCGCCGGCAGCCCCAGCCCCCGCGCGACGGCGATCAGCCCCAGTTCCACCGTGGGCCGCTCGCCGAAGACGGCCCCCGCCGCGTCCACCATCCGCCGCACGGCGCGCACGCCGGCCGCGTCCGGGAACGCCGCTTCCGCCATCCCCAGCACGGCCACGGCGCGCGGATCGCCGTCCGGGTACAGCCGGTGCCCGAAGCCGGGGATCCGCTCACCTCGCCGCATGCGGTCCTCCACCGTGGCCCGCGCGTCGCCGGACGCGTCCGCCTCCGCCAGCAGCGCCTCCACCTGCCGCACGTATCCCGCGTGCCGCGTCCCCTGCAGCGCGCCCAGCCCCGCCGCCACGGCCGCATACGGCGTCCCCGCCGCGGAGGCCACGCACCGCGCCGTGAACGAGGCCACGTTCAACTCGTGCTCCGCGCAGAGGACGAGGCACGCGCTCAGCAGCCGCTCGGCGCGCGCATCGCCCGGCGCCCAGCTCTCCGCCAGCGCGCGGGCGACGCCGCCGTCGATGGACGATCGGCCCAGCGCGACGGCCGCCAGCAGCCGCAGGATGCGCCCGCCCGTCCGCGCCACGGCGGCCGGGCGCAGGTCCCACGCGGCCGGGTCCTCCGCCGCGGCCAGGGCCAGCACGGCCTGCATCCCGTCCAGCGGCGGCAATCCGGCCAAGAGCAGCGGACGCGCCGCCACCGGCACCTCCGCCCGCCCCTGGCCGACCGCATCCTCCATCCGCCCCGTCCAGACGAGCGCCGCGACCTCCTCCACGCTCCGCTCCGCCGCCAGCGCCACGGCGGAATGCCCGCGGTAGAACAGCTGCCCTTCGTGGATGAGCGTCAGCGCGGAATCCAGCACCGGCGCGCCCCAGCGGACCGCGCGCCGCGCCTCCCGGTCCGGGTCGCGGCGGCTGGCCTTTCGGTTCCGCAGCCGCGCCACGTCATCCGCCGCGTAGAGCCGCGCGCGCTTGCCGTCCGGCCCCGGCTCCGACGCGATCAGCCCCCGGCTCACGTATGCGTACAGCGTCGCGAGCGACACGCCCAGTTCGCGCGCCGCCTCCTGCGCCGTCAGCATCTGCCGCATATCATCCCCGCCGCCGATGTGATTCGCCGCACACGCTCAATCCGAACACACGTCGTTGTTGTCCGCGGAGGCGGACAGCGTGAAGTTGTAGCCGCGAATTCATTCGCTCCCGTCCCGGCCCTCCTTCGCTCCTGGCCGGCCGCGCAATCATTCGCTCCTGGATGCCGACGAATCCATGCTCCCGTCAGCCATACGACGCGGATCCGACCCCGGCGCATCCAACACATTGATTGATGGATCAAGATTGACGGGCACACTTCCCCCGCGCAACCTTTCATCCGCGGGACGGAACGGTCCGCCCGCGATCCGGGACGAACGGAGGGCGCGATGATGGATGGCGAGGGAGTGACCTTTCGCGAGCTGCTGGCCTACACGGACTCCGAGACCGAGCGCTGGCACGACTGGCTTCGCGAGCAGGATCCGGACGTGCTGGAGGTGCGGATGGGCGAGGGGACGCGCGAGACCGTGCGCGACGTCATCGGCCACGTGTTCGCCGTGGAGCTGCGGTACGCGCAGCGGCTGCTGGGCCGGCCCGTGACGGGGTTCGAGCAGCTGGACACGAGCACGCTGGACGCACTCTGGCGCATCCACCGCACGTCGCGCAGCACCCTGCGCGCATACCTGGACCGCGCCCCCGCCGGCGAACGCGAGCGCGCGCTGACGTTCGAGACGCGCTCGCTGGGCACGCTCACGTACAGCGCGCACAAGGTGATGGTGCACGCGCTGCTGCACGGCATCCGCCACTGGGCGCAGGTCGCCACCGCGCTGCGCCAAGCCGGCCACCGCCAGCCGTGGGAGCACGACTGGCTGCTGAACGAGGCCGTGGACCAGATGGCCACACCCACGACATGACGAGGATGATGCGGATCGGGATCGGCGCGGCGGGGCTGGCGCTGCTGGCGGCATGCGGCGGCGGAGGCGAGGCGTCGCGAAAGGACGTGGTGTCCGTCCCCTCCGCGGGACTGCAGCAGCCGGAATCCGTGCTGCACGACAGCGTGGCGGACGTCTATATCGTCTCCAACCTGGACGGGATGCCGCTGGACAAGGACAACAACGGCTTCCTCTCCCGCGTGTCGCCGGACGGGCGGATGCTGCAGGCGCGGTGGATCGCGGGCGGCCATGGCGGCGCGACGCTGCACGCGCCCAAGGGCACCGGCATCGTGGGCGACACGCTGTACGTGGCGGACATCGACGTCGTGCGCCGCTTTCACCGCACCACCGGCGCGCCGCTGGGCGAGATCCCCTTCCCCGGCGCCACCTTCCTGAACGACCTCGCCGTGGGCGCGGACGGATCGGTGTACGTGACGGACACGGGGCTGCGGATGGGCGCCGGACGGCTGCAGGCGTCGGGGACGGACGCCGTCTACCGCGTTCCGCCGGGGGGGACGCCGCGTCCGCTGGTGCGGGGCCCGGAGCTGGGCAGCCCCAACGGCGTGGTGGTGGATGCGGACGGCGGCGTCACCGTGGCGGCCATGACCACGAGCGAAGTGTACCGCGTGGCGCCGGATGGATCGCGGACGCCGCTGCGGGCCCCGCGCCGCGGCCAGCTGGACGGCCTGGTGCGCACCCGCGGCGGCGCGCTGCTGGTGTCCGACTGGAAGCGCTCCGCCGCCTACCTCATCGAGGCGGATGCGGATGCCGTGATGGCCGTGCGCAACCTCCCCTCCCCCGCCGACATCGGCTACGACGCCCGGCGCGACCGCCTGCTCGTGCCGCTGATGACCGTGAACCGCGTGGAATTCCATCCCGCGCCCAGGGCTCCCTGAGCGGCTGGGGATCGAGCGGGCACTTAACGCAGGGTGCGCGGAGTAGAAACGAGAGGACGCAGAGGAGCCCCGTGGTTCCTCTGCGTCCTCTCCGTTTTACTCTGCGAACTCTGCGTTCAAAACGGCGGATCCGTCCCAGCGGCGATGCTCGACACGGTGCAGCTCAGTTGAAGCACTGGCAGCAGCTGCGCGGGCGGGCGGGATCGTCGCCGCACTCGGAGTAGGCGAAGCCCTGCTGCGCGCAGTAGTTCGCGCACAGCGTGGCCGAACCGGCGCTGCACGACAGGCTGAAGTAGATCTTGGAGCACGCCTGCGCCGTTCCCGCGGCCCCGGGCGCGGCCGCCGCCTGCGTGGCCCCGAACCCCAGCGCGACCGTGACGGCCAGCAGAAACAGCGCGTTCGTTCCCTTGCGGATGCGGCTCATGGCGTCCTCCTGTAGGCGTGGCGAGCGGAAAGGCCGCGGGAATTCCGCGGACGTGCATCATCACAATACCGTCGCGAAATACGAGCCGCAATCACGGCACTCGGTGTCGTGTGGGGCCCTCCCCCGGCCTCGCTTAGGCTCGTCCACCCCCTCCCACAAACTGCGCGGGAGGGGGTATACACCCCAGTCCAAGCGGAAGGCGGGCTTCCACTGGAAAGCAGTTCTCCCCCTCTCCGCGAGGAACGAGCGGTGAGGGGGCCGGGGGGAGGGGCACCCCGCCGGTGCACGAAACCCGCTCCAGTGCACGAAATGGGTTCTCCCCCTCTCCCGCGCAGTTTGCGGGAGAGGGGGCCGGGGGGTGAGGGGCTCCGCGAAGCGGGCGCCGTTGATCACGCCGGCGCACGAAAAACGGCCTCCCCCAGATCACCTGGAGGAGGCGGTTGATCATCCGTCCAAGGCAGGTACGGGCCTACCCCGCCACCGCCACCGGCTCCCGCGCTTCCACGCCGCCCAGGTGCGCCGCGCTCCACCCGGGGATCGCGTCGAACACGCGCAGCGCCAGGGGCACCTTGCCGAACGGGGCGCTCACCTGCACGCCCTGGATCATGGGGAGCGACGCGGCCAGCATCTCCTGCGCGATGCGGGTGCCTTCCTCCGTCCCCTGCTCCTTGCCCTGCGCGCTGGCGATGCGCATCCGCTGCAGCACCGGCTCCGGCACCACCACGCCCGGCACCTCGTTGGCCAGGAACTCCGCGTTTCGCGCCGACACCAGCGGCCAGATCCCCGCCACGACGGGAATGCGCAGGCCGTCCTTGTCGATGCGCTCCACGAAGCGCTCCAGCTGCGCCAGGTCGAACACCGGCTGCGTGATGCAGTACTCCGCCCCCGCCTCCACCTTCCAGTAGAAGCGGCGCATCTCGTTCTCGAAGTCCTCGGCGCCCGGGTTCACCCCCACGCCCACGACGAACTGCGTGGGCTCGCCCAGGGCGTTGCCACCGGGGTCCAGCCCGCGGTTCAGCCGCGAGACCAGGTTGGTGAGGCCGATGGCGTCGATGTCGAAGACGGCCGTGGCGTCCGGGTACGGGCCCATCTTGGGCGGGTCGCCCGTGATCAGCAGCAGGTTGCGCAGCCCCAGCGCCTGCGCGCCCAGCAGGTCCGACAGCATCCCCAGCAGGTTGCGGTCGCGGCAGCAGTAGTGGACGACGGCCTCCATCCCCACCCGCTGCTGGATGAGCACCGCCGTGGCCAGCGCGCCCATCCGCGACTGGGCGCGGGGGCCGTCCGGCACGTTCACGCCATCCACCCCGGCCGCCTTGAGCAGCCGCACGCCGTCCAGCATGGACTCGGGGTTGGCCCCGCGCGGCGGCACGATCTCCACCGTCGTCAGGAACTCGCCCTCGGCCAGCTTTCTGCCCCACGCCGAGCGCTCCGCCAGCGGCACCACGTCGCGGGGCGCGGCGCCCTCGCCGTCCTCCGACGTGACGGTGATGCGCGGCTCCGACGCCGGCGCCAGCATCCGCACGGCGCCCGCCATGGCCGCGATGTGCTCCGGCGTGGTCCCGCAGCAGCCGCCCACGAAGCGCACGCCCTTGCGGATCATCCGCGCCGCGTAGCTGGCCATGTACTCCGGCGACGCCATGTACATGGTGCGGCCGTCCACCTCGCGCGGAAGCCCCGCGTTGGGCTGCATGGACACCGGGTGCTCCGTGGAGCCCAGCAGCCGGTCCGCCGCGTTCAGCATGGCGTTGGGGCCCACGGAGCAGTTGAGCCCCACCACGTCCGCGCCCCACTCCGTCAGCCGCTCCGAGATGAGCTGCGCGTCGCTGCCGAACGCCGTGCGGCCGTCCTCGCGGATGACCATCTGCGCCACGATGGGCAGGTCCGACGCGTCGCGCACGCCCAGGATGGCCTGGTGGATCTCCTCCAGGTCGGCGAACGTCTCCAGGATGAACAGGTCCACGTCGCCCGACACCAGCGCCTCGGCCTGCTCGCGGAAGATGCGCCGGGCCTCGTCGCGCCCCGTGGGGCCGTACGGCTCGATGCGCAGCCCCAGCGGCCCCAGGGCGCCGGCCACGTACGCGCGGTCGCCGGCGGCCTCGCGGGCGATGCGGGCGGCGGCCTGGTTGATCTCGGCCGTGCGGTCGTCCAGGCCGTGGCGGGCCAGCTTGGCCCGGTTGGCGCCGTAGGTGTTGGTCTCGATGATCTCCGCGCCGGCCTTTACGTAGGCGCGGTGGATGTCGCGCACCAGGTCGGGCTGGGTGAGCGAGAGCTCGTCGTAGCAGCGGTTGATGTACACGCCGCGGGCGTACAGCATGGTCCCCATGGCCCCGTCGAACAGGTGGGGGCGGCCGTCGGCCAGCAGGCGGCGAAAATCGCGCATCGGATGGTTCCTTCGTACTTGGATTGATCCCCCGTCAGGTGGGGGCGCCCCCGGCATACTCCAGTGGATGCTTGTCCCGCGCGGGGACGATCCACAGCACCTTGCCGGCGCGGTCCAGCCCCACCTCGGTGGCGCCGTCGCCGGGCACGCACCCCTCGCCGCGGGGATACACCCAGCGGGCCGCGGTGCCGCGGCGCAGGCGGTCCAGCTCCTGTTCCACCGTGGGTCGCGGCGTCTGCGCCGGGAACTGCGTGCCCAAGTGGGCCAGGTTGCTCGCCTCGCAGCGGTGCGGCGGCGCGCCCAGCAGGCGCGCGACCGCCGTCGAATCTTCGCCCACCTCCACCTTCATGGCGGTCTGCGCGCGCTGGCGGCCGCGGGAGAACAGCATCACGCCCGCCAGCACCAGCAGGCCGATGCCGACGATGGCGAGGCTTACCATCCGCGACTTGCGCTTGTGGCTCTTGAGCGCCTGGTCGATGCGGGCGTCGTACGGGGTGGCGATGGGTTCCTCCTGCGGTGGGGCCGTCCGTGGCGGCGGTGTGAATCCGATGCAAACGACGGTGTGCCTGCATGATCCCTGCCGAACGCACCGAAAGCCCAGTCGCAGCCTCACCAACCCGCAGACGCCAGCCCCTCGCTTCCACGCCTAAGTCCTCGCGCGGCCGGGTTTTACGACGCCCGCTCCGCGGAGCCCCTCACCCCCCGGCCCCCTTCCCGCAAACTGCGCGGGAGAGGGGGAGAACTTCCGTCCGCGAGGCGAGCTCTCGTCACGGGCGGAGGGCCCCCTCCCCCCGGCCCCCTCCCCCGCTTCGCGGAGGGAGGGGGAGAACTTCGCTCGGACGAAAGCCCGCCCGTGTGCAGGGACTGGGGTGTATACCCTCTCCCACGCAGTTTGTGGGAGAGGGTGGGTGAGGTTTACGAACCCGGGTGAGGGCCCCCGCCTGAACGCGCACGGTCCTCCGTCCCCTGTAACCTGTCCCCTGTAACCTGTCCCCTGTAACCTGTCCCCTGTAACCTGTCCCCCGCAGTTCCCGCAGTTCCCCACCCTTACGTCGGCGAGAAGTACTTCGCCGCCGGATGGTGCACCACCAGCGCGGCCGTGGACTGCTCCGGATCCAGCTGGAACCCGGCCGTGAGCCCCACGCCGATGCTTTCCTTCACGGGAAGGATGCGGAACAGCGTCTCGTGCTGCTCGATGTCCGGGCACGCCGGGTAGCCCCACGAGTAGCGCAGCCCCCGCTCCTCCGTCACCCCCAGTTCCTGGCGGATGCGACGGTTCACGAACTCCGCCGTCCCCTCCGCCGTCTGCACGCTGAACCCGTGCAGGAAGTAGCCCTCGGAGTAGTCGCCGCCCTGGTTGCGCTTCTCGATGAACTCCTGCGCGCGGTCGCCGCTCGTCACCACCTGCAGGGCGATCACGTCCTCCGGGCCGCTGCCGTTCAACGGGCGGAAGTAGTCCGCCAGCGACAATTGCTCGCGGTCTTCCTGCCGGGGGAAGTCGAAGCGCCCCAGCTCCGTGGTGCGGTCCGCCGGGTCGTACACGACCACGGAGTCTTCCACCCGCGCGGCGGGGAAGTAGCCGTACACCGCCTTGGGACTCAGCCAGCGCTGCGTGCGCGCCTCCAGCGTGTAGCGCGCCAGACGCGGCTCGAAGTCCTCGCGGACGATGCGCTCCCACTCCTCGCCCTTGAGGTTGCGGCCGCCCCACTGCATGCGGTACAGCGTGTTGCGGTCGATGCACTCCACCACGTCGTCCAGCGGAATGCCCAGCAGCACCTTCCACCCCCAGAACGGCGGCTGCGGCACCTCCACCGGCGGCACGGACGCGTTCTCGCGGCTGGCCGGGCGCATGTCCTTGGCCTGCGCCTTTCGCGCCTCGTATTCGGCCTGGCGGCGGATCATCTCGGCGTTGTGCGCGCGGACGAACTCCGCGCCGTCCTCCGCCATCAGCCGGTCCATCGTCTCCAGCCCCTCGAACGCGTCCTTGCAGTAGAACATCCCCGCGGGATACGGCTGCTGCTCGGCGATGAGCGAGGCCGTGCGCACGAAGCTGGGGTTGATGGCCGCGCCGCCCACCAGCAGCGGGTACTTGAGCCCGCGCCGGTGCAGCTCCTGCGCGGCCAGGGGCATCTGCTTGCTGGTGGAGACGAGCAGCGCCGACAGGCCGATGGCGTCCGCGCCGACTTCCTCCGCCTTTTCAAGGATGGTGTTCACGGGCACCTGCTTGCCCAGGTCGAACACCGTGTAGCCGTTGTTGGTGAGGATGGTGTTCACCAGCGACTTGCCGATGTCGTGCACGTCGCCGTACACGGTGGCCAGCACCACCTTGCCCTTGGTCTGCCCCTCGGCCTTTTCCAGGTACAGCTCCAGCCGCGCCACGGCCTTCTTCATCACCTCGGCCGACTGGAGGACGAACGGGAGGATGAGCTCGCCGGCGCCGAACTTGTCGCCCACTTCCTTCATCGCCGGAAGGAGGACGTCGTTCAGCACGGGGACGGCAGACAGCTTCTGCACGGCGCGGTCGATCCAGTCCTCCACCCCGTCCTTCTTGCGGTGCAGGATCTTCCAGTGCAGCGCCTGCTCCGGCTCCATCTCGGCCGTGGGATCCACCGTGGATTCCACCTCGCCGCTTTTGCCCTCGTAGAACGCGATGAACGCCGCCAGCGGGTCGTGCGACTCCGTCCGGCGATCGAAGATCAGGTCGTCCGCCAGCTTGCGCTCTTCCTCGCCGATCTCGAAGTACGGCTTTACGTGCGCGGGGTTGATGATGGCCGTGTCCAGCCCCGCCTGCACGCAGTAGTGCAGGAACACGGAGTTGAGCACCGCCCGCGCCGCCGGGGAGAGGCCGAAGCTCACGTTGGAGACGCCCAGCGTCGTCAGCACGCCGGGGAGCTCGCGCTTGATTACGCGGATGCCCTCGATGGTCTCCAGCGCGCTGCGGCGGAACTCCTCGTCGCCCGTGGCCAGGGTGAAGGTGAGCGCGTCGAAGATCAGCGCGTCCGGCTGCAGCCCGTACTCGTCCACGGCGATGGCGTGGATCTTTCGCGCGGCCTCCAGCTTGGTGTCGGCCGTCTTGCACATCCCGCCCAGGTCGCGGTCGATGGTGAGGGCGATGACCGCCGCCCCGTGCGCCGCCACGTGGGGGAGCACGGCGTCGCACCGCTCGCGGCCGTTCTCCAGGTTGATGGAGTTCACGATGGCGCGCCCCGGCGACTGCTCCAGGGCCACGCGGATGACGTCCGCCTCCGTGCTGTCGATGCAGAGCGGCGCTTCCACGCCCTGCGACAGCAGCTTGACGACGGTGCGCATCTGCCCGTCCTCGTCCTGCCGCTCCGTGAGCGCCACGCACACGTCCAGCACGTGCGCGCCGCTCTCCGTCTGCTCGCGGGCCACTTCCAGCACGCCGTCGTAGTCGTCCGCGAGCAGGAAGCGCTTGACCTTGCGGCTTCCCTGCGAGTTCACCCGCTCGCCGATCATGGTCGGCGCGGGCTCCTGGACGAGATCGGTCGCGCGGATGCCGCTGGAGAGGCGCGGGACGTAGACCACGTCGTGCTTCTTGGGCTGCACGTCGCGGATGCGCGCCACCAGCTCGCGGATGTGGTCGGGCGTGGTGCCGCAGCATCCGCCCACCACGCGCACGCCGTGCTCGCGGATGAACTCCTCCATCTGCTCCGCGAACGAGGTGGAGCCCAGCGGATACACCGCGCAGCCGCCCTCGTTGTGCGGGATTCCCGCGTTGGGGATGCAGCTCACCGGCAGGCGGCTGTTCTCGCCCAGGTAGCGGATGGCCTGCCGCATGTGCTCGGGGCCCGTGCTGCAGTTGAGGCCGATGACGTCGGCCCGCAGCGACTCCAGCGTCACCATGGCGGCGGCGATGTCCGTCCCCAGCAGCATCCGGCCCGACGTGTCCAGCGTCACCTGCACCTGCAGGGCGACGGGGCGGCCGGCGTTCTCGATGGCCTGCCGGCAGCCGAAGATGGCCGCCTTGACCTCCAGGATGTCCTGCGAGGTCTCGATGAGCAGCACGTCCACGCCGCCCTCGATGAGCGCCGCCGCCTGCTCGGCGAACACGGGCACCAGCTCGGCGAAGGTGATGTTGCCCAGCGTGGGGTCGCTGGCCGACGGCAGGTACCCCGACGGGCCGATGGAGCCCGCCACGAAGCGCGGCTTTCCGTCCTGCGCGGCGAAGCGGTCGGCCACGCCACGGGCCAGCTGCGCCGCGGCCACGTTGATCTCGCGGACGCGGTCCTGCAGCGCGTATTCGCGCAGGGTCAGGCGGTTGGAGCGGAAGGTGTCCGTCTCCAGCACGTCGCACCCGGCTTCCATGAACGACGCGTGGACCTCGCCCACCACGTCGGGACGGGTGATCACCAAGTAGTCGTTGCACCCTTCCAGCGCCTGCCCGCCGAAGTCCTCGGGGGTCAGGTTGTAGTTCTGGATGCTGGTGCCCATGGCGCCGTCGAACACCAGCACACGGTCGGCGAGCGCTTGGAGGTACGGCGAACGAGGCTGCGTCATCGGTATCACGATTCCCAAAACAGAAACCCCGCGACTCGAAAGGGAGAGTGCGGGGCGAGTTCTCGCTGGATCGGCTGTCCGGCTCCGGTCCATCCCGACTCTTTAGCGTTTTTTACGAGGCGCAAGCGGTCGCGCAAATCCCCTCGGCACGCGGACGTGTGCGTGCAGAGGGCAATCTATACGCAGGGCGGGTTTTCGCAAGGGGTGAAGCCCCTGCCGCGGCGAAGGCCGTTACGTTGACTAACCTTATCCGACTAAACATATTACGAGAAGCGCGATCGTCTCGTGAACCCGTCTTGGAGCAAGGTCCCAATGAAGAAGCTGAACCTGGAGCACCTGGCCGTGGAGTCGTTCGAGACGGCGCCTCTGGAGGCGCAGGTCCGCGGAACCGTGCAGGCACATGGGATGGTGGGTACGGCCGCGTACAACTGCACGGCGGACTATTCGTGCAGGCAGACCTGCTACGGCACCGCCTGCAACTACACCGTGCTCTGCCCGTAGCAGCGAGCATCCGTCGCGGGGGGAGATCTCCAGCCCAAGCGGCGAGCATCCGTCGCGCGGGCGAGATCCAGCCCGAGCGGCGAGCATCCGTCGCGGGAGCGAGGCCCCGTCCTGAGCGGCGAGCATCCGTCGCGGGGGCGAGATCCAGCCCGAGCGGCGAGCATCCGTCGCGGGGGCGAGATCCAGCCTGAGGGGCGAGCATCCGTCGCGGGGGCGAGGCCCCGTCCTGAGCGCGAGCATCCGTCGCGGAGCCAGATCTCCAGGCGGGGGCGAGCACCCGTCGCGGGGCGAGATCCAGCCCGAGCGGCGAGCATCCGTCGCGGGGGCGAGGTCCAGCCAGGGGCGAGCATCCGTCGCGGGGGCGAGGTCCCGTCCTGAGCGGGTAAACCCGCCGCTGGGAAAGCGGTAAGCCCCGTCTCGGCTCGCTGCGCTCGCCGAACGAGGCTTCAACTGCGTGGGTGCTTCGGCGCCCGCAGACGAGGACGGAACGACGAAGCCCCGGCGCGATGGCGCCGGGGCTTCGTCGCGTCCCGGAGTGGGGCGGACGGTCAGTCGTTGCGGCGCTCGGCGTCGCGCTCGCGGCGCTCCTGGGCACGCTCGCGAAGGCGCGGTCCCGGCCGGCATGCACGCGGGCCCTCCGCCCACCTGCGGACCTTGCGAAGATCAATCAACCCGATCGGAAAGACCAGCCATGGCCGACACTCTCTACCACAACACGCTTGACCCTGCACACAAAATGACGTTTAATGTACAAATGTATTTCTGCGCTCCCGGTGGGCTCACCTCTCTCCGCCTCCCCCGGGCGGCCCCCTGGCGCGACACCCCTTCCGGAAGATCCCCATGAGACGTACCGAAAACGGCCTTGCCCGTGGCGCGATGCTGCTTTGCCTGGCGGCACTGGCCGCGGGCTGCAGCGACCGGTCCGAGCCGCTGCGCTCCGCGCCGGACCAGCCCGGCACCGCCGCCACAGCGATCTACAGCCGCGAGCTGGGCGGCGTGCGACGCGACCTGCGCGCCAGTTTTCGCCAGATCGCCGAGCGCGAGGTGCCCGGTTTCGCGGGGCTGATCTACGACACTACGGGCACGCCCATCGTCTTTCTGACGGACCCGGGGCGCGGGGCGCAGGCCGCGGCAGCCGTGCGGCCTTTTCTGCAGCAGACGCGGCGGTTCGCGGGAGGACGGCGGGGCAAGACGGAGATCACCGTGCGCCAGGTACGGCACGACTACGTGCAACTGACGGACTGGTACCGCGCCATGGTCCAGTCGCTGCTGGGCTCGCCGGGGCTGGTGCTCACGGCCGTGGACGAGAGCCGCAACCAGCTGAAGGTGGCCGTGAAGGACGCGGCCGGCATTGCCGAGGCCACGCGGCGCGTGCTGGCGGCGGGCGTGCCCCGGCACGTGTTCTACGTTGAGGTGAGCCCCATCCGCCCCCTCTCCTCGCCCTCCACGCTGTCCGGGACGTGGGACTCCATCCCGGGCGGCGCGCGGGTGCGCATCGTGAACCCGGTCACCAGCGCGGCCAGCACCTGCACCGTCGGGTTCAACGTCGCGGACCCCGACCACCCGTCGGAGCGCTGGTTCGCGACCGCGGCCCACTGCACGTCCAACTTCGGCTCGTACAGCACCTCGTCGCCGGACCAGGCGTACCACAACTGGAGCACGGGGCGCTACATGGGGCACGAGGGCTACGACGCCCCCTGGTCGGCGAACGCCCAGAACTACTGGTACAACCCGTACCTGAACGGCCCGCAGTGCCCGTCGGGCGCGGTGTGCCGTTCCGCGGACGTCGCGTGGTTCAAGTACGACACGGCATCGTGGCACTACGGCTCCATCGCCAAACCAACGAACGCCAACGCGTATCCGGGCGGCAGCTACATGGCCGTCAGCACGTCGTCGCCGGTGTACCGCATCACCAACGGCAGCTGGTACGCCATGCAGGGAGAGACGGTGAGCAAAGTGGGCGGGACGACGGGGCTCACCACGGGGACGGTGACCAACATGTGCTCGGACCTGTACTGGCAGTCCGGCACGGTCACGCAGATCATCCTGTGCACGCAGGTGGCCAGCGGAAACGGCGGCGACACGGGCGACAGCGGCGCCCCCGTGTTCCAGGAAACGGGCAACGGCGACGTGACGCTGGTGGGCATGCTGATCGCTGGTTACCAGCCCACGATCACGCCGGAGTTCACGGTCACGCTGGGCTACTTCGTCTACAGCCCGTGGAATGGGATCATGTCGGAGATCCCGCCGACCTTCGGCTGGCCGCAGTACGTCCGCTGACGGCGGCCGCTGCCGCCGGTCCGATGGACGCGAGGAGCCCCCGGCATCGTTCAGATGCCGGGGGCTCCTCGCGTCCCGCACGACGGCTGTGTCAGTTGTCGTTGCGGCGCTCGGCGTCGCGCTCGCGGCGCTCCTGGGCACGCTCGCGAAGGCGCTCGGCCCGCTCGCGCTCGCGGCGCGCACGGTCGCGGTCGCCGCGGACCTCGGCGCGGGCGCGGACTTCCGCGGCGCGCGCGTGGGCCTCGGCCGCGCGGGCATGGGCTTCGGCGTGATCTTCCACCGCGCGGGCATGCGCTTCGGCGCGTGCTTCCACGGCGCGGGCGTGGGCCTCGGCGCGGACTTCCGCCGCATGGGCGTGGGCTTCGGCGCGGGCCTCGATGGCGTGGACACGCTCCGCGTGGGCGCGGTCCCGGCCGGCGTGCACGCGGGCGCGGACTTCGTGGCGGCGCGCATCGGCGTCGCGGCGCACGGAGGCGCGGGCGCGGGCGGCGTGGCGCTGCGCATGGGCGCGGACGTCGCCCACGTCCACGCGGACGTCGCGGTCCTGCCGGCGGCGCACTTCTACCCGGGCTCGGCCCTCGTGGGCGTGCGCCTCGGCCACGTGGCGGCGCGCCTCGGCGCGGATGCGGGCGCCGTGCGCGCGGGCTTCGGCGGCGTGGCGGTGCGCATCGGCGCGGGCGCGCTCGGCGTGGACCCGGGCCGCACGCGCGTGCTCGCGGGCGTGGTCGTGGCGTTCGCGCTCGGTGGCTGGCGGCGCGATCTGCGCGGGCAGGGCGGCGGGCGCGGCGGCCAGCGCCAGGGCGAGGATCCAGTGGGCTCTCATGGTGACTCCATCGGAAGGTGTCGTGGGACGCGGGACACCGCCGCGGCGAACGCCCGGGTGTCGTTGGGTTAGTCGCTCCAACCCGCCAAATGGTTTGCAGGCGTCCTCGCTCCTAATCATCCGCCCATGAACGGCCGGGGCTGAACTGCGGGTTACAGGTTACAGGTTACAGGTTACAGGTTACAGGTTACAGGTTACAGGTTACAGGTTACAGCAATCGCCCCCCGCGTCGTTGGTGGCTGTCCCCTGTAACCTGTCCCCTGTCCCCCCGCAGTTCAAACGCCGCGACGGCGGTCGCGGCGGTCTTCGCGGCGGTCAGCCACGTCCTCGCGGCGGTCGCGAACGTCTTCCCGCCGGTCCCGCACGTCCTCCTGGCGGTCGCGGACGTCCTCGCGCAGGTCGCGGATGCCGCCGAAGTGCCGGGCGTCGCGGCGGTCCTCGGCGCGGTCGCGGCGGTCTTCGCGCCGGTCGGCCACGTCTTCGCGGCGGTCGCGCCGGTCCTCGCGCCGGTCGCGCACGTCCTCCGCGCGGTCGCGGACGTAGGCGCGGTGCTGCGCGGCGAGGGGCGCGGGGGCAATGGCCAGGGCGGCCGCGAGAATCCAGAAGGCCTTCATTGCTCATCCTTTTGCTGCGGTGGTTGCCGGTCGGCCGCTCCAGGCGGCTCACCTCATCGTACAACCCACCCTCGCGCCGCGTTGGGGCCCGTGCCTGCCGCGGGACGATCCGCATCCGCCTATCGGGGGCCGTCCATCCGCCTCGCAGCCGTCTCGCGAGCACAGTCAAAGCCGGGGCTGCGGATTGCCATGATATCCACGGTTTGCGACCTGTTTGATGAATCCCCACGAATCCATTTCGTGAGCAAGATCCGCCGATCGGCTTTATTTATGAACGTTGGATTGGAGATGTCGGGCGGTGGCCTGCGATCGGGCGCGGTACATCATCCGATCATATCGCGACATCACAGCGGAGTACTTCTTGCTGCGGAAAATGAGTGCCGAATTCCGCCACTCCCCCGACGACGGAGGACGCGATGAAGAAGGTGAAGCTGGAGCCGGAGCAGCTGGCCGTGGAATCGTTCCGTACGGCGGAGCCGGACGGGCGGCGGGAGCAGGGCACCGTGCACGGGCAGGCGCGCTGCACCTACTACTACAACTGCCTGGCCGAGACCGGGCGGTACTGGTGCGGCACGGAGCCAAGCTTCTCGTGCGACTACACCGGCGCGTGGTGCGAGCCCTGATCCCGCCGGCGCCGGGTAGCTGACGGACGTGAACGCCCCCCGTCCGGTACGAACCGCCTTTCACGGAAAGCGACGGCGCACCATAAAGAAACTCAAGCTGCAGGTGGAGAACCTGGCCGTGGATTCCTTCGCCACGGACGGCGGGCGCTGAAGGATCCCGGCACGGTGCATGGCTAGAGGATTTTCCACTACACCCCTCCCAGGAGGAAAGCCCATGCGAAAGCTCAAGCTCGACCTAGACCAACTCGCCGTCGACTCGTTCGACACGCAGACGCCGCCGAAGCGCGAAGGCACCGTCTTCGGTGAGCAGTGCATCGGGGCGTGGAGTTGTCCAGGCGGCCCTACCTGCGAAGCCACGTGCGACGGGAGCTTGAACCCGACTGCTGGGGAATCGTGCGGCGCGGACTGCCCCAATATGCCGATAACCTACTACTGCGAATAAATTAGGTCGACGCGCGCCTCAAAGCATTGGGCGACGGGTACTGATATGGGGGGGCACGAGGCCACAGGCAAGCGCGTGGAACGCTACCCCGCGTGCGAGCTCGGGGCTCGCAGGGTGCGCGCGCGGGGCTGACACGGCGGGCGGTCCCCCCACCCCTTTCAGGAAAGCAGGCGAAGGATGAAAAAGCTCACGCTGGACCCGGATGCGGTGGCGGTGGAGTCGTTCCCCACGGACGACGCGCCGCCGGAGAACGGCCGCGGGACGGTGCACGGGCAGGCCGGCTGCACCTACCAGGCGTCGTGCCTGTGCCAGACGGCCTACTACTACTGCGGCGACGGATACCAGACGATCTACTCCTGCGACTACAGCAAAGAGCAGGTGTGCGTCACGTCCTACTACAACTGCTGATCGCACGCACCGGCGGCACTGCGCCGCCACTCACCCGTCCGGAGGATCCCGATGATGAACCAGAAGCTCGGCCTGGAGACGCTCGCGGTGGAGTCGTTCGTCACCGGCACGGGCGCCGAAAGCCTGCCCGTGTTCGAGGCCGGCGCCACGCGCAACTGCGACACTCGCCAAACGGCCTGTACGGTCGGGCCGTAAGCCGGCGCCACGCCGACGCACGACGGGCGCGGAGGAGTTTGTCTCCCCCGCGCCCGTCTGCTCTCCCGGCCCGCTTTTCTATCCTGAGGCAGGCTATCGAGAAACCTTGCGTCAGGCGATGTCATCCTGAGGGAGCCGCCGCTCGAGCCCTTGCCGGGGAACGATCTCCTGGCGGCGACCGAAGGATCTTGCCCGCCCAGCGAGGAGCCGGCTCCCGCGCTCCGGGCGTGCCTCTCGTTCCGCACGGAAGATCCTTCGGGCGCACCAGGATTCCGTGCCCCTCGAAGTTCCCGCGGTGCGCCCTCAGGATGACACCGTCGCCGTTCCCGCCATCCTGTCCTCCGACGATTCGTCGCCCCGTCCCACGGCACTCCGCTTCCGACGGGAGTCCGCGCAGGCGGACCTGGTGTGGTCGTTGCGGCGAATTCATTCGCTCTGCCCTTCCCCGCCGCGCCAGGTGAAGCCGCGCCCAGGCTCCGGTGCTACCGGGGCCCGCGGGCGGTGCAGATGCGCTCCACCTCGTCCGGGTCCACGGGGACGGCGCGGGTGAGCACCTCCCGGCCGTCCTCCGTCACCAGCACGTCGTCCTCCAGCCGGATGCCGATGCCGCGCAGGGGCTCGGGGATGTCGTCGGCGATGGGGATGTACAGGCCGGGCTCCACCGTGAGCACCATCCCCGGCCGGAACGGCACCGGCTCGCCCGCGAGGTCGCGGTAGGCGCCGGAATCGTGCACGTCCAGCCCCAGCCAGTGCGACGTGTTGTGCATGAAGAAGCGCTTGAACGCCTTGTCCTCCTCGATGATGGCATCCACCTCCCCCTCCAGCAGCCCCAGCTGGACCATCCCCTCCACCAGCACCCGCCGCGCGGCCTCGTGCGCGGCGGTGACGGGCGCGCCGGGGCGGATGGCCTCGATGGCCGCGTCCAGCGCCCGGTGCACGATGTCGTACACGGACCGCTGCGTGGGGGTAAAGCGGCCGGACGCGGGAAAGACGCGCGTGATGTCGGCGCAGTAGAAGCCCACCTCGGCGCCCGCGTCCACCAGCACCAGCTCGCCCTCGCCGATGCGCCGCGTGTTGGTGACGTAGTGCAGGATGGTGCCGTTCTCCGCCGAGCCCACGATGGGCGGAAACGCCGTGCCGCTGTCGGGCGCGTGCGACCGGAAGACGGAATCCAGCAGGGCCTGCACCTCCCACTCGCCCATGCCGGCGCGCCCCGCCCGCATGGCCGCCAGGTGCCCCCGCGCGGACAATTCCGCCGCCTCGCGCATCAGCGCGATCTCGCCCGGCTCCTTGATGAGCCGCATGGAATCCAGCAGCTGCGCCGGGTCGCGCACGTCCCACGGGCCCTTGCCGGAGCGCGGCCGCGAGCGGCGAAAGCCGGACATCAGCCCCAGCATCCGCCGGTCCATCTCGCCGCCGTCGCCCAGGATGGAGTACCACAGCGCGTCCGCCGGCTCCACCAGCGCCTTGAGCCGCTCCTCCAGCTCCTCCACGGGATAGGCCGCGTCCGCGCCGAACCGCTCCCGCGCGCCCTCCACCCCCGCCCGCACGCCGGACCACGTCTCGCGCTCCGGGTCGCGCGGCCGCACGAAGAGGGTAAAGCCGTGCTCGGGATCGTGCGGGGTGAGCACGGCCACGGCCTCCGGCTCCAGGAAGCCCGTCAGGTAGAAGAAGTCGCTGTTCTGCCGGTACGGCACCTCCGTGTCGCGCGACTTCACCAGCTCGGGCGCGGCGGCCAGCACGGCCACCCCGCCGCCGATCTGCCGCAGAAAGGCCTCGCGGCGGCGGCGGAAGTCCTCCGGCCCCAGCGACTGCGCGGCGGTGGCGGCGGCGGCCTGCACCTCGGCCACGGAATCGGCGATGCCCTCGGCGGGACGGGCGGCGTGGATGGCTTCGGTCATACGATGTCGGGGTGGGTTCATCCGGCGCGGAGCCGGCGATGGAGGTCGCGGCGAACGGGTCCCTGCGACCCGCCGGGGATGCGGATGTTCCCGGGCGGACGGGCCCGCACAGCTTAGGCGGGGGACCGGACGGGCGCAACTCGGCGGCACCCGATTGGCCGCTCCGTGCCGCCGACACGTGGTGGCGGTACAGGCGCGGTGGGTTCACCGTGCTCATTGCATCTTCCGGCTTGCGTCGAAGAATGGGATGGATGATCTTCGTCGTCAAACGTCAGATGCGCCCCATCATCCACGCACCCCGGAGGATGCCATGCGGAAGCTGAGCCTGACCCTGGACGCGCTCGCCGTGGAGTCGTTCGCCCTCCCCGCGCCCGACGCGGTGCGCGGCACCGTGCAGGCCAACGAGGCGCTGGCCGTCACCGGCACCTACAGCTGCTACAAGACGTGCTACTGTCCGTCGCACCACAACACCGAGTGCTGCGGCCTCGTCTGACGCGATCCGCCCCCCGGGCGGCCGGAGCTTCCGGCCGCCCGGTTCCGCGTTCATCCCCCCTGACGGAGACTCGACGATGAAGAAGCTCACCCTGGACGTGGACGCGCTGGCGGTGGAGACGTTCGCGGCCGGCGCCGGTGTCCCCGCGCGCGGCACCGTGCAGCCCAACGAGCTGCTGGCCCCCACGGGCCCGCGCTGTCCGTCGCACCACCAGACCGAGTGCTGCAACACGGACTTCCTGGGCACCGCCTGCTGCTGATCCACCCGCGTTTCCCCGCGCCGCCGCCCCGCGCGGCGGCGCACGTCCCCGCCCCGCCCTCCCGGAGAACGCCGATGCGCAAGCTCACGCTGCACCCCCACGACCTGGCCGTAGAGTCCTTCGCCACCGCCGCGGAGCCCGCCGGGCGCGGCACCGCCCACGCGCACGCCGCGGCCACGGGCGACAGCGTCGCCATCGGGCTGGCCCCGCTGCCGGAGGAGACGCGGGACGTGTTCTGCACCGGCGAAACGTGCCGGGGGCTGTGCACGCACGCCGGCGTGGCGGACCCGGCCGCCCTCGAGCCGTACGCGGGGCTGCGCTAGCGCCCTCGTCCGGCACCGCGGATCCACACCACACCCCATCCACCACCCCTGCCCGGAGAAGCACCATGCGCAAGCTGAAGCTGGACCTGGACGCCCTGGCCGTGCAGTCGTTCTCCCCGGCGCCTGCCCGCACGCGCCGCGGCACCGCGCACGCCCACCAGGCCGACACGGCGCTGCTCCCCGACGACGGCGGCGGCACCGGCGGCTCGGGCGAGACCAACGTGGACTGCCTGACCTGCGAGAACAGCTGCGCCGGCCGCACCTGCTGAGCGCGCCGCCGCAGTCCAAATCGCGAAAGGCCGCCGTCCCGGAATCCGGGGCGGCGGCTTACCTGATCACCCGCTCTCCACAAAGGCCCTCATGAAGAAGCAGATCTTCGCCGTGCTCGGCGCGGTCACCGTCCTCGCCGCGTGCGCCTCCACGCCCACCGCGAACGATGCCAATGCGTCGGCCGGTTGGCAGGCCAACGACGTACCCAGCGAAGCGCCCCAGGACACCACCACCAGCCGCATCCCCAACATGATGGGCTCGGGCAACTGATCCGCGAGGCACCAGGAATGCCGGGACGGTGATCCTCGCTGGCCGATTCATCCAAAAACCGCGACTCCGAAGCCACGGAATCGCGGTTTTCTCGCCTGCGCCAATGCGGCTGGACGAAACAGCGTTTTATCTCAAAACGGGCGGTCATCTACGGAGCTGATTTGTTGCCCGGGCGCGCCTTGTGGCGGGATGATCCGTATCGGCTTTCGTCCGATTCCCCCCGCTCCGAGAGGCTCCCGTGAAGAAGCAGATCGCCGCCGTGCTTGCCCTGATCGCGCTCGCCGCCGTGGCCGCGTGCAGTTCGACGCCCACCGCGAACGATGCGGCCACCCCGGCCGATTGGCAAGCCAACGACGTACCGTCCGAAGCGCCCCAGGACACCACCGGCCGCGTACCGAACTTGTTCGGCTCCGGAAACTGACCGCGAGGCACCCGGGAAATCAGGTCGGCCCGGCGATCCGTGCTGGCCGATTCATCCAAAAACCGCGACTCCGCACCCACGGAATCGCGGTTTTCTCGTCCGCGCCAATGCGGTGGGCCGGAACATCGTTTTATCGCAAAACGGGCGGTCATCTTCAGAGCCGTTTTGTTGCCCGGACGCGTCTCGTGGCGGGATGATCCGTATCGGTTTCATCCGATTCCCCCCCGCTCCGAGAGGCTCCCGTGAAGAAGCAGATCGCCGCCGTGCTTGCCCTGATCGCGCTCGCCGCCGTGGCCGCGTGCAGTTCGACGCCCACCGCCAACGATGCGGCCACCCCGGCGGATTGGCAGGCCAACGACGTACCCTCCGAAGCGCCCCAGGACACCACCACCGGCCGCGGTCCCAACCTGTTCGGTTCCGGAAACTGACCGGCGAACCGCTCGAGGACAGCGCTCACGAAGCAGTGCTGTCCGCGAGCGCGGCGACGGCTTTGTCCGCGAGGCTCTGGTTCCGGCGCACCCGCGATCGCGCCGTGGCGGGAGGGGACGGCCGGTGGGCGGCTGCCCTGGCGTCCGCAATCACGTCCGGCTGCTGCATCTGCTCCCCCCAGGCAACCGCCTGCTTGCCCCAGCGCTCCAGGCGCGGAGCATCGGTGGCGATGGCGGCACCCCGCGCGGCGGCGACGAGCGCTGGCCCATGGCGCACCGTCACCTGCCCCGCGCGGGCCGCCAGGGCATCCAGCTCTCCCGCGAGCCGTGCATACGTCGCCTCGTCTCCCAGACCGGCGGCGGCCCGCACGGCGCTCGCGCACACAATCATCCGCGACAGCGGATCCGAAATGAAGTGCCTGGCCAGCAGCGACTGCAGCACCCGCAGGGCGTTCTCGTAATCCCCCTGCTCCATCCACAGTGCCGCGAGGTCGTGCGTCAGGTACGGCAGGCGCGGGTGATCGGCTCCGTACAGGGCCATGGCCGATTCGGCGTGCATCACGGCTGCCGCGTAGTCTCTCAGCCCCGCTTCGGCCGTCATCAAATCGTGGTGCGCCTCCGCCAATACGGCGCCGGTGAGACGATGGCGCTTGCAGGTCTGCAGCGCCTTCTCCATCAGGATCTTGGCGCGGTCGCAGCGGCCATGCGCCACGTCCACGTTACCGCGGGCCAGGCGCACGCGGATGTTCGTCTCCCAATCCTTTTCCTCGCGCGCCAGCTTCTCGGCCACGGCGAGCAGGCGGTCGGCGTCCAGGTGGTGGCCGTGCTCGCGGTGCAGCTTGGCGGCCAGGAACGCGTAGCGCGAGCAGGGCATGGCGTACGCGGCGGCCTCGGAAAAGGCCAGGCCCGTCACCAGGTACTGGCGCGGCAGGGCCCACTCCGTCACGCACAGGCAGGCCCGCGCGATCAGCGGCGCGTCCGGGACGGGCTGGATGAGCTCGGCCACGACGGCGGCCAGCGGCGCGCGCGGATCCTCCCCCTTGGCCAGAGGCCCCTCGCCCATCAGCTCGTCCAGCGCCGCCTCGAGGCCGCCCGGGCCAAAGAGCCGGTCCGTGCTCCCGCGCCCCTCGTCGGCCCACAGGATCACGATCCGCAGCACCTCCCACGCCGACAGCGCGATCTCCGCCGGCAGCTCCCGCACGACGCCCGCGCCAAGGAGCTCCGCGCTGGGAACCACGGACAACGGACTCTCCATCATGGGTCGTTCGCCTTCTCACGGGTACACGGTATGTGACGGTTCACCCTGTTCACTCCCCGGCGGAAACTACACGGTTTGCGCCGCAAGTCCACGCACGAACATGACCGCCCTCATGCGGCCAGCGGCAAACACAAGTGGACGGCATCCAGCCCGGGAAACACATCAGCAGGAGATGGATGACGATCGTTGGATGGATGCAGATCATGCCGCGAATACCGTCCATCCGTGGCGGAAAGCGGGCGGATGGCACGTCGTGTGCGCCCCGGCCCCTCCCCTGCCCCGCGGCGGCGACGCGCGCGGGGCCGATCCCCGGATGCACCTGGAGACCCGATGAAGAAGCTGAAGCTGCAGGTAGACGCGCTGCGCGTGGAGAGCTTTCCCGTCGCTGCGCCGGCCGGCGAGAAGCCGGGTACCGTGCGGGCGCACGAGGCGGAGGCGCCAACCCAACCGGTGCAGTACTGCTTCTTTTCCGTGTTCCCCACCTGCGGCATCTACTGCTGACGGCCCTGGCGGAACCGGATCGAACGACGCTCCCCCGGCCGCGCCAGGGGAGCGTCGTTTCGTTTCAAGCCGGGAATTCTGGGGCTAGCCTGTCCCACACAAATGTTTTGTCGGGCAAACGCCCATCCCCGGTGCCAACAAGCCCAAGTCTCGGCACCGGATCGATTTGCGCGGATAAACTTTTGATCTATCCATGAGCGCGTAGTTAAGATCACACCGTGCGACTTGTTGGCAAATCCGGAAAACGCAAACTTGCGAATGCACTTTCCGGCCGGCCCGCGACGGCGGCGTACGGACGCCCGCGGCACGAGTACTCGCGTCCGTCTCCGGCCGCGAAGTCGCACCCCCAACCATCCCCGGTACGCCGGGGACTCCCATCCGATAAACCTGGAGATTCCACCATGAAGAAGCTGAAGATCGAGGACCTGTCCATCGAGTCGTTCGAGACGTCCGCCCTGCGGAGCGACGAGGGCACGGTGGTGGCGCACGGCAGCAAGGAGTACACGTGCAACCCGGCCGAGGGCACGTGCTTCGGCTACACCTGCTACGAGACGTGCGACCGCACCTGTGCCGACAGCTGTGCCTTCACCTGCGACCCCGCGGTGGGCACCTGCTTCGGCTACACCTGCGCCGGCGCCTGCTGAGCGGACTCCGCGCGGGCTGATGCCAGTCCGCTGGATGAACGACGGCCCGAGAGCGGCTTCGGTCGCTCCCGGGTTTTGATTTTATCGCGGGAAGGAAAGCGATTGAAATCGCGGCTACAACTTCACGCTGTCGGCCTCCGCCGACACCACGGCGGAGCCCCGTTCCGGAGCGCACAAGCGTGCCGGGACGGGGTTGTCGTTTCTGCCCCGCCCACGGTGTCATTCTGAGGTCGGCGCCGGACGAATCCGTCCCGTGACGGGTTGGCGCCGGCCGAAGAATCTGGTTGCCACACCACCGGTAATCCGCCGCTACGATCCGTCTTTTTTCCCGCCGAGATGCCATTCCGCAGCCGGCGCCGGCCGAAGAGCCTGGTTTCCACGCGCCCCGGCTGCACTTGGCACTTCGCGCTTGCGTGCTACATTCCAGCCCGTCGCCATCCAAACCATCGAACGCACGCGAGAGACCGATCCGACGCCCGGGCTCGGATTCTCGTGCGCCGGGTACGCCCCATCGGAGAACGCGCCGGGTTGTCCAGCGACGTGCATCATCCCCGGACGCGACCGCCCTGCTGACGCCACGCTGAACTGCCGCAGATGAAGTTCGCCGTATCCGCCATGTCCGCCGTCCTTGCCGCGCTGGCCCTCGCCGGGGGCGCGGGCGCGCAGTCCGCGACGCCACCCGCTGCCACGGCCGCCCCCAACGCGTGGGCGGAGTGCGGCATCCAGTCCATCGAGACGCTGCGCCGCAATCCCAGCGCGGCGGAGATGCGCTGCCGCTTCGGGGCGCAGGGGCCGGGCACCTTTGGGCTGCTGTCGTACCTGGACGTGCCCGTGTACCGCCCCGCCACGCCGCTGCCCGGGACGCACACCGTGGGCGTGCCGGGGATGCCGCACCCGGCCCTGGGCGAGAGCTACGAGGAATGGGAGTGGCGCGTGCTGCGGACCAGCTACGGCCCGTCCGTGCGCAACGTGCAGAACGACCTGATGCAGCTGGACCCGGTGTTCATGTCCATGATCCGCCGCTTCGAGGCGGAGCTGCGGCGGCGCGGCGTCTCCGCCAGCCGGCGCGAGACGTACCGCCCGGCGGAGCGGCAGGCGTGGATCTTTCAGCAGGGGCGCGTGCGGCCGGGGCCGTTCGCCACCACCACGCTGACATCGTGGCACTCGCGCGTGGACCGGCTGGGCCGCCCCGCCGCGCGCGCCGCGGACTACAACGTGTCCGCCGCCAACCTGCCCCGCTTTCACGCCGTGGCGGCGGAGATCGGGCTGCAGGGCTACGGCGCCGACAGCAACGACCCCGGCCACGTCTACCTGCCGGACACGGACGCCGCCACGGGCGCCGAGATCGCCGTGCTGCGCACCCTGCCGCGGGTGATGCACGTCACCCTGGCCACGGGCCGTCCCGAGGGCGAGTGGCAGCCCCGGGGAGCCGTGGAGAACTGGCGCCGGGCCACGCGCGAGTTCGTCAGCAACCCGGTGCCGTTCTACCCCACGCTGCAGCAGCCGTCCATCGCGTTCCCCGGCAGCGTCCCCCTGCCGCCGCGGCACTCCGTCGCCCCGCGCGTGAGCCCGCCCGCGACGCCGCCGGCAAGGAGGCGCCGGTGACGCCGGCCGGCGGCGCGCCCGGACCCCTGGCCGGGCACGAGCTGCTGTCCATCGGCAAACGCCTGCAGGCCCTGGCGCAGACGGGGCTCGCATACACCCAGGGCCCCTTCGACCGCGAGCGGTACGAGGAGATCAACGCACTGGCCCTGCGGATGCTCGGCGGGCTGCTGGACGCGCCGGTGGAGGCCGTGAAGGCGGCGTTCGCGGCGGAATCCGGCTATGCGACTCCCAAGGTGGACGTGCGCGTGGTCGTGTTCCGCGGCACGGACGAGGTGCTGATGGTGCGCGAAAAGCTGGACGGGGACCGCTGGTCGCTGCCCGGCGGATGGGCGGACGTGGGGCTCACGCCGTTCGAGGTGGCGGTCAAGGAGCTGCGGGAGGAGACGGGGCTGCAGGGGCGCCCCGTGCGGCTGCTGGCCCTGCTGGACAAGCGCGTGCACGACCATCCCCCGCAGCCCTGGTACGTGTACAAGTGCTTCGTGCGATGCGAGATCGAGGGCGGCGCGCTGCTGGGCGACACGCAGGAGACCACCGCCGCCCGCTGGGTGCGCCGCGGCGAGATCGACGCGCTGGATCTCTCGCTCGACCGCGTGACCGCCGGCCAGCTGCACACCCTATTCGCCTTCGCGGAGGACCCGCACCGCCCGACGCTGTGCGACTAGCCCCAACTGAATGGAAAGACGGAGGTTCCGCCGGGTTGAGCCGGCCCCCGCGCGGACGCCCCTCCGCTCGCCTAGGCTCGCACGTCTCCCAAAAACCCTGGGGAGGTTGACAGCACGTTCATCCGACAGGGTGCGCGCAGCGTCGAATGACTCAGGAAATCAAACGAGGGTGGAGATTCCTCGGCCAGACTCTCCGGCCGGATCTCCGCCCGGTGCACGGAACCCTCCCCCGCTGATGCGGAGGAGGGTTCTTGATTTCATCTGCCATCGATATGCTTGCGGATCAGCCCTTGATCGAGGCCAGCTGCCGCGTGTGGTGCTCGATGTGGACGGCCGCCAGGCGCATCCCCCGCGTCAGGTCGATTTCGCCGAAGTAGGGATGTGTCACGTGCTTCCACCCGGCAGCCCGCGCGCGCGACGCTTCGCGCTCGAAGCGCTCGCCCAGGTCGCGCATCTGCGCCAGCGCGGTCTCCTTCGAGGAGAGCGGCGCATCCTCCGGCGGACGCACCTCGCGGGGGGCAGGGGCACGGCGGGGAAAGCTGCGGTGAAAGAGCATGTGCGGCAGCATGAAGGTCTTCAGGATGCGCCGCCGAAAGGGCGTGAGCTTGAGCCGCATCCCCGGCCCGCCCGTCACCTCGCCGATGAACACCCGGTACGTCATCGTCAGGTGCTCGGTGATGACGGCGGGGGTCCACTTGCCCGGCTTCCACGGCTGGTGCCACGCGGCGTCCGGCAGGCGGCCGGCCGCGTCCAGGTAGGCCGCGAGCGCCACCTGGTGCTCTTCGACCACGGCGTGCCAGCGGGCGTCCGCGCGCGAGGTAGCGACGGGCATGGGGAGAATCGGTTCGGAGGGGGGACGGAAACGACGGGGAGCGCTCTGATCAGCTACTTGGAACTCGGCACTTGGCGCTTGGTACTGCCGTCCTCTCACCCCCGGCCAGCCAGCCAGTGCCCGATGCGGACCGGCGATTCCGTGAGCGTCCACCCGGTGCGGGCCCACTCGTCTACCCGGGCGCGCATCTCGTCCACGGGGAGCAACTCCTCGCGGCCGGGCTGGGTGTAGTTGGCGCTGCTCCACTCGCGCACCCGCACCCGCCCCTCCGCGTCCGGCCGAAACAGCAGCACGACCACGCCGTTGCCCCCGGCGGGATCCGCCGCGTGAAAGGCGATGTTGTCGGGCGCGCTCACCGGCCGTCGAGCACCGTGGCCACGTGGCCGGGATCGCGGAGGAAGATCACGCCCGGCGACGCCTCGGCCCCGCGCGCCACCACGCCGTCCACGGCCATCGCGGCGAACAGCAGCGCCAGGTACAGCAGCGAGCTCTTGTACAGCGTCCACGCCGGCTGCACGTAGTCCGCCGCGCGCAGCACGCGGATCACGTCGCGCAGGAACCACGCGCCCAGCGCCGTGGCCAGCACGCCGTACGTCATCCCCAGCCCGCCGTACGTCACGGGGCCCAGCGACAGGGGCAGCAGGATGAGCGTGTAGATGAGCATCTGCCGCATGGTCTCGCGCTCGCCCCACACGTTGGGCGCCATGGGCACGCCCACGCGGCCGTAGTCCTTCTGCTTGACCAGCGCCAGCGCCCAGAAGTGCGGCGGGGTCCAGAAGAAGATGATCATGAACAGGTACGCCGCCGTCAGCGACACCTCACCCGTGGCGGCCGCCCACCCCACCAGCGGCGGGAACGCGCCCGCCGCGCCGCCGATGACGATGTTCTGCGGCGACGTGCGCTTGAGCCAGCGGGTGTAGATGAAGACGTAGTACAGCAGCCCCGCCAGGGCCAGCGACGCGCTCAGCAGGTTCACCAGCAGCGCGTACACGGCGAACGCCGCCGCGCCCAGCGTGATGCCGAACGCCAGCACGTGCCCCGGCGACATCCGCCCGCTGGGGATGGGCCGCAGCTTCGTGCGCGGCATGTGCGCGTCGATGTCGCGATCCATGAACATGTTGATCGCGTTGGCGCCGCCGGCCATCAGGTAGCCGCCCAGCATGGTCCACAGCAGCGTCCAGCCGTCCGGCCAGCCGCGCGAGGCAATGACCATGGGCGCCCACGTGGTCACCAGCAGCAGCGAGATGATGCGCGGCTTGGTGAGCGTCACGTAGTCGCGCAGCAGCTGACGCACGCCGCCGGCACCCGTGCGCGCGGCCTGCATGCCGGCGCGCTGCGTGGCGGTCGTCATGTCGGCGGGGGCCGTGCCCGCGGGCGCGGCAAAGCCGTCGGAAACCAGGCTGACGGAAACGTCTGACATCAACTCGTCCGGATGGGGGTCGCAACTCGCGGCCAAATATACGCCCCGCACGTCCGCGCGCCACCCCGCACCCCCCACTATCCGCAGGTTGCCCCACGCCGCCGTGGGGAATCTCCCGACCGGCCGCCAACCCGCGCCCCATCAAGCACTTGTGCGGATGAGCAGGGTATGGATATCATCGAGCGCCTGAATCTTCCCCGATCTTTCGTGTTGATGATGACCCTCGCGCGCGACGACCAGGCCCGGTTTGGCCGCTTTGCCTGGATGGTGCTGGCGTACAACGTGTTGGTGGTGCTGTGGGGCGCGTTCGTGCGCGCCACGGGCTCCGGCGCGGGGTGCGGCGCGCACTGGCCGCGGTGCAACGGCGTCGTGATCCCGCGCGACCCGTCGCTGGAGACGATGATCGAGTTCACCCACCGCGCCACGAGCGGCCTGGCGTTCCTGGCCGTCGTGGCGATGCTGTGGATGGCGTTCCGGCGCTTCGCCTCCGGGCATCCCGTGCGGCGCGCCGCCGTGGCGTCCATGGTCCTGATGATCACCGAGGCGGGGGTGGGCGCGGGGCTGGTGCTGCTGGAGCTGGTGGCCGGCAACACCTCGCAGGCGCGGGCGTGGTGGATGGCCGTGCACCTGCTGAACACATTCCTGCTCCTGGCCGCCATCACGCTGACGGCCTGGTACGCGGGGGGCCGGCCGCGGATGCGCGTGCGCGGGCAGGGGCTCGCCGGCGTCCTGGCCCTCGCGCCGATCGTGCTGACGCTGCTGGTGGGTGTCACCGGCGCCCTCACGGCGCTGGGTGATACGCTCTTCCCCAAGTCCAGCGTCGGCTTGTCGGACGGGACGCACTTCCTGGAGCGGCTGCGCATCGTGCATCCGTTCCTGGCGATCGGGACGGGGGTGTTCGCGGTGGCGGCGGCGTCCGCGCTGCGCCGCCTGCGCCCGGACGCCACGACGGTCCGGCTGAGCCGCGCCGTCCCTGCCCTGTTCGGCATCCAGATCCTGGCCGGCACGGTGAACGTGGTGCTGCTCGCGCCCGTGTGGATGCAGATCGTCCACCTGCTGCTGGCCGACGCGCTGTGGATCGCCCTGGTGCTGATGGCCGCGTCGGCGCTGGCGGAGGAGCGGGTGGTGGATGGGCGTGCAGTGCCGTCGACGTCTCGCGAGCGCGCACGGCCGGCGGTGGTGGGAGGCGAGTAAATCCCGGGGGTCAGGGAAAGCGACTAAAGTCGCGGCTACAACTTCACGCTGTCCGCCTTCGCGGACACCACGGCAAAGACCCCGCTCCGGAGCGCAGATGCGTGCCAGGACGGGGTTTTTTACAGCGACGCGGGCATCCAGCCCGGGCGGCTGAAGCGCCGATCGGTTGGGTCAGCAGTTGAAGCCTCACGCAGTTTGTGAGGCTTTCCGCAGTTGTTGCGGCGGCTTTAGCCGCTCAGTCGCGATGCTGGCTCCGGATGTCGATCCTCCGGCCCTGGAAGGCGCGTCGGGATCCCGGATTCAATCCCGGACGGAGGCGATGGCGTCGCGAAGGACGTCGGCGGAGTGGTCCAGGCGGCGGCGCTCGTCGTCCGTCATCTCCGGCAGCACCACCTGCGTCGCGCCGTCCGGGCCCACGACCGTGGGGAGCGACAGGGCCACGCCGCCGTATCCCGCCGCGTCGTCCTGCACGCGCGACACGGTGAGCACGCGCCGCTCGCCGCGCATGGTCTCGCGCAGCAGTTCCGCCGTCACCAGGCCGATGGCGTGGTTGGTGGCACCCTTGCGGCGGATGATCTCGTACGCGGCCGTGCGCACCTGCGTGGCCATCCCGTCCTCCCGGGACGCATCCCACCCGGGCCAGTCCCGCAGGGGCGTGCCGCCCACGTTGGCGCCGCTCCACAGCACCACCTCGCTGTCGCCGTGCTCGCCCACGACCTGCGCGTGGATGGAGCGCGGATCCAGCCGCAGCTCGGCGCCCAGCATCTGCCGCAGCCGCGCCGTGTCCAGCATGGTCCCCGTGCCGATGACGCGCTCCGGCGGCAGCCCGCTCGCGTCCGCCAGCACCCAGGTCAGCACGTCCACGGGGTTGGTGACGACCACGAGCAGCCCGCGCGCGCCCCGCAGCCGCTCGCCGATGGTGCGGATGGTCGCCGCGTTGTCGCGCAGCAGGTCCAGCCGCGTCTCGCCCGCCTTGCCGCCGCGCCCGGCCGCGATGACCACCGCGTCGCAATCCGCCATCTCCTCGATGGCGGCCGTGCGCACCGTGGCGGCGGGATAGAACGATGCGCCGTGCGCCATGTCCATGGCCTCGCCCTCCGCCACGTCCGTGCGCACGTCGTTCAGCAGCACCTCGCCCGCGACGCCCGCGTGCAGCGTGGAGATGGCGACGCTCGTCCCCACCCATCCCATCCCGATTACGCCCACCGAAGTCCGCACGTCTACCCCCCGCTCGTCGTGATCCCTGAATCCGGATGCCCCCCTGCGGCAACGACCGCACCACGGGGGAGGGCCGCATCCCGTAATCCACCGTCGGAACGTCCTTTGCACCCGCCGGAGGCCCCGAATCTCGCCCGTGGACCGAACCGTGGAGGATGCGCACGTGATGGATTATGCCTCGCAACGTGATGCGGGACCGGCGGACGCGCTGGCCGTGGCGCAGGGCGCGTTCTACGTGGCGACGGGCGTGTGGCCCATCCTGCACATGCGCAGCTTCGAGGCGGTGACGGGCGAAAAGACGGACGACTGGCTGGTGAAGACCGTCGGCGCGCTGATCGCCGTGGCGGGCGTGACGATGATCGCGGCGGGGGTGCGGCGCCGCGTGACGCCGGAGATCGCCCTGCTGGCCGCCGGCTCCGCCGCCGCGCTCGCCACGGTGGACGTGGTCTACACGAACAAGGGCGTCATCCGCCCCGTCTACCTGCTCGACGCCGTCGCCGAGGCCGTGCTCATCGGCGCGTGGACGACGGCCGCGGCACGGGGGGATCTGGAGGGGTGAGCCGCGGAATGATCCCGGCGGCGATCCGACGTCTCCGTCAGAATCGCGGGCATTCGTCCGGAGCGGGTAAACCCGCCGCTGGGACAGCGGTAAGCCCCGTCTCGCGCCGAGGCGCGGCACGAACGGGGCTTCAACTGCTTTCGAAGCCACACATCGCCAAAGCCTGTCATTCCGAAGGAGGCGCCCGGCGGATCTCGCCCGCGCACAGGCTCCACGCGCCGACTGAGGAATCTACTCGGCCCTCGCAGGTAAGCCGCATCCCGCCCGATATCTTCGCCCACGCAAGGCATCACCGTCAGGGATCACGTGCCTCGTCGCTGCGCGGGGTGCGGTGTATCATCCCGTTTTCCCTGCAGAACGACGAGCACAGCACAGAGGATCCATGGCGGAATACACGCTGGTGGCGGACAAGACGGGCGAGCTGCGGATGGACGCCGCGGCCAAGGATGCGCGCTACGCCGAGCTCGCCGCGCAGATCGAGAGCACGCTGGCCGGCGAGCCTGACCTGACGGCGGCGATGGCGTCCGTCGCGTGCCTGCTGCACAACGGGATGCCGTACTACTTCTGGACGGGCTTCTACCGCCGCGTGGGGCCGCGCCGGCTGCTGGTGGGGCCGTACCAGGGCACGCTGGGATGCCTGGACATCGACTTCGCGCGGGGTGTGTGCGGCGCCGCGGCCACCCGCCGCGAGACGATCATCGTAGAGGATGTGCACGCGTTCCCCGGCCACATCGCGTGCGACTCCGCGTCCGCGTCGGAGATCGTGGTCCCCGTGCTGGATGCCCGCGGCGAGCTGATCGCCGTGCTGGACGTGGACAGCACCCTCCCCGCCGCCTTTGACGAGACCGACCGGCGCTGGCTGGAGCGGATCGTGGGGCTGCTCGCGGACAAGCAGGCGATGCCGGTGGTATGGAGCGGAGAGGGCGAGGGGTAGCCGGCGGGAGCGGGCGGGAGCGGGCGGGAGCGGACCAGGGACGAAGTTCGTGTAGCCCAGTGATGAACCGGCATTCGTCCTGAGCGGCTAAAGCCGCCGCAACAACTGCGGAAAGCCTCACAAACTGCGTGAGGCTTCAACTGCCAACCCCAACCGATTCCGTCATGCGGCATCCCTGGACGCAGTTGTACGTGCACCTCGTGTGGTCGACGTGGAAGCGCGCTCCCCTGATCACGCCCGAGCTGCAGCCGCGCGTCTACGCGGCCATCCAGCACCAGGCATCGGAGCTGGGCGTGGACGTCATCGCGATCGGCGGGGTCCAAGACCACGTGCACGTGCTGGCGCGATTGCCCGCGACCATCGCGCCGGCGAACCTGGTGCAGCGGCTCAAGGGCGCGTCGTCGCACTTCGTGACGCACGTGATGAAGTGGCCGGACGCCTTCAAGTGGCAGGGCGGCTACGGCGCGTTCACGCTGACCAAGCGCGCCGTGCCGCACGTACGCCAATACGTGCTGAACCAGGAGGCACATCACCGCGACAACACCCTGTACAGAGACCTCGAACGCACGGGAACGTAGTTGAAGCAGTTGAAGCCTCACCCCCGAACGGCGCAGTTTGCCGTTCGGGGGTGAGGCTTTCCGCAGTCGTTGCGGCGGCTTTAGCCGCTCAGGACGGCGGCCCGCCTTCGCGACGGTGCTCGATGTTCCCCTTGCCGCCCGGGCCTCGATGCTCGCCTTCCCTCCGGCCTCTACCGTTCCTCCATCGCTTCCTCCTCGCCACACCCACCACCATCGGGAATCCCCCGTCACGATTCCAGGCTTCTCCCGCCTTGCTCCTCCCCCGCCCGCCCCTATCTTCCGCAGCATGTCATCCCCACCGCCTCCGACGAGCGCTCCGGCGCCGAACCCGCCGTCCGGCGCGCATCCTGAATCCGCGCCGGACACCCCGCCCGGCGGATCCGCGGACCGCTTTCCACTGGCCGTGCGGTGGGCGCTGCGGGTGCCGCTGTTCTACAAGATCCTGCTGGCCAACGCCGCGCTGGTGCTGGTGGGGAGCATCGTGGGCGGGCTGGCCACGGCGGACTTCGTGCGCCGGCATCCCAACGGGTCGCTGCTGGACCTGGTGGGCGCGCTGGCCATCGGCGGCATCCTGGCCACGGTGCTCGTAAACGCCCTCATCCTGCGCCTGGCCCTGCACCCGCTGGACGCCCTGGAGCGCACCGCCGCCCGCGTGCACCGCGGCGACCTGGACGCCCGCGTGCCCCTTTCGCCCGTGGCGGACCGCGAGCTGGACCGGCTGACGCGCACCTTCAACGCCATGCTGGACTCCGCCACGCGCAACCGCGAGCGCCTGCGCCAGGTGGCGGCCACGGCCCTCAACGCGGCCGAAGAAGAGCGCAAGCGCATCGCCCGCGAGCTGCACGACGAGACGGCGCAGCTGCTGGCCGCGCTCCTCATTCGCATCCGCGTGGTCAAGAACGCCAACGATCCCACGGCCGTCGCGGCCCTGCTGGACGACATGCGCGAGCAGATCGGCGGGGCGCTGGAAGGCGTGCGCCGCTTTGCCCGCGGGCTGCGGCCGCCGGCGCTGGACGAGCTGGGGCTCATCCCCGCCATCGAGTCGCACGTCCGCTCCATCCGCGCCATCACCGAGATCGACCTGTCGCTGCACGCGGACGAGGACGTGGGCGGGCTGCCGCTGGAGGCGGAGCTGGCCGTGTACCGCATCGTGCAGGAGGCGCTGTCCAACGTGGTGCGGCACTCGGGCGCCATCCGCGCGGCCGTGCGCGTGGCCCGCGAGCCCGACCGGCTGGTGGTCACGGTGGAGGACGACGGCCACGGCTTCAACGTCCCCGAGGTGCGCGCGGCGGGGCGCGGGCTGGGGCTGTTCGGGATGGGCGAGCGGGCGGCGTACCTGGGCGGCCGCGTGGACGTGCACAGCGCCCCCGGCACCGGCACCCGCGTCCGCGCCGAGATCCCCCTGGGTGACCCGGACGCGTCGGAGGCGGACTGGGGCGCGCGGTGATGCGGATGGAGGGGATGAACGGCGGTGTTTGGGCGTGTCCCCCGCAAGCGGGGGCCGGGCTGCGCGCGCCGTAGGCAACGAACCAACCGTTGCCAACGGCGCCGAGCCCCCTGCGCATGCCAGCACGATACTGCTGTGCCGTCCTGCTCCGGGGTCTCGGCCCTGCGGGCGCGCATCCCTCACGCAACGGCAACGGACCGGTCCGCCGTCCCCGGGCGGGGCCCTCACCCCCCGGCCCCCTCTCCCACACTGCCGCCCTGGTTGCACCCGTCGAGCCCCGGCGAGTGCGGGAGAGGGGGAGAACCCAGCCCCAGCACCGTCGCCGCCCCGCACCGGAACGCCGCCCCCGGCCGACGAGGCTCCGTGTACCCCGTGGCACCCCCACCCCACCGGACCTGTCGGCGAAGGCCGACATCGCGTCCTCATTGCCGCGAATTCATTCGCCGGGTCCGGATGCCTGCTCACGCATCCGATCTCATCCCCCCTTCCCCCCCACCGTGCACCCAAACCGCACTCCGGGTTATAATCCCCGCGGATCGTTGCGCGGACACACGGAGGAATCGCGGATGAGCACGGAAACGCCGGTCGCCACGGAGCGCCGGACGATGGAGGTACGCCGGCTGGGGCTGATCTCGTACGGCGACGCGCTGGAGCTGCAGGCGGAGCTCGTCAAGCAGCGCCGCGCGGGCGAGATCCCCGACACGCTGCTGCTGCTGGAGCACCCGCACGTCATCACCCTGGGCAGCGGCTCGCACGACGAGAACGTGCTCGTATCCCCCGAGGAGCGGGCGGCGCGCGGCATCGAGCTGTTCCCCACCGGCCGCGGCGGGGACGTGACGTATCACGGGCCGGGGCAGCTGGTGGGCTATCCCATTTTCGACCTCAAGCCCGACCGGCAGGACCTGCACCGCTACCTGCGCGACATCGAGGAGGCCCTCATCGGCGTCCTGGCCGACTTCGGGCTCGCGGGCGGGCGCAAGGACGGGCTCACGGGCGTGTGGGTGGACGACCGCAAGCTCGCGGCGATCGGCGTGCGCGTGTCGTCGGGGTGGATCACCAGCCACGGCTTTGCCCTCAACGTGGCGACGGACCTGTCGTTCTTCGGCACCATCGTGCCGTGCGGCATCCGCGAGCACGGCGTGGGCTCGCTCAGCACGGAGCTGGGCCGCCCCGTCACCCTGGCCGAGGCCGAGGCGTCCGCCATCCGCTGGTTCGAGCGCATCTTCGAGCGCGCGGCGGTCGAGGACTGATCCGCCGCGCTCGAGTACGGAGCCCTACCACTCGAGGGAGAGCTCCATCCAGACGGGCACGCTCTGTCCATCCAGCTTCCCGGGGAAGAAGCGCAGGTTGCGCAGCGCCGCGATGCTGGGCGCGTCGTACCGCGTGTCGGTGCTGCGGATGACGGTGAACGAGTCCGTGGTCCCGTCCGGGTTGACGCGAAAGCGCACCAGGACCTCGGCCGTGGCGCGGGTCGCCTGCCCGCCCAGCCCGGGTGGCTGGTTCACCACCTGCTGGTGGCGCAGATCGCGCGCGCTGCTGGGCCGCGGCCGGGTGTCCACCTCGCTGAGCTCGTAGGTGCGGACCTCCGCCACCACGCCGCTCATCGCGTAGACCCGCTCCCCCTCCTCCGTTACCCCCGCCGGGGACACGACGCCCTCGCCCGCGTGCTCCGCCTGCGCAACGGGCGCCGGGGCCTCCCACTCGATCGGGAGCTCCACCCGCGTCGCGACCGGGGTGCCGCCCTCGGTGGCGGGGTTGAAGCGCAGGACGGCGACCGCGGACAGCGAAGGCGCGTCGAAGGCGGCGTCCGTGGAAGAGACGACGCGGGCCTGCCGCACGGCCCCATCCGCCCCGACGACGAACGAGACGTTCACCGTCCCGCCCGCGCCCCCGGCCAGGCGCTCGGGCGGGAACCCGGCATCCAGCGCGGCGCGAAGGTCCGCCACGTTCACGGGGCGCGGCGGCGTCTCCACCTCCGCCAGCTCGTAGACGCGGCCGGAGTCGGGGGGCGGGGCGTCCTGCGCAGCGGCGGGGCTCGCGGCCAGCAGCAGGGAGAGCGCGGCAAGCAGAGTTCTCATCGGGGACGATCCGGCTGGAGGGGGTGCGGGAAAGGAAGCGCGTACAAGTGCCGGATCAAGTTTAAACATGCTGCGCCCCTTCGTACAGGACGCGGAAGCCGGCTTCCGCGCCCCGCCTCGCATCCGCCGATAAGGGGCTCCACTGGATCGGCAGCTCCACCCAGGTCTTCACCGGGCTGGCCGGCGATGGTCCCGGGGGTGAAGCGCAGCACGCGGGTCGCCTTCAGCGCGTGCTGGCCTGGGGTGCGGTGCTGTACGTGCTCGGTCTTGGTGTGGCGGCCGCGGCGACCTGGCTGCGCAGGCGGCACGTTCGTCCACGCGCGGCGGGCCGGCGAGGGCTGAACCCTGGAACGAAGGAGCCCGCGCCGGATTCCGGCGCGGGCTCCCGTCGTCTGCGGCTCAACCATCGGCCAACCACCCTTCCCGGTAGACAGCGTGGTCCAGGATGCCGTCGCGGATGTCTGCCGTCGCGTTCATCTATCCCTCCAGTCCCGCCGTATCCGTCTGCGGGCCCATGCGTTCGCGGCCGTGGACGAGGTGCGCTGCGGGGTCGTCGCGCGTTCCTGAATAACCAACGCACGTCCCCCGGATGGTCTGACGCCGCGCGGATGAAGCGTTGGTTAAGCCGCTTCCGCGGAATGTTTATGCCTAATCAAGGCTGTAACTCCGGAGGGAATCCTTCCAATCGCGCTCGCGCCAATCTCGTCCCGCATCCTGTTCTGCAAGCTCATCCACACTTGGGAGATCATTCGCGGTAATCACGGTGAGCACGCGTCCGAAGCTCCCCAAACCGACAGCCTCCTCGTCAACGATCACATCGCCCGGGGCACCCTCGAACCACTCGCACACGTAACACGTAGAAGCGTCTTCCACTCCAGCTCTGATGCGCTCTGGTCGATCGGACAGCCGGCGCGTCACGGTATCCCGCGGGACCCATTCACGCCGTAGTGCCCGCGCGGCCCATTTGTGCTCCCGTAGCCGACTGGACAACACGGCCCACTCAATCTCGCCCTTATGCGAAACGATCACAGCCGTCATCTCATCCGTTAACTCGGCGTGACGGATGGCTGCGCACGAAAGTGACACGCCGAAATCGGCCACAAGGGTACGAATTGTGGCTAAGCTTGAACCCAGCGAGTGCACGCGGGGTTTAGCCCACAAGGTAGGCATCAGCAACTCGGAGGCAAACCAATCCGCCTCCCGTTCGTGCGGGCTCTTTCGGTCCCGGAAGTGTCCACCCATAGAAAGTACTTGGCCACTTCCTGATGGAAACATGGCCTCAACATGTCCTTCAATGTGGTAGTGTCCCAGTTCATGGGCGATCGTGAACGCCCGGTGTCCGTCGCCGTGACATCCATCAGAGATCACGATGCCGAAACCGGACTCGTCCAAATAGAAAGCACCATAAACATCAGGAGGAAATCCTGAAGCGACATTCAACCGGATTCCTTTCGCTTCGGCAACATCTAACGGGTTGACGGGAAACGTAGTAAGCTCAATCTCCGTCAGCACGTCGTGGGCGCACCGACGAATTGTCTGCTCTTTTAGGCTCATCGCTATCTTTCCGCTCGCGGTCCTTTTGTACCAGTGTCTGCACAACAGTAAGTGCACTTTCCACCGTTTCTGACGACGCAGTGGCAAGCCCTCGAAACGCGGCTGCGAAGCGGTTGCTCGCAAGCTGTGGCTCGTCCGAGCGCCCTAGTAGATAATCGATAGTAACTTCGAGAGCATTGGCAAGCTTCACCAAGTTATCAGCAGATGGGGTACCTCGGACTCCGGTTTCGAAGTGACTGATCATTGGTGCGGACACCTTAGACCGTGTCGCAAGGTCCTGCTGCGTCCAATTCCGCGCCTCACGGAGTTCTTTTAGGCGCCGTCCAAAAATGCTCGGTTCAGGCATTGACAATGTCTACGGTGTAGTATAGCTTCTCAATACCCTTTAGTAGGGCACGCTCCGGCACCTGAACTCTACGGGATCGTAGAGCTCAGCCTTACAGACTAGCTGCGGTTGTACGGCGGGCGCAAGAGCATTGCACAAAGGGGGAATGGCTGCTCAACCGGCGCGAAGGACGGATTTCCACGCGGAGTTCCCTGTGGCCAGGACTCCACGTTACTCCCCACCATCAGCTGAGAGGTACCTAATGGCCAAGGGAAAGACCACCGGAACGAAGGCGGCGACGAGCGCCTCGCAAACCCTTAACAGCGCGTCCACCGGCTCGCGCTCGAGAACGGCAGCAGCGAGCGCTCTCTCCCAGACGGGGGCACCCGCGAAGACAACGTCTTCGAAAGCCGCAACCGCTGCGTCTTCCGTGCTTCGCGATGGGCGGACGAGCGCTGCCTCGAAGTCGGCTGCCGCAAGCGCGTTGGCGCAGGCAGGGAAGAAGAACTGACCGGAGCCGCCCGGCGCACCCTGGAGTGGCCGCGCCGGGCAGTTCCAAATCCTAGACGCAAGGAGCAAATAATGCCCGAGACACTGGACCTTGTGGAAATCCGGATGGCCGACGTCGAGGAGCTTGACCTCTCGATGATCAAGCGCAAGCTGCAGTATCCGGAGGAAGGAATGGGCTGGAGCGTACAGGAGTGCGACGAGATCGAAGTGGAGTACAAGCGCTACCTCGCCTTGAAGCGGGCGTATCCCGAGCAGGAGATCGTTCCCAATCAGGTGGTGGACAAGTTCTGGCACTACCACATCCTCGACACACAAAAGTACGCAGAGGATTGCCACGCGCTTTTCGGATACTTCCTGCACCACTACCCCTACTTTGGGATGAACGGACCGCAGGATGAGCGGGCGCTCGCAGATGCGTTCGAAGAAACGACTGGCTTGTACGAGGCCCACTTCGGCAGCAGCTACGCTGCTTCAGCGTCGCGGTGCCGGACTCAGTGCAAGCCCGTCAAGTGCAAGTGAGCCTGTAGAGTACACGATTGCTCACCGTCGGAGACGAAGAGTAGGTGAAGGAGCCGGGCAGAAGGTTTGCTCGGCCCCTGTTGATTAAACCTAGGTACGTCGGTTCATCCTGTCCGCGGCGCTGCCAATCCGCCGTCGTTGCTTTACTTGCGGAGTAACGGCAGCGGCGCGTCGTCGTGGCGGGGTGTTGATGTGGGGTCGCGCGGATGGGGGGACGTCGTGCGGATGCGGGACAACGGAAAGGGCCGAGCGGATGCGCGCTCGGCCCTTTCTCGCGGTGATGGATGGATCCGTCGGCCGGCCGGGAGCGAATGAATTCGCGGCTACAACTTCACACTGTCGGCCTTCGCCGACACCACGACAGCCCCGTTCGATTTCCTGAGGGAGGCGCCGCCGTCACTCGTCCGTTCCGAGATCTCCGGCGCCGACCGAAGGATCTCCTCGCCCGCGCACGACGGCCGCCACCGCGCCGGCACCCGCCTGGCCCGACGCCGTCAGCGGGCCGGGAGCTTGCGGGCGGGCTTGAACTCGAACTTCTCGGGCGGCATCTGGAAGAAGTTCAGGTAGCGCTCCTTGGCCTGCTCCTCCTTGATCCACTCCTCGAAGCCCGATTCCACCAGCCCGCCGCTGTCGATCTGCTTGGTGGCGGCGCGGATGGCGAGGTGGTTGGCGTACTCGTTCTGCGGATGGCCGGCGTGGCCCTTGACCCATCGCCACTGCAGCTGGTGGCGCGACGCCACGGGCATGAGCGCGCGCCACATCTCCACGTTCTCCACCTCGCCGTCCTTGCGCTTCCACCCGCGCGCCGCCCAGCCGTGCACCCACTGCGTCATCCCGTCCACCAGGTACCGGCTGTCGGAGGTAAAAACGACGCGCGACGGGTGCTTGAGCGCCCCCAGCGGCACCATGGCGCTGCGGATGGCCATGCGGTTGTTGGTGGTGTCGGCCTCGCAGCTCCAGAAGTCGCGGCGGATCCAGCCTTTTTCGGGATGCCAGAACTCCACCACCCCGGCGGCGGCTCCGGGACGCGCGCGGTCCTTGTATTGGTTGCCCAGGCACGATTCGTCGGCGTAGATGAAGACCAGCGGCGACTCGGACAAACTCGGCTCCTCGGATCGGATTCGGGTGATCGGGGCGGCAATATAGCGAGAGTGGCCGCGTCCCGCCTCCGGGGGAACAGATGCCGCCTGGCTTGTCGCGCGGACTGGCTTTTTCGGCAGTTTCGCCTCGGGGACAACGGGAAACGCCCGGGGCGCGGAGAGATGGCCTCTCCGCGCCCCGGGATGGATGACGGCGTGCGCCGCGACGTCAGGGGTCCAGCAGCGTCACCCGGCCCGTGGAGATGTCGTAGACGGCGGGGACCACCACCAGCTTGTTCTCGCGCACCAGGCCGCCGATCACGGGCGACGCGGTGCGCAGCAGCGAGGCCTGCATGCGCGCGTTCTGCCGGGCCACGGCCTCCAGCTCGCGGCCCGGCGTGGCGTCCACGGCGGGCTGGATGTGCTGGTACAGGGTGCTGATCTGCCCGGGGACGGCGGTGCCGGCGATGGTGGCCTTCACGGCGCCGCAGCTGGTGTGGCCCAGCACCACCAGCGCCTGCGACCCCAGCACCGCCGTGCCGAACTCCAGGCTGCCGATCATCTCCGGCGTGACGATGTTGCCCGCGGCGCGGCACACGAACACGTCGCCGAACCCCTGGTCGAACAGGATTTCCACGGGCACGCGCGAATCCGCGCACGAGAGCACCGAGGCGAACGGCGTCTGCCCCGACGAGAGCTCCTGCACGCGGGCCATGTTGCGATGCGGACCCACCGTCCGCCCCGCCACGAAGCGCCCGTTCCCCGCCATGAGCTCCGCCAGCGCCTCGGACGGCGTCCGGATGTCCGGGAGCGCGGCATCCACCGGCAGCACCTCGGCGTGCAGCGGGGCCGCGGCCAGCCCCCCTCCGGCCAGCGCCGCGGTGGAAAGCGAAAGCAGGCCCAGGGCCTTGCGGCGGGACACGGGGAGCGCGGAGGCGATATGCGATTCCATGCGTTCGGTTCCGGTTTCTAAAGGTGGTCGCGTCCGCGCCGCCGGCGGTGCCGTGGGCGGATGCTCGAATATGAAGGGTTTGCATAACGCGGCACAAATGCATATATCCATCAGCAGCGCATTACTTCAGGTAATGAATGCGGGGCGTGGGCCCCGCGTGCGTCTCACAACCCCGATCCCCCGAACCATCGTGCCCGCGCTCAACTACCGGCACCTGTTCTACTTCTGGACGGTCGCGCGCGAAGGGAGCATCACCCGCGCGTGCAAGCAGCTGCACGTCACGCAGCCGGCCATCAGCACCCAGCTGCACAAGCTGGAGGAGCAGCTGGGCGAGCCGCTGTTCGCCAAGCACGGCCGCGGCCTGGCGCTCACGGAGGCCGGGCGGGTGGCCTTCCAGTACGCGGACGAGATCTTTTCGCTGGGGCGCGAGCTGTCCGAGACGCTGCGCGGCCGCCCCACGGGCAAGCCCATGCGGCTCACCGTGGGGGTGACGGACGCGTTCCCCAAGCTGCTGGCGTACCGCATCCTGGCGCCGGCGCTGCGGATGGACCCGCCCGTGCACCTGGTGCTGCACGACGACCGCCCCGAGCGGCTGTTCGCGGACCTGTCCATCAAGGAGGTGGACCTGGTGCTCACGGACGCGCCCCTGCCGCCCACGGCCCCCATCCGCGCCTACAACCACCTGCTGGGCGAGTGCGGCGTGACCTTCTTTGGCACCCCCGCCCTGGCGGAGGCGTACGCCGCGGGCTTTCCCGGCTCGCTGCAGGACGCCCCCATGCTGATGCCGGCGGAAGGGACCACGCTGCGCAGGTCGCTGGGACAGTGGTTCGCCTCGGTGGGCGTGGAGCCGCGCATCGTGGCCGAGGTGGGGGACAGCGCGCTGCTCAAGACCTTTGGCCAGGCGGGGATCGGCATCTTCGCGTCGCCCTCGGCCATCGAGGCGGAGATCCGGCGGCAGTACGGGGTGGGGGTGGTGGGACGGGCGGAGGAGATCCGCGAGCGCTTCTACGCCATCTCGGTGGAGCGCAAGCTCAAGCACCCGGCCGTCGTGGCCCTCTCGGAGACGGCGCGCGAGGCGCTCTTCGCCCGCCCCCGCTCCCGGTCCCGCGCCCGCACCGCCGAGCCCATCGCAGAGACGGCGGATGACGCTTCCGGCACGCCGGCGGAGTGACCGTCACGGCAGAAGAGCAATCACGCGGAAGGGCGCGGAGGTGAAACGGAGAGAACGCGGAGAACGGACGGGTTCTCCGCGCCCTCTCTTCGTTTCCTCCACGGTTGCGCGTGATCGGACGGGCCGTGATGGTGATGGGGCGGGCACGGCGAAGGCCCCCGGCGGAGGAGCGCCGGGGGCCTTGCTGTTCCGCCTGTGGAGCCTGGCTCCGTGGCCGGCCGCTTGCGCGTTACGTCGTGCCGAATGGGCGGAGGTTCGTTGTGCCCGCAGCGCGGGCGGATCCGTTCATTTCCAGCGTCCGGGCCCAGGCGGAGGCGGCCGGGCCGCACAGTGGCCGCGACGCGCCTGCCGCGTCTGCGTACATCCGGTGATGCGGTTCCACGTCATCCACACCCCCAGCGAAGGTTCAGCGCGTGCGGATCGGTCTCCAGCGTCCGGGCCCCGGCGGAGGCGGCCGGGCCGCGCAGTGGCCGCGACGCGCCTGCCGCGCTCGTGTACATCCGGTGATGCGGTTCCACGTCATCCACACCCCCCAGTGAAGGTTCACGTGGTTGCGCCGCCTCACCCGTCACCGTGGCGGCTGAATCAAGGGTAAGCACAGGGCGCGGATCACACAAATGCATAGATGTTCATCCCACTCTTAATCTCAACTTATGATGCAGCCGCGTCCGGCGGCGTCCTCCCTTCGCGGAGCCGCGCCAGGCCGGCAAAGGCCGCGAGCGCGTGGGCGCGGTGCATCCGCGCATCCAGCCATCGCAGCACGCCCCATCCAGCCAGCAGCACCGCCGTCGCCCCCAGCAGCACCGCCTGCCCCGCCGGGTTCACAAGGTGAAACGCGACGGTCACCACGTCGAAAACCAGCAGCAGCCCCACCAGCAGCCACCATGTCGTCCTTCGGCTCATCTGTCCCTCCATCCGTGCGTCGTGGGATCGAGATCCGGCATCCGCCCGCGGCTCCACAGCCACCGCGCGCGGCCGAGATCAAACATCCCACCGGTCCAAGCCGCCAGACAAATGCAAATATCAGCGTCGCATCTATAATATCAATCTATACATCACCATCCGACAATCGGGCCAATCGTCAGTACTTGCAAGGGCTTATCAGCCATACGCGACGAGGCGTGTTTGAGGATAAGCGCATTCTGGGGGCGGACGATGGGCTTGATGGAGGGGCGCGGTTCGCACAGAATCCACCCCGCGGAGGCAGCCTTCGCGGCGCGCCGGGGACAGCCCGGCCGCTGGGATTCACGAGAATCGGGAGACCATCGCATGAGCAACGCAAAAGTCTTCCTGTTGATGGCCGGCCTGACTGGGCTGTTCGTGGCGCTCGGCGGGTGGATGGGCGGCGCGACGGGAATGGTGCTGGCCACGGCGTTCGCGGCCGTGATGAACGTGGCGATGTACTTCGGGTCCGCGCGGCTGGTGCTGCGGATGTACGGCGCCCGCGTCATCGAGCGCGACGAGATGCCCTGGCTGTACGACATGACGGACGCGCTGCGGCTTCGGGCGGACCTGCCCATGCCCACGCTGGCCATCGCCCCGCACGCGCAGCCCAACGCGTTCGCCACGGGGCGCGGGCCCCGGCACGCCGTGGTCTGCGTGACGCAGGGGCTGCTGGACTTGGTGTCGCTGGACGAGCTGGAGGGGGTGATCGCGCACGAGCTGGCGCACATCAAGAACCGCGACATGCTCCTGCAGACGGTCACGGCCACGGTCGCCGGCGCCATCTCCAACCTGGCCAACTTCGGCCTGTTCTTTGGCGGCGGCGACGAGGACGCGCCCCATCCGGCGGCCATGATCGCCATGGCCATCGTGGCGCCCATCGCGGCCATGCTCATCCAGTTCGCCATCTCGCGGCAACGCGAGTTCAAGGCGGACGCCGTGGGCGCGGAGATCTGCGGGCGTCCGCTGGCCCTGGCCGGCGCGCTGGAGCGGCTGGACGCGGCCGCGCGCCGGGTGCCCATGGCCGTCTCGCCCGCCGCGGCGCCGCTGGCCCAGGTCAATCCGCTCGCGGCCATGCCCGGCGGACGGATGATGCGCTGGTTCGTCACGCATCCGCCCACGGAAGAGCGCGTGGCCCGGCTGCAGGCGCTCGCCGCCGCGCGTCCCCGGCCGGGGCTGCGCCGGCTGCACGCGGCCTGATCCGCCGTCCACCCCAGGCCGGCCCGGAGCGTCCGGGCCGGCCGTTGCACGTCCACCCATCCAACGAGAACGATGCACGCAGAGCACGGCGCGGCGCGGGAGCGGGCCTGAGAAATGGACATGCTCGAGCTGGTCCGGCTGAACCTCTTGTCGCCCATCATCCTCGCGTTCGTGCTGGGGATCGTGGCCACGCTGGTGCGCAGCGACCTGAAGTTTCCCGAGCCGCTGTACACGGCGCTTTCCATCTACCTCCTGCTGGCCATCGGCCTCAAGGGGGGCGCGGCGCTGTCGGAGACGTCGCTGGCCGAGCTGGGCGGGCCGGCGCTGGCCACGCTGGGATTGGGGATCGCCGTCCCCCTGTGGTCGTACGCCATCGTGCGCCGGGTGGGGCGGATGAGCGTGTCGGACGCGGCGGCCCTCGCGGCGCACTACGGCTCCGTGTCCGTGGTCACCTTCATCGCCGCCCTCTCGTTCCTGGACGCCGCGCGGATCGGATACGAGGGCTTTCTGCCGACCCTGGTGGCCATGCTGGAGGTGCCCGCCATCATCGTGGCGCTGCTGCTGGCCCGGATGCGCGGGGGCGCCGGCCGCGGGAGCTGGGGCACGGTGCTGCACGAGGTGCTGGCCGGGCGCAGCATCCTGCTCCTGCTGGGCGGCCTGGTGATCGGCGCGGCGAGCGGGACCACGGGGCTGGAGCGGGTGGCCCCGTTCTTCGTGGCGCCGTTCCAGGGCGCGCTCGTGCTATTCCTGCTGGAGATGGGGATGGTGGCCGCGCGGCGGTTTCGCGACCTGCGCACGGCCGGCGCGTTCCTGCTGGCGTTCGGCGTGGGGATGCCGCTGCTGCACGGCGTGCTGGGGGTGTGGCTGGGGAGCGCGGTGGGGCTGTCGCTGGGCGGCAGCACGGTGCTGGGGGTGATGGCGGCCAGCGCGTCGTACATCGCGGCGCCGGCGGCCGTGCGCATCGCCCTGCCGGAAGCCAACCCGGGCTACTACCTCACGGCGGCGCTGGCCATCACCTTTCCCTTCAACCTGACCGTGGGGATCCCCGTTTACTTTGCCGTTGCGCAGTGGATGCACGCGGGAGGCACAGGATGATTACCGTTGGGCTCAAGAAGGTGACGATCATCGCCGAGGCGGTGCTGGAGCCGCGCCTGCTGCACGAGATCCGGGCGCTGGGCGCCACCGGCTACACGGTCGGCGAGGTGCGGGGCGAGGGCTCGCGGGGGATGCGGTCCAGCGACTGGGAGGGGGACAACGTGAAGGTGGAGACGCTGGTGGGCGCGGCGACGGCGGACCGCATCCTGGAGCACGTGGCGGCCGCCTACTTCGAGCACTACGCCGTGATCGCCTGGGTGACGGACGTACAGGTGGTGCGCGGCGACAAATACTTGAACCCGAGCGATACGAAAACGCCATGACCGATACGACTGCCGCGGAGCGCCGGCCGGCCGCCCTCCTCGCGGGCCGTACGCACCTGGGGACGCCCGTGCGCGTGGTGCGGATGGACGCGGTGCGCACCGCGCCGGAGGGGTCGGCCGGCACGGTGCTGGTGGCGGACGCGCACGAGGACAGCCGGGCCATCTGCGCCATGCTGCTGCGCCACAGCGGGTTCGTGGTGCTGGAGGCGTGGACGGGCGAGGAGGCCATCCGTCTGGCGCACGCGCACAGGCTGGACGCCATCGTGATGGGGCCGGTGCTGCGCGGGGTGGACGGGATGCGGGCGCTGGAGGTGCTCAAGCAGGACCCGGCGACGGCGCCCATACCCGTGGTGGTGCTCAGCTCCGTCTCCGGCGACGAGCACGAGCGGCGGGCGCGTGCGGCCGGGTGTGCCGCCTATCTGCTGAAGCCCTGCCCGCCCCTGCAGGTGCTGAATACGCTCCGCGCGCTCACGGAACGGCGCGAAGCGGCGTGAAGGCCGGCGGGGCCTCCCCCGGCCTCGCTCAGGCTCGTACACCCCCTCCCACAAACTGCGTGGGAGGGGGTGTACACGTCTACGGGGTGACTGTCGCGGCGCCGGCTTCGTGCACAGGCGCCGTTGATGTCGGCGCAGGCCGACAGTGTGAAGTTGTAGCCGCGAATTCATTCGCTCCCTGCCCGACCGCGAATCCCGCCTCTCCATCCGCCGATCCGCGTAACCCGTGTCGTTGCAGGCTGTAACCTGTCCCCTGTAACCTGTAACCCGCAGTTCCAAAGCTTGCGCCCCGCCCCCTCCCCCCGTATATGAACGCCGCCTTGCGCGCGGGCGCGAGAGCACTGGAAACAAAGCCATTCCCAGGGAGCGGGCGCGTGAGCGAGGTCTCGGACATCACCATCATCGGCGGCGGGCCCACGGGGCTGTTCGCCGCCTTCTACGCCGGGCTGCGCGGCATCTCGTGCCGCATCGTCGACGCGCTGCCGCAGCTGGGCGGGCAGCTCATGGCCCTGTACCCGGAAAAGTACATCTTCGACGTGGGCGGGCTGCCCAAGATCCTGGCCAAGGACCTGGCCAACAACATGATCGAGCAGGGCACGCAGTTCGGCCCCGAGGTCGTGCTGGAGGCCGAGGTGCAGCAGCTCATCCCCGAGGACGGCCACATCCGCCTGGTCACGGCGCGCGGCGAGTTTCTCACGAAGACCGTCTGCATCACGGCGGGCAAGGGCGCGCTGAACCCGCGCGTGCTGGAGTGCCCGGGATGGGGCGAGCACTACGGCGTGGAGGGCGGCGTGCACACGCACGTGCGGCAGCCGGAGGACTTCCGCGGCAAGCGCGTGCTCATCGTGGGCGGCGGCGACTCGGCGGTGGACTGGGTGCTGGGGCTGCGCGGCATTGCCCGCGAGATCACGCTCATCCACCGACGCGACGAGTTCCGCGCGCACAAGAGCACCGTGCAGGAGATGCGCGCCGCCGCCGAAAAGGGCGAGGTCAATATCCGCACGCCGTTCGAGGTCAAGGAGATCCACGGCCAGGGCGGGTGCGTGGCGCACGTGACGCTGTTCCACAGCGAGACCAAGGAAGAGACGACGATGGACGTCGAGGCCGTCGTCGCCCTCCTGGGCTTCAAGCCGGACCTGGGCCCCATCAGCAACTGGGGGCTGGAGCTGCAGCGCAACACCATCAAGGTGTCGCAGCTGATGGAGACGAACCTCCCGGGCGTGTACGCGGCCGGCGACGTGGTGCACTACCCGGGCAAGCTCGAGCTCATCGCCACGGGCTACGGCGAGGCGGCCATCGCGGTGAACAACGCCGTGCACTTCATCAATCCCAAGGCGCGCGTGAGCCCGGGGCACTCGACCAACCTGAAGATGTTCGCGCAGGAAGAGGGAGAGTGAAGGAATAGGGAATAGGGAATAGGGAATAGGGAATAGCCGGCAACGACGGGACGGGGGGTGGGGGATGGCGGCGTCACATCGAGATCTGGTCGTCTGGCACAAAGCAATGGATGTGGCGGTGCAAGTGTACCGGCTCACCGATCGCTTTCCGCGGAATGAGATGTATCGCCTTACGTCGCAGCTCACCCGTGCTGCAGCGTCGGTCCCCGCGAACATCGCTGAAGGCAACGGTCGAGGAAGCCGGCGCGACTACGCACTTTCTCGCGATCGCGAAGGGGTCGCTGAACGAAACGGAGACCTTCCTGTTCCTCGCGATTCGCCTGGGCTACCTGCGCGAGCAGGAAGCCGCGCCGACGCTCGGTTTGATCACCGAAGTCGGAAAGATGCTCACAACGCTACGCTCGCGACTCATATGATCGCAGTTGCCCGCTATTCCCTATTCCCTATTCCCTATTCCCCATGCGGGTAGCACTCGTAACCGGGGGCGCGGTCCGCATCGGCCGCGCGATCTCGTCCGCGCTGGCGGAGGATGGATACCGGCTCGTCATCCACTACAACTCGTCGTCGGGACCGGCGGATGAGCTGGTGGATGAGATTCGGGCCGCGGGCGGTGAGGCGGTCGCGATCGGGGCGGACCTGGCGGATGCGGATGCGGTGCGGCGGCTGGCATCCGAGGCGGTGGATGCGTTCGGCGGCATTGACGTGCTCGTGAACAACGCGTCCGTCTTTCCCTCCGAGCGGCTGGAGGAGACGGACGAGGCGCTGTGGGACCACACGGTGGCCGTGAACCTGCGGGCGCCGTTCTTCCTCATCCGCCATCTCGCAGGGACGCTCCGCGAGCGGAAAGGCGCCGTCATCAACATGGCGGACCTGGCGGGGATCCAGGCGTGGGCGGCGTACGCGGCGCACGGCATCAGCAAGGCGGGCATCGTGCACCTGACGGAAGTCGCCGCGCGCTCGCTGGCGCCCGACGTGCGCGTGAACGGCATCGCGCCCGGCACCGTGCTGCCGCCAGAGAGCATGAGCGACGACGAGATCCGCCAGCTCGCCGAACGCGCTCCCCTCAAGAAGAACGGGTCGCCGGAGGACGTGGTGCGCGCCCTGCGCTACCTGCTCGCGGCGGACTTCGTCACGGGCCAGACGCTCGTGGTGGACGGCGGCCGCCTCCTCCGCGGCTGATCGCCGCCATCGCCCGCCCAACGCAAACCGGGCGCTCGTGCGGCCGTTTCTCCCCCTCTCCCGTACAGGGCAGGCACTCGAGGGTGCCGACAGGGCGTGTACGGGAGAGGGGGCCGGGGGGGTGAGGGCTCCGCGCCGACACGGCGGACCGGCTCCCGAACGGCGCGGAGACCGGCGAAATGGCCATTCGGAAAAAGGGCCCCCGCCTCCCGCGCCGCCCGCTGAATCCCCTGCCCCGCTCCGTGCGTAGGCTGAATCACTGGCCTGGCGCGCACATCCCGTTATCTTGCAGGCTCAGACCGCACAGCGACTCGGATATGGCCAGGGGCAGCGGATCGGAACCTGATCCGCCGCCGGCCGGTACTGACATCATCCCGGATCCGCTCCCGCGGCAGTTTCGCTTCCCGTTTCCACGCACGAGATGGCACGCAAGAGCACCCGGCCCCGCGGCCGCAAGGCCGCCACGCCCGCGCGTCCGCGCATGCGGATGGCCCTGCGCGTCCTGGGAATCCTCTGCCTCGTCGGCTTGGCGGCCGGCGCGGCGGGGCTGGCGTACCTGTGGCCGCGCTGCACCGGCGCCGACTGCCCGTCCGTCGCTGCCCTGCGCGACTACACGCCGCCCCAGGCCAGCCGCGTATTCGACGGCAAGCGCCAGCTGGTGGCGCACCTGGCGCCCGAGCGGCGCATCGTCGTTCCCATCGAGCGCATCCCCGCCCACGTCTCGGGCGCGTTCCTGGCCGTGGAAGACAAGCGCTTCTACCGCCACGGGGGCGTGGACTACCGCCGTTTCTTCGGCGCGCTGGCGCGGGACATCAAGGACCTGAGCTGGAGCCAGGGCTTCAGCACGGTCACCATGCAGCTGGCCCGCAACGTCTTTCCCCAGCACCTCAAGCGCGAAAAGACGCTCAAGCGCAAGGCGTGGGAGGTGCAGCTGGCCCGGCAGATCGAGAAGAGCTTCTCCAAGGACCAGATCCTGGAGATGTACCTCAACCAGATCTACCTGGGCGGCGGCCTGCACGGCGTGGAAGCCGCGGCGCAGGGCTACTTCGGCAAGCCCGCCACGCGGCTGACCAACGCCGAGGCGGCCACCCTCGCCACCATCCCCCGCAACCCGTCGCACTACGACCCGCGCCGCAACCCGGCCGCCGTCATCGCCCGGCGCAACCTGGTGCTGAGCCTGATGCAGTCTGCCGGCGTGATCGACGCGACCGAGGCGGCGGAGGCCCGCGAGGCGCCCCTGGGGCTGGCCCCGCCGGCGGAGGCCCGCGGACGGGCGCCGTACTTCGTGGCCGCCGTGCGCCGCGAGCTGCGCGAGCGCTTCGGGACGGACGCGGACCAGATGGGGCTGCGCGTCTACACCTCGCTGGACACGCAGCTGCAGCGCAACGCCGAGCAGGCCTTGGTGGCGCAGATCCGCGCCGTGGAGCGCGGCGAGCACGGCCGGTTCCGCGGCGCGTCGTGCGGCGGGCGGACCGTCTCGAACCCCGACCGCTGCCTGCAGGGCCTGTTCGTGGCCCTGGACGCGGACGACGGCGACGTGCTGGCCCTGGTGGGCGGGCGCGACTACGCCATCAGCCAGTTCGACCGGGTCACGCAGGCCAAGCGGCAGGCGGGCTCGGCGTTCAAGCCCATCGTGTACTCGGCGGCGCTTGCGCAGGGCATCCCCATCACGGAGCCGCTCATCGGCCCCGGGGCCAGCGGGGGCGCGGCGGATTCCATGGGCTACTACCCCGCGGACCACGTGAGCGACACCGTGACGATGGACATGCGCGGCGCCCTGCGCACGTCGTCCAACCGCGCGGCCGTGGTGCTGGGGACGCGCGTGGGCGCCACCAACGTGGTGGCGCAGGCGCGGCAGCTGGGCATCACCACGCCCGTCAAGGCGTATCCGTCCACCTTCCTGGGCGCCGCGGACGTGGTTCCCATCGAGCTGGTGGCGGCGTACGCGCCCTTCGCCAACGGGGGGATGGGAGTCAAGCCGCGCCTCATCCGCCGGGTGGAGGATTCCAGCGGCCGCGTGCTGTGGGAGGCCAAGCGCGAGCGCCGCTACGTGATGTCGCCCGCCGTAGCGTTCCTCACCACGTCGCTCATGCGCGACGTGGTGGACCACGGCACGGGCTCCGGCGTGCGGACGGCGGGGCTGCCGTACTCCATCCCCGCCGCGGGCAAGACGGGCACGACCAACGAGGCCGCCGACGTGTGGTTCGTGGGCGCCACGCCGGACGTGGTGGCGGGGGTGTGGCTGGGCTTCGACCGGCCGCAGCGCATCCTGAGCAACGCGTCGGGCGGCGGGCTGGCGGCGCCCGTGTGGGGCAAGGTGATGGCGGGCTACTACCAGTCGCACACGGCACCGGCGGCGTGGAACGCGCCCAGCGACCTGGTGAGCGCGTCGGTGGACCGGCACACCGGCAAGCTGGCCACGGGCGCCTGCCCCGGCGGCGACGTGCACACGGAGTACTTCATCGCGGGCTCGGAGCCCACGCAGTACTGCCCGCTGCACCCCGAAGGCGCGGGCGGATGGTTCGGGCGCACGCTGCGGGGCATTGGCGAGTGGCTGGACGGCGGGGTCGTGGACGAGCCGCCGCCCCCGCCCCCCACGCGCATCAAGCCGCAGCAGAAGCTCCGCGTGGGCGGCTATCCCGAGACACACTGAGCGGCTTGGATGGATGACGGCTGGATGGACGAAGAGCCCCACCCGCGGATGCGCCGCGGTGGGGCTCTTTTGTGTCCGGCGCGCATCTGTCCTGTTTCGCCGGCGTCTATCCTGAGCGGGTCCGATACCGGCGGGCGGATGGAATCGAGCCCGTGAAGCACACACCCGTCCTGAGCGGGTAAACCCGCCGCTGGGACAGCGATAAGCCCTGTCTCGCGCTGACGCGCTCTGCGAACAGGGCTTCAACTGCATTCACACCAACTGCATCCCTCGCGGACCGATGGAAAGAAAAGAGGCCGGTGCGTCCAAGGGGACGCACCGGCCTTTCGTTCTTCCCGACCCGGGGCTTACTCCGAGCCGAGCACCTTGCCGGCGTAGCCGTTGTCGGGGTCGCCGCCGCGGCGCAGCACGCGATCCACGGTGCCGGGGCCGCGGTTGTACGCGGTCAGGGCGAGCTCCGTGTTGCCGTCGTACTTCTCGATCAGGCTGCTCAGGTAACGCAGGCCCAGGCGCAGGTTGGTCTCCGGGTTCTCCAGGTCCTTGCGCGTGGTGCCGGGCTCCAGCCAGCGCGCCGTGGCCGGCATCAGCTGCGCCAGGCCGATCGCGCCCACGTGGCTGCGCGCCTTGCGCTGGAACCCGCTTTCCGTGGCAACCAGGCCGAACGCCACGTCCGGCTCGATGCCGCTTTCCGTCGCGGCTTCCACGATCTGCTCGGCGAGCGTGTCGGGCACCTTGTAGCCCTTGGCGCGGTACTCCGCCGCGAGCTCCGTGGCGTCGATCTCGTCCTCCGAGGGCTTCTCCGCCTCGGGCGCCACGGCGGCCTTGATCTCGGCTTCGGCGCGGCGGATGTACTGCGCCCGCACCGGGGCCAGCGGCTGCGCCAGGGCCGTGGTCTTGACCGACGTTTCCTTCGCGGGCGCCTGCTGGTGCTTGTCGCCAACGACGGAAATCGTCTGCAGCACCGCCGTCGTGATCAGCATGGACTGCACGGCGCGCGAACGCAGCAGGGTGCTGGTTTCGCCACGCAGGCGCTCCATACGACGGCTATCCATCTGACGAGTGCGCGTGAACTGCATCGCGTCTCCTCCATCTCATCTACAAGGAACACGGCGGGGTTGGGCTAGGCTGCACCCACCCGCGGTGGGGGGCGAAATGCGCCCCCGTTGTAGCGATCCTTCAATCTAACATGATTTCATCGAATTTGTAGACTTGACATTACGCCTAAGTTGTTGTTAAAATGGTATATAGATGATTTATCCATATCTAGAGTTGAAGAAGTTGATCGATTGGGGATGAAATTGGGTGCGGAGGCGGTCACGCGCGCGGGAGAGAAGACCATCGGGAAATGATGACCCTATTCGGCGCTTATTCGGGTCCGGTTGCCCTCACTCAGGGATGACGCGTGCATACGTGAATGGCCGTTCAGTAACGGTCACCGAAAACGTGATGTCGGCCTTCACCGACGGTTCCGGCACAGGCGAGTGCCGTGCCCATCGCGCAGATCAAGAGCGCGAGTCGCAGGCATTCGCTCCCGGCGCAACGGACGAAGCCCCGTCTCGGCGCGCGTGTCGCACGGAGACGGGGCTTCTGGCAGTCCGAGCGGCGGCTTCAGCCGCTCCGGAGGCGGAGAATACGCTTGCGCCGGGGCTCCCGCGGGCGTGGGGTAACGTTGTCCCGATGTGATCCGTGCCTGTCCCAGCGGCGGCGGCGAGAACCGGGACGCCTCCATCCGGGAAATCGATTCAAGCCGCTCAGCTGGAACCGCTTACCGGCACGGCCCGGCCGTGGCGCCGCGCCTGCATTGCCACCGCGCAACACCGGGCCCGAACAGCCGGCGGAACGTACTCTCCCTTCATGAACGGAACCCATGCGAACCAAGCCGACTTTCCCGCGCTCCATTGTCGCCCTCGCGATCGCGGGTGCCCTGGCCACCCTCGCGCCGGCGGCCCCGGCCCAGCGCCTGGCCGCGACCGTGGGCACCCCTATCCCGTACCGCGTAAGCTTGCCGGCCGGGGCGAACATCTCGCAGGAGAGCGAGTTCCTCCTCGCCGAAACAGACAGCATGTACGTGGTGATCGGCTCCGTCGACATCATGCAGTCGTGGGACAACGAGCTTCCGGTTTCGGACGCCGAAGCGCGCCGGATCATGACGAACGTGTTCATGGGATCCGACTCGCTGCTGCTCGGGCTGGTGATCGAAGGCGTTCAACGCAAATTCGGGCAGCTGAATGGCGCGGTGACGGAGATTCGCACGTTCGCCGGGCAAAAATCCGGGTACACGCGGGGCGACTTCAACCAGGACGGGGAGCGCGGATCGCTCGAGATGCACCTGACGGTGAAGGATGGGATCATGTACATGCTGATCATCGCCGTACGGGGCCACGGCAACGCATCGCTCGAGACGCTGGCCACCGGCATACGGGATAGCTTCGCCCTCCCGGATGCACCGCCACCGGCCGCCACACCCCGGCGAAACGGGGTGATCCGGCCGCGGACGGGTAAACGAGGCTAGACGGAGCCGCCTCGCTTTCGAACGGCAATGAAAACGGGGAGCGCGTCTGCGCTCCCCGTCGTGGTCGTTCAGATGCCGGACGTCCGCTCCGCCGGCGGCGGACCGGGCGGCATCATGCCATCGGGCCCCCCGCGGCGGCCGGGGCCGCCGCGTCCTCGCCCGCCGCGCCCTTCCCGCGCCTGCCACTCCTGGCGGATCTTCTGCCATTCGGCGCGTTGCTGCGGGGTGAGCACGGCATCCACCGCCGTCATGGTGCTGTCGAAGCGGGCCCGCATGCCGCGGCGCGTTTCGCGGAAAACGGAATCCGCCCGCGCGCGGTCGCGCTGCGTGATGCGCTCGATGCTGTCGCGCTGCGCCTCCGTCAGCTTCAGCCGCTGGGCGATGGGGCTGCCCTCGGCGAACATGGGCGGCGGTCCGCCGCGCCGGCCTTCGCGGAACGGGCCTTCGCCGCGGCGACCGTGGTCGCGCCCGCGCTCCACGGCCGCGCCCACCAGTCCGCCGGCCACGAAGACGACCAGCAGCATCAGCACGGCCATCAACTGCATCCGCCGCGCGCGGCCGCCGTTCTCGCCGCTCATGGCGCCACTCCTTCCAGGCCCATCATCTCCTCCACGGACGGCGCGCTCTCCGCGTCCGCCCAGGTGGCGACCGTGCTGGAGTATCCCAGCTCCGACGCCAGGCTCGCCGACTCCGCCGAAGCGGTATCCGGCCGCGCGACCAGGAAGGCGCCCGCCGCGGCCGCCATCAGGGCCGCCGCGGACACGGTGGGGCGCACCCAGTCCGCCAGCAGCATCATCATCCCCGGTGCGGGCAGGCGTGCCCGGCGGGCCAGCTCCGGCGCCGCCGCCGCCGTGATCCCCGCCACCATGCGCTCCCAGCGCTCGGCGTCCCGCGTGGGATCGAGCGGCGCCAGGTCGCGGAAGCCGTCTTCGATGTTCACCCTACCTCCCGATGTCGTTCCGTCAGCTTGTCACGCAGCGCCCGCCGCGCGTTGAACAGGTGCACGCGGGCCGATCCGTCGGAGATCCCCAGCTTGCCGCCAATCTCCTTGTGGCTCCACCCTTCCACGTCGTAGAGCAGGATGACCTCGCGCTGCAGTGGGGTGAGGGTGTCCAGCGCCCCCAGCAGGTCCTGCCGCAGCTGGGCGTTCTCCGCGTCGCGCCCGGGGTCCGCCCGCCGGTCGGCCGATTCGCTCGCGGCGTCCAGCGGCAGCGCGTCGCGCACGGTGCGGTAGCGCCGGTGGTCGCGGGCGCGGTTGCGCACGATGGACAGCAGCCAGCTGGCGAACTGGTCCGGCTTGCGGCAGTCCTCGATGCGCTTGAGCGCGGTGACGAAGGCGTCCTGCACGGCATCCTGCGCGTCGGCCTCCTCGCCGAGCTGGGCCAGGGCCACGGCGTACGCCGCCCGCAGGTGCCTGCGCACCAGCGTCTCGAACGCCGCGCCGTCGCCGCCGCGCGCCCGCGCGACCAGTGCCGCATCGCTCTCCGTCAATGCCTCTCCCCTCATCCCCGGTCGGCCCGTCCGGGCGCCCCGCAGCGGGGGCCCGGACGGACCCATCCGTCAGCTCCGGCGGTCGCCGCGGCCGCGATCGCCGCGCTCACCGCTACGGCGCTCCCCCCGCTCCTCGCGGCGGCCCTCGCGCCGGTCACCCCGGCGCTCCGACCACTGCCGCACCTGGGTCTGCTGCTCCGCCGTGAGCACGGAGCGAGCCTGGGTGAGCGCCGCCTCCGTGTTCTGCCGCAGCTGCGCCATCACGGGCTCGGCCTGCGCGCGCCGCTGCTGCATCTGCTGGCGCTGCGCCTCCGTGAGCTGCGGGCGGTCGCCGCGCCGTCCCGCGCGGTCCGCACGCCGCTGTGCGCTGTCGGGGCGGGCACGCCGCTCGCCCTGGGGCGCCGCGCCGTCCGGACGCGGGCCGCGCTGGGCGCGCTCGGGAAAGATGGCCTGCAGCTGCTGGTGCAGGGGCGCGTTGCGGGCCTGCAGGTCGCGCTGGATGCCCTCCAGCCGCTGCACCTGCGCGTCCGTGAGCTCGAGCCGCTCGCGCTGCGAGATCAGGCGCTGCACGGGGCTGCCCATGCCGGGGCCGCCGGGACCGCGCCGGTCGCGGAGCCCGCCGCGGTGCCCCTCGCGAGCCTGCTCGTCCTGGGCGGCGGTCGGAGGCGTGGTCTGCGCCGAAGCGGCGATGGGCGCGGCCGCCAGGGCCGCCGCCACGAAATAACGACTGGCGAACTTCATGTCGAGATGCTCCGGTTCGGATTGGATTGCCGCGGATGGACTTCCTTCCGCGGCCCGTCTGAGAAGGAGACGCGCGGGGCCGGCGGATTGTTAAGGCCCGGCCGCCGCCGTCGTGCGCTTCCAGAAAGGAGACGCGCGGCCGTGCCGATCTGTTAAGGCGCTGGATTCCAACGCGTTGAACCGCGCGTGTAGCGGATGGTCGTTGCACGGAGGACTTGCGCAACGACGATTTGCAACTTACTTGGTTACACATCATCCGCGGCGCAGCGAAGCACGAAGCCGTACCCACTCGAGATCCGGAGGAGAGCAGCGATGGCGAACTACACGGGGACGGGCGCTCCGGCGGGGCCCATGGGCGCGCTGGCGCGGCTGGCGGGGCCCACGCATGCGCTCCTGCGCATTGGCGCGGGGCTGCTGTTCATGCAGCACGGCGCGCAAAAGCTGTTCGGCGCGCTGGGCGGCGTGGACGGCAAGGGAGCGAAGGTGGAGCTGATGGGGCAGATGGGGCTCGCCGGCGTGCTGGAGCTCTTCGGCGGGCTGCTGATCGTCATCGGCCTGGCGACGCGGCCGGTGGCGGCGATCCTGTGCCTGCTGATGATCTCGGCGTACTTCATCGCGCACTTCCCGCAGGGCGGCTTCCCCGTGCAGAACGGGGGCGAGCTGGCGCTGCTGTTCGCGCTGGTCTGGGCCTACTTCGCCGGCAACGGCGCCGGCCCCGCCAGCGTGGACGCCGCTCTCGCCGGCCGGCGCGGCCCGGGACGGAATTCGTAGGGCTCGGAAACGAGGACGAGGCGTCCAAAGGCGAGCAGCGCAGGTCGGCAGGTGGGGAGGTGGGAGTCGCGGCAAAGCGGGAGCGAATGAATTCGCGGCTACAACTTCACACTGTCCGCCTTCGCGGACACCAAAAAACCGCGGCCTCCATCTCGGAGGCCGCGGCTTTTCATCAGTTACTTTCGCACTTTCGCACTTCGCACTTTCGCACTGCCGTTACGCCATCTGCTCTTCCGGGTGCCCGATCGAGCTTTCCGCCGTCTCCAGCACGGGCGATTCGGCCTCGGCGACGCCGTGGTGCGCCATCCACCGCTCCGCCTCCAGCGCGGCCATGCAGCCCGTGCCCGCGGCGGTGATGGCCTGGCGGTAGTAGTCGTCCATCACGTCGCCCGCGGCAAAGACGCCTTCCACGGTCGTGGCCGTGCGCCAGGGATGCGGCGCCACGATGTAGCCGTGCGGCGTGAGCTTCAGCGAATCCCCCAGGAACGCCGTGTTGGGCGTGTGGCCAATGGCGACGAACAGGCCGCCCACCTCGATGTCGCGCTCCTCGCCCGTGACCGTGTCCTGGAGCCGCAGGCCGGTGATGAAGTCGTCGCCGTGCACCTCCGTCACCGCCGAGTTCCACTCCACGCGCACCTTGGGATTGGCCAGCACGCGCTCGGCCATGATGCGGCTGGCGCGGAACTCGGAGCGGCGGTGGATGATCACCACCTCATCGGCGAACTTGGTGAGGTAGTTGGCCTCTTCCATGGCCGTGTCGCCGCCGCCCACCACGGCCAGCCGCTTGTTGCGGAAGGCCGGCAGGGCTCCGTCGCACACGGCGCACGCGCTCACGCCGCCGCCGTGGTGCGCCAGCCGCAGCTCGTTCTCCAGCCCCAGCCAGTTGGCCCGGGCGCCCGTGGCCACGATCACGCTCTTGGCCCGGATCTCGTCGCTGTACGACGGGCGCAGGACGAATGGATACGTCGTGAAGTCCACCGAGGCCACGTTCTCCATCATCGTCCGCGTCCCGAAGCGCTCGGCCTGCTCCTTCATCCGCCGCATCAGGTCCTGCCCGTCCACCGATTCCGGGAAGCCGGGAAAGTTCTCGATGTCCGTCGTGTACATCAGCTGGCCGCCCGGGATCATGTCGCGCGAGGGCTCGCCCTCGATCACCAGCGGGTCCAGGTTGGCGCGCGCGGCGTACACCGCGGCCGTCCACGCGGCGGGCCCCGAGCCGATGATCACAACCGTTTCCGTGCGAGCGTCCTGCGGCATCCGTAAGTCTCCCGATTCGCTATTTTGCTGCCCACAAAGGCAGGGAACGTGTGCGCCGCCAGAATATACACCGCATCCGCGCGCGCGTGCTACTCGCAACGTCCGGGCACGTCTCACGGCTCCGTGGCGGACGCGCACCCGCTTGACAGGGACGCGCCGCGGGGGGCAGAATCGGGTGCATCAGGCCCCTTTCCCGCAGCCCGGTCCATGCAAGCATTCAGCGTCGTCTGCGACCCCAGCCAGACCGCGGCCGTCGCGGCGGCCGTCGCCCCTTCCCTGCAGGCCGGCGACGCCGTCCTGCTCAACGGCGGGCTGGCGGCCGGCAAGACCTTCTTCGTCCAGGCGCTGGTGCGCGCGCTGGGCTCCGCCGACGAGGTGACGAGCCCCACCTTCACCATCGCCAACTTCTACCGGACGGAGCGCGGCCCCGTGCTGCACGTAGACGCGTACCGGCTGTCCAGCGTGGCGGAGTTCCGCGACCTGGCGCTGGAGGACTACGTGGCGGAAAGCATCTCCGCCGTGGAGTGGGCGGAGCGCGTGGACGAGGAGTTTCCCGAGGCCCTCCGCATCGACTTCGCCACCGTGCCCGAGGACGAGCGGCTGCGCACGCTGGCCTTCTCCCCCCGCGGCGACCGGTGGACGGCCGCGTTCGGGCAGCTGCGGGCGGACGTGGAGGGGGCGCTCGCATGACGCTCCTCCTGGGCATCGAGACCTCGTCCCCCCGCTTTGGCGTGGTGCTGGGCGAGGGGGACGCCGTCCGCTTCGACTCCAGCCTGCACGCGGCCGACCTGCCGGCGCGGGACGTGGCGGGGCTCGTCCGCTTCGCCCTGGAGCACGCCGGGGCATCGGCGCGGGACGTGGGGCGCATCGCCGTGAACGTGGGGCCGGGCGGATTGGGCTCCATCCGCGCGGGCGTCGCCTTCGCCAACGCGCTCGCGTTCAGCCTGGGCGTGCCCATCTGCCCCCTGGACCACTTTGAGATCCTGGGGACGCAGGCGGCGCGGGATACGCACCTCCCCGTACTCTGCGCCGTCTCCGCGGCGGCCGGGCAGGCGTACGTGGGGCTCTTCCGCAACGGCGCCGTGACGGGGATGCGCTTTGGCCCGCTGGCGTCGCTCGTGGCGGAGACGGCCGCGGGGCTGGACGAGGTGGCCGTGGTGGGCCGGCTGCGCGGGCGGATGGCGGCGCTGCTCCCCGGCACGCGCGTGGTGGACACGGGGATCGAGACGCCGGATCCCGCCATCCTCCTGCCCGTGAGCGCCGCCGCCTGCGCGCGGCCGGGCGGGACGCTCGCGCAGGTGGCGCCCATCAACGAACAATCCGCCATCTTTCATGCGTCCTCCTGACTTCATCCCTCGCGGCCGGCCTTCATGAGCGCTCCCGACTTCATCATCGACCGCACGCAGCGCACCCGGGCCGGCGCCCTTCCCACGGCGGCCATCCAGCAGATCCGGCGGACGCTGACGGGCGGGGGATGCGTCGTCGTCCCCAGCGACACCTGCTACTCGCTGGGCGTGATGGCGGCGTCCCGCAACGCGCACGAGCAGATCAACGCGATCCTCAATCGCAAGAAGATGCCGATCTCGCTCGCCTTCCCCAGTCTGCTCACCATCCAGCAGTTCGTGGAGGTGGACCTGGTCTCGGCCATCCTGCTGGAGCGGTACACGCCGGGGCCCATCACCGTCGTGTGCAAGGCGTACGATACCATCCCCGCCGAATTCCTGTCGCACACCATCGCAAGCCCGCGCGGCACTGTGGGCGTGCGCATCCCCGACAGCTGGATCGAGCGCGACGTGGCCGCGTGCATCCCGCGCCCCCTCACGACGGTGGCGGTGCGGGAACCCGACGACGCGGCCGTGCGGCACTTTCAGCGCGCGGTGGAGCTCGTGGAGGCGGGGATGCGCCGGGTGGGCCGGCCCATCCCGTGGGGCGCCGTGGAGGGCGACGTGGACGGGGACGGCTTCTACGCCCACCACTCCACCGTCGTGGAGGCGGTCACGGGCGGCCCGCGGCGGCTGCACGTGTGGCGCGAGGGCGACATCCCGGTGGAGGAGCTGGAGGCCACGGCGCGGCTGGTTCCCCAGGCGGCGCTGGAGCGATGAGCCACCCCATGATCGCCGACGAGCTGCAGGCCCTGCTCGCCCAGCTGCGCGAGGACGTCTTCGCCGACAAGGGAAAGCTGGACCAGGTGGAGAAGCAGCTCAAGGCGGGCGAGATCTCCCGGGCCGAGGCGTACCGGCGGCTGACGCAGGTGCAGCACGACCTGTCGGTACGTCCCCTGCAGTTTTCGCCGCAGGAGATGCAGAGCGAGTGGGAGACCCTGTCGGCCGTGCTGGAGGAGGCGGAGAAGCGGTGGGAGCGGCTGGCCAAGAACCAGTTCCGCATCGGGCTGGTGGCCCTTCCCATCGCCATCGTGCTCGTGCTGGGATCGCTCCTGCTGGGATGGCACCAGGACGCGGGCGCCACGACCGTGGCGGCGCTCCTGACGGCCTGCCTGGCGGCCCTGGCGGCGCACTCGTTTCTCGTCCTCCGCATCCACCAGCAGGCGGGGCTCGCGGCCGAGCGGCTGTCCGAAAAGCGCGTGGGTGCTATCTTTCTGCGCCTGGCCACGGCGCGCGAGGACCCGGCGGAGCGGGAACGGCTGCTGCAGGCGGGGACCTCCATGTTCCTGGGGCACCACGCGCCGGCCACCCTTCCGCTGGAGGGGGGAGATTTTTCGATCGCAAAGAGCTGAGGAGCCGGGGTGGAGAGTCGTTCCGTAGCGGAGATCGTGGCGTGCCTGGAGGGCGGCGGCGTGGTGCTGCTCCCCACGGACACGGTGTACGGGCTGGCCGTGAAGCCCGACTTCGACGCGTCCGTGTCGCGGCTGTTCGCCCTCAAGCGGCGGCCCCGGACCGTGAACCTGCCCGTGATGGTGCACGCGGAGTCCGCGCTGGATGCGCTGGGCGTGGAGATCAACGGCAAGGTGCGCAACCTGCTGCGCTCGCCGCTGGTGCCCGGCGCCCTGACGCTGGCCATGGGCTTTGGACCGGCGGGGCCCGTGCCCGCGTGGCTGGCCGGGCGCGACGAGGTGGCCATCCGCATCCCGGACCACGCGCTGATGCTGGAGGTGCTGGAGCGGGTGGGCCCCCTGCTGGTGACCAGCGCCAACGCGCACGGCGCGGAGACGCCCGACCGGCTGGACGAGATCCTGGCGCAGCTGGACGGCGCTCCAGACCTGGCCGTGGACGGCGGCACACTGCGCACGGTCCCCTCCACACTCGTCAACTGCCGCCTGGAGCCGCCCGTGATCGAACGCGAAGGATCGATCCCCGCCGCCCGCGTGATGGAGTACCTCTCGTGAGCGGCCCGGAGGGAGTGATCCTGGGCATCGAGTCGTCGTGCGACGACACGGCCGCGGCCGTCGTGGACTCCGCCGGCCGCATCCTGTCGTCCGTCGTCGCCACGCAGACGCAGATCCACGCGCCGTACGGCGGCGTGTACCCGGAATTCGCCAGCCGCGCGCACGTGCTGTCCGTGGTCCCCACGGTGGAGCGGGCGCTGCGGGAGGCGAGCGTAGAGCCGCGCGACCTCAAGGCCATCGGCGTCACGCGCGGGCCGGGGCTCATCGGCTCGCTGCTCGTGGGGCTGAACACGGCGGCCGGCCTGGGGCTGGGATGGGACGTGCCCGTGATCGGCATCAACCACCTGCGGGGGCACCTGCGCAGCGCGGACCTGGAGGAGCAGCGCGTGCGCTATCCCGCCATCGTCCTGCTGGTGTCGGGCGGGCACACGTTCCTGGCGCGGATGGAGGATCCCGGGACCATCCAGCTGCTGGGCTCCACGCGCGACGACTCCGTGGGCGAGGCGTACGACAAGGTGGGGCGGATGCTGGGGCTGGGCTTTCCCGGCGGCCCCGCGGTGGACCGGCTGGCCAAGGAAGGCACGCCCAGCATCCCGTTTCCCCGGCCGATGCTGCACGAGGGGCTGGAGTTCTCCTTCTCCGGCATCAAGTCGGCCGTGGCGCGCTACCTGGACCAGTTCCCGGACGCGCCCAAGGCGGACGTGGCCGCGTCGTTCGTGGACGCGTGCATGCAGATCCTGCTCACCAAGTGCCGCAAGGCGCTCAAGGCCTATCCGTCCGCCTCGCTGGTGGTGGTGGGCGGCGTATCCGCGAGCCCGCAGCTGCGCGAAGGGGCGCAGAAGCTGTGCAAGAACCTGCGCGTGGAGCTGTGCCTGCCGCCCCTGCGCTGGTCCACGGACAACGCGGCCATGATCGCGTTCGCCACGTGGGATTACCTGAAGCTGGGCCACGCCCCGCCCCCCCTCCCCCAGACGGACCTCGCGATCACGGAGTACTAATACCGGATCCTGAAAAGAATTGGCGTACAGAGGAACAGAGTTAGACAGAGGAAGATGAATAACGATTCTTGTTTCTTCTCCTCTGTCTGACTCTGTCCCTCTGTATTCCCAAGTGTTGTTTTTTCGGATTTGGTATAACCGGGCTGGGCGAAGGACGGCAGGAACGCCGCCCAACGCATAAACGACAGGACGCAGGGAACCGGTGTTGGTTCTCTGCGTCTTTGTCTGTCGGGATTGGAGCAACCACCCGGATCAATCACGCACGACACGACCAACGCCGGTGGCGAAGGATTGGCGGGAGTGAACGAGCGCAGCAATGGTGACGATCGGGTCTTCGACACGGTAGATCATCCGCCACCCATAGATGATCTTCCCGGATTCGCTCGTCCCTCAATTCGGGGACCATCCGTCCGGAGAGCGGAAACCGTCGCAGTCCCCTCGCGGCATCTCGGAACCGATGGACAACATTCGATGCGTAGCGCGGTGAGTCACGCGCGATATAGGCGGCGATCGCATCGGCATCATCCCAGCGCCGCTGGGGACCAGACTACTCGATAAGCCACTTAGACAGCCGTGCCTCGGCCTCATCCTGCTCGATCACGCCCTCCGTGTCGGCGCGCTCCAGGCCGTTGCGCACCTTCTCCAGCACGTAAAGATGGTACTGGATGTCCTCCACGGAGCAGTCCTCCGGCAGTCGCTCGATGAGAGACGCGGCTTCTTGCTTGACGGAAAGCATACACCCTCCTGAACAGCGGTTCGATCCTCCGGCGCCACTCCAAGGCAGCGGCGACCACGTCCAAGCTAATCAGTGGGCGATGGGATAGACAAGCGCAACCAATGCCCGGTTTCCGAAGCGGGGCGCATCGCATCATCGCGTCACCCGGCTCACACCACCAGCAGCTCGCCCTCGTCCCGGCGCGCGTCCCCGTCGTCCGACGGCTCCGCCTCGGGGACGTCGGCGAGCAGGGGGCCGGCGTCGTCGCGGTCGTAGTCGCGGAACTGGCGCGAGTACAGCCGCGCGTACAGGCCGCCCGCGGCGATCAGCTCCGCGTGCGCCCCCTGCTCCACGATCCGCCCCCCCTCCAGCACCAGCAGCCGGTCCGCCCGCCGCACGGTGGACAGGCGGTGCGCGATGATGAGCGTGGTCCGGTTGCGCAGCAGGTGGTTGAGCGCGTCCTCGATGAGCGCCTCGCTCTCCGCGTCCAGGCTGCTCGTGGCCTCGTCCAGGATGAGCACGGCGGGGTCCTTGAGGATGGCCCGCGCCAGGGCGATGCGCTGCCGCTGCCCGCCGCTGAGCTTGATGCCCCGCTCGCCCACGCGCGTGGCGTAGCCCTCCTGCAGCAGCTGGATGAACTCGTGCGCGTGCGCGGCGCGGGCGGCCGCCTGCACCTCCGCGTCCGACGCATCCGGCCGCCCGTACGCGATGTTGTCGCGCACCGTGCCGCTGAACAGCAGCGTCTCCTGCGGCACCAGCCCCACCGCGTCGCGCAGGTCCGCCAGCCGCAGCTGCTTGACGTCCGTCCCGTCCAGCGAGATGCCGCCCCGCTGCGCGTCCCAGAAGCGCGGGATGAGCGCCGCGATGGTCGTCTTCCCCGCCCCGGACGGGCCCACGAGCGCCACCGTCTCCCCCGGCTCGATGCGAAAGCTGATCCCCCGCAGCGTCCAGTCCGGCGGCCCCGCCTGCACGGGCTTGGGCGCCTCGGCCACCTTGCCCTGCCAGGCGGGCGTGGGGAACTCCAGCTGCGGCAGCTCGTCCGGCGTCTCGTAGCGGAACCACACGTCGTCGAACGCCACGGCGCCGCGGACGGGCGTAGAGAGCGTGACGGGCGCATCCGGATCGCGCAGGTTGGGACGGCTGCGCAGCAGCTCGAAGACGCGCCCCGCGGCGCCCATGGCCTCCTGGTACGCGCTCCACAACCCGCCCAGCGAGCCCACGGCGCTGGCCGCCATGGCGCTGTAGAGGAGAAAGGAGACGAGGGTCCCCGCCGTCAGCTCGCCCGAGAGCACCATCCGCCCGCCGATCCACAGCACCAGCACCGACGCGCTGAAGCTCACGAACCCGATCACGCTGAAGAACAGGGCCCGCGTCACCGACCGCCGCAGGGCCACCCGCACGGCATCGGCGATGCGGCTGCCGTAGCGCCCGTTCTCGTGCGGCTCGCGGACAAAGCTCTGCACCACGCGGATCTGCGCGAACGCCTCTTCCGCGATGGCGCTGGCCTCGGCCACCTGGTCCATCACCCCCTGCGACGCGTCGCGCAGCTTCTTGCCGAAGAAGAACGCCGTCCCCACCACGATGGGCACCACCACGAGCGTCACCAGCGTGAGGTAGACGTGCGTCACCGTGAGCATCACCAGCGCGCCGATGAGCATGAGCGCCTGCCGGAACAGCTCCGTGGCGTGCATGGTCAGCACGCCCTGCAGCATGCCCACGTCCGTGCCCAGGCGGCTGGTGAGCTCACCCGTGCGGCGGTCGGCAAAGAAGGCGGGCGGCAGGCGCAGCAGGTGGCCGAACAGGTCCATCCGCAGCTGCGCGATGATCTTTTCGCCCGACACGCTCAGCAGGTACGCCTGCACGAAGTTCATCACCGCCTGCAGGGCGAACAGGCTGATGAGAAAGAGCGACGTGCGGTCCAGCTGCGCGCGGCTGCCCTCCACGAATGCCGAGTCCAGGATGCGCCCCACCACGCGCGGAAACACCAGCCCCGCCGCGCTGCTCCCCAGCAGCATGACGGTGGCGAGCGCGATCTTGCCGCGGTGGGGGCGCAGCCGGGGCAGCAGCTGGCGCAGCTCGCCCCCCTTCAGCTTCTGGATGAAGGCGGGCCTGGGGGGCGCGTCCGGGGCCGGAGCGGGTGCCCCGGTGGGCTCGGGAGGATCCGTTTGCGCCTGTACCGGCGCCGGATCGGAGGCTGTCTGGGTAGCGGTCATGGTACCGGAATCTACACCCCCGCCCCGCGTTCACCAACGCCCCCCGCGAACGGCCGTTGTGTGGACGCGATCATTCCGGGCCGATTCGAGTCAGTTCGTTCCCAGGATCAAGCAGGGACGCAGTTCTCCCCCTCTCCGCGAGGAACGAGCGGGGAGGGGGCCGGGGGGGGGCCGGGGGGAGGGGCGCCCCGCCGGTGCAGAGAGCCTGCTCCCGTGCACGAACCGGGTTCTCCTCCTCCTGCCGCGAAGCGGGGGAGGGGGCCCTCGCCGGTGCCGGACGCCGTGCCTCGCGAGATGAAGGTCTCCCCCTCTCCCGCGCAGTTTGCGGGAGAGGGGGCCGGGGGGTGAGGGGCTCCGCGCAGCGGGCGCCGTAAACCTCTGCGGCAGATGAAAATCGGCCCCGGGAGACATCATCTCCCGGGGCCGATCCTCATCCCTTCACCAGCAACCTGCGCTACATGCCGAGCATCACGCCTGGTCCGCGAAGGTCTCCATCAGCTGCTTGATGCGGGCCAGGAACTGGTCGCCGTCCGCGCCGTTCACCAGGCGGTGGTCGTAGCCCAGCGAGATGAAGCCGCGCTTGCGGGCCACGATGGCGTGGCTGCCGTACTCGTCGGTGATGACCGCCGGGCGCATCTCCACCCCGCCCACGCCCAGGATGGCCACCTGCGGCTGGTTGATGATCGGGAACCCGATCGTCGTGCCGAAGATGCCGGGGTTGGTGATGGTGAACGTGCCGCCCTGGATCTCGTCCGGCTTGAGCTGCTTGTTGCGCGCCCGCGTGGCCAGGTCGTTGAGCCGCTTGGCCAGCCCTACCAGCGACAGCTCGTCCGCGTTGCGGATCACCGGCACGATCAGGCCGTTGTCCAGCGCCACGGCGATGCCCAGGTTCACGTCCGAGCGGTAGATGATCTCGTGGTTGCTGTACGACGCGTTGATCTTGGGGAACTCGCGCAGCGCCCGCGCCACCGCCCACGCGATGAAGTGCGTGTACGTGACCTTTACGCCCTGGTCCGACCAGACCTTCTTGTTCTTGCCGCGCACCTGGTCCAGGCGCGTGTAGTCCACCTCGAAGTACGAGTGCACGTGCGGGCTGATGCGCCGCGACTGCACCATGTTGTTCGCGATGATCTGCGTCATCCGGCTGGCGGATTCCACGCGGTCGTTGGGACCCGCGGAGACCGTCGGATGCTGCGGCGCGCCGTAGAACTCGTCCCAGGGGAACGCGCCCTCGTACGCCGGCTTGGCGGGCGCGGCCGGGCGCTGGGCCGGCGGTGTCGGCGCGCTGGGCGCGGACGGCGCGGCGGCCGTGGCCGGCTGCGCGGCGGGCGCCTTGGCGCCTTCCTCCACGAACTTGAGGATGTCGTCCTTGGTCACGCGGCCGTTGCGCCCGGTGCCCGGCACCTGGTGCACCTCCACGCTGTGCTCCGCGGCAATCTTGCGCACCAGCGGCGTGCTCTTGGTGCGGAGCCGCTCCTCCAGCGACGCCGGCCCGTCCGACGGCGCCGGCGGGCCCGCGGCCTGCCCCGCCCCGGCGCCCGACACGGCGGTGCCCACCGGCTCGCCACGGCCGCGCCCGTCGGCCGGGGTGCCGCCTCCGCCGCCCGTCTCCACCTGGCCCACGGCGGACTCGGGCATGCTCGTCTCGCGCTCCTCGGGGACCTGGATGTGGTCCGTGGAGCCCGGCGCGGGCGCGGCGGCCGGCGCGGGGGCCGCCGCGGCGCCCGCTTCCGTCTCGATGTAGGCGACGACAGTGCCCACTTCCACCGTCTGCCCCTCGCTCACCACCACCTCGGCGAGCACGCCGGCGATGGGCGAGGGGATCTCGGCGTCCACCTTGTCGGTGGAGATCTCCATGATGGGCTCGTCGCGCTCCACCCGGTCGCCCACCTTCTTGAGCCACACCGAGACGGTGCCCTCGGCGATGGACTCGCCCATCTGGGGCATCGGGACTTCTACACGGGCCATGATCCGGGTCCTGTGGTTGGGCTTGCCTGTTGGCCGTTACGCCAGCTCTGTCTAACCGCGAGGGAATAGGTAATAGGGAATAGCAAGCAACTTCGGGACTTGCAGGTATCCCGGGCCGTTCGCGTATCCGCCGGCTATTCCCTATTACCTATTCCCTATTCCCTGCCGTTCTTCCCTAGTACGCCGCCAGGTACCGCGCCGCCTTCACCACGTCCTCCACCTGCGGAAGGAAGTAGTCCTCCAGCGGCGGGGAGTAGGGCACGGGCGCGTCCGCGGCGGCCACCCGAAGCGGGGGCGCGTCCAGCCAGGGCCACGCCTTTTCGTTCACCCGCATGGCAATCTCGCCCGCGATGCCGCCCGTGCGCGTGTCCTCGTGCACGATCAGCAGCCGGTTCGTCTTCTTTACCGACGCGATGATGGCGTCCTCGTCCAGCGGCAGCAGCGTCCGCAGGTCGATGATCTCCACCGAAAGGCCGTCTTCCTTCTGCAGCACCTCGGCCGCCTCGGCGCTCTTGTGCACCATGGCCGCGTACGTGACGATGGTCAGGTCCGTGCCCTCGCGGTGCGTGCGCGCCTTGCCCAGGGGGACGATGTAGTCCTCCTGCGGCAGCGTCTCGCGCAGCTGCGGGCGGCGGTACAGCCACTTGTGCTCGAAGAAGAGCACCGGGTCGTCGTCGCGGATGGCCGCCTTGATCAGGCCCTTGGCGTCGTACGCCGTGGACGGATAGACGATCTTGAGCCCCGGCGTGTGGAAGAACGCCATCTCGGGGTTCTGCGAGTGGAACGGCCCGCCGCGCACCCCGCCGCCGCTGGGGCCGCGGATCACCATGGGCACGCCGCCGGACCCGCGGTAGCGGCTCGTGGCGATGTAGTTGGTGATCATGTCGTACGCGCAGGAGATGAAGTCGATGAACTGCATCTCCACCACCGGGCGCATTCCCATGTGCGCCGCGCCGGCCGCCGCGCCCGTAAAGCCGATCTCGCTGATGGGCGTGTCGACCACCCGCAGCCCGCCGAAGTGGTCGATGAACCCGTCGGTCATCTTGAAGGCGCCGCCGTACGCGCCGATGTCCTCGCCCATCAGGAAGACGCGCTCGTCGCGCTCCATCTCCTCCCACAGGCCCTCGCGGATGGCCTCCAGCAGGGTGACGGGCTTTCCCTGCTCCGTCATCCGGACCTGCTCCGGCTTCTCAATCACGGTCGCCATCGTCTCGGCAGATCAGGCTCGGGTGGGGTCGGCGGGCTCGTGGCGCGTCCACGGCGCGTTCACGGGGCCGTCGCCGTACACGTCGGTCAGCGCTTCCAGGGGCGCGGGCAGCGGGCTCGTTTCCGCCTCGGCCACCGCCGCGTCCAGCTCGCGCTCGATGTCGGCGCCGATGGCGGTCAGCTCCTCGGCCGTGGCCCAGCCGTTGTCCAGCAGCGTCTTTACGTACCGGTCGATGGGGTCGTTCGTCGTGGCCCAGTGCTCGATCTCGGCCGGGTCCACGTACGTCTGCGCGTCGTGCTGCGCGTGGCCCTTGCGGCGGTACGTCATCACCTCGATGAGCGACGCCCCGCCGCCGGAGCGGGCACGGTCCACGGCGCGCTTGCTGGCGGCGTAGACGGCCAGCATGTCGTTGCCGTCCACCTGCTCGCCCGCCATGCCGTACCCCGGCGCCTTGTCCACGAACGCCCTGGCCGCCGTCATGAACCTGGAGGGCGTGCTGTACGCCCACTTGTTGTTCTCGATGATGACCACGAGCGGCAGCCGCTGCACGGCGGCGAAGTTCACGCCCTCGTGGAACGCGCCCGTGGCCGTGGCCCCGTCGCCGATGTACACCATCCCCACCCGGTCCTCGCCGCGCTGCTTGAAGGTCAGCGCCACGCCGGCCATCACGGGGATCAGGTCGCCCAGCGGCGAGATCTGCCCGATGAAGCCGCGCTGGTAGTCCGTGATGTGGATGTTGAGCTCCTTGCCGCGCGCCAGCGAATCGGCCTTGGCCATGTACTGGCGCACCACCTCCACCGGCTTTGCGCCGATGGTGAGCATCGATCCCAGGTTGCGGATGAGCGGCGAGAGCATGTCGCCCGTGCCGTCCTCGCGGCGGCGCAGGGCGAACGCGGAGGCCACGGACTCGCCCTCCTGCCCCAGCGAGCGGAACAGCCCGCCGATCACCTTGCTCTGCTTGAAGAGCAGCTCGAGCTTTTCCTCGAGGCTGCGGGTGAGCCGCACCAGCCGGTACATCTCCAGGAGCTGCTCGCGAGACAGCCCGTGGGGAATCTCCGTGGCGCGTGCCTTGGTCTTGTTCCGCATGCTCGTTGACGTCGTCTCAGCACGGGCACGGGCGCGCGCGAACGCCACCCGGCCGGAAGCGCGACAACTTGGCCCCGCGCGCCCGGCGCGTCAAGCAACGGAGAGTGCGAAAGTGCGGGAGTGCGAAAGTGCGAGAGTGATTTTGTTCAGTCATTGTGCGATTTCCGGCGCGGATCTGGGCGTGCTGGCGTTCGGGCCAAGGATGAATCACGCGGAGGGCGCGGAGACAAACGCAGAGGACGCGGAGGAAGGGGTTCTCCGCGTCCTCTCTCCGTTCCTCCGCGTCACCCGGCAGATGAGGCAGATAATACCAGATCCTGAAAAAGAATTGGCGTACAGAGGAACAGAGTTAGACAGAGGAAGATGAACAGCGATGCTTGTTTCTGCTCCTCTGTCTGACTCTGTTCCTCTGTATTCCCAAGTGTTGTTCTTTCGGATTTGGTATAATCATGTCAAACCGAAGCGGCGCCCCCCAAACAAAGCG
>JAESFL010000084.1_pt1 | contig 100769 bp, 89 predicted proteins | sample 9269401 | NCBI WGS metagenome assembly JAESFL01 (sample SAMN14506025, study PRJNA617098) | algae metagenome | isolation source: Gloeocapsa sp. UFS-A4-WI-NPMV-4B04 and co-occurring heterotrophs from desert... | place: USA: Utah | collected 2006-10-01 | reverse complement strand
CGCCGCAAACCTGCCTGTAGGTCGGGTTGGGGACGCTGCCGCCGATGTAGCCGCTTTCGACCTTGGAGACGCCGATCACGTCCCCGAACACCGCTTCGGTGCACCAGAAACATCCACCCGCCAGCGTTGCCTGCTGTTCCGCCATGATCACCTCGCTTCCAATGGTTCTGCCGAGATAGGGGGCCGAGCTGGCGGCTGCTAGTCCGGCGGCTCTTCATCAGGCGCCTGAACGCGCGGCAGCGTGAAGCGGAAGACCGTGCCGCCCCCGGGCGCATCCTCGGCCCAGATCTTGCCGCCATGCGCTTCGACGATGGTGCGGCTGATCGAAAGGCCGATCCCCATTCCCTCCACCTTGGTGCTCTGGAACGGGGAGAACAGCGCTTCCCGCACCTGGGCGGGGATGCCGGGGCCGGTATCGGCGATGCTGACTTCCGCCGTACCTTTGGACACCAGGGAGCTGCGGATCATGATTTCACGGCGCTCCTGCCCATCCAGCGCCTGCAGGGCATTACGGACGAGGTTGATCACCACCTGTTGGATCTGGATCGCGTCCACCTCCACCCATTCCGCGTCCGGGTCGAGCTCGATGCGATGCGTCGAGCCGAGCAGATGCTCGTCCAGAAAGGCGATGAGGCTCGCATCCTGGACGACCTTTGCAAGCCGCTCCGGTCGCGGCGAGACATTGCCGCGCGCGACAAGCTCCCGAAGTCGCCTGACGATGTGGCCGGCACGAAGCGCGGCGTCTTCGGCGGCTTCCAGCGCCGCCCTCACCTGCTCCCGCGCGGGCTCGTCCTGATGGTCGAGCAGGCGGCGGCTGCCCCTGATGTAGCTGCTTACCGCCGTCAGCGGCTGGTTGAGTTCGTGGGCGAGCGTGGAGGCCATCGTTCCCATGGCGCTGACCCGCGACACGTGGATGAGCTCGGCCTGGATCTTTCTTATCTCGGCCTCGGCTCGGCTATGCTCGCTGAGATCCGACATCGCCCCGACCATCCGGACGGCCGCTCCCGCATCGTCGCGGATGATGAAGCCTTGATCGAAAACGTCGGCGAAGTCACCGTTCGCCTTCAAAAAGCGATAGGTTTCCTCCCAGTGAGTCCCGTCCCCGTTTATGGCGGCATCCAAGCTCTTGGTGACCCGCTTCCGGTCTTCCCGGTGCACCCGGTTCTGCCACCAGCGCAGGGAGGTCATCTCGTCGGGGTTCCGATAACCGAAAAAGGCCGTCTCGGACGCCGTCCAGAGGATCCGCCCCGCAACCAGATCGAGGTCCCAAATGGCGTCGTTGGTGGCCTTGGCCGCCAGCCGGTATCGTTCTTCCGCCGCCCGCCGGTCATCATCGGCACGCTTGCGTTCCGTCACGTCCTCCGTGAAGCCGTACCAGCGAATGATCCGGCCCTGTTCGTCGCGGCGCGGCGCGGCTCTGGCGACGAACGTCCGAAAGGAGCCGTCGGCGACCCGCATCCTGAATTGCGCATGGTGCGGCACTCCCGACGCCAGCGCCTCCGCCCAATGAGCCAGCAAACGCGGATTGTCTTCGGGATGGAGCAGCCGCAGCCATGCCTCGTTCGGCCCGACCGCTTCCGCTACTCCCGTTACTTCGTAAAAGCGGGGGTTGACGGTGACGAGCACTCCCTCGGGCGTGGCCGTCCAGACCATTTGCTGGCTCAGCTCCACGGTGTATCGGTAAAGCTCCTCGCTTTCCCGCAACTTCTCCTCGGCCGCGTTGCGTTCCCTGACTTCCTGTACGAGGCGCTGATTGGCGGCCCGAAGATCCCCCATCCGGTCCCGGACGCGTGCCTCCAGCGTGGTCGTCAGCTGGCGAAGATGCTCTTCGCCATCGTAGCGCTGTAGCAGCAACGCCGCCGTTTCGCGCTGGCGGGCGCGGGTCTGCAATGCCGAGCCGACCGCCTTACAAAGAACGAGCTTGTGGATCGGCCGCTCGAGAATCGCGACCTCCCTGAGCTTTGCCAGCACTTCCGACATCCTATCGAGCGCGCTGCGCTCGGAGATCAGGACCAAGGGGAAGTCCGCCCACATCGCTTGAGGCTCGGTTGCCGCCTCCAGTCCCGCCATTCCTCCGCTTTCCAGGCTCTCCTGCGTCACGACGGCAGCGGCAAAGCGATCTTTCGCAATGCCTTGACCCAGCTCCGCGAACGACAGCGGGACGAGTTCGCGGCCGGCTTCGGCCAAGGTTTCGAGGATCAGCCGCTGGTCCGGACCACGGGCGATGATGGCGACACGCTGCGACGCGCTCGACGCCGAGTTCGAATTCTGCTCGCTCTCCGCCGTCGTCGCCATTCTCGGTGGTCAGCCTATTCCTGTTCGAGCGGCTCCACGCCCGCCTGAACCGCCAGCGTCAGCGCCTCCGCGAGGCTTCCGACGCTCAGCCGGTCCATCATGTTCGCACGATGCATTTCCACGGTGCGCAGGCTGATATCCAGCCGCCGCGCCAGCACCTTGTTGGGAAGGCCGGCCATCAGACCGCGAAGCACTTCATGCTCCCGGCTGCTGAGCTGCCCGATCCGTTCTTCGGCGATGCGCCGGCGATCGGCCTTTTCGCTGCGGTCCTTCAAAAGCATGAAGGCACGGTCGAGGCTGGCAAGCAGCAGCGCTTCATCGAACGGCTTCTCCAGGAAATCGACGGCGCCCATTTTCATCGCCCGCACCGCCACCGAGACTTCGCCATGGCCCGTCATCACCACCACCGGCCAGTCGAGACCACGCTGGGCGAGCGCTTCCATGACTTGGAACCCGTCCATTTCGGGCATCCTTATGTCCAGCAGCACACAGCCGGGCTGGAGCTCGGCAAGGCTGTCGAGCAGATCGGGGCCGCTGGCGAACGGGCGCGACTTGAATTCGCCGGCGCCCAGCATGAAGCTCAACGATCGGCGGACATCACGATCGTCGTCCACGACGTGCACGAAGCGGGGCAGAAGAAGAGTATCCTGGGAATGGGTGAGCATGACGACTTGGTTAATGTACGGCAGAGGGCAAAAGCAACCTCGGCGGGTCCGAAGCACAATTATCGGGTTCAGATAAAAATTTGGCGACGGGAGTGGGGTTCCCGCCGCCAGTTTTTTTGCATCAGGACCAGTCGATGCAGGATTAGTTTAAAGCCCGGACGGGAGAAAGGGCAAGCCGGATGCGTACGGTACAAACCGCAGGTGCGGTTAGTCCCGTATCGGCAAACGCTGCCGCACGGCGGTCATTTCCGCCCAGGGATCCGTTCGCCGGGCGATAAGCGCCGGCGCCGTCTTGATCGTGAACGCCTTGGGATCGAGCGGCCGGCCCAGATCCTCCCATTCGATTGGCATCGCCACCGGCGCGCCAGGGCGGGAGCGGGTCGAATACGGGCCGACGGCGGTGGACGTGGGATCGTTGCGAAGATAATCGATGAAGATGCGGCCCTCGCGCTCCGCCTTCGAAATGCGGGTGAGGTAACGCTCCGGCGCATCGGCCGCCATGGCTTCGGAAAAGGATTTGGCAAAGGCCTTGGCCGCTCGCCATTCGGTCACCGGCGCCACTGGAACGACGACGTGGAGTCCCTTGCCGCCGGTCGTTTTGACGAAGCTTTGGAGGTCCATACGCTGCAGCCGTTCGCGCACCTCCAGCGCCGCCGAGACCACGTCGCCAAAACCGAGGCCCTCGTCCGGATCAAGATCGAAGATGATCCGGTCCGGCAGGTCCGGCCGTTCAACGGTGACTCCCCAAGGATGGATTTCCAGCGTCCCCATCTGCACCATGGCGATAAGGCCGGCGACATTCTCGATATAAAGATAAGGCTCGTCGAAGCCGGGCACCGTCACTTCCTTGAGCTGCGGCAGGACCCCGGACCCGGCATGGCGCTGGTAGAAGCATTTCTTTTCCGCGCCCGTCGGGCAGCGGACCATCGTCACCGGCCGCTGCGCCACGTGCGGCAGCATATGATCGGCAATGGCGACATAATATTCGGCGAGTTCTAACTTGGTGATCCCCTGCTCCGGATAAAGCACCTTGTCGGGATTGCTGAGCCTGACGCCCTCGACGATGCGTTCCTCGGTCATCATGCACTCTCCAGGGTGGAGGCGAGCTGCGCCGGGCGCGCCTCATGCTCCAGCTGATCGAAGCGGCATTGTTCAGGCGCCTTGTCGGGCCGCCAGCGGAGAAACTTGGTGCCATGACGAAAACGATTGCCGGTGACGTGGTCGTACCGCACCTCCACCACCAGCTCCGGCCGCAGCGGCTCCCAATCCCCAGACCGTTCCGTGCTCCAGCGACTGGGGCCGCCCGGGGCATTGCCGGTAAAGCCCGGCGCCTCGACCAGCGCCTCCAGTCGCTTCGTCAGCGCGGCCCGCTCCTCGGCGGGAATGGCGGACGTGAAGCCGACATGATCGAGCTTGCCCGTCTCGTTATAGAGGCCGAGCAGCAGGGATCCGACTTCCCGCTTCTTCGCCGCGTAGCGAAACCCGCCCACCACGCAGTCCGCCGTCCGCAGCTGCTTGATCTTCAGCATCGCCCGCTCGCCGGGTTCATAGACGCCGTCGCGGCGCTTCGCGACCACGCCGTCGAGCGCACCGCCGGCCATGTCCAGCCAGGATTGCGCCCGCACGGCATCTTCGGTGAAGGGCGACAGCTGCAGGGCTGGCACCTCCTCGGCCGCGTGGAGCCTCTCCAGCGCCGCGCGCCGCTCGAACAGCGGCCGATCGACGAGACTGGCGCGGTCGGTCGCGAGACAATCGAACAGCATGAGCTGCGCCGGTGTTTGCGTGGCCAGCTTCCGAATCCGGCTTTCGGCGGGATGAAGCCGCATTTGCAGCGCGTCGAAGGAAAGGATGCCGCCGATCGGGATGATGAGCTCGCTGTCGATGACGAAGCGATCGGCCCTCATGCTCTCGATGGCGGCCACCACTTCCGGAAAATAGCGGCCGAGCGGCTTTCCCGACTTGGATTGGAGCGCGATCGATGCGCCGTCGCGATAGATGAGGCAGCGGAAGCCATCCCATTTTGGTTCGAACCGCCAGCCCGCCTCCTGCGGGAGCGAATCGACCAGCTTCGCCTCCATCGGCGGGAGGCCCGGCTTCACTTCCAATCCGTCGAACGCCTTCACACCCTCTCCTGCCTTTGTCCCGGGAAGAGACGCCGCAGATTAGGGTAGGGTTCCGGGGACACACTCTTGTTAAACTTTGTTCCCCATTATGCGTCCAAAGGACTCTGAGCTGCGATGAACATGCCGGAGTCCCTCGGCCAATTCATTGAGCAGACAGGGGGAAGAGGGTAGAAATATCGTTCCGGAGGTACAATTGACGACGCTCTCTCGAAGGAACTTTCTGGCGGCAGGCGCCGCGGCAGGTGTGACCGCGGCCGTCCCCGCCAAGGCATTTGCGACCGTCGCGCCGCGCCAGCCCGCGATCAACCCCGGCATCCGGGATCGGGCTCTCGCGGCCCTCGCCGCCAAGCGTCCGCTGCTTGCCAATGCGGACGTGATCGGCATTGCGGATTTCAGCAAGGCCTCGCGCGATCCGCGCTTCTACATCGTCGACCTTCGCAGCGGCTTCACGACCGAGCATCTCGTCGCCCATGGCCGCGGCTCCGATCCGGCCCATTCCGGCTGGCTGGAAATGTTCTCGAACAGCGTCGGCTCGGAAGCGACGTCGAACGGCTCCTATCTCACCGGCGATAATTATTCGGGCAAATACGGCTATTCGATGCGCCTCACCGGCCTCGATTATACCAACAGCAACGCACTTGCCCGCGCGATCGTGATCCACAGCGCCTGGTATGCCGAGCCCGATGTTGTCCGGAATTTCGGAAAGCTCGGCCGCAGCGAGGGCTGCTTCGCGCTTCCCGGGATCAGCCATGCGGAGGCGATGACCCGCCTCGGCTCCGGCCGGCTTCTCTACGCGGACCGCGGATAAGCTGAAGGCTGCTCCCGAAGGAGCAGGCCCATTGCACATTTCATCCGAGCGTCGAGCCTACAGTCTGAATCATTGCAAGTCGTTTGGGTGATCGAGTCGGAGCCTGTCCCGAGCGACGCCGAAGGTGGGTTCGAAGACGCTGCTTTCCTTCGGAACGCCACGAATCCGCAGCCCTTCGACAAGGATGAGCCCGCTGTCCGATGGACAGCGAAGCCCCATCATCTTGGCTAGCGGCGCTGAGGATACTCAGCGCCCTGGCATCTACTTCGAGACGGAAGCGAGCGCCGAACCGCCCCGGCCGCTGTCGTTGAGCGCGGTCAGCACCGGGGTGTCGCGGCTGTAAATGTCCTTGTAGGACACGATCTCTTTCTTGTCCGCGATCGCGGCGGCCGTGAAATAAGTGATGTACACTGGGATCGGCTGGGCGAGATCGGCCTTTACCGACTTGCCGCTCGCGATCGTTTGCTGGATCGCGGTCTTGTCCCACTGCCCGGTCGGCTGAAGCAGCACTTCGGCGAAGCCGAGCGCGTCCTCGGTGCGGATGCAGCCATGGCTGTATGCGCGCGCCTGCTTGTCGAACAGCCCCTTCACATTGGTGTCGTGAAGGAAAATGGCATGGTTGTTCGGCATGACCAGCTTCATCCGGCCAAGCGCGTTCGACGGCCCCGGGGGCTGCCGGTAGCGGATCACCTTGCCCGTGGTCTCGTCCTTCACCGCGACGTAGCCGCGCTTGCCGCGAACTTCCCCCTCGATGCTCTTCGGGACTTCCCACCACGGATTGAAGATCACCCCGCTGATCGTGGTGTTGAGCTGCGGCGTGGCCGTCTTCACGGCGCCGGCAACGGCGCGGCGCCTGGCCACCACTCGTCCATCTTCAACCAGGGCCACCATATAGGCGGGGACGTTGACGATCACATATTTCTGCCCGAGATCGCGCGGCAGCCAGCGCCAGCGATCCATGTTCGTGCGGATCTTCTCGAGCTTCGCCTTGTCCGACTTCCCCGAATCCGCAAGGACGCTCTTCAGCTCCTGATATTGCGGATGGGTCGGCAGCAACGCGGTAAGCGTGTCGCGGACGCTGTTTTCGCGCACCGCCCGCTCCATCATCGCATATTGCTCGCCGCCATTGAGGTCGGTGTCGTTGATGTACCAGCTCTTCCGGGCATCACCCCGGACGTGGCCGAGCGCCAGATCGGATGAGGTGCGCAGGAACACGTCGGTCGCAACCTGGTTCAGCTGCGCGCGATCGCCGCTCTCAATCGCGGCGCGGAGGCGATCGGGAGAATAATCCTTGGGATCGAGCCCTTCCTCATCGATCCGCTCGACATAGGAAAGCAGTTCCTGCGCGGCCGCGCTGTTCCACTCGACGAGGGGGCGCGGTGCCGGCGGCACGAGTGCCTGACTGGCCTCCGGTGCCGGCGTCTGACCCGCTGGCGGCGCCGTCACCGGCTGAAGCTGCGAAGCGCCGACAGGATCGGTCTGTGCGCTGGCGGTGGCGGCAGTCGCGGCGAGGCCGAGAGCGAGCGAGGAAAGCATATACTTGTGCATGGCGGCTCCTTTAACAAATATCAGTGCCGCAAGCCAGCTTTCCCCAGCATGACTGTCGCCGACCAGCCTCGATTTTCAGGTGAGCGGTTCCTTCGGGCAACACTTTTAGCCGCAGCGTAATTCCCTTGCATCGCCAAATACTTGTCTTGAGCCTATGAAAAAGGGCGGCGATCGCCGGCCGCCCCACCATTTTGCCTCCTGCTCTTTCGTTTCAGGTGCGGTCCGCCGATGCCAGATCACGGTGCATCCAGCCGAAATAAGCGGCCACCAGCGCCAGCAGAGCGTGCAGCCAGATGTCGTTGCCGAACAACGGCACCAGACCGAACATCGTGTTAAGTCCCGGGATGAACCCGGCAATGGTTAGAACCGCGTAGATGATTGCGACACCCTTTGCGTAAGTCTTTGAGGCAGCGAAGCTTTTATAGGAAAGAAGGCCCCACAGGCCGAACAGGATGTGGACGATGTTGTGCAGGATGTTGACCGGAAAAAGACCCAGTACTTGGCCGTAATTGGCATCAACGGCGAGATCGGGGTGGCCCGGATGCGGAGCGGTCGTGATGGCCGGGATGAAGCCGGCAACGCCGACCGCCAGGAACACGATGCCGAAGAGAAGTGCGAACGTACGGGTACTCATAGATGGTCTCCCTATTTCCTACCTACGCGAACACGCTCTCACAGTAGCTGAGATGCAAAGTCTCAAGCCGTCGTCGGGGTTCCGCGTGAACCCGGCTTAGGCGTGGGCACGCGAACGAAGACGCCGCTGCAGTTCTTCAGCCTGCTCCAGATATCGCATCGCCATGGTGTAATGCGGACGGGCAGCAACCGCAGACCCTGCCTGCTGCGCCGCCTGAAGCTCCTGGGCAGCCCGGCCGTTCAAATAGGCGAGGTCATTCTGATCCATGAGGTTCACTCCGCTGGATTTTCTTTTTCTCCCAGCAACGTAGCTCGAAAGAGCCGGAGCCATCCATAACATCTGTTAAGCTTCCGAACCAATTGGAACTCAGCGGGAAGCGACGACGGCCCGGGGCTCCGACCCCGGTCCCACGATCAGCCCGGCAATGACCCGGGCGATCTTCTCGCCGCCTTTGGCGGAAGGCTCGATCGGATTGGCATAATCCTTATCCTCGCTGCAGATGAGGCGCAGGTCGATCAAAGACAGCCCATTCCCGAACGCGGCACGGGTGATGACGTCGTTGAACAGCGCCAACGCGGTGCGGATGATCCGGTGGTTCGGCGCCGAAGCCGGCGTGTCGTAGATGGTGCACAAAGCCGTCGGCAGCCCAAGGCCCAGCAGTTCGTCGAGCATATCGGCATAATTCCGGGTGAACCGCTCCTGCGCCTCGGCGAGCATCATCACGGCTTCGCCTACCGTTCGCGCAGGCGAGCCGAGGATGTGGGATTCACCAAGCGCATCGTTGCCGCCGACGCTCAGGACCAGATGCGTCGCATCGCGCGGGATGCGGGGCAGCTGCGAAGCGACGCTTCGGGTTACCGCACCGTCGACAGCCAGCAGGCTTGCGGTCCAGCCGGATGGAAGCACCGCCCTCAACTGCTTCACCACGTCGGGCTGGCCGGGAACGTAGACGCCGTTGTCGAAGATCGAATCGCCAAGGAGGATGATGTGACCCATGCCCGCCGAAAGGATCAACGACCGATCGGTTCCACCAAAGCATCGGACGAAAACCTGAACGCTTCGGAGATCGGCGACGAACCGACTTTGCCGATGATCGGCGCTACGGCATTGAGAAATTGATGCCTTGCGCGAGCGGGAGCTCGCGGCTGTAATTGATCGTGTTGGTGGCCCGGCGCATATAATTTCGCCACGCGTCCGAGCCGCTTTCGCGGCCCCCGCCCGTTTCCTTTTCGCCGCCAAAGGCGCCGCCGATCTCCGCCCCGGAAGGGCCGATATTGACGTTGACGATCCCGCAGTCCGAGCCGGCCGCCGACAGGAACAGCTCGGCTTCGCGAAGATCGTTGGTGAAGATGGACGAGGAAAGGCCCTGCGGCGCCGCATTGTGGAGGGCCACCGCCTCCTCCAGGCTCCGGTAGCGCATGACGTAGAGTATCGGAGCGAAGGTCTCGCGCAGCGTGACCGGCGTCTGCCCCGGCATTTCGACGATCGCCGGGCGGACGTAAAAGGCCTCCGAACCCTCTTCGCGCAGAAGCCTTTCGCCGCCTTCCATCCGGCCGCCCTCCTCCCCTGCCTCTGTCAGCGCCGCCTGCATGGCTTGGAAGGATGCCCCATCGATCAGCGGCCCCACCAGCACGCCCTCCGCCAGCGGATTGCCGACCGACACATTCTTCCAGATCTCCTTCAGGATCGGCACCAGCCGGTCGTAGACGTCGTCGTGGACGAACAGCCGCCGCAGCGTCGTGCATCTTTGGCCGGCCGTGCCGACGGCCGCGAAGGTGATGGCGCGCTGCGCCAGTTCGAGGTCGGCGCTTGGGGCAACCACCATGCCGTTATTGCCGCCAAGTTCCAGCAGCGAGCGGCCGAAGCGGCCGGCAACCCGCGGCGCGACCTCGCGGCCCATTCGGGTCGATCCGGTGGCGGAGACGAGCGCCACCCGGCCATCGTCGACCAAGGCCGCGCCCGTCTCGCGCTTTCCCTGCACCACCACCGACAGGTGGGGCGGGGCCGCGCCGAACCGCTCCACCGCCCGTTCGAACAAGGCCTGGACTGCAAGTGCCGTCAACGGCGTCTTTTCGGAAGGCTTCCAGACGACCGCATCGCCGCAGACAAAAGCGAGGCAGGCATTCCAGGCCCAGACGGCGACTGGAAAGTTGAAGGCGGAGATGACGCCGACGACGCCGAGTGGATGCCAGGTCTCCATCATCCGGTGGCCGGGCCGCTCGGTGGCGATGGTGAGCCCGTAAAGCTGGCGCGAAAGACCGACCGCGAAGTCGCATATGTCGATCATCTCCTGAACTTCGCCCAGCCCCTCCTGGAGGATCTTGCCGGCCTCCAGGCTGACGAGGCGTCCGAGCGGCTCCTTTTCCTCGCGAAGCACCTCCCCGAACAACCGGACAAGCTCGCCCCGCCGCGGCGGCGGCACCGTCCGCCAGGCGAAATAGGCGCCCTCGGCCCGGGCCACCGCATCGGCCACCTCCGCGGCGCCGTCCGACTTCAGCCGGCCGAGCTCGCGCCCGTCGACGGGAGAGCGGGCGGCGAGATCACCCGAGGGATCGAACGGGAGTTCGACCTTCAGGCGCTCGAACAGCCCGCGCAGCTCGCGGGAGGAATCGAATTGGGTTTGGACCATCTGGGCGCCTTTTAGCGGTCGAACAGCTGTTTGGCAGCGCGTAGCTTCTCGACGCCGGCAGCGATCGTCGGGGGCTGCTTGGCAAAGCACAGCCGGATGACGTTTCGCACCGGCCGTTCTTCGTAGAAGGCCGAGAGGGGAATGGCGGCAACGCCCGCCTCGCGCACGGCGCGCTCGCAAAAGTCGACATCGTCCGCCTCGATGCCGGAGGCGGCGAGATCGACCGTGACGAAATAGGTGCCCTCTGCCCGTAAGGGCGCGAAGCCTTCATCTCGAAGCGCGGCAACCAACCGGTCGCGCGCGCTCGAGAAAGCGGCCCTCATGGCCGTGAAATAATCATCGGCCTTGGCAAGCCCGTAAGCGACCGCGGCCTGAAGGTTCGGCGGCGTGGCGTAGGTGATATATTGATGGGCCTTGGCGATCGGCAGCGCGAGTTCGCTCGGCGCCGCGATCCAACCGACTTTCCAGCCGGTGAGCGAGAAGATCTTTCCTGCCGAGCCGACCTTCACCGTCCGCTCGCGCATTCCCGGCATCGCCGCGAGCGGAACGAAGCGGCCGGAATCGAAGACGATATGCTCCCACACCTCGTCGGTGAGCGCGACCAGGTCGTGGCGAACGCATGCATCGGCGATGATCTGGAGCTCGTCCCGGCCGAACAGCCGCGCCGTCGGGTTGTGCGGATTGTTGAAGACAAGCAGCCGGGTCCTCGGCGTCACCGCCGCCGCGATCGCCTCGGCAGTGATGCGCCAGTCGGGGGGCGTCAGGCGGACGAAGCGCGGCACGCCCCCGGCCCGGCGGACCAGCGGAACATAGGCATCGTAGAGCGGCTGGAAGAGCAGGACTTCGTCGCCGGGACTGACAAGCGCCATGATCGCCGATGCCAGCGCCTCCGTCGCGCCGGACGTGATCGTCACCTCGTCTTTTTCATAGGCGACCTGCTGGTGGTGCTCGTAATGGCGGATCACGGCTTCGCGAAGCTCGGTGAGGCCTCGCATCGGCGCATATTGGTTCGAGCCTGCCCGCACCGCGTCGGCCGCCCGTTCCAGCACATCCTCTGGCCAGCCGAAGTCGGGAAAGCCCTGGCCGAGATTGACCGCCTCATGCTCGGTCGCAAGGCTGGACATGTGCGCGAAGATCGAGGTCGGAAGATCGGCGAAAAGCGGGTTCATAGGCGGCCGATCAGGGCTTGTGCGGCAGCGGGATTTCGTTCCTTCGCGCCTGAGATGAAGAAGACATAGGTGTCACGCGGCCGCACCGGCGCCGGATCGGCATTGTAAGGGAGACCCGGCGGGCTTTCTCCCGCCGCCCAAGAGCGGGCGATGGAACCCCAGCGATGGATCTCGGACCCCTCGTATCCGGTTTCGATTTCCCCCCGCGCCTTCATGAGCCGGGCATAGACGATGTCGCCGCTGATATCGGCGAGGCAAGGATAGTCGTCGCTGTCGCCATAGACGATCGCCACCCCCGCCTCCCGCGCCATGGCGACGAACGCAGGGTCCCGGAAACTCTCATGCCGCACCTCGACGGCGTGCTGCAGCCTCACGCCGTCCTGCGAGGCCGGCAAGAGCTTCAGGAACGCGGACATGTCGTCCGGCTCGAACCGTTTGGTGGCCATGAACTGCCACAGGAGCGGCCCGAGCTTGTCGCCCAGCTCGGTAAGTCCCTGTGCGCAGAAACGCTGCACGCCCTCGCCGCCCTCACCCAGCACCTTCTTGGTGGTGCAGAAGCGCGACGCTTTCACGGCGAATTTGAACCCGTCGGGCACCGCTTGGGCCCACCTGGCGAACAGCTCAGGCTTCTGAAGCTTGTAATAGGTCGCGTTGATCTCGATCGCGCTGAGCTTCGATGCGGCATATTCAAGCTGCTTCGTCTTCGCGAGGCCCTTCGGGTAGAAGGTCTCGCGCCAGGGATCATAATCCCAGCCGCCAATGCCGACATGGATGGGCGCTGCTGGCATCTGTCCTCCTCCCCTGGCCGGTGGAACGCCGCTCCCCACACCACGTTGCAGCTTCTGTTTCAACGGGGTTGCTTCTTACATGAACGACAATGCGGGGGCCGAGCGCAGGCGCCATGCTCCGCTCGGGCCGACGGTGGCGCGCCTCTCGGAGGCGCTGAAGGAAGGCGATGTCATCGTCATCGCCTGCGGTGAGCAGCGGGGCGAAGCCATCGCCAGGGCGGCATCGAGCCTCACTTGCGCGAGGGTGCTCTGGTGCCCGCCGCCGGACAAGCTCCCCGGCGAAGCCACGCCTTCCTCACCCGCGGTCGCGGGGCGCCGCGTCGCGGCATTGGCAGCGTTGCACGCGCCCCAAGACGGACCGACCCTGTTCGTGACCGACGCCATATCCGCCGCCCACAAGGTGGCGCCGCCGCACGCATTCGCCGCAGCGCCTCTGACGATCGAACCGGGCGACCGGCTTGATGGCGAGGCGATCACGGCCCGCCTGGAGGAAATGGGCTATTTCAGCGACGAGCGCGTGGACGAGCCGGGAGAGTTCGCGGTTCGCGGCGCCGCGATCGACCTGTTCCCAGCCGCGGCGGAAAAGCCGGTGCGAATCCATCTCGTGGATGGGCAGGTCGAGGCGATCGACCTTTACGATGCGGTGAGCCAGCTCCGGGGCAAGGAGCCGCTCGACCGATTGGAGGTGCGGCCGGCGATAGAGCCCGAGCTTGGCGACGATGCCGTCACCATTTTCGATCATGTTGACGGCGCTGCGGCCGCCGTCGACCCGGAAGCGATCGATCTTCGCGACAGGTTCATCTCGCTTGCCGGCGAAGGCCGTTTCTCGATTTCGCGGATGACGGGCGACTGGAAGACGCCGCTCACCGGCCGCCAACGGATCGACATTGCCGAAGGCGACGAACGGCCGGGGCACCGCTTCATCGAGGACAAAAGGCCGGAGCGCACATTCCGAGCCACCTTGAAAGAGGCCCGGGAACGGGGTGACCGCATCGTCATCGCGGGTTCGGCGCGAGACCTCCGCTTTCTTGCACGCCGGCTGGAGCAGCATTTCGGCGAGCCTCCCCGGCCAATAAGCTCCTGGCGGGAAATCGAGCAGGCGAACGACGGCGAACTCCTCCTGTTGACGGCCGACCTGGACCGCGGCTGGGCCACCGACGGCGTCACCGTGATCGCCGCGCCGGACTTGTTCGGCGCGCGCGCACTCGAGCAGAGCGCAAGCGCAGCGCCCGATCCACTCGGGCAGGAGCTTGCCGACTTCCATCTCGGCGACGCGGTCATCCACGAGGATCATGGCCTCGGCATCCTTCGCGGCATCGACCGGGTTCCGACCGGGGAGATCGAGAGCGACGCCATTCGGCTGGAATATGCGGGCGAGGCGCAGCGGCTCGTGCCGGTGGAGGAAGCTGGCCGGCTCTGGCGCTACGGCGCCGATGCCGAAGCCGTGTCGCTCGACAAGCTGGACGGCTCGAGCTGGGCAAAAAGGCGCGGCGAGATCGATGTCGCGATTGCCGAGACGGCGCGCCAGCTGGTGACGCTGGCGGAGGAGCGGGCAGGACGAAGCGCGCCGGTGCTCGATCCGCCCGTTCCCGATTATGAGCGCTTCGCCGCCGGCTTTCCTTATGCGGAGACGCCCGACCAGCTTCGCGCGATCCAGGCGGTGCGGGAGGATCTTGCATCCGGCAAGCCGATGGACCGGCTCGTCGTCGGCGATGTCGGCTACGGCAAGACCGAGGTTGCGCTTCGCGCCGCGGCCGTCGCCGCGCTGGCAGGCAAACAAACTGCCCTGATCGCCCCGACCACCGTGCTGGTCCGCCAACATGTCGAGACATTCCGGCGACGCTTCGAGAAGCTCGGCATCCAGGTGGCCGGGCTCTCCCGCCTTTCCACGGCGGCGGAAGCGCGCGAGACCAAGAAGGCGGTGGCCGACGGCACGGTCCAGATCGTGATCGGCACGAAGATGATCGCGGGCAAGACCGTCTCCTTCCACGATCTGGCGCTGGTGATCATCGACGAGGAGCAAAGGTTCGGCGCGGCCGACAAGGCCAAGCTGCGGGCGCTGAGCGAGGAAGCGCATGTGCTCACCCTCACCGCCACCCCCATCCCCCGCACCCTGCAATCGGCGCTGGTCGGGCTGCAGGAGCTGTCGCTCATCACCACGCCGCCGGCACGGCGGCTGCCGACCCGCACCGCGCTTGCCGGCTTCGCGCCCGACCTCGTGCGGATGGCGCTGATGCGCGAGAAGAAGCGAGGCGGGCAAAGCTTCGTCGTCGTGCCGCGGATCAGCGACATGGAGGCGATGGCCGCGCGGCTCCGCGACGTGGCGCCGAGCCTGACGATCCGACAGGCGCACGGGAAGATGGCTGCGGCCGAAATCGACGAGGAGATGATCCGCTTCGCAAGCGGCGATGGCGACGTGCTGCTGGCGACCAACATCATCGAGGCCGGTCTCGATATCCCGCGCGCCAATACGATGCTGATCTGGCGCGCCGACCGGTTCGGCCTTGCCCAATTGCACCAGCTGAGGGGCCGCGTCGGCCGGGGCCGGGTTCGTGGATATTTGATGCTGCTGACCGAAGCCAATGCCGAGATCGCGCCGGCGACGCTGAAGCGGATGCGGACCATGGAAGCGCTCGACCAGCTCGGCGCGGGCTTCGCGATCAGCGCCCGGGACCTCGACCTGAGGGGCGCGGGCGAGCTGCTTGGCGAAAACCAGGCGGGGCATATGAAGCTGATCGGCCTCGGCCTGTACCAGCACCTTCTCGAGCAGGCGCTGCGCGTCGCACGCGGCGAGGCCGTGGACGATTGGGTGCCGGAACTGCACCTCGGCCTTGCCGCCAACCTGCCAGGGAGCTGGATCCCGGAAGAGGAAGTGCGGATCAACCTTTACGCCAGGATTGCCCGCCTCGCCTCCGCCGCCGGCCTCGACGCGCTTGCCGACGAGCTGGAAGACAGGTTCGGCGCGCTTCCGCCCGAAGCGGCGACCTTGCTGGAGGTCGCCCGGATCCGGTTGCTGGCCAGGGCAGCCGGCATCGCCCGCATCGATGCCGGTCCCGCCGCCATCGCGCTGACGCCGCGGCCCGACTTTACGAGCGATGCCAAGGCGGCGGGGCTGACCCGCAAGGGCGAACGGCTCCTTTTCAAGCAGCCGACCGACGGGGCGGCAGCGAGGCTCGAGGCGCTGCATCGGCTTCTCGATACGCTGACGCCGGACGATTAGACGATGAGCCGCCTAGCCCCTTGACGGCCTATGGCTTGGCGCGGGCCTCGTCGGCGAGCCGCTGCATGGATGCGGCCCGATCGAGGTGGATACGGCGGAGGTCGAGATCCACGGCCCGGTTGGCGCACTGCCGCTCTTCGCCGGCGCGCCGCCGATAATAGTCGCTGATCGTTTCCACCATGGCGTCTTGCCTTGGAAAGGCTCCGGATCGGAGCTCGGGGTTGTTCATGCTTTCCGTGAAGCAGGAAAGCCGGGACGACGCCCCGATAAATCGACCGATTGGTCAGCTGAAACGACCAACATGACCAAGACTCCGAAATATAACGATTAATCCGACAATTTGCAGGAAGCCATCAGCCCAGGCGGTGGTGCCAAATCGTCGAACTTCGAATCGGTTGGTGCCGGCGAGCCCCGCCGTCGGCCCGGCAGGATTTCTGCCGGAACGATTGCCGGCTGCCGCTGTTGGCCCGGGGGAAGCTCGGAGTTTGCTCGATGGAGTCGCGCCTTTTCAGCCGATACGAGGTGGGCGGCCTCACTCTTGCCAATCGCATCGTCATTGCACCCATGTGCCAATATTCGGCGGTCGACGGATGCATGACCGACTGGCACCTCATCCATCTTGGGCATCTGGCGCTTTCGGGCGCGGCGCTTCTGACGATCGAGGCGACCGCTGTTTGTCCCGAAGGGCGGATCACCTACGCCGATGTCGGCCTTTGGTCGGACGAGACCGAAGCCGCGATCGGCAAGGTCCTGGAAAGCGTCAGGCGATGGTCGGAGATGCCGGTCGCCATCCAGCTGGCGCATGCCGGCCGAAAGGCGTCGACCGAAATACCCTGGAAGGGCGGGCACCAGATTCCGGCGGGCGATACCAACGGCTGGCAGACCGAAGCGCCCTCACCCCTCCCCTTTGCGGCAGGCGAGAGGCCGCCGCTGGCCCTCGACCGCGATGGTCTTGCGCGGGTGCGCGATGCGTTTGCCGATGCCGCCCTCCGCGCGGCGCGTCTCGGCATCGATGCCGTCCAGCTGCACGCCGCGCACGGCTATCTCCTCCACGAATTCCTTTCGCCGCTCTCGAACAGGCGTGACGATGAATATGGCGGTAGGCTCGAAAATCGGATGCGTTTCCCGCTTGAAGTGTTCGACGCGGTGCGCACGGTTTTCCCGTCGCGGAACCCGGTCACCGTCAGGGTGTCGGCGACCGACTGGATCGAAGGCGGCTGGGACGTAGATCAGACGATCGCCTTCGCCGGCGAGCTCCAAGCGCGCGGCTGCGCCGCCCTCCACGTGTCGAGCGGCGGTCTCGACCCTGGCCAGAAGATCGAAGTGGGTCCCAGCTACCAGGTTCCGCTCGCAAGGGCGGTCAAGGCGGCCACCGATATGCCTGTTATCGCCGTGGGGATGATCACCGACTATGAGCAGGCGGAGGCGATCGTCGGAACGGGCGATGCCGACCTGGTCGCGCTTGCCAGGGGCATTTTGTACGATCCTCGCTGGCCCTGGCACGCGGCCGCTCATCTCGGCGGGCGGGTTCGCGCGCCCGACCAATATCGCCGCTCCCAACCGAGGCAGCACCGGGAGCTTTTCGACTTCGGCCAATAAGCCCCAGGCGCCGCGGACCCTCGGTCGCCCTCGACGTCGATAGCGGATGGACGGAAGCCGCCACCTTGCCCTCGACCGTGCCGATCATTGGCAAGGCGCCCCATCCTGGCCTGATCCTGCGGACGGGCGAAGATCCGCCTGACCGTCAGCCGCGTTGCGCGCCGGAAGAGACTCGTTCCACGTTCGGGCCACGGCCCCGACGCTTGAAGCGACCCAGGGAGGCGAGAGAGTAGGGCTTGGAAATTATGGTGGAGACGGCGAAGAATTCGGCGGTGGCTTGATCGCGGTCCAAGGTGAGCAGGAGAAATCCCTGCCGGTCCTGGTCGCAGAAGATCACCTCGCGGCTCGCCTCCGCAATGTAGCGCCCAGCATCGGGCAGCACGCTGCCGAAGCCCGCACTGGTCACTGCCGGCGCGCCGAATTCCGTCCCCGCCGGCTCGCCGCGTTCATCGTTGAGGCTGTTGACCCAGGAGGCATGGCTGTCCCCCGACAAGACGATCGGGCGCGAGCGCGCACGGGCGAATGAGGCATAAAGCCGCTCGCGCGCTGGGCCATACCCGTCCCAGCTGTCGAGCGTCCAAGGGACGCCCGCACGGTTTCTGGCGAACAACGCCCGTACCCGTTCGCGCCGGGCGTCCGGAAGCCGAGCAAGCGCCTCGGCAAGCGCGGCGGCGGGGTAGTCCCGCTCGAAGTCGGGCCCGGCAACGCGTGCCATGACAACCTGGTTGCCGAGCAGCTGCCATGGCTTACCCGCCGCCGTCGATGCCGCCAGCGTGCGCTCGAGCCAGGCTTGCTGCTCTGCCCCGAGCATCTCGCGGCGCGGGTCGGCGACGCGGCCAAGGATCGTGCGCACGGCAGCCGGATCGCCTTCGCCGTCGATAGGCACCTCCTGCGTCCGCGCGAGCAGGCGCGTTTCCACCATCGCCAACGTCGCAAGATCGCCGACCTCGAACGACCGGTTGATCGCTTCCCAAGGTTTGCCGTCCGCCGGCTCCCGGATCGGCATCCATTCGAAATAGGCCTGCATCGCCGCAGCCTTGCGACGGGCCCAGTCGCCCTCGGCTGGAGGATCATGATTTTCCGCGCCCATGAGCCATGAATTGTTCGCGACTTCGTGATCGTCCCAGACGCTGACGAATGCAGCCCGTGCATGCATCGCCTGGGCATCGGGATCGCGCTTCACCTGGGCATGGCGCATCCGGTAATCGGCCAGCGTCACGATCTCGTGAGGCGGCTCGATGAGCCGGCCGGGGGGCATCACGACCCGCTTGGGATCGGGCTGCCCATATTCGTAGATATAGTCCCCCAGGTGCAGGACCATGTCGACGCGTTCGAGCTTCGCAATCGCATCATAGGCGTTGAACAGCCCCACCGTGTACATGGAGCAGCTTGCAACGGCGATGACCCAGTCGGTCGTGCGGCCGCGCGGCAGCGTCCGGAAGCGGCCTGCGGGCGAGCGTGTGCCGTCTTCCGCCTCGAACCAATAGACATACTCCAGTCCCGGCCGAAGTCCCGCAACGTCGACCTTGGCCGTGCCGTCACGCGCCGCCGGGGCATGGGTGCGGCCGCTGAGCAATGGCCGCTCGCCAGCGCGCCGCGCCACGTGCCAGCCGAGCGGGATGTCGCCGCTCGATCCGTCACTCGTTGCGCGGGTCCAGATGATCGCACCGACAGACGTCGGATCCCCGCTGGCGACGCCGTGAAGAAACCGGACCGCGCCCGGCTGCGCTGCGCCGGCACCGCCGGGAAACACAAGCGTCCCTGCGCCCGCACCAATGGCGGCCAAGACGCCGCGGCGGCTGACGCGGCCGACAGCCGGGCCCGGTAAGTCGCTCACATCAGCGCTCGATCGCGCGCTCGGGCGCGTCGGCCGTGCGTCCGTCCTTGCGCACGAACTCGAGCTTGTAGCTGACCCGCGGATCATCGTTCGCAGGAATGCTGAACTCGAACGGGTGCCGCCGGTCGATCAGGGTCCGCTCGCCGGCGGCGGTGCGGATCCGCGCACGGACCTCGCGCACATTCTCGTCCGATGCCTGGCTCCACAGGTAGAATTGGCGCTGGCCGGCAAAGCCGAGGAACATGGCCGTCGCCTCGCCTTCCGGCGTGCGGTCGGTGCGATGACTCTTATTGCCGGCCGCTACAGGCGCGCGATCGAAATAATCGTCCTGCAGCTTTCGGAAGACCGGCATGCCATCGATTGCGATGGCGGTGAGACCTCGCGGTGACAAAGGAAGCGCAACCTTGCCGTCCACCACGGCCACCGTTCCCGCGAGCTTCCCGTCTCGCCACAGCCGCGCGCGATACGGCCGGCCGGCCACCCAGGGAACGCGTTCGCGGTCGAAGGTCGCGGTGACGGTCCGTGCCTTCGCCGTCTCGTTGGTCAGCGCCAGATAGAGGCGGTTATTTCCGTAGCCGGTCAGGTAGTTCGCCTGTGGATCGTCGGTCTTGACGAGGCGGCGGGGCATCCAGAGACGCACATTCGCGTCGCCCATGAAGCTGCCAGGCCGGTCGCCATAAACCTTGCTGCGCAGATAAGCATAGCCTTGCGCGTACCGGGCCGGGAACAGGATCGAGCCTCCCGATCGTGTCTCGAAATCGGAAACGAGATAGTCGGTCAGCAGCGCGATGTGGGGCCACACATGGTTGTAATAGACCTCGTTGTGATTGAGCTCCGAAAATGGACGCAACGGGTAATCGGAACGGGCATAAACGTTCGAGTAGCGCACGTTGATGTCATAGCCGGGATAGTTCTTGTAGCGCCCGACGATTGCCGAACGAGCCACGTCGTGAAGGAAAGGATCGTTCGCCGCGGCCGCGATGCGCAGCTGATAGGCCGCATGGTGCGCCAGGAACACGCCCGGATTGAGGTGGTAGGTGGTCTGGGCCTCCGGTGTCAGACCGACCTGCGACACCTTCCAGGCAGGCACGGTCACCGGCGGCGTCTTGATCGGCTCGGCATCGGGCTTGGCAAGGAAATAGCCGACCGGCGCACCGTTGGTGTCGACCGCGACATCGCCGGCCGGGATGGTCGGGTAGAACCAGGCGTAGCTCGCATAAGTGCGCGCCCCCGCCGCGGCGGCCGCCAGGTAGCGCGGCTCACGCGTCTCCTGCCACAATTCGAACAGCGCCACCCAGTGCGGCGAGAAATCGGTCCAGAACTGGCCCCCCGCCTCGAGATGCACGTCGCTGAAATCGCGCTGCGGCGTGTCGATCCGCCGCGCGATGTACGCGTCGGCCGACGAGCGCGCCTGGTCGAGCTGGGCGCGGTCGCCGGTCAGCCGGTAGAAAGCAAGCTTGTCCCAGAAATTCTCGCCGCTGCTCGTTATTTTCAAATTGAGCTGGCGCGGCTTGCCCGCAAGCGTGGTTGCATAATGGAGGAAAACGGGACTTTCCCGCCGCGACATCTGGTAGAGTTCGGCCAGCTCGGAAACCTCGGCCGCCGGACCCTTCATGTCGCGCGCGGCGTTCTGGCCATCCTCGGCCGCAATCGAATTATAAAGATATTTGGTGCGCGACATCAGGAATTCGGTGATCGGCAGCGCGCGGCGGCGGTAGATTTCCGGATCGTCCTGGATCAAAGCGGCCGACAGCGGATGGAGGGCGGAGACGACCTTGACCGTGCCGCGGACATCCGTCTCATATTCAAAGCCTCTGAGATCGGCGTTCCAGCCTGAATAAGCGTCGTCCATCTGGAATTCGGTCATCGTGTCGATGGTCGCATTCAGGGACTGGTCGTAATTTTCCCGCACGTCGCGGAACTTGAAGAGATTGCGGGCGGTCTCCGTGAAGGCCGCATACCAGCCGCCGTTCACGAGCAGCGGGCGGACAGCGAAGGTCGTGCTCTGGCCGGCTTCGAGCCTCGATCCGGTGCCGCCCAGCAAGGGCGCGAAGGCGGCCGGTTGCGCCTGCCCGGCAGGGTTGCGCAGCATCACGCCGAACCGTGCATTCTCGAACACCGGCAGGCGGAAGGGACTTTCGGCCGGATCCACGCTGAGGCCGTTGGTCGTGCCGCCGCGCGTGACGAGCGTCGCGGGGAGCCCGCCCATATGTTCGGCGGTGAGCAGGGGCGCGCGCGGAAAGCGCTTTTCCTGCCAGATGAGCGGCTGGAGAACGGCGTCGGCGGTGTTGGGATCGGACGCAGGGCCGCCCGTATAGCCGACCGTGTACCAGCCCGGACGTTTGGCGGTGAGCTTCCAGCTGATGCGCGGCGCGGCGCCGGCAACGGGACGCATTTCGGCAGTGAGTTCGAAGTCGGGGTCGGCGGGAAAGATCCAGGCGACGCCGCCGCCCGGCAAGGGACGGCTGCCGGTGGCGCGGACCTCGCGTGCCGTGCCCGCTTGATAGACGTTGTCGGTATTGCCCCGCCCGTCCGGCATGCTCCAGCCGGGCAGCGGATAATTCTCCTCGTTGACCGCGATGCTCGTTCGATGGTGGGCATTGGTTTCGGTGGCTTTCTCGCCGGGAGTGGACGCGAAGCTGGACAGGCGAAGCTGCGGGTCGCGGTCGGCGCGGATGACGGTGAACACGCCCCTATAAACGGACGCAACACCCTCCCGCTCGACCCGGACTTCGCCGCCCGGCACGCTCCGGAGACGGTAATCGGAAGAGGCGGTTTGGGCGGTAGCAAGCGTTGCGACTGTGGCGAGCAAGGCGAAGCGGATCACGTGGTGGGTGGCTCTCATCATCTTCTTCCTTTTCCGTCCCTTCAGATCTTGCCGTTGCCGCCGAACCTCATGGTGCCGCATGGCAGAGCAAGGCATCGGCATCGACGCCGATTCCCAGCCCCGGGCCGCCGGGCGCATGGAGATAACCGTCCCTCATTTCCGCAGGCGTGGCGGCAATGGCGGCGCCGATCGGGTTCTTCCCGATCCAATATTCACAGACGATGCTGTTCGGCATGGCGACAGCCAGATGCGCGCTGGCGGCGACATGCACGGCCGAGCCGATGCTGACGTGCGGCTGAAAGGCGAGACCGAAGCAATCGGCAAGCTCGGCAATGCGCCGGCACTCGGTGATGCCGCCGGCGCGGCAGACGTCGGGCTGGACGATATCGATTGCACGATTGCGGATCAGCTCCACCGTTTCGTGGCGCGTCATGATCGAATCGAGCGCGATCGGGATGCTGAGCCGCTGCGCGAGCTCGGCATAGCCTTCCACGTCCTCCGGAGCGATCGGCATTTCGAAGAAGCCGACGCCGAGTTCCTGCATCGCTTCGCCGATCCGCATGGCATCGGCGCGCGAATAGACGCCCGCAGCATCGGCATAGACGGTGAAGTCGTCACCGAGCGCGTCGCGAATGGCGCGGATCGCGCGGAGATCCCCGCGAACGCCTTGGCCGATTGCCATTTTGACCCCCGTATAGCCGGCGGCGCGCAGCTCCCTTGCCTCATCAACCAGCGCCGCAATGGCTTCGTCCGGCGCTTGCAGGGGCAGCGAGGGGAGACCGGAGGCATAAACCCGCACGCTCTCGCGCATCTTGCCCCCCAGCAGGGTCGAGATCGGCGCCGCCGCGGCCTGCCCGGCGAGGTCCCACAAGGCGATGTCGACGCCGGCAATGGCCTCGATGTAGAAGCCAGCTCGATGGCCGCGCACGCGCATGCCGGCATACATACGCTCCCACAGCACCAGCACTTCGCGCGGGTCCGCACCGATCAGGATGTCGGCAAGCAGAAGGTCGATGATTTTTGCCGTCGCCTGCGGCGCAACAGGAGCCTTGGCCTCGCCCCACCCGACCCTTCCATCGTTGGCCTCGATGCGCACGATCACCGTATCGATGGTGTTGGAATAAACGAACCGCCGCCGCAGCGGGACCGGATACTCGGTCGAAGATTCGAGCTGACCGGGCCTGAGCTCCGCCCCCCAGGCGCGGCTCCCCCAATAGGGGCGAGCATCGATCGGCTTCGCCTGGATCGCGAACGCCTCGACCTTGACGATCTTCATGCTGCCTCCTGGCACAGTGCGAGCAACAGGGGTCCCTGCCCCCAAGGGAAAATGCCGAACGGCCGCGTCGCATAGGTCCTATGCTCTCCCACGGGCGTCGCGTCGCTGACGAGCCGAAGGCTGCCATCGGGTGCGATCTGCGCACGGGTGGCGGCACGCGCGCGACGCTCGGTGGCCTGGTAGCGGCCGCGATCGAGCACCTCGTTGGAAAACGCCTCGTACAAGGCATAAGCGGTCATCGCCGCCAGGGTCGATTCGAGATAGGTGGCAGGATCGTCGACAATCGTGTGCCACAGCCCACTTTCGTCCTGCGCCGCCGCAAGGGCGTCGACGAGCGCGGCGGTGCGCTGCTGGAGCTCAGTCCAGGCCGGATGGCTGCGGGGGAGAATGGCCAGCGTGTCGACCAGCCCCATCAGCGCCCAGCCGTTGCCGCGCGCCCACAGCTGGCCGTTACGCCCGGCGTCCCGTTCGAAGCCGTGATGGAGAAGCCCGCCGTCCGTCTGAAGCGTGCGTGCATAGCCAAGCAGTTCCTCGACGGCCTGCCGGTAGTAAAGCTCCTCCCCGGTCGCCTGGCCGAGCGCGGCGAGGAAGGGACCGTCGATGTCCATGGAATCGACCCAGATCTGATGCCGCCAGCCCGGCGTGTCGCCGCGATGATAGCGGGCGCCATTGGGACCCTGGGGAAAGCCTGCATTCAAGGCGGCCAAAGCGCGGGCCGCATCGAGGAAGCGCGGATCGCCGGTACGCGCGTGCATGGCGATAAGGATGCGCCCCGGCCCGACGTGATCCTCGTTGCTCCGCGCGACGCCCCGTCCGAGCCAGGCCCGCATCAGCCCGTGCACGAAGGCCTGCGGTGCAGGATCGACAAGCTTGTCGCCGGCGCAAAGGAGACCGGCGAGTGCGATTTCCTCGCCGAACCCCCAGACGCGATAGTTCCAGCGCATGGCGACGTCGGCCGCACGGCGGATCTGCTCGTTCATGAATCCTCCCCGAGCCATATCTCGAAGAGCCCCCCCGATTGCGGGTAGCGCTCCAGCATGAGCGGGCTCAGCCGCATGCGCGACGTCGAAACCAGTAGCCGGCCGTCGGGTGCGAGGCAGACGCTGCTGACATGCGGCGCGGGAATGGCGACCTGGCGCAAGATTGCCCCATAGGGGGCGATCTCGACCACGCACGCGCCGCCCCACATTGCCACCCAGAAGGCACCATCGGCCGCGAGCGCCATACCGTCGGGCTTGCCTGGCACCCCTAGGAAATCCGTCACGATAATGGGTTCGCCGAGGCCGGTGCCGACGACCGGATAGGCAAGCAGCGTTCGCTGCAACGTGTCGACCGCGAACAGCGTGCCCCCGTCCGCCGACAGCTTCATTCCGTTTGGAACGCCGAGCCCGCTCGCGACCTGCCGAGGCTCGGCCTCGACTGAATCGGCTCGGAAGATCGCTCCCGTCGAGGCAAGGATTCCCCGGTGCATGGCGCCGACCCAAAGCGCGCCGTCCGCGCCCGCCGTCATGTCGTTGAAGCGGCAGCCCGCGGGCACGGCGGCGGCCGGCCCCGCCAGGATCGAACCGTCATCGGCAATGCGAGCGAGGCCGTCGTCGAGGCTGCCGACCATCGTTCCGTCGGGAAGAGCGGCCAGCGACCAGATGGAGCGAGAAACGGAGATCGTCTGAAGCCCCTTTCCCGCCGCGCGCAGCAAGTGGCGCTCCACGGGATCCGTCCAGCACAGGCCCCCATCGCGCCACAGCGGCGATTCCCCGATCACGCAGCGCGAATCACGGAGGAGTCGGACGGTGCCGTCTTTAGCCAAGGGGGGCCTCGTGCAGGGCGCGAAAGCCGGCCAGACAGGCGCGGCGCGAACCGACGATCTCGCTGGCGATGCCTGAAGCGGCCAGGCCGCTGGCATAGAGGGCGCAGAGCGCCGCATTCCCGACCAGCGGCACGGGCTGTTCCGCGAGCTTCGGGTAGAGTTCCAGCGCGTCGCCGATCTCCGCCCCGATCAGCAGCCCGCGAAGATAGGAGGCGGTCTCCGACTTGGGGAGATCACCCTGCATCACTCGTGCGCGGGCGCCGAACAGCAAGGTGCCGAGACTGAGCCGTCGCTCCCGCGCCGCCCTGATACCGTCCAGGAAGGCCGCGCCATCCTGCGCCTCGCCTTCGACGACCGAAGCGAGCAGCCCCGCTGCCGTGAGGCGATCGAACATCTCGCCCGACATGCTGGTGAAAAACTCGCGGATCCGCCCGCCCTCCAGCAGGGCCCATTTGGTATGCGCTCCCGGCAGCACCACGAGCCCGTCGCGCCTCGTGAGCCTTGCCAGCCCGATCAGTTCGACTTCCTCGCCGCGAAGCACGTCCGGCTTGCCGTCGCGGCGCCGGCAGGAGACACCGGGGAGGATGTGAACCGACACCTCGCCCATCGACGTCGCCAGGGCGGCCGCCTTGAGGTCCGAGGCCCCGGCCGGTGCATTCGCATAGGGTACGGACGCCCAGCCGATGTTCGACCCGATCATACCGGACGCGTAAACGCGCGTTTCCCCCGGCCACCGCGCCGCCACCTGCGCAATGAGGCCCGCCATACCGGCACGATCGAGGCCGACGACTCCGGCCGGCGCGGCAAATTCGTCGAGTGCGGCGCCGTCCTCGCCGATCAGATAAGCACGAAAGTTGGTGCTGCCCCAGTTCACGCCCACGACGGTGTCGGCTTCAGCGGCGAGTGACACTTGCCCCTCCGTCGATCCTGTAAACCGAACCCGTGATCCACTCCGCGCGCGACGACACCAGAAACAAGGCGAGCTCGGCGACCTCCTCCGCACTGCCGATCCGCTCCAGCGGGTGTCGGGCGGCATTACGTCGCCGCGCCTCCTCAGGGTCTGAATGGCGGGCGTACGAAGCCCTCATCGCCGGCGTATCGATGCTGGCGGGGGCGATCGCGTTGATCCGGATATGATCCGGGGCAAGCTCGAGCGCCGCGGTCTGCACCAGATTGTTCAGCGCCGCCTTGGTCGCCGCATAGGCCGCCAGCGTCGGCGTGGCGAAGCTGGCATTGATGGACGACAGCATGACGACGGCGCCCCCTCCCGCCGCCCGCATCCCCGGCACCAGCGCCTGGAGCAGCCGAACGGCCCCGCCGACATTCACATCGTAGAGATCACGAAAAACGGCCGGGTCGGTATCGAGGCAGCCGCCATGGTGGCTTGCGGCGGCGGCATGGACGAGAATATTGAAAGGGCCGAGCGCAGCCTCCGCCTGCTCCACGCCCATCTTTACCGCCTTGGTATCGCGAAGATCGGCGGTGATGGCATGATCGACGCCGCCCCCGATCGCAATATCGAGCCCCGCAACCTCGGCACCCTCACGACGGAATGTCGAAGCAATGGCGGCGCCGATGCCGCTGGCAGCGCCCGTCACCAACGCACGACGTCCCGTCAGCTCCGGCATAGCGGCCTCCTTCCGCACTGCCGGGCGTCCTGGCGACGCGCGTCCGGTGCGTGGGCCGAGCTGTCGCGCAATTCGAACGGCCGATACAGTCGCTTCTGCGCGCCCGCCCTTTGCAACCCCTCGCCTTCCACCCTCTGCCCCCCAAAGATGAACCTATGGCTCTATTTCATCTCTATTAAAGCAACGATTTTCCCAGCGCAATCCTGCTCATCAAGCAGAATTACGCCCGATCCCGCCATACAGCGCCTCGTTCGAGCGCATTGACATCTTCAGGCAAGCTGTAGAATAGTGACAAATATAGCAACATGTGAACCGCATGGGGGAGGCGGCAGTGACGGGCTTGAGCGGCGTTTTACCGATTCTGCCGACGATCTTCACGGACAAGGGCGCCGTTGACGAAGCCGGTACGAGGCGCGTCCTTGAATATATCATCGATGCGGGCGCCGCGGGCGTGGTGTTCCCGGGTCTGGCCAGTGAATATGACATGCTGTCGCGCGACGAGCGACTGCACATGACCGCGGCCCTCGGCCGTTGGATCGGCGGCCGCGTGCCCTTCGTGGTCGGCGCCAGCGCACCCGAAACGGACGACGCGGTTGCCTACGCCGCCGCGGGAGGCGCGGCAGGGGCAGCAGCCGCGATGATATTGACCCCCAAGGCGTTCGCCGATGACGGCGCGGCGATGGCCGACTTCTTCAGGGCCGCCCACGCCGGCTCCGGCATCGCCATCATGGTCCAGAACGCCCCTCCCCCGATGGGCATCGGCATGCCCCTCGACAAGGTCGCCGAGCTCGCGCGGGCGGTCGAGGGTATCCGCTACGTGAAGGAAGAGGCGCAGCCTTCCGGCCAACGCATCACTCAGCTCTCGGAGCTCGCCGGCGACAGTCTCGACGCGGTCTTCGGCGGGGCGGGCGCGCGCTACGTCATCGACGAGCTGGCGCGCGGGGCGGAAGGGACAATGCCGGCCTGCGAGATTACCGAGCTGCATGTTGCCATGCTGGCGCATTATCGAAACGGCGATGAAAAAAGCGCCCGCGACCTCTTCGAGCGGACGCTGCCGCTGCTCAGCATGCAGGCGGTATTCCGGTGGCGACTGACCAAGGCGGTGCTCCACCGTCGCGGGCTGATCGACAGCGCCTTCACGCGCGCTCCCGGGCCGGAGCTCGACCGCTACGACCGCGCCGAACTGGACGCCTTGCTGGCCCGCCTCTCCGATCTCCTGCCGCGCGAGTTGGCGGCGGCGTGACCCGCGTCGCGTCGGTCGAGACGTTCATCGTCACCGTTCCGCGCGATACTCCCTATCTCGGCCCGCTGGCGCCGGACGAGGCCGTCAACTCGCGCGGCTACGTCGTCCGCCACGGAAACGGTACGATCTACCCGACCGTTGATCGATCCATTGCCGTGCGGATCACGACGGAAGATGGACTTGTCGGCTGGGGCGAAACCTATGGCATCTGCGCCCCCAAGGCGACGTGCGAGATCATCAACGACCTGCTCGCGCCGGTGCTGCTCGGCGCCGACCCGGCGCGCGCCGAGCAGGTTTGGGACGAGCTCTACAACCTCATGCGCGTGCGGGGATGCACCGGCGGTTTTCACGTCGATGCCATCACCGCCTTGGACATCGGGCTCTGGGATCTCAAAGGCCAGATACATGGCGTCCCGATCCGCGAGCTGATCGGGCCGACGGTTCACGACCGCATCCCAGGCTATCTGTCAGGCCTTCCGGCCGCGACGCTGGAACAGCGAGTGGCCCTGGCAAGACGTTTCGCCGGCGAGGGCCACACCGCTTTCAAGTTCGCCGCCGTCGTCAGCCGCGAAGGCATCGTCGATGAAATGGCGGCGCTGCGCGAGGCGCTCGGGCCGGCCGCCGACATCATGGTGGACCTCCATTGGAAGTTCATGCCGGACGAAGCGATGAACCTCATCAATGCCCTCGCCCCGCACCGGCCGCTGTTCGTGGAAGCGCCGGTGAAACCCGAAGATGTGGCGGGCCTGGCGCAGGTCGCCCGCGCCAGCGCCGTACCGATCGCCGCCGGCGAAGAATGGTACACGGCGTTCGAGGTGCGTAACCGACTGGCTGCAGGCCCGATCGCTTTCGTGCAGCCGGAAATGGGACATACGGGCATCACCCAGTTCCGGCGGATCGCGGAGCTGGCCGCCAAGGAGGGCGTCCAGGTAGCGCCGCACGCGACGATCGGCACCGGTTTGTTCCTTGCCGCAAGCCTGCACGTATCGGCCACGCTCGAGAATTTGTGGAAGCATGAGTGGCAGCATTCCGTCTTCGAGCGCAATTGCGCGCTTCTGGAGACGGACATGGGCTATGCCGACGGCGCTTACCATCTGCCTTCGGGTCCGGGGCTGGGGGCGAGGCCCGCCGATCGCTTCTGGGATCATGCGGAGCTGGTGGCGTGAGGTGCGACAGATGACGATCGAGACGAGTTCAGCGGCGGGCATTCCGGCCGAGCCGAAGCCGCGGCGCGTGCGCTGGGCCATCCTGGCGCTGCTGTTCGTCGCGACCGTGCTCAATTATGTCGACCGCCAGACCCTGTCCATTCTGGCGAGCGATGTTCAGCGCGACCTCGGCATCGACGACACCGGCTATGCCCGCATCGTTCAATATTTCCTGATCGCCTACACGCTCGCCTATCTTGTCGTGGGTTGGATCACGGACAAGCTCGGCGCCAAGTGGACGCTCGCCATCTTCCTCGGCTGGTGGTCGCTCGCGAACATGTTGACGGGCTGGGTTCGAAACGCCGAGCAGCTCGGCCTTGCCCGCACCATGCTCGGGCTTGGCGAGCCGGGTGTCTACACGGCCGGCCCAAAGGCGGTGGCCGAGCATTTTCCCGCCAAGGAGCGCGGTTTCGCCATCGGCGTCTACACGGCGGGCGCCATGGTCGGCGCTACCGTGGCGCCGCCTTTGATCGGCTTTCTGGCGGTGAAGTACGGCTGGAGGGCCGCCTTCGTCATCACCGGGGCCGCCGGCTTTTTCTGGCTGATCGCATGGCTTCTCGTTTATCCCCGGCGGCCAGCCCCGGCCGAGCGGCAGACGAGAGATCCGGTCGCCATCGGCCGCATCCTTCGGGATCGCAGCGTCTGGGGTCTTGCCGCATCACGCCTGATTGCCGACCCGGTCTGGTATTTCTACCTGTTCTGGTTCCCCAAATATCTGATGGACGACCGCGGAATGACCTTGGTCGCCCTCGCCAGCCTGGCATGGCTCGTCTATCTCGCCGCCGACATCGGCAGCATCGGGGGCGGGCTCTTCTCGGGACGCCTGATCGCACGCGGCATGGCGCCGCAGAAGAGCCGTCTGGTCGCCATGGGTGTCGGCGCGGGGCTCGCGCCTATCGGCATTCTGATTGCGCTGGCGCCGCCGGTTCCCGCAACCCTTGCACTCGGCGCCACCGTCGCGTTCGCGCACCTGATGTTCCAGGTGAACATGGGCGCCCTGATCGTCGATCGTTATCCGATCCGTTCCGTTGCCACGATCTTTGGTTTGATCGCGGCCGGCAGCGGCCTTGGCGGGTTCCTCTCTACGCAGCTGGTCGGCCAGCTGGCGGCCAGCAAGAATTACGAAACGGTGTTCCTGCTCATGGGGCTGCTGCACCCCGTTGCGTGGACGGTAGCGTGGCTCGCCACCCGCGGCCGCACGGCCGCGCTCGACCCGGAACCGGCCCCTTCGAGCTGATCAGGCGGACGCGCGCAGCGCTTCCACACCGTCCGGCCAGGCTCTAGCCGAGCGCCTGCTTCAAGGCCTTTGCCCACCCTTCGATCAATTCGCTGCGCCTCGCCTCGCCCATGGCCGGCTGGAACCGGCGATCGAGCGTCCAAGTCGCAGCCAGTGCGTCGAGGTCCGGCCAGACGTCCGTCGCGAGGCCCGCAAGGAATGCCGCCCCGAGCGCCGTGGTTTCCACGCCGCTCGGCCGTTCCACCGGGCATTCGGCAACGTCGGCCAGGAACTGGCACAGCCAGTCATTGGCGGCCATCCCGCCGTCGACCCGCAGCGCCGCCGGCGAGCCTGCGCCATCGGCCACCATGGCGGTGATGAGGTCCCGGGTCTGATACGCGACCGCCTCCAGCGCTGCGCGCGCCAGGTGCGCGGCGCTCGTATCCAAGGTCAGGCCCGTGACCAGGCCGCGCAGGTCCGGCCGCCAGTGCGGCGCCCCCAGGCCGACGAATGCAGGAACGAGATAGACGCCGTGATTATCCGGAACCTGGGTCGCAAGTCCCTGCGTCTCCGAGGCATGGGCGATCACGCCCAACCGGTCGCGCAGCCACTTGACCCCTGCCCCGGCCACGAAGATCGAGCCCTCCAGGGCATAGGTCGTTCGGCCGTTCAGGCGATAAGCGGGCGTGGTCAGAAGGCGGTTGGTCGAGGCGACGGCCTCGCCCGTGTTCATCAGCATGAAGCAGCCGGTTCCGTAGGTCGACTTCACCATGCCCGGCGCGAAACAGGCCTGTCCGAACAGGGCGGCCTGCTGGTCGCCCGCCATTCCCGCGATCGGAAGCGGGCGGCCGAACAGCTCGGTCTCGGTGGCGCCGAACATCCCGCTATTGTCCCGCACTTCCGGCAGCACCGCCGCCGGCACGCGCAGCAGCCCGAGCAGCTCTTCGTCCCACTGGCCGCGATGAATGTCGAACAGCAGGGTACGGCCGGCGTTGGTGACGTCGGTGGCATGCACCGCGCCGCCGGTCAGCCGCCACAACAGAAAGCTGTCGATCGTTCCCGCCGCCAGCTCCCCGCGCTCGGCCCGCTGGCGCGCGCCCGGCACATTGTCGAGGATCCAGGCAAGCTTGGTCCCGGAAAAATAAGGATCCAGCAACAATCCGGTACGCGCCTGGAAGAGCGGTTCTACCCCGCTGTCGCGCAGGCGCCCGCATTCGTCCGCGGTTCGACGATCCTGCCAGACGATCGCGTGGTGAATGGCTTCGCCTGTCGCGCGGTCCCACACGACCACGGTTTCGCGCTGGTTGGTGATGCCGATCGCGGCGATCTGTTCGGCAGCCACACCGGATTTGGCGATCGCACTCCTGGCGACCGCCACGGTGTCCCGCCAGATGTCCTCCACATCATGCTCGACCCAGCCGGGCTGGGGATAATGCTGCGCGAACTCGCGCTGGTCCACCGCTACCGCCCGTGCGTTGCGATCGAAAAGGATCGCGCGGGTGGAGGTGGTGCCCTGGTCGATGGCGAGAACATGGGTCGCGGCATTCATGGCAGCACCTCCGGATCGGCTTCTGCAAGCCGCCGCTCGCGCGGTAGATAGGGACGGATCAGCAGACAATAAGCGCCGCCGCCCACTACGCCGCCAATCAGCGGCCCGGCAATCGGAACCCACCAATAATTGTTCGCGGCGGGCAAAGCGGCTTCGCCCCAGCCGAACATCCAGCCGAACAGCCGCGGGCCGAAGTCGCGCGCCGGGTTGATCGGCCAGCCCTCGAGATTGCCTGCCGACGCACCGATCGCCGCCACGAGAAAACCGATCATCAAGGCTCCGGAGTTCGCCATCGGAGCCTGGGTGTTGAATTCCTCGGTGATCGCGAAGATGCCGAGCACGAGGATCGCCGTCAAAACGATCTCGTTCCAGAACGCCTGCAAGGGGCTGATCCCAACTCCGGGCGCGGTAAAGAACACACCCGCGGCCCCGCCGCTTTCGCGGGTGAGCCCGTGGCTCGCATTATAGCCGTCGATCACGCTGTGGAACATCGAATAAACCATCGCGGCGCCCAGAAAGGCGCCAACCAGCTGCGCCCCGACATAAGGCAAGGCCTTTCGTTTGGGGAAACCGCGGAAGAGCACGAGCGCCAGCGTCACCGCCGGATTGGCGTGGGTGCCCGAGACTGCGCCGGTCACGTAGATGGCGATCGTTACCGCCAGGCCCCAGGCGATGCAGAGGCCCCAATAAGCCTGCGCATAGGGACTGGGGTCGTAGAGGATCAGCATTGCCGCGGCCGAATTGCCGAGGGTGATGATGATGAAGACGGCTATGACTTCGGAGATCAGCTCGCCTCGGAAGCGCTTCGCGTCGGTCATGGGGTTCTCCCCTTGGTTGGTGTCGCGCCGACGCTGGAACACCGGAGAGCGCGGATGGAGGGCGCCGGCCACCGTCCATCCGCCAGATCCCGGGCCGCTAGAACTTCGTGCGCAGCGTCAGATTGTAGACCCGGCCACTCACCGCATAGGATTGGGTCGCGTCGCGCACACCGGCATAGCGGCGGACACCGTCGTCCAGGAGGTTGGACGCTTCGAGCTCGATCTCCAGATTCTCGTTGATCGCATATTTCGCCGTGGCGGCGAGGTCGGTGTATGAGTCGAAGAAAACACCGGCATTGTTGAGGCCGATCGAACTGAAATATTTGTCGCGCCAGTTGACGGCGCCGCGAAGCGAGATCGGACCCTTTTCATAATAAAGGACCAAATTGGCATTGTTTCGCGACAAGCCCTCGATCGGCAGATTCCTGCCTGTGGTGGTGTCGACGAGCGGCGTCTTGCTCTTGATGTACGTATAGGTCGCGGCAACGCCGAAGGCGTCGAACGGCGCCGGCAGGAACGTGAAGGGCTGCTGGTAGAGGATCTCGATTCCCTTGATCGATCCGCCTTCGCCATTGGTCTGGCGGGTCACGGGGATCGGGTTTGCAAATCCGGGCACCGTTTCGTTCTGGACGCGGGTCACCACGAAGGATTTCACGTCCTTGTAGAACAACCCCACTGAGACCAGGGAGGCGCGGCCGAAATACCATTCCAGCGACACATCGGCCTGGTCCACGGTGAACGGATCCAGGAACGGGTTGCCGCCGGATCCGGAGGGGACGCCGTTGATCGAAAGGCCGTTGTTGAGCGATCCCGTCGGCGGCCGCGAAGAGACGCGCGCTGCGCCCACTCGCGCGATAAACCGGTCGCTGAGGTCGAGCTTCACCACCGCGCTGGGCAGGAAAATGCCGTCGCTGACTTCGGCGAGGTTGGGGGAAACCGTGCCGTTCGCCAGAACCAAATTGCCGAGCGAGGTCGTCTTGGTGTCGATGTAACGGACGCCGACATTACCCGTGGCGCGGACGGAGCCCAGATCGAAGCCGAAATTCAGCTTGGCATAAGCCGCGATCGACTCTTCCTTGACGGTATAGGTGGAACCCGGCGTCACGACGCCGACCGTGCAGGCAGCCGGTGTCGGAGCCTGAAGGATCCGGCATCCATATCCCTGGGCGAAGAGGTTGCGATTGGGCGCCAGCCAGGCATTGGGCACACCCTCGAGGAACCCCCCGGCCCGGAACACCGACACCGTGTTCTCGATGCCCGCGATCGAGCGGCGGAAGCTCAGGATGGTGTTGCTGGTGACCCGATCGACGTCGGTGGTGGCATAGCGCGCGCCGAACTGGAGCGAGCTCAGGAAACTGTTCTCGAAGGCGTAGGTAAGGTCTAGCCGGGCCGCCCAATCGTCGATCTTGGATGTGATGAGGTTGTCCTGGCTGGTCGTGTAGACGAAACCGCTCTGGCTGGTGAGATCCAGGTTGGGCGGCAAGGTGATGCTCGGCACGGCGCCCGCGCTGAGATCGAAGCCGATCGGGAAGATTGAAGCGGCCGCCACGCTGCCCGTTCCGAGCCTGGCAAACAGCTGCTCCAGATAAGCGTCGCCATTGGTATAGGCGATCTCCCCGGCGACCGTCAGCGGGCCTGAGTCCCACCGGGCGCTCAGCGCATTGGTGAGGAAGTCCTGCTTCACCGTCTGAACTTCGAGCTGGGTCAGGACGGGCTGCCGGATCACACCGGAAATGAGGGTTTCGGAAGGCGACAAGACGACGCTGTTGTAATCCGTCCCGTTGGCGCTCGTGGAAAATGACAGCCAGTTGCGATCGCGGTCCGACTCGGTCCGCGAATAGAAGGTCTCCAGCATCACCTCGAAATCGTCGGTCGGACGCCATTGCAGCACCGCCGAAATCCCGATCCGCGTGCGCTTGTCGTCGATGCGCTGGTAGCGGAAGTCGTCGTTGCGGGAGCCGGGGAAGCCATCACCATTGGGGTCGAAGCTGACGCCGCTCGGATTGGTGTTGAAGGCGGGCGTCAGCGACCGGTAGCCGTTGAAGCTGTTGAAGCTGTCCTCGCGAACATAGCGGCGCGCGTAGACGGCGTTGATGAGGAACCCTAGCGTGTCGTCCGCGAACGTGGTCGAGAACAAGGCAGAGGCGCGGTAGCTGGGTTTCTTCCAAAGATCGCTGACGCCGACCTGGGCCGAGCCCGCGATCAAGGTCCGGTTGGTGTCGAGCGGACGCCGGGTGATGATGTCGATGGTGCCGCCGACGCCGCCCTCGATCTGCTCTGCACCCGCTTGCTTGGCGACCTCCAGCCGGGCGATGAGTTCGGCCGGGATCGACGAGAGCAGGCCGTAGCTGCCCGAGCCGACCTGATCGAGGCCGTTGCCGCCGCGCCCTTCCACGTCGACGATCGATCGGCCATTGAGCAGCGTGAGGTTGCGCCGCAAGCCGCGAATGGTGACGCTCGTGCCCTCGCCGATACCGCGCGAAACCTGCACGCCGGAAACGCGCTGCAGCGACTCGGCGACGTTGGTGTCCGGGAGCTTGCCGATATCCTCCGCGACGACGACGTCGACGAACTGGGTGTTGTTGCGCTTGATATCGATGCCGGCCTGGAGACTGCGGCGCACGCCCGTGACGACGATCTCGGGATCCGCCTCGGGATCGGGAGAGCCGGCGGTGCTGGGCGTGTCCGTCGGCTGAGCGGGGGTGGCCGGAGCGGCCGTGGGCTTGTCGGTCGGAGCCGTCTGGGCGCCGGCCGCGCCGTGCCCCAAGAGAGCGATCGCCAACGCACCGATGGCGGCTGAACTACGAAGATTCATTTGGTCCTCCCCCTGCCTCTCCCCGGCAGCCCTGCGCCGAGCGAACGCATTTTATTTAGGAAGATTGTAGCTATTGAAGCGATTTGTCAAGACGGCCGAACCGTCTCGACAGGGCCTGTGTCTCAAGGCGGCATTCGCCTTCGCGGAACGCGTGACGCGCCGTATTTGACTGCCGGAGACGCGTGTGCTTTGATAGATTTGTTGCTATCTGTGAGACAGCCAATGTCACTCCTAGTCTTCTCTGCGGCTCGGCCTTAAACCCGCTCCATGCTGTCGAAGCCGAGCGCCCAACCCAACCAAAGCCTGATTGACGGCATTCGAACGCTTCAGGCTCTAGCAATCTCGGCGGAGCCGATCGGCTGCCGCGCGCTGGCCCGCCAGCTCGAGCTGGACGTCACCAAGGTGAACCGGCTGCTGCGAACGCTCGCCCATCTGGGCATCGCGCGGCAGACGGTGAACCGGAAATATACGGCGGGCCCCGGCATGCACGTCCTGGCGGCGCAGAGCCTCTTCGCGTCCGGGCTGATCCGGCGCAGTTTGCCCGCGCTCGAGCGACTGCGGCGGTTCGGACACACGGTCGCCATGGGCGTCTTGTGGAATGGAAGCGTCAGCTATCTCTATCACGCGCCGCCCGGCATCGATTCCACCCAGGCGCTCGCGCGTATCGGCGTGCTGCCCGCTACTTCCAGCGGGATCGGGCTCGCCCTGCTGGCGCAATTGCCGGATGCCGCCATCGAGAAGATCTATCACGGTCACGAGGTGCCGGGGTGCCCTGGCGGCTTGCCTGAGCTGTTGGTGAGGCTCACCGAAGTGCGGGAAAACGGCTTTGCCAGGCTGCGCGTGAGCACGAGCGACGATCGCCACACGATCGCCATCGCGATCGGGGAGCCTGTCCACGCCGGGATCGGGATCTCCGGCTGGCTCCCGGAGGCGGCGACGCCCGACCTCACCGCCGCGCTCCGCCAGGCGGCAGAGGAAATCGAGCCTGAATAGCGCTCCACCGAGGTCGGGGCCATTCATTGCAAGGTCACGTCGGTGTCTCTATCTGCGCCCTGACATGCTCCGGCTCCTATCTTCGCTATTGGTCGCCATGACGCTGTTCTTCGCGCCGCTGGCGATGGCCGGCGGTGCCGCGATGGCCATGCCGCAAGGCTCGGAAACGGCCGCCGCCGCTGCGGCGGAGCATTGCCCGGGCCGCGAGGCTCCGTCGGAAGAGGGCAAGTCTTCCGTGAAGCTCAGCTGCGCCAGCACCTGCGCGGCGGTCGCTCCCGATGGTCCGGCGGCGTTCAATGAGGCTCCGGCCGCGCCCGTCCTTCTCGCGCTGGCGGATCCGCAAGGTCTGGCCGGCCTTCATCCCGAGGGCGAGACGCCGCCCCCGCGCACCTCTCCGGAAGTTTGAACCCAAGCTCAAATTCCACACGGAGAATTCGCGAATGAAAATGCTGTTCACGGCGGTCGCCCTGATGACCGTCTTTCCCGCCCTTGCGCAGACGGCGCCCGCGGGCGGACCGGCCGGGCCTGCTGCTCATGCCGCTCCAGGAGAAGAGGCCAAGGCTGCCCAGACCGGGCATGGCGGACATTCAGCCACCCAAGATCCGCATGCCGGCCACCGGGCGCCCGCGGCGTCCGGCGCGAGCCCATCCTGCACGCCCGAGCATGCGGCGATGGGGCATTGTCAGCTTCCCAAATCAGCGCCCGTCGGCAAGTCCGATGCCGACGCCGGATCCAAGCGCCCGCAGAAGTGATGGCCTGGGGGGCGGCTTTCGCCGCCTCCCTCGCTCACGCTTCATCTCCAGCTCCAGCTCCAGCTCCCGCTGGAGCGACGAGGATCACGATGAACAAGCTGATAGGACGACGCACGCTGCTGCAGGCCGGCGCACTCGGTGCCGCGGGCGCGGGCTTTTCCGGTCTGTTCCCGGCATGGGCGCGGACGGGCTCCCACGGCCTCGCCGCCAAAGGCATGGCCACCGTTACCGGGAACGAGGTGAGGCTCGACGTCGGCGAAGCCGGCTTCGAGGTCGACGGCCGGACGGGTCATGCGATCGCCATCAACGGCACCATCCCTGCGCCCCTCATCCGCCTGCGTGAAGGCCGGAACGTCCGCCTGATCGTCAATAACGGCCTCGATGAGGACACCTCCATTCACTGGCACGGCCTGATCGTCCCGATGGAGATGGACGGAGTGCCGGGGGTGAGCTTTCCGGGGATCAAGGCCCGCTCGACCTTCACCTACGAGTTTCCGCTCAAGCAGTCCGGCACCTACTGGTACCACAGCCATTCCGGCCTGCAGGAGCAGGTCGGCCATTACGGCCCGCTGATCATCGATCCGGCCGGCCCGGACCCGATCGCCTACGACCGCGAGCACGTGCTCGTGCTTTCGGACTGGTCCTTCCTTCACCCGCACATGATCTTCACTCGGATGAAGCAGGAGGGGGGCTTCTTCAATCGCCAGAAGATGAGCTTGGCCGATCGCATGTCCGGCAAGGCCGACCCGATGACGCAGGAAGAGCGGGGCATGTTCGCCCGGATGCGGATGGATCCGACGGACGTATCGGACGTGACCGAGGCCGCCTACACCTTCCTCATCAACGGCCACAGCCCGCGCGAAAATTGGTCCGGGCTCTTTCGGCCGGGTGAGCGCGTGCGCCTGAGGATCATCAACGCCGCCGCCCAGACCAGCTTCAACCTGCGGATCCCGGGGCTTCGCATGACGGTCGTGGCGACCGACGGCATTGAGGTCCGGCCAGTCGCGGTCGACGAGTTCCAGATCGGAAACGCCGAAACCTACGACGTCATCATCCAGCCGGAGGATCGTGCCTATACCGTCGTGGCGGAGACGATCGACCGGTCCGGAATGGGTGTGGCGACCCTGGCCCCCCGGCTGGGCATGCGCGCGCCGGTGCCGCCGCTTCGCGAACGGCCGACGCTCGGCATGAAGGACATGGGAATGGGCGGGATGAGCGGCATGGACCATGGCGCGGCGCCGGGCGGATCCGCGGCCGCAAGGAATGACAATTCGACGCCCGGGACGAGCCATGGCGGGATGCCGGGGATGGACCATTCGGGCATGGACATGCGCGACAAGTCGAAGGTGGCGTTCCCCGTCGGAGTGGGCGTGGACATGATCGCGCCGATGCCGGTCGACCGCTCGGGCGATCCGGGTGTCGGCCTCGACGACGTCGGCCACAAGGTGCTCACCTACCAGGATCTCGTCTCCTTGGAGCGAAGGACCGACACCCGCACGCCGACCCGCCGGATCGACATCCACCTCACCGGAAACATGGAACGCTTCATGTGGTCGCTGGACGGGCAGCAGCTCAGCGAGAATCCCGAGCCCTACCGCTTCGCGCGCGACGAACGGGTGCGGCTGCGGCTGATCAACGACACGATGATGACCCACCCGATGCACCTGCATGGGCATTTCTTCGAAATCGTGAACGGTCACGGTGACCATCAGCCGCTGAAGCACACGATCCGCGTCTTGCCGGGCGGCTTTGTCGACCTCGATCTGACGGCGGATGCACCCGGCGACTGGGCGTTCCACTGCCACCTCCTCTACCACATGCATGCGGGGATGATGCGCGTCGTCAAAGTTCGGCCGATGGACGGGGAAGCGGCATGAGGCTTTTCCTGATCCCGGTGCTCGCCGGAGCGGCCACTGCCGCGCTTGCGCAGCCGAGCGGCCAGGCCGCGCCGACCGATCCGGCGGCGACCCGTTCCTGCACGCCGGAGCATGCGGCGATGGGACATTGCAAATTGCCGCCCCCCGCGCAGCCTGCCGCCGATCCGCACGCCGGCCATTCTCCGCCTGCACGATCGGCGCCAGCGGCGATCCCCTCCTGCTCGGCGGAGCACGCCGCCATGGGCCATTGCACGATGGCGGCACCGGAGCAGCCGGCCGCTGCCCCTCATGCCGGCCACGCCGGCACCCAGACGTCGGATCCGCATGCCGGCCACGTCATGAACCGACCGGACATTCCGGTGGCTCCGCCTCCGGCCGTTTCGCTGTCGGGCCCGGAGCACGGCGCCGACCGCTTCTACGATCCGGCAGCGATGGCCGCGTCGCGCGAGGACATGCGCGAACATCATGGCGGGCTCGACGCGTACAAGATCCTCGTCGACCAGGCTGAGGTGAAGATCCGGAACGGGCGGGAAGGCTATGGCTGGGATGCGCAGGCCTGGTATGGCGGCGACGTCGACAAGCTTTGGATCAAGACCGAAGGCGAAGGCACGTTCGGCGAGCGCCTCGAAGCGGCCGAGGTCCAGGCCTTGTGGAGCCACGCCGTCGATCCCTGGTTCGACCTCCAGCTCGGCGTGCGGTACGACATCCGCCCGAACCCGGAGCGCGCCTACCTCGTCGCCGGCATGCAGGGGCTTGCGCCTTATTGGTTCGAAGTGGACGGATCCGTCTTCCTGTCGGACAAGGGTGATCTCAGCGCTCGCTTCGAAGGCGAATATGATCTGCGAATCACGCAGCGGCTGATCCTTCAGCCGCGGGTCGAATTCGACCTCACCGCCCAGGACGTTCCGGCATTGGGGATCGGGTCGGGCCTTTCGGAAGCCGCCATCGGCGCTCGCCTCCGCTATGAAATCTTCACGCGGTCGGGCCCCGCGAGCATCGCGCCTTATGTGGGCGTGGAATATGAGCGCGCCTTTGGCGGCACGGCCGACTTCAGGCGGTCGGCCGGCGAAAAGGCCGGCGGCTGGAATGTCCTCGCTGGCCTGAGAACGTGGTTCTAGCCTCCATCCGGGTCGGGTGGAGCGAGGATCGACGGCCGGCCAATCGACCTGCCGATGGAACGAGCATCGAAACGGCGAAACGCCGCCCCGGCCGCGTTCGCCGTTACGGATTCCGGGCCGTCCGGCCATGCCCCTGCTGCAATGCTTGCGGCGCGCGCGCATGCCGCGCGTTGCTATCACCGTTTTGGAGGAGTAATCGGTCAGGACGGGGTTCGTCCCACAATCGAAGGCTCATGGTGACAGCAGAAGCGCGACTTCCGAAACAGGCCGACGTCAGGGGACTGCGAATAGTCCAGGATTTCGTCCGCGCGGCCTCGGACGTCGCCTCGATGGGCGATTTGCAGACGCTCGTGGAGGAGGCCTCCGGCGAACTCAGCTTCGATTATTTCGCCCTTGTCCACCACATACGCTACGGACAGCCGTCGGTCGGCAAGGTCCGGCTTTCCAACTACCCGCTGGAATGGCTGGCGCTCGTCCGGGAGCAGGAGAGGCTCGCCGATCCTGTGTTGCGCGCGGCGGAGCGGGCGTCGAGCGGCTTCAAGTGGGAGCGGCTGGATTCGATCCTGTCCTTGACCGACGAAGAGCGCAGCCATCTCCGCCGGGCGGCGCATTTCGACATCGTCCAGGGCTTCACCGTGCCCAACCATGTTCCCGGCGAGGCGTTCGGATCCTGCCACTTCATCGTCCGCGGCGACCGCCCCTTTCCGGACGAGAACATCTCGGCGGCGCAGGCGCTCGGCAATTTTGCGTTCGAAGCCGCCCGCAGGATCGTCCAGGCGAACGAGCAGCAAGAGGATTATGTGGAACCCGCCCCGCTTTCCGAGCGGCAGCGGGAATGCCTTTTGTTCGTCGCCAAGGGAAAGAGCGATTCCGTCATCGCGCAGCTGCTGGATATCAAGCCCAGGACCGTGAACGAGCATATCGAGGCGGCGAAGCGCCGCTACGCGGTGGCGACCCGCTCCCAGCTCCTCGTCCGCGCCCTCTTCCGAAGCGAGATCTGCTTTTCCGAGGTCATCGAGTAGCCCGGCGGCGGAGCTCCATCCTCAGCCCGCCCACCGGGCGGCAGTTCGGCCAATGATACCAGCGCGGCTCCGAAGCCTCGGCAAGCACCAGCTCATGATCTTCGAGCAGCGAGCGGAGCAGCGCCCGCACCTGAAGGTAGGCGAAATTGGCGCCGAGGCAGCCATGCGCGCCGCCGCCGAACGGCACGAAGGCGAAGCGATGCCGCTGGCGCGTCTTCTCCGGCTCGAACCGGGACGGGTCGTAGCGCGAGGGATTTTCCCAGAGGCTGGGGAGCAGGTGCGTCAGCATCGGGTTCACGCCGGTAATCGTGCCGCGCGGGAAAGCGTGGCCGCCAAATTCGTAATCCTTGACCGAGCGCCGCCAAAGGACGGGGGCGGCGGCGTTGAGGCGAAGCGCCTCCTTGACCGCCCATTCGGCTTTTTCGCAGCGGCCGATTTCGCCGACGGTCATCGCATCGCGGGATGAGATTTCCCGGCAGAGTTCGTCGCGAACGACATTCTGCCATTCCGGGTTGGCGGCCAGATAATAAAGCGTCGAAATGGTGCCGGACGACAGCGCGTCGAACGAGGCCGCGATCACGAAGGTGAGGTGGGAGACGATCTCCTGGTCGTCGAGCAGGCCCGCCTCCCGCATCCGCCACAGAACGGCGAGCAGGTCGTTCCGCTCCGGTGCGACCTCGCCAGCCAGCATCGGCTCGATCAGGCCGACCACGTGGCGCTTCGCCCAGGCGGCGCGCCACTCCGCGGTCCCCGGCACCGGGTAGGTGATCAACGCCGTCGCCGAGCGCATCAGGTAGCGGAAGGCGAGCAGATCGTCGCGCGTCGCAAAGGCCGGATCCCGGCCGAGGAAGGCGCCGTAGCCATTCTCGAACGTCAGGCTCTGCGCGAGCTCGTAGACGTCCAGCGTCTCGCCCGACCAGCGCGCCCGAAGCCGCGCCATGTTGCCCGAGAAGACGCCGAGATAGGATTGCAGCTGCTCCGACTTGAAGGCCGAGGCGATCAGCTTGCGATGCCATTGATGATTGGCGCCGTCGCGAAGCAGCAAGCCGCCGTCGAAATGACGGCCGAAGACCGGCTTCCACCCGCCCTCCGACGAGAAATTGCCGGCCTGGTCGAACAGCACGAACTCGTTCGCTTCGGGGCCGACGAGCTGGACGTTCCAATTGCCGCACGCCCTGAAGCGGTGAACCGGGCCGAAGCGGTCGTACATGCGCTGCGTGAACTTCTTGGGATCGAGCACCGCCTCCGGCAGCACGCCTAGAAAGGGAACCCCGCGGCGGCCGGGCACCGAGCGCAGCCGTCCTGCTCCGACCGTCGGGTGATCCAGCCGCACGACCGGCGGCTTTTGCTGATTGGCGATGGGCGGCAAAAAATGGGCGGTCAAGGGAATGCCTCCTGGTGCGGCGGGACGATAGGCCCGCCGCCCTTCCTCCCCCACCCGGTAGTTACCGGGGTGTCTCTCCGCCTCCCGCTCGTGCAGCTGTGCTTCTGCTGGAGGCGCGTTGATGATCGATCTGGTTCTGCCCGAAACCCGCATGAGCTATGCGAGCGCGCTGATGCAGATGCATCAGCACCGCAAGCAGGTCTTCGTCGATCGCTTCGGCTGGCGTCTTCAATCCCCCGGAAGCTGGCTCGAAATCGACGAGTTCGACAACGAATATGCCGTCTACTTGCTGGCCCGGTCCATGGACGGGCAGCACCAGGGATCGGTGCGGCTGCTGCCCTCGACCCGGGCCCACATGCTCCAGTCCGTATTCGGCAATCTCTGCCCGGACGGCGTCCCCGTCGGCGAGGATTGCTGGGAGATATCGCGGCTGGTGACCGATCCCGCCGATGCCGCGGGCAAGACGGTCCTCAAGGTCCATCGCCTGCTGGCGCTCGCGCTCGTCGAATTCGCGGTGTGGAACGACATCAGGCGCTACACGCTCGTGGCCGAGGCATCGCGCGTTCCCGTGCTGATCTCCGTCGGCTGGTCCGTTCTGCCGCTCGGGCTTCCGACCACCGTCGGGGGGGAGATGGTTCAGGCGCTTCAGATCGACATCACCGACGAAACGCTGGACCGGATGCGCGGGCGGCTGCGCATCGGTGCTCCGGTGCTTCGCTTCCCGTCCGACCAGAGGAAAGCGGCATGAACATGCTGGCCCCGCATTCCGGCGCCTTTGCCCTTCCCGGCTGGGCGGATCGCCTGCGCGAAGACGGCTATTGCGTCATCCCCGGCCTGCTTCCCGGCGCGCAGATGGCGGCGCTGGACGAGGAATTGCAGCCGCGCTTCGAAGCGACGCCCTTTTGCGAAGGCTATTTCAACGGATACCGGACCAAGCGCTTCCACGGCCTTCTCAAGCGGAGCCGGGGCGCGGCTGCGCTGGTGCTCAACCCGACGATATTGGAGATCGTCGAGGCGCTCCTTCTTCCCTATTGCGAGAAGGTCCAGCTGAACCTCACCCAGGCGGTGGAAATCCATCCCGGCGAGCTCTCGCAGATCCCGCATCGCGACCAGGGCATGTGGCCGGCCAAGGACCGCAGCACCGAATACCTCATCAACATCATGTGGCCGTTGAGCGACTATACGCCCGCCAACGGATCCACCCGGCTCTGGAAGGGAAGCCACAAGCAGCCCGACCTCACCTCCCCCGCCCCGCGCGAGGCCGTGGCCGCGTACATGAAGCCGGGCGACGCGCTCGTCTTCCTGGGCTCGACGCTGCACGGCGCCGGCGCCAACGACACGGACACGATCCGCCGGGGCATTCTCATCAGCTACTGCCTGGGCTGGCTGAAGCCCTATGAGAATATGTGGCTCACTTATCCTCCGGAGATCGCCCGAACCTTTCCCAAGCCGCTCCAAGAACTGGTCGGATACGTCCAGCACAAGCCCAACCTCGGCAATTATGACGGCCAATGTCCCTCGGTGCTGCTGGGCGCGCAGGTTCCCGACGTGCTGGCGACGGCCGACGCCGTCCTTCCCGCCCATGAGGCGGCGCTTCGCGCCTATGCGGAACGCGAGCGATCGGAGCAGGGCAAGGCATGAGGAGCGGGCCTTTGATGTCGGTAGTGGACCCCATGGGCAGGGCGGGCGGCGAGCCGCCGGCCAAGACGGCGCTGAAATCCGTGCTCGACCGCCTGAACCAATTGCTGTCCGAGCTGAGCGAAGCCGGCGACGACGATCTGCTGCCGAGCGTGCCCGACACCGCGCTCGAAGCGGCCAAGCACGAATATCGCATGCGCCGGCAGCGGGAGACGATCTTCGGGCCGGGCATGTTCGCCGATCCTTCCTGGGACCTGCTCCTCGACCTGTTCATTGCCGAGGCCGAGTCGCGGCGCGTTTCGGTGTCGAGCGCCTGCGTCGCCGCGGCGGTGCCGGCGACGACCGCGCTGCGCCACGTCTGCCACCTGGTCGATAAGGGCCTGCTGGTCCGCTCTCCGCATCCTGAAGACCGGCGCTGCACCTATATCAGCCTGACGGGCCTCGCGAAGGCGCAGATGATGGAATATTTCAGTCAGAGCCTGGCAAGAAAGCGTGGTCACGCCTGAGCGCATCGAGCGCCATCGAGACATAGGCGCCGGCCTGATGCAGCCCAAGCTCGTCCAGGCCGCGGAGCACCTCGAGCGCGTCCGCATAAAGCTTGGTCAGCCTCGCCTCCTGTCCAGCAAGGTCAAGCTTCTCAGCAGGCATGGAGATCCTCCTCAGGCGACCGAACGGGAGCCCTGTGATCGTTCGGGCATTAGCAGAAGCGGAGGCGATTTGCTCAGGGAAATGTGTGCGCCCCCGAGGTATGCTTCAGCGCATCTTTAAGCTCGCCCTTCTGGAGGCTTCTGTCGACCTGTTGTGAGCCAACCGCTATTTAGCGCGGGCATTGGGGAAACCTTGGCTTGGCCGACTGACCCTTAATCAGCGGGTCCTAGGTACGAGCCCTAGTGCGTCCACCACTTTTCAATGACTTAGATGTAAGAACGCGGCGGCAATCCGTCGCGGGGTCCCATTGGGGCATCAGAGATGGATGATCTGCCGTGGCACTCGCTGAGCTTGAGCGCTGAGCGTAAGACGCTAAGTTGCGCAAGTGGCTGAGGGGGCATCAAACTTTGGATTCCTTTCGGGGGAGTACGATCGCCTGTATCGACTGGCGACGCTCGCCGAGCGTCGCCGCCCTTGAGGCAGCGGACATATCAGACCTGTTTCGAGAGATGCTGGTGTGGGTGACTCGCAAAGAGGATGCCAGCGGCGATGTCAGCTTCAGCGATCTGTCGGACGGTGAACGACAGTTGCTCATGGTGCTTGGGCTCATCCGAGTGTCGCGCGGTCGTGAAGCGCTATTCTTGTTGGATGAACCGGATACCCATTTGAACCCTGCTTGGCAGCTCACCTATCTAGAACTCATCCGCGAATGGACCGAGGTCGCCGCCGACAAGGATCAGTGTCAGATCATAATGACATGCCACAATCCCCTTACGATTGCAGCCCTTGAAGCAAGCGATGTGCGTGTAATGTCGAACGACAATGCGGGCAACGTCGCTGTGTCTCCTCCGCGAGTCGATCCGAAAGGCCTGGGGTTTGCAGGAGTCTTAACAGACATTTTCGGCCTTTCGTCGTCGTTGGATAGACCAACACAAGAACTCATTGATAAGCGCAATGAGTTGGCGCGGAAGGATGATTTATCTCCGGCAATGGCTCGGGAGTTCGAGAAGATAAACGCAGAACTTCGACACTTGGGGTTTCTGTATGAGGAAAGGGACAAGCTCTACAGCGAGTTTTTGAAGCAACTCGATAAGGTCGAGTTGGCAGACGTTCAGCCCCTCTCACCCGAAGAGCTTCGCGCTCGCGAGGAAGAGTCAAGGGAAATCGTAGAGAGGCTGCTGAAGAAGTCATGATTTACGTGCACCGTGACTACTCGAAAATACCTAAGAACAAGCTAGATCGACTCAAAGCTCTATCTGACGAGCTTGAAAAGATCGAAGACCGCGACGGCCGTAAAGCCTTTATCAAAGCGAATGGTGAGGCCTGGGCCGATGTGCGGGGCGAGTTGGAGGCGATGTCCTTCAATAAATGCTGGTACACCGAATCTCGAGACGGTGTCTCACGCTACCAAACAGATCACTTTCGGCCTCATGGTAAAGTGAAGCAGGCCGAAAAGCAGTTTGCCGAGGGCTATAGCTGGCTCGCTTTCGACATCGAAAATTTTCGGATCGTCGGCGTCCTGGCAAACACTTTGAACAAAGAGTATTCTGAGGAGACAGTTGGGAAAGGCATTTGGTTTCCGCTCCTAGACCCGACCAAACGAGCTACTCTCGCAAATCGTTCTCTCACTCCAGAGACGCCGTTGCTCCTCGATCCCACCGATTTGGACGATCCTCGAAAAATTGAGTTCAATGACAATGGCGAGCCGCGCGCAGCTGATTATCTCGACGATGAAGGAAAGGCTGCGGTCGAGCACGCTATTGGCTGGATGGGTATTCGCCAAGAACTCCTAAATGAGGAACGTCGGAAGGTCTGGCGCAACTGCGTGCGCACCATCGATAAGTACACGCGCTTTGTACGGAAGCCGAAGGGGACACGTTCTATTGAGGAAACCGAAACTATCGACGAGTTGGCGCGAGAATTGATCACCATGGCTTCAGCCGAGAGCGAATTTAGTGCCACCGCACGGTGCTGCCTCAACAGCAGACGATTGGAGATGTTCGTTGTACGCGACGAACTCCACCCGCTCAAAGTTGAATAGGCCACTCAACATCCGTGGCCAGAAACATACACGTGGGCAACCGTCCAGTAGATTTACTCGGATCGCGGAGCCGCAATCCGCCTGATCTTGGCCAGACTATTCGTATAATCGCCACCATCAGCGAAACTGAAAGGCGGATTATGGGTGGCATCAACTGCGGGCGGCGCCGTAGCGTTCTTCGCCGGGCGCTCGAACAGTATCCTTCTATTGACCTGCGCTTCCTGCGGCGCGCCGGGCTGCTTTGAGCCGGCGAATGCACGCATACGACGTTGCACTGGGCAAAATCAGGCCCCAGAGGCGGTCAGTGTTCGAATTTTCATCGATCTGAGCGATACCAGCGGCGCGTCGATGCGCATCAAGTCTCCTAGGGATCACCGTGCGACCACCGCCCGTGTGTCAATTGAGTGCGTCCCCTGCCGTTTTGGCGGCTTCCGATGCTATTTCCTGTGCCCACTCGAACGTCTAAGATGTGAACAACTATTCCTGGTCGAAGGAATATTCGCGTCCCGCCAAGCCCACCGCCTGACATATGCCAGCCAGGGCGAGGATGAGCTGTGCCGAGCGAAGCGCAAGGCACGCAAGCTGTGCAGACAGGTGAATGGGGATGCCCCTTATGTTCGCCCCCGCGGCCGCAAACGCTCGGACCTCGTAGAGCGGCCTGAGGCCGCAAAGGATGAGGCCGGCCTGCTCTATCGTGAGCGCCTACGCGCTATGGTCGGCGACATTCCGTAGCTGGGCGATCAAGGTCTGGTACCCCCATAGGACCCGGAGGGTGCGAGTGGACCTCTCGGACCGCAGAATCCCGCGGTTTATGCGACCTACCGCAGGTGATTTACAATCAGTGAGTCCAGGCCGCCCCCTGCACTTCGCATTGCGGTCGGGGCTAATAAACCTTTGCACGCTCGCTGTGGAAGCAGCTCCAATTGGATCCTAGCTACGCGACTGGCTGGGGCGGCAGGATTCGAACCTGCGAATGCCGGTACCAAAAGCCACTTAGCGGCATTTTCGAGGTCGCCACAGCCCGGTCGAAAGCCGCAGAAATCTGCGGATTTCTGGAAAATAGTCGATCAACGTCCCGGGTCAAGGAAAAATCCGGACACAAATCCGGACACAAATCCTGCCAAAAAATGGAAGGATTGGCGGCGTTCTGCACGGCGCGGTGCGGCGGGGCGGGAAACCGCCTTCATGGCAACCGAAGAGCGAGCCATGTTGCGACGCGGGCATGAGCCCGAAGAGCGGTGATCGCCATTTTCACGAGCGCGCCCACCTCGGCATCCCAGCTAAAAACCTGGGCCCTAGGGAGATCAAATGTGGCCCAAGAAGATCGTCTGCAGGATCGTCTACCCAGCGCAGCGCCCGCAAAGCTCGGACCTTACGGCAGCGGTTGTGCGGTTCCCGTCCTCGGGCGCGATGCCATCAAGCGCATCGCTGGGGCGCGGATCGGCTCAGCGACCGTCAACGGCGACGAACTGACCTTTCGTGAAGTGGGTGCACTCCCGCCCTGGGCTTAGCGAAGTCGCTCCGGCGTGACGTCTCCATTCTCATTCGGGCGGCTAACCTCGGCGACGGCGGGCAGCGCTGCCGTTTCCATCGCCCTAATGGCACTTGCTGGTTGTCTGGCGCGCGAGGTGTCCACATCCAGATCGGCCCTCCCCTTCATGATCCGTGTGCCGGCCGGCACTTTCATCGCCGGAAGCGGGAAAGAGGAGACTGACGCCGCGGGGTTTCCGGCGGAACTTGCCGCGCGCGAACAGCCTGCGCGTCGCATCCGCGTCGAGAAGTCCTTCCGCATTGCGCGGCACGAGGTGACCCGGGGCGAATTCGCCCGCTTCGCGAGGGAAACCGATCGGAGCATGGCGGGCCCGTGCAGCTATCTGGCCGACGGCCCGGCGAACCGCTGGGAGAGCGATCTAGCCCACGATTGGGTAAACCCCGGGTTCGACCAAACGGATGCTCATCCGGTCGTGTGCGTCACGATTGCCGATGCGAAAGATTATGCCGCTTGGCTCAGCAGAAAAAGCGGGCGGCGGTTTCGGCTGCCGTCGAGCGCCGAGTGGGAATATGCCGCCCGGGCGGGCACGACGGGGCCTTATTGGTGGGGCGGAAGCGCGGAGGCGCTCTGCCGATATGCGAACGTCGCGGACGCGAGCCGAGCCCGCGCCCACAATCGAGGGGTCATCGATCGAGCCAAGTTCGTGCCCTGCGACGATGGCCATGTCTTCACTGCCCCCGTCGGCTCCTTTCGAGCCAATCCGTGGGGCCTCCACGATGTGATCGGAAATGTCTGGGAATGGACGCTCGACTGCGCAGAGCAACGCCAGGCAGGCGCCCCGGCCGACGCATCGCTGCGTCTTGGCGGCGATTGCACGTCGCGCATAAACCGGGGTGCATCTTGGACCAACTCGCCCAAATATGTTCGCATCGCGGTCCAGCACCCTGATCTCGCCGACGCCCGCACCACGGTGCTGGGCTTCCGCCTGATCGAGGAACTGCCTCGAAGGCCCTTCTTCGGCTTAGGTCCGCCCCCCTGCCGGTTGCTCGGCGATCGGCTCTGCGATCGAGGGGGACGGGCTTAGTGGACGCTCCATGAGCGCAACTGCCCGGATCGGCCTTGTCGTACCCCGCGGCAATGTGGTGCACGAGCGCGAGATCGAGCAACTGCGCCCTCGTGGGGTGACGTTCCGAACCCTCCCCTTCGATTATCCGCTCGGCGCCGACGATTTCTGCACTTCCTTTACTGCGGCGCTTCAGCCGGTGCTTCGCGAATTCAGGCATTGGGGCGCGGAGGCCGTCCTCGTTGGCTGCACAACCGCATCGATGATGTGCGCGCCGCGGGAGTTTGCCTCCGAACTGGCCGAGGCAGCCGGCGCCCCGGTGATCACGGCCGCGGCAGCTTCGAAGCGAGCCGCCGAGGCTCTGGGCGTTTGCCGGCTTGCCGTCGCTTCCCCCTATGGCGATCCGAACAATGCGATCCTGACCGCTTTCCTGCACTCGCAAGGTTTCGAGATCGTCTCCATGGAAGCGCTCGGGCTGGACGTGGACCTGGCCACCTGGCGCGCCAAGGCCATTCCCATGCCGGCGGAGGAGGTTCTCGCGCTCTGCCTAGCCGCCGACGTCGACCGCGCGGAGGCCGTGTACCTGCCGTGCACGGGGGTCGGCTCGCTCGGTGCGATCGAGCTGTTCGAGCGCAGAACCGGCAAGCTGGCCTTCAGCTCGGTCCAGGCTGGGTTCTGGGCGACGTTGCGCGAGGTCGGTATCGACGGCCGCCGGACAGGCTTCGGGCGCCTCGTCCAGGAGTGGGACCCGCCGCAAACGGCGCTTAACCGGCTGGCGGTCGGCGAGTAAGTCGACGCTCGCCGGGGACCCTCCAGCAAATACAACAGCCCCCTCGCGTCGCCACCCGCAAGGGTCTCGCTCGAGACTGAAAAAGGGGGGAGGGGTAGCCATGAGGGGCACCGTCGAAACGCCGCAGGCCGCCAGCCTTTCCCTGGGCGACCGGGAGCTCGCGGACAAGCTCATCGAAATCGTCGGCAACGAACATGTTCATACGGACGATGGCCGGCGGGTGTTCTTCGCGACCGATATCTTCACGAGTGGCAAACCGGTAACGGCGGTGGCGGCGCCCGGCAGCGCCGCCGAATTGTCAGAAGTCGTGAAATTATGTGCGGGCGCCGACCGACCGATCATTCCGCGAGGTGGCGGCTTTTCCTACACGAAGGGCTATGTTCCGACTGCCGACGGCAGCGTCACGATTGATTTGCGCCGTCTCGACGCCATCTGCGAGATCAATTCCGAAGATCTTTACGTCGTCGTGGAGGTCGGCTGCACCTGGGCGAAGCTTTACGAGGCGCTCCGGGAGCGCGGGCTTCGAACGCCCTATTTCGGCCCGATGTCCGGCTACCGAGCGACGGTGGGCGGCGCTTTGTCACAAGGCTCCTTCTTCCTTGGCTCGACCGAACATGGCACCACGGCGGAAACGGTGCTCGGGCTCGAAGCAGTGCTCGCCGACGGAACCATCCTCACCACGGGATCGGCGGCCTCGACGCATATGAGCTCCCCCTTCTTCCGCGAATATGGGCCGGACCTCACCGGCTTGTTCCTGCATGATTCAGGCGCGCTCGCCTTCAAGACCAAGGCGATGCTGAAGCTCATCCTGTTTCCGCCGCATCACGGCTATGCCACCATCGCCTTTGAAGCGGGTGACCAGTCGGAGGCGCTGAGCGTCATGACCGGCATCGCCAAGGCGCGGCTCGCAGCCGAATGCTATCTGTGGAGTCCCGGGTTCGCGGAGAAGATGTTGGCGAACACCAGCCTGCTCAACGACCTGCGTTATCTCGGCAAGGTGTTGAAGACTGGGCGCAGCCCGATCGCGGGCCTGATCGACGGTATCAGACTGGCGAAGACCGGGAAGAAGTTCCTCGCGAGCAACCGCTTTCTTCTCCACGTCACGATCGACGATCCCACCGATGCCGGCGCCCAAGGCAAGCTTGGCGAGGTCCTCCGGATCGCGGCCAAGCACGGCGGTGCAAGCATCGAACCGTCCATCCCGAGGGCACTACGGGCAATGCCCTTCAGCGACTTCACCGTGAGCACCTTCGCCGATCAGGCCCAGCGCAACCTGCCGACGCACGGGATCTTCCCCCATTCCAGGATCGGCGAGGTTGCCAGCGCCGTCCAGGCCTTTTTCTCCGCTCGCGAGGTGGAGATGCAGCGGCATGCCATCAGCGCCGGCACCATCTTCTTTGCCATCGGCGCCCGGTCGATATGCTGCGAGCCGTTGTTCTACTGGCGCGATGAACAGCTGGCGGCGCATGATCGACGCGAGGAGCGAAGCGCGCTCGATACGCTGGCAACGATGCCCGAGCGACCTGCCGCCGGGGACGCAGTCGACCGGATGCGGACCGAGCTGGTGACGCTCTTCACGGAACTCGGCGCCGTGCATTGTCAGATCGGCAAGTCCTATCCCTATCGGGAGACCCGCAACCCCGATACCTATGCCCTGCTCGAATGGCTGAAGAAGGGCGTCGATCCCAAGGGCATCGTCAATCCCGGGGCGCTTGGTCTCGGCACCTGAAAACGATTCCGCGGATGCTTTGATGGCCGCGGCATCGGCCGCCAAGTCTGCCCGCTTCGGAGCCCGCTCCCGTTGCGCAAAACTCATGGCAGCTTGCAAATTGATGCGCCATCGTTGCCGCTCCCCCGGTTGGTGGTAAGCTTCCCGCGTCGAGACAAAGAGGTGCCTGGCGTAGTCGCAGTTAAATCGAGAGGGAAAGCGCGATGAGGGAAGATCAGGAGCTTCGGTCGCTGAAAAGGGGTCTCAGGGTTCTCGCTCTTCTCAACCAGACTGAAACCATCGCGATAACTCAATTGGCCCGCCAGCTTGGCTTTCCGCGGACCACTGCCGAACGGATCCTGCTCACGCTCGTTGCCGAAGGTTATGTGCAGCGGGTGCCCGACGAGAAGCGCTACCGGCTGAGCGCCAAGGTCTGCGCGCTGGCCGGCGGTTTTTCAGAAGATTGCCGAGTCATCGAAACCGCAAGCCCGCTCCTCTTCAAAATAACAGCAACGATCGGCTGGCCGCTTGCAATCGCGACCCCGAGCGGTGACCGGATGGTTCTTCGAGCGACCACTGACCCGGCAACCTCGCTCTGGCTCAACCGCCGGCGTGTGGGAGCGGAGATCCCGGTGCTGAACGCTTCGAGCGGGCTCGTCGCGCTCGCCTTCGCGTCATCGGCCGAGCAGGACGCGCTCCTCCAGGTCCTGCGGGTGTCGTCGGACTCCTTCAATCGCGAGCGATCGGCGACGCGGCAAGCGCTCGACCTGCTGCTCCAGCCGGTGCGCGAGAACGGCTTTGCCTTCCAGCCGCCGCCGAACAACAATCCGGAGCATAGCATCAGCTTCCCCCTGTTCGTCGGCGGCCGGTACGTGGCGAGCCTGCTGATGATCTACATGACGCGAGCGATGAGCAGCGCGACGGTCATCGAGAGATACGTGCCGCAGCTACGCGAGCTCGCGCACCAGATTTCCACCGCCACCACCGCGCGAGAGGAGATCGACCTCGAATCCGCGGCTGCCTCGATCCCATGGGTTCCGCAAATGGGGTTCGCACAGAGCTCAGCTTTCGCCGCTGCCTCCGCCTAAGTTCGCGCCGCAGGCGGAAGCGCAGGTGAACCTCCCGGATTATTTCGGCGCGTTCAGGAATATTGCCCTGCGGCGCTCCGACAGCGGCATTCTCGAGATGCGCCTTCACAGCGACGGCGACAGCTTTCGCTACAGCGCCAGCGCGCGCACGCAGTTGCTGGAAGCCTTCCAGAGGATTGCGGCCGACCGTGCCAATCGCGTCATCATCCTCACCGGCACTGGCGAAAACTGGTGCGCCGACTTTGATCGCTCTCCCGAGGCAAACCCCAATGCTTCGCTGGCGCTCGCCGAGCGGTGGGACATCCAGTTCTGGGAAGGACGCCGCCTTCTGCAGGCGATGCTGGACGTAGATGCGCCGATGATCGCGGCGGTGAACGGGCCCGCCCTCATCCACAGCGAATATATCCTTACCTGCGATGTCGTCCTCGCCTCGCGCAAGGCAGCGTTCCAGGACCTGCCCCATCTCAACAACGGCGTTAGCCCAACCGACGGCGTGCATGTTCTCTGGCCGCATGTGCTCGGATCGATCCGCGGACGCTACTTCCTCCTCACTCAGCAAAAACTGGCTGCAGAGGAGGCTTTGGCCTTCGGCGTATGCAACGAGGTCCTGGCGCCGGCTGACCTCCTCCCCCGCGCCCGAGCGATCGCCGAGCGCCTGGTGGAACAGCCGCCGATGACGCTGCGCTTCGCCCGCGCCGGGCTGACCCAGAAGTTGAAGAAGTTGGTCGCCGACGAACTGGCGCTCGGGCTTGCCGTCGAGAGCCTGTCCGCTTTGTCGAAAGCCTGAGCCTCGCCCCGCTGCGCCGGCTAGGATGGCTCAGTCGAGGGTCGACAGGCCGACAGCCGCGACGCTCCCCGCGATCACCGCGTGATCCAAATCGGGCAAGCCGCCCGCCAGGCCCGCGGCTCCGATCAAGGTGCCGTCAGCGCCCGAGATGGCGACGCCGCCGCCGAGCGGAAGGAAGCCGCCGCCGACCGCAGCAGTGAGGCCGGTCACGACCCCCGGCTTGTCGCCGAATATCGCAGCGGTTTTTAGCGAAGAGCGACGGAAGCCGAGGGCGGTCCTCGCCTTGGCGGTGGCGATGTCGATCCCGTAAGGCGGCGCCGCGTCGGACCGGGCCGAGGCGCGGAGCGAACCTCCGGCATCCGTAACGACGACGCTGACGGCTGCCATCCCGCGACTTGCCGCTTCGGCCAGCGCTGCCTCGATGATGGCCTGCGCAGTTGCGAGATCGATGTCCGTCATGTTGCCTCCGGTCGATTAGCGTCGGACCCGCCGGGAACTCCCGGTGAGAAAAGCTGCGGCATCCTTATTCGGTGGTGCGTCAATGAAGGTCGCTGTTTTCGCAACGCCCAATATTCGGCGATGTCGACGGCGGGGCTGCGGCCACCGATTGGTGGTTAGAGACCTCCGCTTGCTTGCTGGCCGGGAGCGGCCCAGCCATCGTGCCGCACGTCCCAGCCGGATACTCGCCTCCCTGGAGCCGATCAGCGCTGCAATGGACTTGAGAAAAGAACTGATGCCAATTGTCACCGTCGTCGTTGGAAATCCGGCTCCGCAGTCGCGCACCTTGGGGATCGCGGAGGCGGTCGCGCGTGCGCTTGTTCCGAACGTTCAGCCATCGGTGATCGACCTTGCCGACCATGCATCCGTCATGTTCGACTGGAAGAATGCAGAGCTGCAGGCGCTTAGCCGTAAGGTCGCCGAGAGCGACCTCGTGGTGTTCGCGTCGCCCACCTACAAGGCCTCCTATACGGGCCTCCTCAAGGCGTTCCTCGACCGCTACGACACCAACGGGCTTGGAGGGGTGACCGCGATCGCGGTCATGTCCGGAGGATCCCCCTTCCACAGCCTTGCACCGGACATGACGCTTCGGCCGCTGCTCGTCGAGCTTGGCGCCATTACGCCGACCCGAAGCCTCTACTTCATGACATCGCAGCTGGCCGAACTCGACACCGTCGTCGGCGCCTGGGCGGAAATCAATCGCCCAGCAGTGATGGCGATGCTCTCCATCGAGCGCCGCAAGGCCCCGTGAGGCCGGTCCATCATTGGGGTCACCCAACCGAGCCGCTAGCGCCGGAAGATTTCCGGAACGTGCTCGGCCATTTCTGCTCCAGCATCACAGTGGCAACCGCGGGGCCCAAGGACCAGCAGGACTTGTGCGGCGGCTTTGCCCGAAGCGGCGTCAGCAAGTTCCATGGAGTCGGCTGGACGGAAGGTCCGACGGGCAGCCCGATCATCGACGACGGGCTCGCCTGGGTAGATTGCACGCTCGAGGCAGAGCATGATGCGGGCGATCACCATCTGGTGGTCGGGCGGGTGGCCGCGCTGAAGGCCGCGACCGCCGGCTCCTCTCTTACTTCAAACGGAAGTTCGCGCGTCGGGAGCGCGGGCGAGCCCCTGAACGGCTGACAAGGGATCGAACGAGGCGCGAAACGCCCGCATTGGTGGAGTCTCTATGTTTCATCTTGCTTGGTTCACCAATCCGCGTGCGCACGGCTGGACCGCGAATGGCCCGGACCGCTGGGCGGGCAACGACATCCTCCCGTCCCGCTGGGAGACGGGCGACTTCCTCGTCGACATGTCACGGCAGCTCGAGAGCGCCTGCTTCGATTTCATCATGATCGAGGATCATGTGGTGCTGTCCAACGACAAGCAAAATCTGGAGCCGCGGATTGACCCTATGGTGGTGATGTCGCTGCTCGCCGCCAAGACTCGCAAGCTCGGCATCATTGGCACATTTTCGAGCTCCTTCTATCCGCCCTTCCTGCTCGCGAGGCAGGTCAATTCGGTCGATCACATCTCGCGGGGGCGCGCCGGATGGAACGTGGTCACTTCCAGCGAAGATTGGGCGGCGCAGGCCTTCGGGCGGGACAAGCAGCCGCCGCATGACGAGCGCTACGCCATCGCCGACGAGATGCTCGACCTGGTCAAGCAGCTTTGGGACGCCTGGCGGCCCGACGCTTACGAGATGAATGCGGAAAGCGGCCGCTACGTCGATCCGTCGAAGTTCCGAGAGTTCAAGTTCGAGGGAAAATACCACCGTTCGATTGGGCCGTTGAACGTGTCGCGATCCCCGCAAGGGCGGCCGGTCATTTGCCAGGCGGGTTCCTCGCCGGCGGGCCGCGACTTTGCCGCCAAGCATTCCGACGTGATCCTCTGCTCCACGTTCGGCCAAAACAGCGTGCCGGCGCTTAAGGACTTTCGCGACGACATCCATGCCCGAATGAAGCGGCAGGGCCGTGACCCTTCCGAGGCCAAGGTGATGTTCCTGATCAGCCCGGTCGTCGGGGACACAGACGAAGCCGCTCAGCACCGCTATCGCGAGATCGTCGGCATGACCCCCGAGATACTGGCGCAGCGCCTCGGTCGGCTGACGCTCCACACCAATATGGATTGGACCAAATTCGACCTCGACGCGCCCTTCCCCGACCTCGACCCGGCCGAATTCACGCAAGGTTTCCAAGGCATGATCGCCTCTCTCAAGGCATTCTCGAAGGGGAAGACGCTGCGCGAGACGCTGGCCGAACAGGAAACCACCTCCTTAAAGCTCATCGGCACGCCCGAGAAGATCGCCGACCAGATGCAGGCTGCGATCGAGGAGATTGGCGGCGACGGTTTCCTGATGCACGCCCGCCCCCTGACGCGCCGCTATTTGGCTGAGATCCTGGACGGCCTCGTGCCCCTGCTTCAGAGGCGTGGCCTTACACGCCGCGAGTATCGCACGAGCACGCTGCACGGGCACCTGCGGGAATTCTAGGTGCCGCCGGGCCGAACGACGCAAACGCGTCGCACAGGCTTCAGAGCAGTCGCGCCGCCGCCTGGATGATCACGGCGTCCTCGATCGCCTCGAGGCCATATTCGGCACCGGCGGGAGCCCGCAGGCTGTCGCCCGCTTCCACGATCTCGCAATCGCCGAGCAGCCATCGCAAGCGTCCGCGAACAACGTAGAAGAGAGTGTCGTGGATGTCGCTTCGAGGCGGGGTACGGCTTCCGGCCGGCAGGACCGTCTCGACCAGATCGTGGCCCGGAAAGCTGAAGACGCGCCGGACATGCGGCACCGCTTCGGTAGGGCTCCAATAGGCGTCCGGCCCTTCCGCCCATCGCAACCCGTCCGGCCCCTCCCAGGTGGCGCACGGGATCCCCCGCGCCTCCGATGCTCGTATCCAGACGGGCCGCCCGCCCGTCCGCCGGGGCGCCGGCAAGGCGAACTCCACGAAGAGGCCGCCGATCAGCTGATAGGTCGAATGCTGGACGCCGTGCGGCTCGAACGAGACATCGCCCGGGTTCTTGATGCCGCTTTCGTCCTCGCACATCTGCACACGGCGCCCGTCCACCTGATAGAAGAGCACGTCCTCCGAGCTGCCGTGCGGGTGAGTGCGGGCTCCGGTCTTCAGGACGATATGCCGGACCGAGCCGATCGGAAAATTGACGAGCTTCAGGCCGATCTCCGTCGCGTCGTAAGGGATGTCCTTGCCGTCCCCGGGCCAGGCACTGTGCATCTCACCGTCTCGTGCCCAGCTGTAGACGGTCAGCCAGGGGAGATCGCGGCCTCGGACGACCAGCTGCTGTGTTGGGGACGGATCGCCTGGATTGTCATTGTGCATGGATCGATCCCGCTGGAGCTTGCTCCTGAGCCTCGAGGATCCGGCCGAGCGGCCGCCCGGTGGCCAGGACCAGCATCGCACCGCCAAGCCCGATCAAACCGTGCAATGCCCAGAACGCGGTGGGCGTCAGGGTCGCATAGAAGCCGCCGGTGTAGCCGACCAGGTTGCTGGCGACGAACGACGTCAGGAAGAATATGCCGATGTAGGTCGCCCGCGCACCGGCCGGGGCTGCGCGCGAAAAGAGCGCCAGGCCGACCGGATAGACGAAGATGTAGGCAAAACAGACGAGCAAGTGGGCGGGCAGCACCCACCACCAGTCTATGCCTTCGAAGTCCGAAAGGAAGCCGAGCAGGAAAAGCCCACCCGCCGCCATCACGAGGCCGAGCCCGATTTTCGTGAACAGGGCCGGCTCCATCCGCTGTTGCGACTGCCGCCGCCACAGCGCGATGACGAGCGGCGTCGCCGCCACGGAGAAAAGCGGCGTCAGCGACTGGAACCATGTCACTGGGATGACATAACTTCCGATGCCGCGATCGACATGGTCGCGAAGCCAGAGATTGTAGACGTTTCCGAGCTGCCCCGCGGCAACCAGGAAGCAGGTCGTCGTCACGAACACCAGCAGCAGGACCAGGAGCAGGCGCCTGTCCTCCGGCAGCACCGGGCCCGCCGTCCCCGGCCCGTCCCGCTGGAAATCCGGGGGCAAGTATTTGTGACCCGCAACGTAGATGGCGAGCCCGATCATCATGCCGATGCCAGCGGCACCGAAGCCGTAATGCCACCCATAGATTTCGCCCAACGTCCCGCAGATGAAAGGTGCCACGATGACGCCCGTGTTGATTGCCATTGAGAATATCTGGAAGCCGTCGGTCCGGCGGCGGTCCTGGTCCTCGTAGAGGCCGCTTACCTGCTTCGAGATATTTCCCTTCAGGCAACCGGAGCCAAGGATCAGCAGGGCGAGCGCAATCAGGAAGCTGGCTTCGAACGCCATCATGAAATGGCCGACGGTCATGAACACGGCGCCCGCCATGACCATTGCATGTTGGCCGAACCAGCGGTCGCCGAGCAGCCCGCCGAACACCGGCATGAAGAATACGAGCCCGGTATAGAGGCCGAAGACGGCAGAGGAGAGCGGCTGCGCGGCAAGCTTGCCGTAGAGCATTTCGAGAAAGCTGCGCAGGCTCTCGAACCCGATCACATTCTCCACTTCACCCGGAAGAAGAAGATGCCCGACCATGTAGAGCACCAGCAAAGTCTGCATGCCGGAAAAGGAGAAGCGCTCCCAAGCCTCTGTGAAGGCAAGGTAGGCAAGCCCGCGCGGATGACCGAAGAAGGATTGATCGTCCGGCGACACCTGCAGCGGGTTCACGCCGGTTGCAACGTAGGACCGGCAGGCAGCGGCGGCGGAGGCTTCAGGGAAATGATGAGCAGGGCCGAAAGCGCGAACAGCAAGGCTCCGCCGTACAGCGCATTGTCGTAGCTGCCGGTCGCATCGGCCACGCGACCGGTGAGCAAGGGTCCGATGCCGCTTCCGACACCGTACAACGTATAGAGAAGACCGTAAATCTTCCCATAATGGCGCCGCCCAAAATACTGCGCGCAAAAGTAAGCGGCAATGTCATGCTCCGCACCGCCGGCGAGCCCAACGAGGATAATAGCGAGCCCGCAGAGCCACAGATTGCTGCCCGCCACGAGGAGGATCAGGCAGGAAAGCGCGGGCAGGCCAAACATCAGAAAGGCGACACGAGGTGCGCTGATATGGTCCAGCATGTAGCCGCTCACGAGGCGCCCGAGAGTCACCGATATGCCGATCAGCCCGGCGAGGCCCGCCGCTGTGGTTTTGTCGATGCCGCGGTCGGTCAGCAACGGCACGCAATGCACGATCACCGAGGCGATCGCGAGCGCGACCACCGAGAAGGACAATGCCATCTGCCAGAAGCACCGGCTCCGGAGCGCTGGTCCGAAGTCGTAGCTGCGATCCGCCGGCGCCCGTTTCTTGCCGTCGCCCGAGGCGCTGTTGGCGCCATCCTCGGGAGGCTCGCGGAAGAAGAGGTAGGTGAAAGGCAGCCCGAATATCAGCGGCAGCAGAGCGAGCCCGAGATAGGCACCGCGCCATCCGTAAGCCTCGGTCAGCATGTTCACATAAGCCGGCAGGAAGGCGCCGATCGTGCCCGTCCCGACTAGCGATATGCCGAGAGCAATGCCACGCGCCGAGGAGAACCAGCCAGTGATCGCCCGTGTCCACGTCATCGTCATTGTTCCCGCGCCCATGATCGCGAGCAGCGCATAACCGAAATAGAAGAGCGGCAGCGACGGGGGCATCAGCGACAGTCCGGCAAAACACAGCGCCAGCAGCACCTGCGAAACCAGGACCACCCGGCGCGACCCGATGCGGTCGGCTAGCGCACCGGCGAACACGCCCGCGACCAGCCCCCCAATCGTCAGGAAAAGCGGAGCGCTGGTGATCTCGGCACGGCTCCAGCCGAATTCGCGTCCGAGCGGGTCGACAAAGGCGCCGAAGCTGTAAAAGGCGAGCGGGATCGCTCCGGTGCCGGCCCCGAGCGCAGATGCCAGCACGACTCTCCAGGCGCGCCTGAATTCTTCGCGCTTGGCGCTCATCCGTGGGCTGCCTGGGCGGGAGCCGCCAGGATCGCGTTCAGCTCCGTCATGTCCGCCGCACTCGCATACCAGCTTGCCGCTTCGGCATTGGCAATGACCTGCGATGCCTTGGTGGCTCCGCAGATTACTGATCCGACGCACGACTGATAAAGCAAGGCGCCGATCGCAACGTCTACGATGGTGCGCCCGCGCGCTTCGGCAAAGGTGATGAGGCCTTCGATGATCTCGTAAGTCCGGTTGTCGATCGGCCGGCCCGCCATGCGCGACCCTTCCGGAGCTGGTTTGTCGCGCCGGTATTTTCCCGTGAGCCAGCCATTGGCGAGCGGGAAATAGGGAAGCAGCCCGACGCCGAATCGCTCGCAGGCCGGAATCAACTCCTGTTCCGCGTTGCGCTCCAGCAGGCTGTAATGGTTCTGGGCCGAAACGAAGCGTTCCTGGCTCCTGCTGCGGGCGGTCCAGTCGGCGTCCGCGACTTCCCACCCGCTGAAGTGCGAATGGCCGATATAGCGGACCTTGCCCTCACGGACGAGCTCGTCGAGTGCGGCGATCGTTTCCTCGACCGGTGTTCGGGGGCACGGCCAGTGCATCTGGTAGAGATCGATGTAATCAGTGCCGAGACGCCTCAGGCTGGCTTCGCATGCCCACCGGATGTAACGGCGCGAACCCCAGGCGATGTCCTGCCGCTCGTCCATTCCGGAGCCCCATTTGGTGGCGAGGATCACCTCGTGCCGCCGGTCCTTCAAGAGTTGGCCAAGCTGCTGCTCGGAGCCGCCGCCGCCATAAACGTCAGCCGTGTCGAAGAAGGTGATCCCAGTGTCGAGAGCGGCATCGACTACCTTGCGAGTCTCCTCGATCGGCATCAATCCATAGACGGTTCCGCTCGGGGCATTGACCGGCTGCCCGCCGAAATTGTTGCAGCCCAGGCCGACGACGGAGACAGTGAGCCCGGATCGACCGAGCTGACGATATTGCATCTGGCCTCCACTTTCGCCGCCGCTTCCGCGCGAGACGCGACCCTCCCGCTAATCGAGCGGGGATGCCCGCACCTGCCCAATAAGGAAAACGCCCGTTCTGCGGGGGGCGATCGGCTGCGTCAGCGCAAATGGGTCCTGGAGAAGCGGACCACCGCGTCCCACGCCGACAGCTTCTCGTGCGCGAAGCTGCGCACCCGTTCGGCCTCGTAGCACGGGACCCCCAGCCGCTCGGCGAGTGCTCGGCAATGGGCAGCGTCGGCAACGTCGCCGTTGCCATCGAGGATATCCGTCCAGGCCGCGAATCGTGTAAGGCCGAGAGCGCTCAGCAAGGCGTTCGCAGTTTCCGGTAAGCTGGCGTCGTCGCGCAGCACGTTACGGGCGACTTGGACCATGATGTGGCCAGGCGTGGCGAGATCGGACGCCACCACTTCCGGATTGCCGATCGTGCGCAGCGTCGTTGCCCGTTCCTGTGCGGAAATGCCGGTATCGGTGCAAGCGACCGCCTCTACCGAATTGACAAAATAGGGCTCCTCCCCCGCGCTGGCGATGCCTTGCGGCTGCAATCCAAGACGCATCGCGATCGATTCATTGATCGTGATGGTGCAGACACCCTGCCCCTCCTTCACCATCGTCACCACATCGCGATCCGTGATGCGGTGGGCGGGCGCCATGAAGATCCCGCGGCCGCGCCCTTGGAGCGATGCTGCGTCAACCAGTGTGGCAAGGCCGCCCTCGAAAGGAGGCTCGATCGTGCTTTCGGTCATCACCGCCTTCTAATGCTCGGCGCCGACAATCACCACCGCCATCACCGGCCAATTGTCGCCATGGTTGTGCCACCGATGCCGGGTACCATTCTGCACCAGTACGTCTCCCGCTCTGAGCTCCACTTCCAGTCCGTCGTCCAGCTCCAGCCAGATGCATCCGGAAATCATGATGATGATGTCGGCGCTTTCGCTGGCGTGATAGCCGGCGGCATCGTTGATGTCGGGCCACGCCTTGGATTGGTCGGCGTCTTCCGACATCCGCTCGGGCCTGCGCGAGCTGAGCGACACGCGTATGCCGCCGGGCGGTGGCCACCAGCCCGAGGCAGCCGGCGGCTCGGCTCGCCCCTTGCGAGGCGGCGCATCCGCGCTCCATAGCAGCAAGGCGCGCTCGTCACCAGTAACCTGCTCGTCGGCCATGACGACCGCCTTCCCGCGATCGTTGATGCCGGTCGTGATCCGACGCACGCCTCCTGCGAGACGCGCCGGAAAACATCGCTCAGTCACGAAACCTTTCCTCCCGAATGGCTTATTCTCGTCATCGCGTCAGGCTGACCTCCTTCGCGTCCGCCAGCCCGGCAACCCGCTTGATTGCGTCGTAGAGGAAGTCGCGCGCCTGGTAGAAGGAGCGTATCCGCATGCGCTCATCGGTTGCGTGAGCGCCATTGCCGTCCGGCTCCCGGAAAATTCCGGACAACCCGTAGGAGGGGATCCCCGCTTGATTGAGAAAGCGCCCATCAGTGGCGCCAGTGGTGAGTGTCGGCACGACCGGCGTTCCTGGCCAGATACGCCGCGCGGCCGCCTCCGCCGCCCGGACCATCAACGCGAGCGGGAGTCCGCCTGCGGCTTTCGCTGGTTCAGCCGACGCTTGCGGCGGCAGTGTGGGAACGATGGTTGCGCCTGTACCGGACAAGAGAGAAACCAGGGCCCTGCTCACTTCCGTGACTGTTTCGCCTGGGACGAGCCGGCAATTCAGTTTCGCGGCGGCGCGGCGGGGCAGCGCGTTGATCGCCTCGCCGCCGCTCAGCAGCGTCGCCACGCAAGTGGTTCGCATCATCGCGTTCCAGCCCGGATCCGCTGCCGCGATACGGGCCAGATGACGAACATCGTCGCTGCCCTGGCCGACCGCTGCGAGGTCGCTCGCCAAGCCTTGTGGAGCAATTGATGCCATTCGCCTGAAATAGGCGCGGGTGACTTCGTTGACGCGGAAGCTGAAATGATGTGCCCCCAGCCGGACGAGCCCGTGCCCCAGCTTCGCTATCGCGCTGGTCCCCGTAGGGCGAGAACTGTGGCCGCCGGAGCCGGTGGCCTCCATCGTGAAGTTGACCGAGATCTTTTCGCCGGCCTGGAGGCCGAGCAGCACCGGCTTTCCGTTTGCGTCCAGCTCGCCAGTCGCGCCGCCGGTCAGCGCGAAGGCGGCGTCGATCAACGTGCGGTGGTGGCTCACAAGATATTGGACGCCGTTGAAGATGTCCGGGGTTTCCTCGCCGCAAGTCAGCGCGAGCTTGAGGTCCCGCGGCGGCCGATATCCCTCTCGCTTGTAGCGGATGAAGGTGTGAACCAGGATAGAAGCGAATGCCTTGCCGTCGCTGGTGCCGCGGCCCCAGAAAAAGCCGCCGTCCTCGAGAAGCGTGAACGGCGGACGCCGCCAATCCGAGGCCTTTGCTTCCACCGTATCCAGGTGCGCGATCATGAGCATCGGTGCGACCTCACTGTCACGGCCGCGGAGTAGAGCCACGAGATTACCCTGCCGCGGAAATTGCGGCGGCACGATCAGCCGTACATCTTCCGCCGCAAAACCTGCTGCTGTGAGCCGAGCGGCCATAGCAGTGGCAGCCGCCGTGCAGCTTCCGTTGGACAGGGTCGTGTTCGTCTCGACCAGCTCCTTGTACACGAGCCGAAGATCCTCTGGTCCTGACGAGGATAACGCCGGTGCGGGCTGCAGACCGGCCGCTGTCGCCACGATAGCGACGAGCGCTCGCCTCATGAGCTGCTCGCGGCCGGGAGAGAAGCTCTCGTCCCCATTTCGCCTCCCCTCATCCTCCTGCCAGGATATGGTTAGGCGGAAGAATATCGATCTCAACGGCAGCCCGGCACGGCACCGAAGAACGGGCGCGGCGGATCCCAGCGGGTGCGCACCGAACAACGGTTAAGCTCCGGCGAGCCGTCGCCCTGGCCTGGCTTCCAGTGCAACGCTCTTGAATGACCAGAATATGGTCCGTGTTTGTGCCGACAGGTGCCGATGTGCGGCCTCCGGCTTCGCGGCACCAGCGCACCTCTTGCGGCAGCCGCCTTGTGGGTCTCGAGGAGAAGACAATGATCATGCGCGTGACATGGGGGAAGATCAAACCCGGGCATTGGAATAAGTACGAGCAACTCTGGAACGAGCATGCGCAGCAGACGAGCGAGACGAGCGGGCTGCTCGCCCGGTGGCTGCTTCGCGACGGCGAGCAGAAGGATGCCGGTTATGCTTTGTCGCTCTGGCAATCGGCAGCGGATTTCGACGCCTATGATCGTCAGCGGCCGCACTACCCGGAGATGGAGGACTGCTTCGTCGGCCAATATGTGACCACGGCGTGCGACGTTAGGGGAGCCGACATCGCCCAGTTGCTCGCGAAGTCGTGACGACGTCCGGCGCCGAGGCCTCCTGGGAAGTGCGATTTACCCGATAGGTGGGTGTGGCTCAGCCACGGGCTTGTTGCACAGCACCATCAACGGTCAAATCACCACCACAATCAATCGCGCCACATCACCCGGCCGGATGCAGGGCGGTGTCGAAACGCAGGACCGCAAAGAGGGGAATATATGCGCACGACGCTGCGAACCGCATTCACATGCACGACTAGCCTCACCGCGATGCTTGCATTCGCCACGCCCGCCGCCGCGCAGGACGCGGCCGCTGCGCCGGCCGCCGCCCAGGATGCGGACGCCACGCCGCCGGCCTCGGCAGCGACCACTCAGCCGTCGCAAACCCCCCTTGTCGACCCCGCCGCGACGGCGGATACCAGCACGGCTGCCGAGACCGACGGCGGAGAAATTCTCGTCACCGCCCGCCGCCGCAATGAATCGATCGTCGACGTGCCGCTTGCGATCACGGTGGTCAGTGGCGAGCAGTTGGACCGACTGAATATCCGCAGCACCAGCGAACTGGCCAACTTCGTTCCCGGCTTGCAGTTCAGCGACTTCACCCCCGGCAACTCGCGCAACGATCGCGGCGGCAACCGTCCCATCATCTTCCGCGGCTTGAACCTCGCGCGCAACGGCGGCGTCACCCAGGCCGCCTCGATGTTCCTCGATGGTGCGGCGGTGATCGGCAACGAAATTCCCGGCAGCTACGACATCGGAGCAGTGGAAGTACTGCGCGGTCCGCAGAACGTCTACTTCGGGCGGTCGACGATGACAGGCGCCATCGCCTACCGAACCGCGGCTATTCCCGATGAATTGCAGCTCGCTGCCAATGCCCTGCTCGCCGAGCGCGGAACATACCGTTTCGAGGCGAGCGCCGCTGGCCACTTGATACCGGACGTGCTGGGCGCACGCATCACCGGGCTGTTCGACAAGACCGGGGGCTTCATCACCAATCTTTACGATCCCGACGGCGAGAAGTTCGGCGAGCGCAAGCGCAAGTCGGTGTCCGGCACAGTCAGTTTCACGCCTTTCGAAGCACTCGACGTCAAGCTCTACGCCAACTATTTCGAGGATGAAGACGGCATCTCGGCGACGGTCAACATCTTCCCCGACGCCACGATCAGCACCGGGGGCGCCGGCCAGCCACAGGCCGGCACGGTCATCGCCACCGGCCAGGTGACGAATTGCGTGCGCGGCATCGCCTTCGGCGGCTTGCCGGCGCGCCCGACGATCTGCGGCAAGGTTCCCGGGCGCCAGTTCGCGTTTCCTTATTCGAACACGGACATTCCAGCCAACCACCTCGCAGACACCTTCTCGGTTCCTTACCTGCGGGATGAAGGGTTCGATCAACAGCCAGGCTTGCAGCGCAAAGCCTTCAACAGCCACGCAGTCGTGAACCTGCAGATCACCGATTATCTGAAGCTGCAGTCGATCACCGGCTATCACACCAATGCGGTGATCCAGGTGCTGGACGGCATCCAGCGCCCGCCGCTGCCAACCTCGGCGTCCACGTTCATCACGTTTGGCCTGGCCAATAAGTTCAAGGACTTCAGCCAGGAGTTCCGCCTGAGTTCCGATCCCGAGCGGGCGTTCAGCTGGACCGTCGGCGGCACGTACGTCAACGCCAAGAACCTGAGCAGCGCGAGCAACACGCGAACGCTTGCCAATGGAACTTATAGCCCGTTGCTCTTCAACGTCGGCGACGACCGCGCGAAGACCTATGGGGTCTTCGCCGGCGCCTATCTGAAGTTGCTCGACGACCGACTGACGCTCAGCGCCGAAGGACGCTACCAGATCGACAAGCGCAGCAACACCCTGCGCGGCTGGCTGACCTATCCGACGGTTGTCAACGTCGCGGAGAAGGACTTCAAGTCGTTCGTGCCGCGCGTTTCAGTGGACTTCGACGTCGGAGGCGGCCGCAAAGTCTACGCCTCCTACGCCGAAGGCGTCCGCCCCGGTGGCTTCAACAACGCGTTGCTCAGCTTTTTCGATTCGACGAACTCGATCTACAACGGCCCCAACGCCATCACCCTGGCGCAGGGGACGGCCGCGATCAATTCCGTCTTCGGGATCACCGACCCGAGCTTCGACGAAGAGCGACTCATCATCGGCGAGGTCGGCTTCAAGGGCAATTTCGCCCGCGGTCGCGGCTATTTCGACATCAACGCTTATTATGGGCGGCTCAAGGATCAGCAGGTCACCTTCGCGGCCGTGGTCCCGTTCCCAGCCCCTGCCGGGCCGACGACCCTCTCCGCAACCGGGAACCCCGGCGAGCTCGAGATCTACGGCATCGAGCTGACGGCCAGTTACGATATCACTCGGGCGCTCTCATTCTCGGGATCGTTCGCGTACAACAAGACGAAAAGGGCCAAGTTCGTCGACACCACTCCGGGCAACATCCGGCTCTATGGCATCACCGACTATTCGGGCCTTGAAACGCCGAACACGCCGAAAGTGACCGCGTCGGGCGTGCTGACGTACGAAGAGCGCGATAGCGAGGCATGGACGCCGTTCGGCACCATTGCGGCGGTCTATCGCGGAAAGCAGTTCGCGGACATCGCGAACTATTCCTACATCCCCGGCCGCGCCACGGTCGATCTTCGCGCCGGAGCCAAGACCGACATGTTCCGGCTCGAGGCATTCGTCACAAATCTGTTCGACAACAAGACCTATCCGGGGGGCAACGTGGCGACCGACTTCGGCGCGCCGCCGACGAACACCGGTGGCGATCAGGGCTTCTTCGGCGCCTACGCCGATCCTCGGACCTTCGGCGTGCGCGCCAGCGTCAGATACTGATCCGGCCGCCCTCCCGACCGGCGATAAGGGCCGCTCTCCGAAGGGAGCGGCCCCTTTTTCAAGGCGCGGTTCGACGCCGCGGTGAAGCGGGCGGCGGCAGATTCAGCGCCGCGGCGAGGAGGGCTTCCAATTGGCAGCATTGCGCAGGTCACCCTTGCCCGAATACCGCGCCTGGACGGGAAAGGGATAAACCGGGCGGCTGAACTCGAAATTATCGGGGGTCAGATACTCGCCGTAAGTGACCGGACCAGCGAAGCGGCCGTGGCGCTTGAGCCTTTGCGCCAGCAGCACGTCCGGCGCCTCACCCCGCTCGACCCATCCCTCAAGGTAGCTGAGGTAATCGACCGTCTCGGCTCCGCCGCCGACCTGCGGAATGTGGTTCTGCCCGGGAATCATGAACAGACGGAAGAAATCCTGCGTCTGCTCCCGGCCGCCCATCAGGCGCTCCACCGTGTCATAGTAGATCACGGGATTGGCGGGATAAGTCGCCTCGTCGGCCCAGCCTTGATAGAGGATCAGCTTGCCGCCGCGCGCCTTGAACGCTCGCAAGTCGGGATTGGTCGCGTCGTGCAATATCCACGCATAAGGGTATTTGTAGGGGTTCTTGAGCCGCCACAGATAGCGCCCCGGCTGGCCGTCCTTGCCGACATAGGCGCCGAGCCATCCTTTTTCCGAGCCCGGCATCGCCCCGTTGGCGTAGACGCGCGCCACCGCCCCGACTTGCTCCGCGGTCAGGCAGTCCGGTCGCTTGTTGCCCACGCAGAGCAGTTGCGCGGGCTTGAAGTCGCAGCGGCGCGGGTCGGAGATGAAGCCGTCGCGGGCGTTATCGTCCATGTCGCAGCGAGCTATGGCGGCGGCGTGAATCGCCATCACCTCGTCCGGGCTGATGATCGGCTTGCCGCCCGGGTTGAGCGCGGCCACGCTGTCTCGCAGCGCCGGCCCGGTCTCGGGACGCGGGGTGCCGGGCGTGCCCATCGCCGGCTCGCCGGCGATGATCCCGTCGAAGTCCTCAGGGAACCGCTGGGCCTCGACCAAACCTTGGCGACCGCCGGTGGAGGCGCCGAAATAATAAGCCAGGCGCGGCTTGGCACCATAGAAAGCGCCGGTCACGGCGCGCCCGGCGAGATTGGACACGTGCGTCGCGCGAAACCCGAAGTCGATGTCGCCCGGGACGTTATCGATCGCCCACAGGTCGTCGTAGAACGTGCCCTTGTGGCCCAGGTCGGCAGCAAGGCAGGCATAGCCCCGCGCGACCACGATCTGGCAGCCGTCATCGAGGATGTCGCCGCAGCGCCCGCCACAGCCCGTTTGCGCGTATTTGCCGTTCCACGTCGCGAGCGGGAGCCACATGCGAAAGCCTATGGTCGGAGCGATTCTCCCGTTGACCAGGCAAAGCGCGGGTAGCTCGACGGTGGCCGCCTGCGGCACGGCGGTGACCACCAGCGTCGGCGCGTCCTTGAGCAACGAGAAGTCGGCGCCCTTCAGCGCCTCGCAGGCGGCCTTGGCATCGCCGGGAGGCGCTCCGGTGCCCGGCGGCGTGGGCTTGGGGGGGATCGGGCCGGCGCCCGCGGCCGCGCCGGGCTGAAGCGCGGCAAGCAATACCGGCGTCAGGATCAACAGTCGGCCGTAGTTCCTCATTTCCTTTCGCCTGCCTTCTTCACGGCCGCGTCCCGCTCCACCGGCCAGCCTGATCCCTGCCCCTTCCCATCCTCGACGTGAGCGATGATCTCTATCTCCCGGATCTTGCCGTCGACGATGTGGAAGCGTTCGGCTTCGTGAACCGTGTAGGTCCCGGCAGGCTTCGTCACCGCTACCTTGTATTCGGTGTTCCCTGCCTTGGTGGTCGAATTGGCGTCCTGCGCTTTCAGATCGACGTTCAAAAGAAAGAAGGCCACCACCTGGCGCTGGTCGACGTCGGTGAAGAAGCGGATGTTGGAAGTTGACTCGACCATGGTCGTTCGAACGAAGCTTTCTCGCACCTCCGCCTCGCCTTTCGCGTTGGTGAGGGCGTTCTCGGTTCGGCGGACGTCCGGGGCGAGCGGGATCCTGGAGCCGTCGTGCGACACGAGCGCGTCAATATAGGAGCGGGCGACCGCCTCCATGCAGGCTCGACTATTGTCGGTGCAGCCGACCGCCGCGCTCTGCTGTCCCGTCGTCGCGGACCGGTTGCCGGACTGATCGGCGGCGGCCGATCCCGCACGATCACAGGCGGGGGAGCTGATCGCGAGTGCGGCGACGGTGATGAGCTTGGGAGCGAGCTGACGCATTCGGTTCCTCCACGGACTCGTGACCGGGCGCGGCCAGGAAAGGCGAAGCGGCAGGGCACTTTTGGACACTGCAGCAGACTAAGAGCGGCGCCTGTCGCCGCGCCTTCTGAAACTCGGATCGACCGGCATTCGGTGCGATGCGAATCGCTTCAGTCGAGCTTAGGGGCAGTTGTAACTAATCAAGCTCACGCATCACTCGAAAGCCGATGCTACTGCTGCGCATGTCGGGCGGCAGCCTGAAGCGCGCGGCGGGTCGCAGCGTGGATGCGCTGTTGTGCCAGGATCCGCCCCGGATCGATCGCGCCTCACAGGGCTCTGCCGGCGGCGCCGCGCCCGGAATGGCCGTGAAGCAGTCGGCGACCCACTGCCAGGCATTCCCGATCATGTCGTGGAGGCCGAACGGATTGGGCCGGAACCATCCCACCGGACTGGTGAAGGCGAAGCCATCGCTGCAGCCCAAATTCGCCGTGTTGTCGTCGGGCATCTTCGCCGCATAGGCGCGGTCGCCGCCGTTCGCGCGCGTACAAAGCGACGCGACATCATTGCCCCACCAGCGCGCTGCCTGCGTCCCGCCCCGCGCCGCATACTCCCATTCCGCTTCGGTCAAAAGTCGGTAGCGCCTGCCGGTTTGCTTGCTGAGCCATTCGGCATAGGCGTTGGCGTCGCTCCAGTTGACGCACAACGCCGGTTCGTCGTCGCGCTGGGTGAAGCCTACTTTGTCGGGCGAACGACCCGCGACCGGCCCGTCGCTCCACTTGCCCGCCACGGCAACGAGGCACCCGTCCTGCACGCGGCCTGTCGCTTTCAAGAAGACGCGATATTCGCCGCGAGTCACATGATGCTTTCCCACCGCAAACGGCTTCGAAAAGCGGGCGTCGCGGCGGGGACGCTCCCAGGCGGCGAATGCGGGCGTCCGGCCTTCCCGCCGCGTCTCTTGCTCGTCGGAGCCGAGCAAGGCGCTTCCGGCCGGGACGATGACCATCCGAGGCGCGAAGCGGGCGTCGCGGAACGCACCGGCATTCCGGGCTTCGCCGGCAGCCTCGGCGCATGAAGCAAAGGCGATCATCAGCAACCCGGCAGCTTTGTTCATAGCGTCCAATTCCTGTCACATAACGCAGGACGCCCAAGATAGGCCAGGCGGCTTCAGCCCCCATGAGTGGGCGCGTCCCGCACCGGAGAGCGGGTAAGCTCGTCATTCGGGGTGCGCCGGAGAAAGGCCTTGGCACAAGCTAGCCGGCGATGAGAGAGAGGGAGCTCGCCGCCATTCTGGCTGTTCTGACGCCGCTGACGGCGCCCGCCGCGGCTGCTCCACAACCATCGCGCACCGCAAGCTTCGCCGACTGCGCCGGATGCCCTGATATGGTGGTGGTACCGGCCGGGACGACAACGCTCGGCTCCACCGCCAGCGAGCGCCTGCAAACGGGCATTGTTCCGCTTTTCGGCAACCGGGAGGGGCCCACCTACCGAGTGACGTTCGCGCGGCCCTACGCGATCGGCCGCAAGGAAGTGACTCGCGCCCAGTATCGCGAGTTCGTCGAGGCGACGCGGCGGCCCGACCCGTCCCACTGCGGCGTTCACGAGAGCAAGACCGACAGCTGGGCGCCCCGGCCGGGCTTCAATTGGCGTAAGCCCGGTTTCGAACAAGCCGATGATCATCCGGTGGTATGCATCGCTTATGAGGATGCGGTCGCCTTCACGACCTGGCTGAGCGCGAAGACTGGCAAGCCCTACCGGCTGCCGAGCGATGCAGAATGGGAATATGCCGCTCGCGGCGGCACCAAGAGCATCTGGTATTGGGGCAACGCTCCGGAAGAAGGCTGTAAATTGGCCAATCTGCTTTCGGCAGGAACGCTTGACGAGCTGGGATGGCCGAAGAGCCTCGCCGATCGCTTTGTGTGCTCGGGCAGGCGTAGCTTCACGATCCCGACCGGCTCCACGGCTCCGAACCCGTTCGGGCTTTTCGACATGGTCGGCAATGCCTTCGAATGGGCGGCCGATTGCAACAGCCCCGACAACCGCGACGCCCGCCGCGACGGCAGCGCGCGGACCACCGGCGATTGCGGTCGCCACTATCTGAAAGGGGGCGCCTTCCACACCCCCTTCTGGCTGACACGGCCGGCGGTGCGCGGCGCGCCGCTCGCTCCGGACATACGCATGTTCGCCGTCGGCTTCCGTGTCGCGCGGTCGCTTCCATGACGGGATGCGCGTCAGCAATCCAATCTTTCACCTCCAGGAGACCGGCCGTGCCCCTCCCCTCCCGCTCGCCCCTTTCCGCACTGGTGCCGATCGCGGCCGCTTTCTTGATGGTCACCGGCTGCGACGGAGCGCCGTCTGAAAAGGAAGGCTCGAAAGCGGCTTCGGCCGCTCCGAAGATTATCGATGATCCGAAATGGAAGCGCGGAACGACTTTCAAGGATTGTCCGGAATGCCAGACCATGGTCGTCATTCCGGCGGGCTCCTACACGATGGGCTCGAGCGAAGAGGAGCGTGCTCGCGAGGGCGTCCCGCCGGCATTCGGCGACCATGAGAAGCCCCAGGTCCAGATCACCATCGCTCGCCCGTTCGCAATGGCGGCGACCGAAACCACGCGCGGGCAGTTCGCGGCTTTCGTCAAGGAAACCAATCGCCCGATCCCCATCGAGTGCGCGGTCTACAATCCGGAACAGGACAATTGGGCCGGCATAGAGGGCAAGACCTTCAATTGGCAGGATCCCGGGTTCGATCAGACTGACGACCATCCCGTCGCCTGCGTCAGCTATGAAGACGCGCGCGACTATGCGGCGTGGATGTCCAAAAAGACCGGAAAGAAATATCGCCTCGCTAGCGAATCGGAGTGGGAATATGCGGCTCGCGGCGGAACGAGCACGGCGCGCCCGTGGGGCGATTCAGTCACGCCCATCTGCAGCAAGGCGCATATCATGACCAGCGCCACCTTTGCCGACATCAACGACGCCGAAAGCTGGGTGGACGAGCTCGTTTGCAGCGGCACTAAATCGTGGACCGTCCCGGTCGCGAGCTTCGAACCCAACCAGTTCGGCCTTTACGACATGCTTGGCAATCAATGGGAATGGATTGCCGACTGCTCGACCGAGGATCACCGCGACATGCCTACTGATGGCTCGCCCGAGCTTACCGGCGACTGCAGCAAGCGCATCACCAAGGGCGGCGCCTTCCACAGTCGCGTCTGGCTCGCGCGCCCTGCCACACGCGGCAGCGGTCAGGACGGCTCCAACAGGCCTGTGGCCTCGGGCATTCGCATCCTGCGCGAACTGGACTGACTGATCGCGCCGCGCTGCCAGGAGATGAAGATGAGATCAAACCCCCGGACCGTGACTTCCTTTGCCGCAGCAATGGCCATGTTCGCGCTTCTGCCCGCCTGCGGTTCGGGCCGAAACGACGCCGGTGAGCAAGCGAATGAAGCTGCCGAGGCACAGGGCGAGCAAAACGCTGCAATGACCCCTCCCGAGACCCCCGTTGCCGGAACGTTGCCCGTGCATCCTGGCCGCTCTCTCTCCGGTCCTCCGGGTGATGCTGTCGCCGGGGCGAAGAGCTTTGGGCAGTGCAAGGCCTGTCACACCGTCGAGAAGAGCGGCAAGGACGCGGTTGGCCCCAATCTTGCCGGGATATTCGGGGCCAAGGCCGCCACCCGTCGGCCCAGCTTCAACTATTCGCCGGCTCTAAAGGCCTCCAATCTCACTTGGGACGAGGCCACGCTCGATGCCTGGATCGCGGATCCGCTGAAGCTCGTCCCGGGGACCACGATGCACTTCATCGGCATCCCGCGGCGGCCGACCCGCGCGAACATCATTGCCTATCTGAAGACCGCGGATGAGTGAACGCTTCCTCCGGCTCAAGCCGGCCGCTTACGAGACCACGACCGCCGGAGCTTGCCCTCCAGAAAACGCACGGGCCGTCCTGCCGATTGTACGGGCGGCGGCCGCATTGGCCAGCGCTGCCAGGAGGAATACCGGGGCAAGCGCGTAAAAGGCCACGCGGAGCGACCGGTCGCCATGTTCAGGCGCTGCAAGATCGCTGACGACTCCCACGAACAGCGGACCGCAACCGAGCCCAATCAGATTGAGGCACAGCAGCAGCAGGGCGCTCGCCGTGCTGCGCTGGGAGGGCGGGACGATCTGCTGAACGATAGCGACCGAAGGCGCGAGATAGAAGATGGAGAAGCCGAGGGCGATCCCGAATACCGGCAGCGCCAGCGCCCAGTCGTCGATAGCCGTTGCCGCGAGCAGCGACGGCGCCCCCAGCACCATGGCGCCGCCGGGTATCCACGCATACATGCGGTTGTCTGCCGGGCCGAGACGGTCGGCCAGCGCTCCGCTGACCCAGATGCCCAGTCCCATGCCGATCGCGATCGTGATGCTGAGCCACGAGCCGATCTCGGCCAGGTCCATGCCGAGCACGCGGATCAGATAGGGGGCAAGCCAGGCCATCATCGCGTAGCAGGCAAAGCCGCCAAGCGCGCAGGAGAGCGAAACGAGGAGCAGCGCCGGAGAGCTGAAGAAGAGATGAATCGATCGGAACAGTGAGGACGGCGCGTCATTGGCAACGGCATGATCGAGCCTGCCACGCTCCGGCTCGCGCACGAAGATGAGGAGCAAGGCGGAGAGGAGAATACCGGGCGCTGCAACAACGAAGAAGGCGGTGCGCCAGCCGAATTCGGAAGCGATCCAACCCCCGGCCGCCGTTCCGGCGCCGAGGCCGAGCGGGACGCCGAGCGAGTAGAATGCGAGCGCCCTCGCTCGGCTCTCTGGGGGAAAGAAGTCCGCGATCAGCGAGTAGGACGGCGGCACGCCGCCCGCCTCCCCCACCGCGACCCCAACCCGGGCAGCGGCGAGCGACAGGAAGTTGGTTGCCAGTCCGCAGGCCGCCGAGAAGCCGCTCCAGATCGTGCATGCCGCCGCCACCACCCAAGTCCGCCTGGTGCGGTCGGCGATCCAGGCAACGGGTACTCCGAAGCTGACGTAGAAGAGCGCGAACATGAAGCCGGTGAGAAGCCCGAGCTGGCTATCGGACAGGCCAAGCTCCTGCTTGATAGGCTCGGCCAGGACCCCCATGATCTGTCGGTCCATGAAGTTGAAGATGTAGATCAAGGTCAGGATGATGAGCGCGGTCTTGCGCTTGTCCGATACTTCCATGTTCGACCTCTCCGCCGGATTCCGGAAACCCGAGCGGCACGGCAACGGCCGGTGTGCCCGGGAACGGGAAAAGGAAAGGAACCTTCTGCCCCGTCCGGCAAATACCAATACGGGTGGCCGGTCCGCACCGCTCTTCGGGTGCGGCGGAGGCACCGACTGGCGGGAGCAAGCTTTCCTTCCGCTATGATGCCGACCTGGCCGCGACCTAGGACGTCCGGGCGCCAGGGTTGAGGAGTTCGAAGATGCCGCCATCGACCACACTGACCGCCGCGCTTGCAGCGGCGGCGGCAATGGCCTCGGCCGAGCCGCAGAAGGTGGTCGGCGCAACTGGCAAGCCCGTGGCGGCCCCGGTCATTCGTCACAAGGATGTACCGCTCTACACCGTCTTTGCCTGGGAGCGGTGGGGCAACTTCATCAATGCCCAGCCGGGGAGCGGTGTAGAGATACCGTATGACGCGGCGCGTCTTCAGGTGAAGGTCTATACCTTCCCCACCGGCGAGATCCGCGCGATTCGGTTCCCGGACGGCGTCAGGACACACCGCCATGTTAACCTCACGGATACGATCCTCTACAGCTGGCAGACTCACCGGGTGCACCTGGTCAACAACATGGCGACCGTTGTGGGTCCGGGCGACTTCGCCCTCCACCAGAAAGGCGTCTTTCATTCCGGTGAGGAGATCCGCCGGGGCGGCGGCATCGACCTCGAATTCGCGATGAACAAAGCGGGGATCCACAACGATCCGACCGCCTTTTGGTCGCTCGCGAAAGACCATCCCATCCAGCCCATCGCCTCCTGGATCGCGGGCGGGAAATATATGGAAGCCGTGGGCGCCGCCGCGGCAGGTGCTCCCGCGGGGGCGGCCCGTTACCGGGTGCGAATTGCCGATCTACCCGATTACGGCGCGCGGGAGCTGCACATCCCGAAGGGAACCGTCATCTCGCTGCTCGACCCTTCGCGCGATCGCCTGATGTTCGTGCTCTCCGGCAGGATCAATGTCACAACGGGTGGCAAGAGCTATTCGCTCGTGCCGGAAGATAGCGCACGCGCCGAACGCGGCAAGGACTTCCAAGTCGAAGCCGTCGTGGACAGCATGATCGCGGAAGCCTCGGTACCCCCTGAAACCAAGCGGAAATAAGCTTCGTGCTCTTCGCGGCGGGTATGGATCGGCGCCCGCGCCCGGCGCGCCGTGCAAATCGCCCATCTGCCCGGGAGGCGGGTAAGCTGACTCGGGCCGATGGCGTGGCCGCCCCCGCGCGCTCCACCCTTGTCTCGCAGATCGCGAGAAGTGACTCACCAAGGGGAGGACGAACATGATCCGATCGTCCTGCGAAGCCGCCGCTTCAAGCCGCTGGCGGCAGCAGCGGGTCGCCGCGTTCGCCGGGGCCGTGCCCTCGAAATATCGTCCGTTTTGCAACAAGATGATCTGGATAAAGGACCGGGGAGCCAACCGAGGATATCGCTATAGACTGGCAGCTGGACTCGCGCGTGAGTGGTGAAGGATCAATCGGACTGTTCGGTGCGGGTTCGGAAGCGAAGCGCCTGCGCGAAGAGGCGCGCCACTGCCGCTGGATGGCAACCACCATCGCGAAGCCCGACACCTCCGACCTGCTGCTGAAGATGGCGGAGGAGTATGAGGGGCGTGCGGCAACGCTCGAGCGTGAAGTGGCTGCCCAGACCAAGATGACTTCGGGTTGAAACAACCTGACGTGTGCATCGTGAGCTTAACCATTTGAATAGAGCCAGATTCACGCTCTCGCCGAAAGCGCAAAGCGCTTCCAGCTCAAACGATCTGCTTAAAAGGCGGCGCGAAAGCGGCCGCAGGTAGAGCCTATATGTCGGCGGAGCTTTGGGCTTCGATAGCGGCGGCCCGCCCCCGGTAAGCCGGGGCGCTTCGCATCAACAGCAGGACGGCGGGCGCGACCGTCAGAACGGCCATGATCGTTATGGCCGCGCCGACCGCGTCCGGATTGCGTAGAATGAGATCGAGCAGGATGCCGATGGTGGGGGGGCCGATGCCGAGGCCGATGAGATTGCCCGCAAGCAGATAGACGGCGACCACCTGACCGCGCAGATGACCGGGCGTCACCGCCACGAGGGCAGCGGTCGCCACCCCGAAGCAGAGCGCCAGCGCCGAATAGAGTGCCACGACGCCGAACAGCGCCGCGGTCGGGTTGGGCAGCAGCGGCGCCGCCACAGCCGCCGGAGCCAATATACCGGCACCGATCAGCATCGTACACAGCGGCGCATCGATCCGGCCCTTCCGCCGCAGATGATCGGCCAGGAAGCCGCTCGCCAAATTGCCGAGGACGGCGCAGGGGATGATGATGAAGCCGAGCCGAAGGCCTGTTTCACCCGCCGACCATCCCCAGCCCCGTATAAACAAGGTGGGAAGCCAGGCGGACAGTGCGTTAGAGAACAGGTAGAGCAGGCTAGTTCCGGCGAGCAGCGGCCCGAACAGCACAAGATTGCCGCGGAGATAGCGCAAACCGCCGGTGATTCCGGAGCCCTCGCCCGAAGCCTCACTCGCACGGGCCGGCTCCGGCAGGAGAGACGTCGCGAAGACGACCGGGAGCCCGACCAGACCGGCCAGGATGAAGACCGCCTGCCACGGCCGCCGGTCGGCGAGCCACTCGCCGATCAGCGGAAGTGAGGCCAGCCCTTCATCAGCATAGCCGATGAACGAGCCGCCCAGGACCAGCGCCAGCCCTGCTCCCAGCGAGAGGCCGGCGGTGAAGACGCTCATCGGCAAGGCGCGACGTGCGGGCGGGAAACGATCTGCCAGCAGCGACACGGCGGCGGGCACGAGCGCCGCCTCCCCTACCCCCACTCCCATGCGCGCAACGAGCAGCCATTCGAAGCTGCTCGCAAAGCCGCCGGCCGCGGTCATAGCGCTCCAGAGCAGGATGCCGAACGCAATCAGCCGGATCCGGTGCACGCGGTCCGCCAGCCAGCCGAGCGGCAAGCCGAGGACAGCATAGAAGATGCCGAAGGCGGGGCCCTGGAGGAGACCGATCTGAGCGTCGCTGACTCGGAAGTCAGCCTTCAGCGGTTCGACCAGAAGCGCGACGATCTGACGATCGACGAAGGAGATTGCGTAGGCGGCGACGAGCACCGCGACCGTGCTCCACGCCGCGAACGCGGAGCTGCGCCGGTCAGGCCTCATGGTGGGGGGCGCCCGCCGGCTCCTCGGCGGTTTCACGCGGCCGCTCCCGCGCCGACGGCATCAGCGGCGGGAGAGGAGCGTGAGCGCTTCCTCCTCCGACACGACCTCCGCATATTTGGCCTGCAGATCGAACAGGTTCGATTCGTGCGGCCCGGGCGCGCGATCGCCGCATGCATCCCGAACGACGAACGGAAGGAAGCCATATTGAAGCGCGTCGAGGGCAGACGCGCGCACACAGCCCGAGGTGGAGAATCCGGTGATCATCACCGTGTCGACGCGCAGGGCATTGAGGGTTGCGCACAAGGAGGTGCCGAAGAAAGCAGACGCATATTGCTTGGTGACGACCAGATCTCCGTCGCATGGCCGGAGGCGGTCGTGGAAATCGCCCAGCCTGCTGCCCTCGTCATAGGCCTTGAGCGCCGGCACCTTGCGGTAGAAGAGCCCGCCATCGGCACCTCCGGGCTGATAGCAGACGCGGGTGAAGACGACCGGCACCCCCGCTCCCCTTGCCGCCAGCGCAAGCCGGATGTTCGAGTCCAGCGCGGACTCGACGCCCGCATAGAGCGGCGATTGACGGTCGAGATAAGCGTTACAGACATCGACGATCAGCAGGGCCGGATGTTCCCCGAACGGCAGACGCGCTCCGAATCCCGCTCGCGAATAATCTTCTTCGAGATCCGTGGCCATGCCTACTCGGCGGCCAGCGGAAGCCGCTTCTCGGCTCGATGCCAGATGGGCTGCCTGGGTGCGTCGAGTCCGGTCTCCGCCCGGGCGTTCCGGCGCAGCGCCTCCAGCTCAGGCCCATAGTCAAAAGTCGGGATCGTATCCCCCCGCGCGCTTCGCATTTCGGCCCGGAGCGTCTCGGTCCCGCCCTGATCGATGGATCCGTCGTCGGCTACCACGACTCCGTAGCGGCGGGCGCCTTCGGGGGTGACAAGGCCCTGGACAATTTCCTTGGCGATCAGCGCAGGGTCGCGCTCCAATGGGTCGCCCCAGCCGCCGCCGCCCCAAGTGATGAAATCGAGCTCGTCGCCGGCCTCGACATAGATGTCTTCCTGCTTGTTGCCGACGACGCGTTCGGTGCCGTCCGGCTTTCGAAGCACCTTGCGCGCGCGGGCGCCGGGCGCACCGCCATTCACGCCCCAAGGATAGGTGAACCAGCGATCGTCGTGGATGGCGATCTCGCCCGGCTCCAGGAATTTGTAGGTCATGAGAATGCCGTTGCCGCCGCGGTGGAGCCCCGCCCCACCGGAATCCGCAACCGTCGTGTAGCGTTCGATGCGAAGCGGAAAATAGCGCTCGAGAAACTCGTTCGGGACGTTGGTGAAGTTCGGCCAGAGCGAGTGTCCGTCGGGCCCGTCGCCAAGCGGTCGGCCGGGGATGCCGCCAAAGCCAATCTGGAACAGCTGGAACCACTCGCCCTTGGCATCGCGGCCCGAATAGAAGAGATGCGGCGAGGAGGAAAAGCCGGCGGCGTTGAGGAACTCAGGGGTCTTCTGCCCGAGCAGGCCGCCCAAAACGTCGAACAGGCGGCCGAGCGCGTGGGTCCGCCCCGAGAGCGCGGCCGGGAACTTGGGTTTGAGCAGCGATCCTTCCGGAATTCGAACGTCGATCAGGTCGTAATAACCGTCGTTGAACAGGATTTGCGGATCGAAAACCATAATCATGTAGATGCCGAAGAACATCCTCATCATGTTCTCGTTGAGGAAGAAGTTGATCGATCCGTGCGATTGCGGATCGGTGCCGGCGAAATCCAACACTACCCGGCCATTCTCGCGCCACATTGTACACTTGATCTTGTAGGGGCCGTAACCGAGGCCATCATCGCATAAATAATCCTCGAAGCTTACCGGCTCTTCGCCGATCGCATTCTCGATGAGGCTCTTCATCGCGCGATGATTGCGGGCGAGCAGCTCCTCGGTGGCGGAAACGAACACGTCGTCGCCGAAGCGGTCGCTCATTTCCACGACCCGGCGAGCGGCCACCCGGCAAGCGGCGATCAGCGCGTTGAGATCGGCCATGCACCATTCGGGAGTGCGGACCTGGTGCATGATCAGCTTCACCAGATCCTCGTTATAGTCGCCCTTCTTCCAGATCTTGACGGGCGGAATTCGGACGCCCTCCTCGAAGATCGAGTGCGCGTCGATCGGCATCGATCCCGCAACCTTGCCGCCGATATCGGACTGGTGGCCGAACATGGACGTGTAGGCGATGAGGCGCCCGTCCTTGTAGACGGGCAGCAGCACGAGCCAATCGTTGCAGTGGCTGATCGCGCCGCCGACTGAATAAGGATCGGACAGGAAGATCATGTCGCCGTCTTCAACCGTGCCATCAAAAGCTTCCAGGAACGGCCCGATGTAGGAGCCGAACTGGCCGACGATCATTCGCCCCTTGTGATCGGCGATGAGCGGAAAGGCGTCACCCTGCTCCCGAATGCCGGGGGACATTGCGGTGCGGACCAGCGTCGTATCCATCTCGATCCGTGCATTGCGGAGCGCATTTTCGATGATGTCGAGCGTCACCGGATCGATCGGCACCGCTTCGAAGGGACGGTCGTTGGACTGGATGACGGTCGCTGGCATGGCTGGTCCTCAGGCGGGCGTGATCAAAATATTGCCGTGGGTATCCACGGTGCCGATGTGTCTAGCTTCGATCAAAGTGGTCGCGTCCATCTCTATGACCACGGCCGGACCGCGGATGACGTCCCCCGCTTCGAGCCTTGCCCGATCGTAGATCACCGCCTCCTGCTCCGCGCCGTCCATCCAGAGCAAATGGTCGCGCAGCTTCGCCTGGTCGGGATTGCCGTCGCCGCGCGCAAGCTCGAGCGCGGGCAGATCGAGCGCCCGTCCTAGCGCCACAGCGCGAAGGTTCACGATCTCGTGCTCACTGGCCATGTTGAACGTGAAGAGTCGATTATGCTCCTCATCGAAGCGCCTGATGATGCCGTCGATGCCATCGCGGCGCAGCGTTTCCGGGTCGATCGCCAGCGGCACCTCGAAGGCCTGGCCGGCATAGCGGACGTCAACTTCGAACACGTTCGTGATTTCGTCTTCGCTGATTCCCTCCGCCCGTAGCTCCGCGTGCGTTTGCGCCGCCATCTGGTCGAGCAGCGCAATCATTTCCCCCTCGTTGGTCTGCGAGGACATCTTTGCGAACGAACGCGCGGTTTCGGCGCGCATGCGGGTCGTGGCGTCGCCGAGCGCGTTCAGCACTCCGGGCGACACAGGCGAGATCGCGGGCCACGATCCCATCAGCCGCGCCACCGCATTGACGTGGAGGGGCCCTGCGCCGCCGAAGCCCATCAGCGCGAAGCTTCGAGGATCATAACCCTGCTGCACCGAGATCATGCGCAGCGCGCCGAACATGTTTTCGTTGACGATGTCGATGATGCCGCGCGCCGCTTCCATAAGGCCAATGCCGAGCGCGTCCCCGATGGTTTGCACGGCGCGGTTAGCGCCGTCCCGGTCCAGCTTGAACGTGCCGCCCAGAAGCGCTTCCGGAAGGTAGCCGAGGACCACATTGGCGTCGGTCACGGTGGGTTGAACGCCGCCCTTGCCATAAGCGACTGGACCAGGCACGGCCCCGGCCGATTGCGGTCCGACGCGCAGCGCCTTGGTGAGTTCGGGCACATAGGCGATCGAACCGCCGCCGGCGCCGATCGTCTTGACGTCCAGCGATGAGGCCCGCACCGAAAGGTGCCCGACCTCGGTCGTGCGGACACGGCGGGGCTCTAGATTCTCGATCAGTGCGACGTCGGTGGAAGTGCCGCCGACATCGAGGGTCAGAATGTTCGCGATGCCGGCATTTTTCGCCACCCAGAGCGCGCCCGTCACGCCGCCCGCCGGCCCGGACATGAGCAGCGACACGGGGTGCTCCTCGGATTTCTCCGCGGTCATCAGCCCCCCGTCCGAACGAAGGAGCGAGATGCGCGCGGGCATCCCCGTTTTACCGAGCCGCGACTTCAGATTGCCGACGTAGCGGCTGAGGATCGGCCGGACGGCGGCGTTGGCGACGGTGGTAAGCGTCCGCTCATATTCCTGCATTTCGGGCAGGACGACGTGCGACAGCGACATCGGAATTTCCGGCATGACCTCGCGAGCAATTGCAGCCACCCGTCGCTCATGCTGGCCGTTCAGATAGGCATTGATCAAGGAAATGGTCAGCGCCTCGACGCCTTGCGCCTTCAGCCTTTCGAGACCGGCGCGGATGTCGGCGTCGTCTATCGGCCGGACTTCCCGGCCCTGCGCGTCCATGCGCCCCTTGATCTCGACCGTGTCCTCGAGCTTCGCCATCGGCTCGGGCTTCGGCCACACGATCCAGCCGGCGAGACCGCCCGGCACGAAGCTTCGCGCGATCTGCATGATCTGCCGATAGCCTTCGGTCGTCACCAGGCCGACGCGGGCGCCCTTCCCCTCGAGCACGGCATTGGTGGCAACGGTGGTTCCATGTAGGAAGTAGGCGATATCAGCGGGATCGATCCCGGCAGCAGCGCAGATCGCCTCCAGCCCCTCTAGAATGCCCTCGGAACTGTCATGCGGGGTAGAGGGCGTCTTGTGGCGCCAGAAGTCGCCGCTCGCGTCATCGAACAACAAGAGGTCCGTGAAGGTACCGCCGACATCGACGCCCAAGCGATAGCCCATGTCGCGTTATTCCTTGATGGCGCCGACAAAGCTGATCGGCGGCAATTGCCCCTTGAGATAGACCGGCTCCCGTGTTCCGCGGACCAGCTTCTCACGGCTGAAGCCGGCCTCGATGAACGCCTCGTCGTAATCGAGCGCCTTGTAGCCGGCCGAGAAGGGCTCGTTGGCGTTGTTGCCGAACCAGCTGGTCATGAGGTTGTCGAACGGATCGGGCGACATGGCCGACCCGCCGTCGTGGAGCGTCACGCCGCCCGGCGCGAGCAGCCGATGCGCCTCCTTGAACAGCCCACGTATCACCGGCTGCGGGCATTCGTGGGTCACCAGGAGCGAGACCACCAGGTCGAAATGGCCGTCCGGGAAGTCCGTCTCGGTCGCGTTCTGCTGGCTGAAATGGATCGGAACGCCCATCGCCTCCGCCCGTCCGTGGGCATAGCGGATCTGGGGGGCGCCGATGTCGATCCCGTGCACCTCGGCCTCCGGATAAATATCCTTCCAGGGCAAGGTGGTGAAGCCGGGGCCACAGCCCATGTCGAGGATGCGCCGGGGGTTCAAGTCCGGAAACCGCTCCTTCACGAACTGTGCCTGTGCGTAACCCAGCTGGTCGTTACGCGGGCCCAGGCCACCGAAGGAGAAAACGTGGACGCCGCGATCGTAAAGCGCACCGGCGAAGACGTCGTCATCACTGAGCTCGGTGTGGAAATTGCCGGGCATGACGTGGATGTCGACCGCATCGATGTAGCGCGGAATGGCAAGCTCGGGGTTGGTGCGGACGGTGCCCAGATCGCCCGGCTTCGGCTTTGCGCGCTCGTCGAGCTCGTCCAGCTGGCGCTCGACGCTTTCGCCCACCGTGTCCCAGAGGAGTTCCTGCGCGGCGCGGCCGATGATGTTGCTGCCGCGATAGTAGAAGCTCTCTTCCATCAGCTTCGTCGCCTCCCGGATGTCCTCGGGCGGGCGGCCATGCTTCTTCTCAAAGGCAGGCCGCTGCTTGTGCTGATACACCGTGCGCATTCCGGGGAAGAGATCGGTCGTGAACATCTTCCGGAGCGATGCGACGAAATCGAAACGCGCGGCCTCGTCGTGGTTCTGGTTCGGCAGCATGCCGTGGCGTTCCTGGAACATGATCAACTCCTCCGATCCTTCAACGAAGCACTTCAAGACCGACGGCCTCGACCGCGGCGACAATGATTTCCTCGTCGGCTTCCGGAAGCCCGCCCGACACGGCCGCAGCGCCGATGGTGGTGCCCCCGGCATCCTTGACCGCAACGCCGCCGCCGAGCGGCACGAAAGCGCCCCCCGTCGCTGCCGTGATCGCAGCAACGGCGGCGGCATCCGTGAAGATCTTGCTCAGGTGCAGCGAAGTCCGATTGAAGCCGAGCGCGGTCCGCGCCTTTCCGGTAGCGGTGTCGATGCCGAATATTCCCTGCCCGTCGGCACGCATCGCGAGCCGCACATGGCCGCCGGCATCGGTGACCACGACCGACATGTTGACGACGCCCCGCGATTCCCCTTCAGCGAAGGCGTGGCGGGCGATTTCGGCGGCGACGGCCAGCCTCAGCGTCACGCGGCCTGCTCCTGCGCGGTCTCGTCGCGCTCCTCGGTGATGGCGCGAAGCACGCGCTTCAGCATAGCTTCACGGTTGGCTTCGCGCGCGGCATGCCGCTCTGGCGTCAATTCATAGCGTTCGATCGCGGTCGAGGTGGGCAGGTCGCCATGCTCGGCAACCGCTTCATGCGTGTCCAGGCGGTCGCGCAGCGCGGAGACTTCGGACATCAGGGCGACGAGGGTGATCATCACTCGATCGATATCGCCGGGCTCGAGATATTCCGGCCGCGACTGGCCGCGAGCCCACCGTCTGCGCGGCAGCCGAGTCTTGCCGGGCGTCTCGCTCATTGTTCCTCCCGATCTACGCGCTTTCCTCGGCACCCTAGGAGGGTCGCGACCAAGAGCAAGCGATGGGCTCTGCACAACCGGTATGCGGGCTTATCGGGCCGGCCCGATCCGTCACCGGAAGCTACGCGTCATCCATTTGTCGACATCGGCAACCAGCCGGTCCTTGTTCTCTCGAAAGCCATGGCTGCCGTCCTGATATTCGACGACGTCGAGCTTGCCGCGATAGGCCCGCGCGAACTCCTTCACGAAATCGGGGGACATCAGCGGGTCCCTGCGCCCGATGATCGCCAACCCCGGAAGCGAGAACTCCCTGACGCGATGCGTGTGCATGGCGCGCGAGCCGGGGGCATTGTTGTCGAGATAGGCGCGCACGGTCATGAAGCCGATCACGTCCTCCAGATCGCGGCCGGCGGCGGCTGACGCGCGCGCACCGGCGACCTGGGCGCGATAGGCCTCGGGAGACAGCTGTGCCGCGGCATAAGTCGGGCTATCCCGCGTCGGCGCGAAATAGACCGTGCCGACGACGCGCGGGTCCTGGGTGACCGAAAGATAGTTGGAGAGCCATATGCCGCCGTTTGAATGGCCAGCCAGGACCACGCGCCGAGCACCGATGGCTTGGGCACGGTCGACCCACAGCTTCACGTCGTGCGCCACTTCGGCGATATTCGAGGACTGGAAGCCCGCGACACCCGATATCCTGAGGCCCGGTGCGATGACGGAATAGCCCTTCTGTGCAAGCCGCCACCCCATCCAATGCGTAGACGACTGGATGGTATCGGCGGTGCGTCCGCCAATGAGCATGATCAGCGGCGCATTGGCCTTGGCGCTGCCACCGGGCTCGTAGCGGATCCCCTGGAGCATGCGCCCACCGGCAGTCCGGACGTCGAGGATCGAAGTGGTGACTCGAGGCTGCACGCCAAGTTCCCGCCGCTTAAGCCAGTTGGCCATGGTGCCGGCGGCCCGATCCTCCGAACCCGCAAAGTCGCCGCGGTCGCGGGGGAAGCGGACAATCTCCGGCTTCGCGGCCGTCACCAGCCGGCGGGAGGTCGTCGGATCCTGTCCGCTGATCAGCGCGAGCGTCGGCAGCGAAACCTTGGCGAGCGTCGCGAGGTTGCGCTTCTCCGCCTCGGGGCCCCAAAGGTCGAGAAAGCCTTCGGCAGGCGCTACGAAGGGACCGGCGGCGACCCACGGGTCGGCGGCGTCGCCGCCGCCGCGTCCCGGCTCCAGCGCACCCGACGGGTAGAGCCCGCGCCGGGTCTCGACGGATCTCCGGGCGGCGGCGACTTTCGCCTCGTAGCCGGAACCGAGATTCGCCCGCGGAAACGCGCGCAGGTTGGTCAAGGGATTGATCACGATCAGCGCCTTGACTCGCCGCTCCTCACCATTGTCGAGGAGAATGTCGGGCTGAGTTTCAAGGTAACGGGCAGCGACGATCGCGCCGTAGCCCTGCCCCGCCAGAATGAAATCCTCGTACCCGCTGAGTTCGAGATGGTCCAGCGCTGCGTCAACCGCCCAGACCGTTTCCTCGAATGGCACAGTCGGGAATTCATGTTCCTGAAGCCCGTAGAGGCTGAGCACCGTGTAACCGCGCGCCGCGAGCCGCTCGGCCGCGAAACGGGTTGCCTGTCCCTGTTCGAGCGGATGGGCACCGGGGCCCGCATCGAGCATCACGATCGCTGGTCCCCGGACATTGGCACCCTCGGAAGGCGTGAACAGGACCGCAGGCGTCAGCAGCCGGCCGCTGCCCGGTGCCTTCCGGACCTTGCCTGGGGGATCGCTCGGGAAATGGATCACCTCCATCTTGAAGCTCTGGGTCGCGGCAGGCCCGGCGATGAGCACGGCCGCGGCCAGCGCCAGGACGAGACGAACGATGCTCATCATAGGGCAACCTTCACCGTCGACTTGAGACGTTCTTCCGACAGGTTGTAGAAAAGCAGCGCAATAATTCCGAGCGCGCTGATCGCGGCGGGAAGGATGCCCATGATCAGGTAGATCGCATCGATCGCCGATTGCGGCTGTTCGGTCGCACCGGTCCTGGTCGCGACATAGCCGGCGGCGCTCAATATGGCTCCGACAAAGGCTACGCCGATCGCACCGGAGAGCTTCTCCACGGTCGTGTAGAAGCCGGCGAAAATGCCTTCCCGCCGCAGGCCGGTGCGGCGATAATCATATTCCATCGTGTCCGGGAGCAGGGACTGGCCCATCAGGATCGCGCCGCCGCCGGCAAAGCCGATCAATGCCGCCCGCACGTAGACGAACAGCATCGGATCGCCCGGCGCGGCGACAAGCCAGCTGAGGAAGGGCGGCACCGACACCGCCAGCGCAATCATATAGACCAGCTTCTTGTCGCCCGTGCGCCGCAGCAGCCAAAGCCAGGCAGGCTGCGACGCGATCAGTGCCAGAGAGGAAACAAGGAAATAGGCGCCGAGCGCATTGTTCGAAAGCTGCAGCACGTGCGCGAAGAAGAAGGCGAACACTGCCTGCACGCCAAGCGACATCAGGGTCAGGAACTTGACCAGGATGAGCACCAGGAAAGGGCGGTTGGCGAGGACCGACGCGATCTGTTCCTTGATCGGATAACGGACATGCACGGCGCGCTCCGTGAACGGCGCCTCGCGCGTCGCCGCAAAGGCGATCCACGCCGATCCGACGATCACGGGAACGAACAGGAGCGCCATCCAGAAATAGGAGGTTTCGCCGCCGCCAAGCGCGCCTAGCAGCATCGGCCCGAGCACCGAGGCAATGATCTGCGACACGCCGACTGCGTAGACGCGCCAGCTCATCAGCCGCGACCGTTCCTGATAGCTGTCGGTCATTTCGGCAGGCATGGCGAGGTAGGGAATGTTGAAGACGGTGTAGGCGATCGCGTAGAAAAGGAGGACGCCGCCGACGTAAAGCGTTCGGGTGGTAAGGTCGGCAAAATCGGGAATGGCGAACACCGCTACTACCGAGATGGCGAGCAGGAGCCCGCCCAGCAGGAGATAAGGCCGCCGGCGGCCCCAGGGGCTCTTCGTTCGGTCGCTCAGCGCCCCCATCATGGGATCGATGAAGGCGTCGAATATTTTTGCAAAGGCGATCAGCGAGGCGGCAACGCCCGCCGCAATCCCGACATAGTCGGTGAGGTAGCGCAGCAGCACCACGTTGGTCGCGGTGAGGACCGTCACTGGCCCCAATGTGCCGATGCCCCACCCTATCGCGATCCAGAGCGATAGCGGCGGCGCCGCGGCCGGGCGTGCGGTGTCGGTCATGCCTCACCTTTCTGAAAATAGCTTTTGCGGTCGGCGCGACTGCCAACAGCAGCGGCCCCTTCCTGCAGCCTCCGCAGCCGATCCTGATAGGCGCCGAAAAAGGGAGCCTCGGGATGGTCGGCAACGGACAGCGGGACCTCGAGCTCTGCGAGGGCCGCCGCCGTGTCATACTCGATGACCGCCTCGATGGCGCGATGATAGGCGTTTGACTGGCGCATCACTTCAACCGTCCAGCGATGCAGCTTCTCGCCAGCGAAGTCTGCCTCGGCAGATCGCAAGCACCGATGCTCGGTGCGGTACCAGGGCCACCAGATGAGCGAATCGCGCAGCATCAGCCAAGTGCGGTACCAGTGCGAACCGTCCGGCTTGATTTCGATAAGCGGGGCGTATCGCGCGCGCAGTTCCGCCCGCTCGGCGCGATCGGGCAGTAAGACGCCCTCGGCGATCAGTCGCACGGTTCGCTCCGGAGCCGCGGCGGCCATGGCGATCGCCACGGACGAGCCTAAGCCCCTGCCCTGCACGACGGTGCGCCTTATGCCGATCGCATCGAGCGCATCCCAGAGAAAGCAGGCATAGGCTTCGAGCGGCACGCCTTCGTCGAGCGGATCCGTCGCTCCGCTGCCGGGAAGGTCGAAGGCAAGCACGAAATGGTCGGCAGCGCACGCCGCGATCACCCGCTCGATCATGGCAGCAGAGCCGGGCAGGTCATGAACCAGAAGCAATGGCGGGTTGGCCGGATCGCCGGCATAGCGCAGGTGAGCCTGGCGAGAGCCCATATCGATGAACTGGCGCTCGATGCCGCTGGGTGCCGCGAGCGTTGCAGCGCGCACGGGCGCCTCGCCCGGGCTTCCGAAGCGCGCGAAGCCTTCCCTGGTAAGGCGTCTGCGATCCTCGTGCGAGGCGCCGCACTCCCTGATCTCCTGACCGGGCTTCAGCGGCGGAAGCCGCCGAAGATGCGGATGAAGCATATCGGTCGTGACGGCCGTGAAGATGGCCGGGATGTCGAGCGCCGCGGCGGCGTTCAGCGCGCGCTGGCCATGATTTATCGCGCCCCGATAGGCTGGCTTGTAGTGGGCGGCCGCGTCGAAGAACATGCTGGTCCAGCGATGCGTGGTCTCCGGTGCGCCGAGATCGAGCCGGTTGAAATTGCCGGGCAGCCGCCGCGTCCAGGGGAACCAGACCGTCTGGTCGCGAAAGCGGGTCCAGGTGCTGGCGAAATGGCCGCCAAGCGGGTCGATGACCAGCGGCGCGAAATAGCCGTCGAAGAGCGAGCCGGTCTCCTCGGCGTCGAAGGCGGGAACGCCGTCAAGCACCAAGCCCGTAACCAGTTCCGGGTGGCGCAGCCCCATCTCGAGGCCAATGGCGGCCCCGGTGTGGGATCCGAACACCGGACAGGGCGGCAGGCCGATGCCGCGCATCGCGGCGGCTGTCGCATCGGCAAGGTCCGCGACTTCCAGTTCCTCGCCGGGCAACGGATCGGACAGGCCGAAGCCCGGCGTGTCGAAGGCAAAACAGGTATAGGCATCCGCGACCGCCGCCATTTCCGGGACGACAAAGGAGGAGTCGGTCGGCGAAGAGTGGATGAAGACGGCAGGAGGCCCGCTGCCCATCACCCGGTAATGAACGCGCCGCGATCCGATGCGTGCAAAGCGGCGGCGCACCTCGAAGAATTTTTCCGCTGTGTCCGGACCAGACAAGGCAGTCCACGGCCTTTCGTTGCGCTGGCGACTGGCTGCGATGCCGGCCGCCGGCAAGGAGATCAGAACTTAAATTCCGCCGTAAGCCCGTACCTTCGCAGGAACGGGAGTGACGCATATTGGTAGATGAAGGCAAGGTCGTTGAGGTTGCTGCTCAGCCCGACGCCGTCGGGCGTCTTGTTATTGGTAAGGTTGTCGACGAAGGCCGTGAGCCTGAAGGGCCCATGCTCGACGCCGGCCCGGACGTCCACCCGGTTCAGCGGACCCCACCAGACCAGGTTCTGAGTGCCCGTATATTGCCTCGACTGGTAACGGTAGCGGCCGCCGGCGAATACGCTCCAGCCGTCCGAAACTTCGTAGTCGATGTCTGCGCCGAGGCTGACCGTCCACTTCGAAGAGGCCTGGAGGCGAAGGCCCTCGAGATCGTAGACTGTGCGGTTCCCCTGCGGCGACTGCACGTTGATGACACGGCTCTGGTCGCAGAAGGCCGGTCCGACCTGCACACAGGTCGGCGCAAAGCCAAAGTCATACGTGCCCTCGTCGAAGGTCGCGTCGGAATAGCCGACACCGCCGGAAAGCGAGAGCCACCGCACCGGATTAAACGCAGCGTCCACTTCGAAGCCCTTGGACGTGGCGCCGCCGACATTGGTCGTGATCAGGCCCGGATTACTCGCGAACTGTGACGGGCCGCTCGCCTGCAGGTCCTTGAGCTTGATGTAGAAAGCCGAGCCGTTGACGCGAAGCATGCGGCCGAACATCTGCGCCTTGAAGCCGACTTCATAGGTGATGTTCTTTTCGTTGCCATAGGCTTGCTCTACCGCCTGTGTTGCCCGCGGATTGAAGCCGCCGGGCTTCACGCCATTGGCCACGGTGGCGTAGACCATTCGTTCCTGGTCAAACTTGTACCGCACCGATGCCCGGCCGGTGAAATAGTTGAAATTGGCGTGGATCGGCGCTCCAGTCGGGTTCAGCGCGGAGCGCACCGGCCGGAAGGTATATTGGACCTGCGGGACCTGTCCTGCAGGATCGATCACGGTGAAGGCGGAGTTGCTGAAGATCGAGTCGAGATCCCGCCGGTCCATCGAGTAGCGCCCCTCGACGGAGACCGTCAGGCCCTGGAACGGATCGACCTCGATACCGGCAAAGCCCGAGAAAAGGTCGGAGGTCGTTCTGCCAGCGGTCTTCGCCTGCGAGACCGTGCCCCCGGGCGTGAGGAAGATACGGTCGCATTGGAAGAGCAGGCAAGTCGTCGCATTGCCGCGGATCGTGAATCCGGCTGGGATCGGATCGGAATTAAGCCCCAGATCGGTCGAGTTGAAATTGGTAAGATAGGCGTAATAGACGCCGGCCGTGAGGCGAACGTCGTGTTCCGCCTTCGACTGGAAGCGAAGCTCCTGGGCGAAATCCTCGGTCTTCGACTCATTGCCGAAATTCACCGTGAGATTGATCGCACCGACCAACGGCGCCGCCGCGAGCAGCGGCGCGTCAGCAACCCTGATCAGACCGAACGGAAGACCGTTGCGGCGGCCGACGAAATCCTGGAAGCGGCTTTGCCGGATGTGCGAATAGGTGGTGAGCGAGGTCAGATCGCCGAAACCCATGTCGAAGTTCAGCTTCAGGAAGCTGTTCCAGACCTTCCGGTCGTTGCCCCGCACGTTCGGCAATTGGCTGTCGGGATTCACCTCGAACTCGCGGGGCTCGAACTTGCCGCACGTATAGCTCAGATGCTGGAATGGCGGGAAGTTGGTGACGGGAACGCCGCAATTGGGCTCCATGAACGTGATCGGGTTCATGGCGAAGGTGTCGTCGCCATAATAGACGCGGCCGTTGGCGGTGATGGTCTCGTTTGGTTTGAAGAGGAACGATATCTGTCCGTCCCTCTTCTCGAATCCCCCCTGCTTCAGTCCGTTGACTCTGTCCTCCCAGCCGCCGCCATATTTGTCGAGACCGGCGGCAATGCGGATCATGAAGACGTTGTCCACCACGGGCAGGTTGAGCACGCCCTGGAGGCGGCGCTGCCCGTCATTGCCAAGCGTCCCGAGCAGACGGCCGGACAGCTCGTTCGTCGGTAGCACGGAAATGTAGTTGATCGCGCCGGCATAAGCGGCGCGGCCGTAGAGCGAGTTTACCGGCCCCTTCACGACCTCGACACGATCGATGTCGATCATGGCGATGTTGTTGGCCGCGATGTTCGGAAGATAGGCGCCGTCGTAGAAGATGGCGACGGTGGGATCGCCTTCGCTGGTGGATGGCAGGCCGCGTATCGACGGACGGGTGAGTGTTTCCGAACCGCCGCCGTTGATGATCAAGGCAGGAGTCTTGAACGAGATGTCCTTCAGGTCCCGAATGCCTTCCTTGAGAATCTGCTCACCAGAAAGCGCGCTGATCGTCAGGGGAACATCTTGGAGCCGCTCCGCCCGGTTGCGGGCGGTAACGACGATTTCATCTCCCGGCGCCTCATCATCCGCAAGCTCGTCCGTCGGTGTCGGCTGAATCGCCGCTTCGTCCACCAGCGGTGCGGCCGACGCCTGGGCCAGCGCTGCATGAGAGGTGCCGAGAAGGAGCAGGCCTGCTCCCGACAGGAGCGCCGCCCGTGCGGTCATTTGTTGCAACCGGTCACTCATGATTGTCCCACCTTCCTGTTGCGAGTGCGTCCGCTTTTCGCCAATCGCACCTTTATGGCCCTTGCGGAGGAGGCTCCGCCCGCAAGGCTCTCCAATCGTCATGAGCGCCGCCTCGAGGAGACGAGCACCAGTGTCATTCCCGACATTCGCCGCGAAGCTTGGTCGAATTCACTTCACGTACTCGAGCGGCAGCGGCTGGGTCGCATCCTTGTACTGAAGGTCGAGCGCCACATAGCCGCACGGGCCGGCCCGGCCACCGTGGCCGGTCGAATTGACATCCTCGGCGATGAAGATGGACCCAGGCTTCAACTGATACGTCTTGCCGTCCGGAAGCCGCATCTCGGTCGTGCCGCTGAGGGTGATGAATATCTCGCGATAAGGCGCGGCGTGCGGCGGGATGTAGATGTTCGGGAAGCCGAAGACGAGCGCAACCTTCGTCGGGTTGCCGAAATCGAACTGCGTCAGACGGACGGTGCCCCCGATATAATTGCCGGTTTTGCCCCTGACTTTCACACGCTCGACGATCGTGTTCCCTTTGGGGCCGGTAAAGGCGCGAAGCGCCTCGACGATCTCGACGCCTTGGGCGAGGTCAAGCCCCACCGAGGGGCATTTGGGCGAAGGCTTGGCGGCGATGGCGGGCGCCGCCGTGAAGAGCAACAATGCCCCCAGGAACGAACTTCTCATCGCGACACTCCTCGTCTCAGATGAGCCAAACTCCCGCTCCGCAGCCAGTCGGATCAACGGTTCGCGATTTGGACGACCGGCATCCGGTCGTCGACGCTCCCACGTGACCAGATGCGCAGGTCGTCCCCTCTTTTTGTCATAGCGTGCCGGGGATGATTGCGCCGGTCAGCAACCAATCTCATTCCGAGCAGAGACCTGCCGGTTCGGAGGGAGACCGATGACGACATCCGCTGTTGAGACGGAAAACAGGGCGCGCATCTGCCGCATCACCTGCGGTTGGAAGAAGCCGGAACTGCCGCTCGATGCGGTGCGGCGATACTGGCGCGACGTGCACAGCCCGGCGATCGCCCGCCGGCCCGGCATCTGGGAATATCGGCACTTCCAGTTCGACCCGGTGCGGCCGCTTTTCGGCGCTCTCGACGACGTCTCCCAGTCCTGCCCCGACGGCGAGCAGCTGATGTGGCTCTCGGACGTACGTTACGCCGACGAGGGCGCACTTGCCACCTTTGCCGCGTCTCCCGATGGCGAGGTCCGCTCGAACATGCTCGGAGACATAGACCTGATCGTCGACCAGAGCACGACCTACAAGGCGGTTGGCGACATGGCCCGGACGCTTGTCGATAACACCCAGCTGATCCCGCCCCAGGGCCCGCCGCCGAAACCGGCCTTCGGGCTGTTCTTCCGCAGCCGATCCGGCGAACTGGAATTCCGCGCCTTCGTACGGGAGCTGGCGGAGCGATGGTCGCAGCAGCGCGGCGTTGTGCGGCTCCGGCTAAGCCTCTTCGAGGCGCCGGACATGGAAGCCGAGCGAGCCTCCGGCTATCCGATCAAGACACACCCACCCGAGCGCCAGTATCAGGCCTGGATCGACATCATCACCGAAGACGAGGCCATCGTGCAGGGCCTGCCGCTCGACGGCGTCGCGCAGCATGTGCGGGAAGTGCACGGATATCCCGTGATCGCGAATTATACCTCGAACCATGCCGGCCGCCCGACCTTCGTCGGGCTGCGCGGTTTCCCCGCCTGGGACGCACTGACGGCGATCGGCGGCTACAATCAGGCGGCACCCGCGATCATGAAATGGATGTACGGCGACGTTGCCGAAGGGGTAAGTCTGGAGCGCGTGGAGCGATGAACGCCACCGTCTCCGAACGCCTCGTCCAGTTCCTGCTGGCCTCCGCGCAGCGGGGCCTCCCCGACGACGTCCTGCACGAAGCGAAGCGGCTGTTCCTGAACCAGATCAAGGCGTCGGTGGGTGCGACGAACCACCCGGCGATACGGCTGCTTCACGATTGGGTCACCGCCGACATCTCAGGCAAGGGCGGAGCGCACATACACTGGTTCGGCACCGAGACGACACCCCAACAGGCGGCCATCGTCAACGGCGCTTTCTACGAGGTGCTCGACTTTCACGACACCTACATCCCCTGCTTTATGCATGCCGTCTCGGCCGTACTGCCGGCGGTGCTTGCACTTGCCGAGGTCCGCAACGCTACTGGCCGCGAATTCCTAACCTCGCTTGCCCTCGGGGTCGAAGCGGAGCTGGCGGTCGCGACGATCCTGATGCCGACCGGTTATTATCGCGGCTACGTGCCAGCAGGTCTCACAGGAGGCGTCGGTGCCGCCGCGGCGTGCGCGGTCCTCGCCGGCCTCGACGGGGAGCGGATGCGCAACGCGCTTGGCATCGCCATGTGCACCGCCTTCGGCCTTTACGAGTCCGCCGGCAGCATGACCCTGTCATACATCACCGGCGCCACCGCCCGCTCCGGCCTGTCCGCCTTCCAGCTGGCCGAGCGGGGCTTCACCGCCCCTGCCACTTCGTTCGAAGGCGAACAAGGGATGCTGGTCACCCACAGCGACGAAGATCCCGGCAAGATCGACGGAGTCCTGGCCACGCTCGGCGAAAGCTGGCGCCTCTTCGGCCAGACCTACAAGGTCGTGCCCACCGAGACGATCACGCACGGCCCGGTCGAATGCGTGCTTAATATCCTTCCGCGGGCCGACGGCCGCACCGTCGATCGGATGACTTTCAAGGTCAATCCGATCGTTCGCAAGATCGCCGACGACCGCCGCGAAAGGTTCGGTACACCTGGAAGCGAGAGCGAAGCCTGCTTCGACCTTCGACACTGCGCCGCGGCCGCGTGGGAGCGCGGCCGCTTCACCACCGCCGAGACGCATGAAGCCGCCTATACCGATCCGGCAATCCTCTCGCTTCGCGACCGCATCGACCTGATCGCGGACGAGAACCGGCCTACCTTTGAGGGCTGCTCGCTGGAAGTGAGCTTCACCGACGGCAGCCGCGAAAGCCATAATGTCGATCATTTCCTCGGCACGCCAGGCGCGCGCGTGCCGGACGAGAAGCTGGCCGATCTGCTCCACCAATATGCCGATCCGCTGCTGCCGTCGGGCCGATCCAGAGCGATCGTCAACGCCATCTGGAGCCTGGACGGAGCCCCGGGCCTCGGCAGTCTCGTTCCCCTTTTGAGGATCGCGAAATGACCTTAGCCAAGCTCCCCGGCGGCGAGACCATCTGGTACAAGACGACCGGCTCCGGCCCGCCTATGCTCCAGATCCACGGTTCCGCCTTCGGGCATCGCAACTTCGAGCGGATGACTCCGCTGATGGCGCGCCACTTCGAGACGATTGATTTCGACCTTCCCGGCTATGGCGAAAGCCTGGGCAAGCCGCGGCCCGGCGGAATGGAAGGGCTGGCGGAGCAGGTGTACGAGTTCCTCCAGGTCGCTGGCTACGACAAGGTGAACCTGCACGGCACCTCGTTCGGGGCGATGATCGGCCTGACGCTTGCGGCTCGGCACCCGGAGTTGGTCGATCACCTGATCCTGAGCTGCTTTCTCGCCAAATATGATCTGGCCGCGCGGCTGATGCGCGCGACCTGGAAGCGGGCGGCGCGGGACAGCGGAATGACGGCGGTGACCGATCTCACCTCCGTGGCAGGGTTCGCGCGCGGTTATTACGAGCGACCGGAGGCGGAGGCCCAGTTCAAGGCAATGTACGCGGCCTTCAGCAAGACCGAGCCGGAAGCGTTCATCGCCGGCACCGAGACGATCGAGCGCACCGACCTCAGCCCCCTCCTCCCGCTCGTCAGGGCGCCCACCCTCCTTCTGGCGGGTGAAGAGGACAACATGACGCCGTTCAACCCCGCACCCAGCGGAGTGGGATTCTCCACGATCGCGAAGGTGATCCCGGGCGCCGAGCTCCACGTACTTCCCGACTGCGGCCATTATCTCGTGCTCGAGCAGCCGGATCGGGCCGCGGAGCTGATCGTTGAGTTCACGGGGCGGTAGCGTGTCCGGCAAGCTCGCCCAGCTGTTCGACCTCGAAGGCCGGGTGGCGATCATCACCGGCGGCTCGCGCGGGCTGGGGCTGCAGATCGCAGAGGCGCTGTGCGAATATGGCGCCACCACCGTCCTGGTGGCCCGCAAGCAGGCTGAGCTCGACAAGGCCGTCGCCCACCTCGCCGCGCGCGGCGGCAGCGCCGATTCCATCGCGGCGAACCTCGCCGACGAGGAGAGCGCGGTTGCGCTGGTGGAGGACGTGCTGCGCCGCCACGGCCGGCTTGACATCCTCGTCAACAACGCCGGGACCACGTGGGGCGCCCCGGCCGAGGATTACCCGCTGGACGGCTGGAACCGGGTCATCGACCTCAATCTTACCGGCCTTTTCCTGTTGACCAAGGCCGTCGGGGCGCTGTGCCTTCTGCCGCAAGGTCGCGGCGCGATCGTGAACGTCGCCTCCATTGAGGGACTCCAGGGGCATCCCGCCAGCCGCGGCGGAACGATCGCCTACAACACGGCCAAGGGAGGGGTCGTGAACCTGACGCGCGCCCTTGCCGCGGAATGGGGGCCACGCGGCATCAGGGTCAACGCGTTGGCGCCGGGTTTCTTCCCTTCCAAGATGGCCCGGGCGGAGATCGATCGCCACGGCATGGAACTGATCGCGGGTACTCCGCTCGGCAAGCTCGGCGGGGCGGACGATCTCAAGGGCGCGGTCCTGCTCCTGGCCTCCGACGCCGGGGGCCACATCACCGGTCAGGTCATCGTGGTCGACGGCGGCGCCACCATCATATGAGCGGCGGCGAAGCAACGCCCATTTTTTGCTCCCAGGCCGCAGCCGCCCTTAGCAGCGTCGCCTCCTCGTAGTAACGGCCGGCAAATTGCACCGACAGCGGCAGCCCGTCGGCCGAAAGCCCCGACATCATTGCCAGCGCCGGATGTCCCGTGACGTTGAACGGTGTCCGCGCCTGCAGCATGTAGGTGCGCGCGATCTCAGCTGGGTCCTCGATCCGGCAGGCCGGCTCCATGCTGCTCGCGGTGAGGAGAATATCCACCTCGTCGAAGGCAGCTTCAACGCGCTCGATCAGGCACCGCCGCAGCCGCTGCGCCGAAATCAGATCCTCCGCCGTTAGGAATGCGCCCGGCAGCAGCGCTGCCCGCGTGAGCGCCGAGAATTGCTCCGGACGGCGGCGGAGGTTCGGCGCGTGGATCGCGAAGCCCTCCGCCTCGAGGATGGTTCGATTGACGAGCGCGAATTGCTCCAGCGGCGGGAGACCAAGGTCGCGCACCTCGGCCCCGTCCGCGACGAGCGCCGCCGCGACAGCATCGAGCGCGGCACCCACCTCCGCGGTGGCGGGCATGTCGCGCTCATGGAAGTGGCGCACATAGCCGATCCTGAGGCGGGACGACACCGGTGAGTCGACCGGCTCCAGAGAGATTGCGCCAAGGGCCTGCAGCGCCAGGTCGATATCGTCGACCGTCCGCCCCAGCACTCCGACATGGTCGAGGCTCCAGGCGAGCGGAAACACGCCTTCGCGCGGCAGCAGATCGTAGGTGGGCTTGATGCCGACGATGCCGCAGGCTGAAGCCGGATTGCGCGCGGACCCCGCTGTATCGGTGCCGATCGCGAGCGGCAGCAAGCCCGCCGCCACTGCCGCGCCCGCGCCGGAGGAGGAACCGCCCGGATGATGATCGAGGTTCCAGGGGTTGCGAGCGGGCGGATAGGGGAGATCGAAAGCCGGCCCGCCGATCGCAAATTCGTGCGTCGCCAGCTTGCCCACGATCACCGCTCCCCCAGCGCGCAGCAAGGCTACCACAGAGGCATCCCGTTCGGCCGCTACGTCCGGCATCAACCTGGAATGGCAGGTGGTCGGCAGCCCGGCGACGTCGATCACGTCCTTGATGCCGACGGGAATGCCATGGAGAGGGCCTCGATCGCGCCCCACCGCAAGCTCGGCGGTGGCAAGCGTGGCAGCGCCGCGGGCGCCCTCAACATCCAGCCTGACATAACAATGCAGGCGCGGCTGCAGCGCTGCCGTGCGCGCCAGAAGCGCCTCCAGAAGGGCCGTTGGCGTCAGGCCTCCTCCCCGGTAGGCAGCCCCGATGGCTGCAAGTCCAAGCCGGTGTAGGTCCCTCATGGCAGCCGCATCGGCGGCCACGGCTCGGGCGAGAGGTCGTCCAGCGCCTGCAGGGCGGCGCGCTGCGCGGCGGCGGTGGCCTCCGCTCGATCGAGCTCCTGCGGGAACTTTTCCGCGACGCGCTCCAGCCGCAGCGCCCAGTGCAGTGCTCGGATATCGGTTTCTTCCACCAGGCGCCTTGTCGTCCGCGAGGAAGCTGCGATCAAGCATCGCTGCCATGCAAAAGTCGCATAACCGGTTGAGCCACTCGCGATTGGAAGCGGCTCCGGGCGGATAATAGGAGAGGGAATGTCCGAAGCCGAAACATTCCCCGAGATCCGCGAGTCGGTGCGCCGCCTGTGCGCGGAATTCCCCGGCCCCTACTGGCAGGAGAAGGACCGCGACCGCACTTATCCAACGGAGTTCGTCGAGACGCTCACGCGCGAAGGGTTTCTCTCCGTTCTTATCCCGGAGAAATATGGCGGGTCGGGACTAGGCCTTGGGGCAGCGACGGCGATCCTCGAGGAGGTCCACCGTTCGGGCTGCAACGGCGGTGCCTGCCACGCCCAGATGTATGTGATGGGCACGCTCCTGAAGCACGGATCGGAGGCGCAGAAGCAAGCCTATCTGCCGCAGATTGCGAGCGGCGACGTTCGGCTCCAGGCGTTCGGCGTAACCGAGCCAACCAGCGGGACCGATACCACGCGGATCCGCACCTTCGCGCGACGCGACGGCGACAGCTACATCGTCTCCGGGCAGAAGATCTGGATCAGCCGCGCCGAGCATTCAGACCTGATGGTCCTCCTCGTGCGCACCACGGCGCGCGACGAGGCGGCGCGCCCCAGTGAAGGAATGAGCGTCCTGCTCGTGGACATGAAAGAAGCGCTTGGGCGGGGTCTCACCATCCGGCCAATCCGCACCATGCTGAACCATGCCACAACGGAGCTCTTCTTCGACGATCTCGTCGTGCCGGCCGCCAACCTGGTCGGCCAAGAAGGCAAGGGGTTCCGCTACATCCTGGACGGCATGAACGCCGAGCGCATCCTGATCGCGTCCGAATGTATCGGCGACGGCCGCTTCTTCATCGACAAGGCCTCGGCTTACGCAACCGAGCGCTCCGTCTTCGGGAGGCCGATCGGCGTCAACCAGGGCGTGCAATTTCCAATTGCGAGAGCGCATGTGCAGCTCTCCGCGGCAGCGCTGATGGTGGACAAGGCAGCCGCGATGTTCGACGCCGGGCAGCCTTGCGGGACCGAAGCCAATATGGCGAAGATGCTCGCTTCGGAGGCCAGCTGGTACGCAGCCGACATGTGCGTGCAGACCCATGGCGGGTTCGGCTTCGCGGAGGAATATGACGTTGAACGCAAGTTCCGCGAAACCCGCCTCTACCAAGTGGCGCCGATCTCCACGAACCTCATCCTCAGCCATGTCGCCACGCATGCGCTCAAGCTTCCGAAAAGCTTCTGATGCGAACGCTGGACGGCATCCTCGTCATTGCGCTTGAGCAGGCGGTCGCCGCCCCGCTCTGCACCGCCCGACTTGCCGAAGCCGGCGCCCGCGTGATCAAGATCGAACGCGCCGAGGGCGATTTCGCGCGCGGCTACGATCAGGTCGTCCATGGCGAGAGTGCCTATTTCGTGTGGCTGAACCGGGGCAAGGAGTCGCTGGTCCTCGATATCAAGCAGATCGAGGACAAGGCGTTGCTGAACAATATCCTCGCCCGGGCCGACGTGTTCGTCCAGAATCTCGCCCCCGGAGCCGCCGCCCGGGCAGGCTTCGGCTCGGCGGAACTGAGGGAGCGGCATCCACGGCTGATCACGGTCGACATCTCCGGCTATGGAGAGGACGGTCCGGCGAGGGACATGAAGGCTTACGATTTCCTGATCCAGTGCGAGACCGGCCTTGCCTCGATCACGGGGGGGCCGTCGGAGGCCGGCCGGGTTGGGGTCTCCGTCGCCGACATCTCCTGCGGCATGAACGCGCATGCGGCGGTGCTCCAGGCTCTCTACGGCCGTAGCCAGACAGGACGCGGGGCGGGCATCGCCGTCTCGCTGTTCGACGGCCTGGCCGACTGGATGACCGTTCCCCTCCTCCACCTCGACTATGGCGGCCGGGCGCCGGCGCGCGCCGGGCTCCACCACGCGACCATCGCGCCTTACGGAGCCTATCGGGTGGCGGGCGGTCGCCAGGTGGTGATCGCCATCCAGAACGAGCGCGAGTGGGTGAAGTTCTGCGAGCATGTGCTTCGCAGAGCGGAGATTGCGACCGACCCCCGCTTCTCCGCCAACAGCGCGCGCTG